>Ga0081606_1000073_pt1 | contig 83262 bp, 76 predicted proteins | sample EareggfetidaYelm_FD_71127 | JGI IMG/M metagenome (GOLD analysis project Ga0081606, IMG submission 71127) | Earthworm egg capsule microbial community from the University of Washington, USA - E. fetida Yelm (SPADES assembly) (version 2) | ecosystem: Host-associated > Annelida > Reproductive system...
CCGCCACGGCCCCCCCCCCCCGCGCCCGGTGGGCGCCCCCCGCCCCCCCCCCCCGCCGCGCGGCCCCAGCCCCGCCCCCGCCCGCCACACCCCGCCCCGCTCGAGCAGGCCGCCTCCCTGCTCCGCGCGGAACAGGCCCGCCGTGGTGACGCGGTGGAGCCGCAAGCAATACTCGCTGGCCGCCACGGCCCCCGGCACGTCCGCCTCCATCATCGTCTCCAGTGCGCGGGCGAAGAGGTGATCCCCCACCACCACCGCCAGGTGCTCGCCCGTGCGCTCCGGTGCGAGCCGCGCGGACAGGGCCGTCGAGTCACGGGGCGAGCCGCTCAGCGCCAACACCTCGGCGTGGAGGGCCTGACAGGCGTGCAACAACTCCAACCCCGCGGCGAAGCGCCACAGCCCCGCGGGCACCACCGTCGAGCCCCGGGCGAGGCAGTACCCCGCCAGGAGCAGCGCGGGACGCAAGCGCTCCGCCGGGCGCAGCACCACGCCACGCACCTGCGCCAGGGCCTCCGCCCACCGGGCGTCCAGACGGACCTCGTCGGGCAGCGCCAGCAGACCCGCCAGGGCGCCCTCCACCTGGGCCCGCACCAACGCCACCCACGCCCGCTCCACCGAGGGAGCAGGCAAGGGCAGCGGGCTGATGAACGGCATGGGGCCCATACGGCACTCCTTCGCAATCCTGCCTACCCTCGTAAGTGGAGGTAAGCTTTGCGTACACTGTTTGTCAAGACTATGTTCAAGGTTTGTACATGCTCCGATCAAGACACTCCCCGATAACCGCGCGGCTGGCGGGACTGCTGGTGACGGCCCTTCTGGCCACCCTTCCAGCGCTCGCCGCCCCCCCGGAGGCAGGCCCGATGGAAGCAAGTTTGTGGGACTCGAGAGGAAAGGAAGTGGCGCTGTCCAAGTGGCGGGGAAAACCCGTCATTCTCTTCTACGAGGACCGGCACTCCACGACACTCAACTCGGCCCTGAAGGAGGCCTTGTTCAACCGGGGTAAGCAGATGGGCCTGCTGGACGCGGCGTTCGTGGTGGCGGTGGCGAACCTGGAGTCCTTCGACTTCTTCCCCGCGCGGGACATCGCGCTGTCGCACGTGCGCGACGAGGAGAAGAAGTGGAACCTGCCCATCCTCGTGGACCTGAAGGGGACCATGAGCGGCGCGCCGTGGAACCTGCCGAAGAAGACGTCCTCGGTGATGCTGCTCACGCCCGAGGGCAAGCTCGTCTTCCGCTATTCTGGCCGGATGGACAAGGACGACATGGACGACTTCTTCAAGCAGCTGGGCCTGCTGCTCGGCCAGGACATGGCGTCGCCTTCCGCGCCCTCGGAGGCTCACCCATGAAGGTGGCCGTCACGGGCGCGAGCGGTTTCCTGGGTCCGTCCCTTGTTCAACGTTTGTTGGAGCGAGGCCATGGCGTGCATGTGCTGGCGCGGGACGTGAAACGCACGCTCGGACGGCTGCCTTCGGGGGTGACGGGTTCCTACTTCGACACCATCACCCCGCTGTCGCCGGACGCGCTCGCGGGCGCGGAGGCGGTGGTGCACCTGGCGGGCGAGCCGGTCTCCCAACGCTGGACGGAGAACGCGCGCCGGCGCATCCAGGAGAGCCGGGTGGTGGGCACGCGAGTGCTCGTGGAGGCCATGCGGGCGGCGGGCACGGTGCGCCGCTTCGTGTCCGCCTCGGCCACGGGCTACTACGGCGCGGACCGGGGCGCGGAGCCCCTGACGGAGACGGGCTCGCCCGGAGAGGACTTCCTCGCGCAGGTGTGCCGGGCGTGGGAAGCCGAGGCGCTGGAGGCGGACGCGGCGGGCATCCCCACGGTGGTGCCGCGCTTCGGCGTGGTGCTGCACCCCTCCGGCGGCGCCCTGAAGAAGATGCTGCCCGCCTTCCGCATGGGCGTGGGGGGCCGCATGGGCTCGGGCAAGCAGTACCTCAGTTGGGTCCACCGCGACGACGCCGTGGGCCTGCTGCTCTTCGCGCTGGAGCGGGAGGAGCTGAGAGGGCCCCTCAACGTGACGGCGCCCGAGCCGGTGACGAACGCGGACTTCGCGCACACGCTCGGGGCGACGCTCCACCGGCCGTCGCTGCTGCCCGTGCCCTCCCTGGCGTTGAAGGGCATGCTCGGGGAGATGTCCCTCATCGTGCTGGGAGGCCAGCGCGTCCTGCCCCGTGCCGCGCTGGAGGCCGGCTATTCGTTCCAGTACGCCGAGCTGGCCCCCGCCCTGCGCTCGCTACTCACCTAGGACTACTACCTGATTCTTGAAAAAAGCAGTCACCCAAATCAGGGAATGAACCATGGATAATAGAGCAGTCCTGGTGCGTTTGAGCCTTCTGCTTGTATTTGGCGCAATGAGCATTGCCGGATGTGCTCACTCACAAAGCTCACGGGCAGGACTCCACTTCGTCGACCAAGATGCCCATGGAGTTGGCTCTTCCCTTGGATTAGGCGGTTCGGGCTTCCGCGACTGTGATGCGGAGCAGAACACCTGCTTTTCTGAGTGCTGGAATGCCAACCCACTCCCGTATCCTCACAAGAAGAGAGACGGGTGGCTGCACGAACATTGCACTCGGAAGTGCCGTGAGCTTTACATTGAGTGCGAAAAGTCCAATGAAAAGAAAGCAAAGGAACTGAAGTTCTCGCGGATGGATGAGGCTGTGGGCTGGATCAAAACCCACAAGGCCGAGGTGGCACTCGGAACAGTGGTCATCATCGCGGGTACAGCCTTCGTCCTGACAACAGGGGGCGCTGGCGCTTTGGTCCTGGTTCCCCTCGCGCTCTAGACGGGTGTCCTCATGCCTTACAATCCAAACTTCAATCTCGATGCGGTGATGGAGACACTGGGCGCCGTGAGTAATGGATTCACGGAAGGCTCACCCGAGGACGAGGCGTTGAGAATCGCCGCTGTCTCGTTGCTCTATGTCCGAGACATCCAGAAGTTGGATGAGTACCGGGATTACTTCCAACGGTTCTTCGCTCACCGACCCGTAGCCGCCACGCACTCCTTCGCGTCGCGAGAGGATGCGGAGGCATGGCTCGCCAGTGGAAAGGCCCGGGACGGAGAGTTGGTCCGGATCGCTGGCCAGGGCTTCACGGTCATCCAGGCCCTGCATGCGCTGAAGTTCATCCGGACTCCCCTGCCCGAGGAGCAGGGGGAGTAGGACGCTGGGCCTGAGCCGTTTTAGCGGGCCGACTGGTGCGCGAAGACAGCAAGAGCCTGCCCCAGGCGGCCTTGTGCGAACTGCCCCACACCACCTCGCGCAGGCGCCCGGGCCCTTGCCCTCGGCGAGGAGCTTGACGGCCAGAAGACGATTGGAAGTGACGGGCATCGCGCGCCTCACGCAGCGCCCGCTCCAGCTTGCGCATTGTCGTATGCTGTCAGTCCCAGTTCGGCGACCTACTTAGGGCGAGGCGGCGCGTTTCACGCTTCTTCACGGACGTGGCTGTTGCACGGGAGCGGGAGCCAGTTAAGACAGGGGGCGCATGCCCATTCCCCCTCGGCTCCTCATCTTCTTCGGCGTCCTGTCGGTCCTGGTGGTGAGCAGTCACATCTACCTGTACCGGCGCCTCGTGCGCGACACGAGCCGTCATCCCACCTGGCGGCGAGTGGGCCTGGTGCTCTGGACCGTGCTGGGCGCGACCTTGGTCACCGCCCGGCCGCTCTCCGCCCTGCTGCCCTCGGGGGTGACGGCCCTCCTGTCCCAGTTCAGCTGGTACTGGATGGGCGTGGCCACCTACCTGCTGCTCACGGTGATGACGGTCGGAGGAGTACGCGGAATCGCCGAGTGGATGGCCCGGCGGCGCGCGGCCCCCGCGGCCGTGCCCGCGCCCGTGTCCGAGGAGCGGCGCGAACTGCTCGCGCGAGCGGGTGCCGGCGTGGCGCTAGCTGCCACGGGGGGATTCAGCGGCTACGGCATGTGGCGCGCCTTCCACCCGCCCGTGGTGAACGAGGTGGCGGTGAAGCTGCCGGGGCTGCCCCGCGAGCTCGACGGCTTCACAATCGTCCAGTTGAGCGACATCCACGTGGGCCCGCTCATCCAGCGCCGCTTCATGGACGAGCTGGTGGCGCGCACCAACGCGCTCAAGGGGGACCTGGTGTGCATCACCGGGGACCTGGTGGACGGGAGCGTGGAGGAGCTGGGGCCCGCCGCGGCGGCGCTGAGGGAGCTGCGCTCGCGCCATGGCACGTTCTTCTGCACGGGCAACCATGAGTACTTGTCCGGGGACGTGGAGTGGTGCGAGGCCCTCCCCCGCATGGGCGTGACGGTGCTGCGCAACCGCTACGTGCGCGTGGGTGACGCGGGCGCCTCGTTCGACCTGGTGGGCGTGGACGACTGGGCGGCGGCCCGCTCGGGCTTCGCCCAGCGCAAGTACGACCTGGCGGCCGCCACGGAGGGGAGGGACCCCTCCCGGGCCTCGGTGCTGCTCGCGCACCAACCCGCGGGCTGGCGGGAGCAGGCGCAGAAGGCGGGCATGGGCCTGCAGCTGTCCGGACACACCCATGGCGGCCAGTTCTTCCCCTTCACCGGGGTGGTCTCGGCCGTCTGGGAGCACGACGCCGGCTTCTTCCGCGAGGGCGGCTACTCCCTCTACGTGAGCCGGGGCACGGGCTTCTGGGGCCCCCCGCTGCGGGTGGCCGCGCCGCCGGAGATCGTCAAGGTGACCCTGCTCGCGGGCTGACGATCCCCGGCCGGCAACGGCTACGGGAGCGGACTCTCGGTGGGACTCGCGGAGTTCTGCGGATCCCGAGCGGCGCGCGACACGAAGTCGTCGTAATTGTCGTCCGAGTCGTACGCATTGCCCTTCAGCTCGTCCGCGCCCCCCACGATCATGCTCGCGCTCGTCGAGGCCGCGAAGGCCTTGCGCTCGATGCTGCCCGCTCCCGCGGGGTGGGCGGGGAAGGCACGGCCCTCGGGAAGCACGCGGCCCGAGCCGAAGGCCACGGTGTCCACGACGCCAGTCAACACGGTGGGGTCGGTCGTGACCGAGGCCGTGCCAAGGCGGATGTTGGCGGCGGTGGCCGAGATATCCGTACCACCCCAGGAGAGATCCCTCGCGACGGCGCCCGAATACCCATTGTTGGTGAGCAGGAAGTAGCCGTGCGCCTTGATGACCTTGCCTGCGTCGATGACCTTGAGGTTGGTGTAGTTGACCGTGGTGCTGGTCGAACCCGCGGTGCGGTACTGGAGAACCCAACCGCCGATGTCGATGTCCGCGTCGGTCGGGTTGTACAGCTCGACGAAGTCATCCGAGATGGCGGACTCACCGCGCGCGCTGATCTCGCTGATGACCACGTGCGGCTGAGGCGCCGCCACCAGGAACTCCGCGGACACCGTGCTGCCCGGGCCCACGGGGCTGGAGGCGGTGAACCGGCCACTCATCTCCACCGAGCCCGCGGTGAAGGTCACCTCGGCCGTCTTGGCCTTCTCGGCGATGGTCACGGTCTGCTTGTCGAGCGTTCCCAGCTCCGGGGACGTGAGCGAGAACGTCACCGGGAACCCACCGGCCTCGGCGGCCTTGTCGAGCGTCAGGATGAGCGTGCGCGTGGCGCCCGGAGGGAGCCGGAGCGCGGCGGGAGTGAGGCTGGCGATCTTCGGGTAGGAGACCCGCGTCGTCACGGACACGGTGGCCACGGAGGGCCCGAGCGACGCGTGCACCGTGCCGGTGCTGGTGGCCTTCGCGTCCGCGGTGAAGAGGAAGGTGGCCGAGGCGCTGCCCTGGGGCACCGTCACCGTGGCGGGCACGGTGCCAAAGGGGGCACCCGCGCTGGAGGGAGTCGCCGTGAGGCTCACGGCCGTATCGCCCTCGGTCACCTTGTTCAGCGTCACCGTGAACTCCTGGGTGGTGCCCTGGACGACGGTGGAGGTCGCGGGCGTGAGCGACTGGAGCGTCGGGAAGTCGGCGGTGAAGCGGACCTCGGTCTCGGCGGAGCCCTGAGCCCCCTGCGCCCCCTGAACGAAGAGGGAGCCCGTGGCCGTGGTGGGCGCCTCCTTGTTCGCCAGGAAAGCGAAGGAGGCCGTGGTGGCATCGGCCGCGACGGTCACCTCCGCGGGCGCCGAGCCGAGTTCCAGCGCCACGGCGACGTTGAACGTCGTGCCCTGGGGCGCGGGGATGTCCAGGGAGACCGTCAGCGGGACGGAGAAGCCCGGCGCGGTGATGAGGGGATTGGGTGACAGGGAGACAATCGAGGGGGCCTCGGAAGTGCCCAGCACGCGCACCGACGTCTGAATCTGGGCGCCTCGGAGCGAGGCGGTCAGCGTCACGGAGGAAGCCTGGGCATACGGGAGCAGCTTCACCTCGGCGTGGGTCGAGCCCTTGGGGACGATGACCCGGCCGCCGTTGGCCACCGCGAGCGCGCTCGGATCACTGGAGGAGACGGTGACCTCCACGTCCTCGCCGTCAATCCCGGCCAGTCCCACCTCGAGCTTCGAGGGAGCGATGAGCGAGCACCCGTCCGGGGCGCACTCGGAGCGAACCCGGATGAACTGGCCCGAGGCGGCGCCGAAGGACTGGAGCGCGGGCGGCGGTCCGAGCAGGTCATTGGCATCGCGAGGCTCCACCTTGGAGTGGCCGTTGCGCAGCTCCAGCACGCCCCGCACCCAGCGGAAGCTGGAGCCCACGGGAGGCAGGGTCGTGTAGGCGTGGATGAAATCGTTCACGCGCACGCCGCCCGTCGCCGGGGAGACGTCGATGACGTACTCGTTGCTCGGGGCGCTGTCGCCCGAGCCGAGAGGCGGCTCATGAGCGGTCACGGTGACTTCGTTGAGCTGCACCAGCACGCCCTCGAGCTCCGCGGCACGCGAGCCGCCCGTGGCCACCTGCGCTGGCGTGACGACGATGGGCGCGGGAATGGGAAGGGCCGTGCCCTTGACGAAGGTGACCTTGCCGCTCAGTTGGATCTGCCCGTAGAACTCCGCCACGTTGGCGGACGTGATGGTGAGGCGGTCGCCCACCTTGGGCGTGCTCCCGGAGGAGTAGACGTAGATGCCGGACCAGTTCTCGCCCAGGGGACCGCGCTCGGACTCGGGCACCTGGAGGTAGTAGTTCTTGCCCGTCACGGCCGTCACCACGGCGCTGGGGATGGAGACCGTGGTGCCCACGAGCGGGTACTTGCCGTTGACCGGCTGCTTGATGGCGTAGATGGAGACCGAGCAGACCGTGTCCTCGGGATTGGCCGTGGGGCAGAGGTCGCACGCGTCGCCGTGGCCGTCGAAGTCCGAGTCCTCCTGCTCCGGGTTGTACGTGCCCGGGCAGTTGTCGTCGGAGTTGCGGATGGCGTCGCCGTCGCGATCGATGGGGTCGTACGCCAGGCAGCGCGTGCCGTGGGCCTCGAGCGGGCACAGGTCACACGCATCCCCCACGCCATCGCCGTCCGTGTCGGCCTGCTTGCCGTTGTCCAGGGGGCGGATGGGGTTGAAGAGGATGGGGCAGTTGTCCTGGCTGTCCTCGATGCCGTCGCCGTCGGAGTCGCCGAGCCGCCGCACGCCATTGTAGAGGTTGGAGCCGTTGACGGAGGCGGGCACGTTGGAGGCAACGGCGGCGGTACGCCGGGGGACGCAGACGGGCTCGTCCGTGGGCGTGCCACAGAAGAAGAGCGGATAGGAGGAGGGGTTGGCCACCTGCAGGTCCGCGAGGCTCTTGCCGCTCTCCTCGCCCTTCTTGGTATCGGAGATGGTCTCGGACTTCACGCACGCCGTCTTGGCCGAGCCGCACACGTCCAGTGCGTCACAGAGCTTGTCGGACGTCAGCGCGGCCACCAGGGCCTTGTCGCCGAAGAGCGGCTTGCCCCCGCGCAGGGTGAGCACCACGTCCTCGGGGTTGGCGGCGATGACGGCGCGGTGGGGCGAGCGGGCATGCGCGTTGAGCCGGAAGATGGCCAGGTCCGCCACCTTGCCCGGAGCGATGCGGCCCAGCTTGTTGCCCGTGAGCGTCAGGTCCGCGGCGGTCGCGGTGGCCATGCGCCAGAGCTGTTCGTCGGTGAAGGTGTACGCGAGCTGTACCTGGTTGAGGTAGTCCGCGCATTGCAGCTCGCGCAGCATGTTCATGGAGCCGGACTGCAACCAGTCCGTGCCCAGCGCGATGCCCACGCCCATCTGCTTGTAGAGCGACACCTGGGCCGTGTCGCCGTACAGCGACTCGTTGGAGCGGGGCGACCAGATGAGGCCCGTGCCCCGCTCCGCCATCAGGCCCACTTCCCGGGCCGTCACGCCGATGCCATGGATGATGGCCGTGCGCCCCGTCATCAGGTTCTGGCTCTTGTCCCCCTGCCCGGACAGACAGCGGAACTCGTTGAGCGCCGCCGCGGCGATGCCCTCGGACACGTGCGGCAGGTAGGCCCCCAGCGCGGGAATGACGCTCGGCGTGTCGATGCTCCTGTAGCCACAGCCATTCGCGAGCAGGGGGCCGGAGTTGTCCCCCAGGGGGAACGTCTGGAAGTCCAGGCGGGGCGCGTGCAGGCCGCCCTGGGCGTAGCTCTCGGCCGCCGAGTCGTCCGTGCTCAGGTCGCGCAGCAAGCCCGCCCGGCCGCCGCTGCTGGCAATGGCGGTGGTGCCGGCCATCACCTGGCGCAGCTCCGCCCAGAGGATGGTGTCGATCTTCGCGAGGTTTCCGTTGGGAATCTTGGTGTGGCCGGGGGACACCGGGCCGCTCGGGCGCCAGTCATGGCGGTGCTCGTAGCGCTCCTCCACCGGGGGCACGGGGGCCTTCTGGTAGTCGATGTGATCGTGCGCGTTGATGAGCGCTGGGGAGATGACACCCTGGGGGCACGACAGGCGCATCGCGCCCACGGCATCCGGGTGGGACGAGCAATCGCACGCCGCGCAGGAGATGATGCCCTCGCGGTTCACCAGCACCTGGCCGCCCTGGAGCGTCCTGCCCTCCAGCAGCACCACGCCCAGGAAGAGGCGCGCGCTTCCGGGCTCGCCCGCGTCGACCAGCGCGCACGTCTCGCCCACGGGCGGCTGGGGCAGGCTCTCCACGCCACCACACGCCTCCTGTACGAGCGGCGTCACCTGGCAGTCGTGCTCGCACCCATCCCCATCCACCCGGTTGCCGTCGTCACACGCCTCGCCCGTTTCCCGGATGCCATTGCCGCAGATGTGCAGCACTTCCTGATCCGGCGGCGTCCGGGTGCAGTCGTTCTGGCAGCCATCCCCGTTGGCGGTGTTGCCGTCGTCACACGCCTCGCCCACCTCCACCACCCCGTTGCCACACACAGCCGCCTGGGAGCGGATACACCTGTTGGAACAGGCGTCGTCGTCGACCCGGTTGCCGTCGTCACATTCCTCTTGTCCCTCGACGAGGCCGTTGCCGCATTCCTCGGACGGGGAGCACGCGGACAACAAGAGAAGTCCTGCGCTGAATAAGGCCAGGAGATGGCGGGGGAGGTTGCGCATTCGAGTCCTGGGGGGTTGGAGGGAAGACGACGACGGGGAGGGCTCAGCGGGCTCTGTTGGTGCCACGACCAATCGCGGCTCACTGAAACATTCAAGCCACAGCTTACGTCGGAGGTGACCTCGATGAAAAATCAGGGCCTGGATTCGGACGCCCGGCGGCCACGGATTTCACCCCTGGCAAACGCGTACTCCTGGACAACCCGGAGGAACGAGCCAACATCGCAGGTGGAGATCGGCGCGCGAAGATGGTTGGCTCCACCCCATGGCACGTTCCCTGTTGCTGTCGCTGCTCGTGCGGCAGCACCTCGCACTGAAGGAGAAGTTTCGCGCCCGTTATCCGCACTGCTGGCTGGTCTGGGAGTCAGGTGCGTGGAACGTCCCGGAAGGCAGCGAGCAGAATCACGGCGCCACCCGGCTGCCCAACGACGAGCTCAGTGACTGTCTGCCCGCCGGGGACGCCATGTGCTTCGAGCTGAGCCCGGGTCGGGAGGCCCTGGCGATCGGACGCGCCTCGCACAACGCCTTCGTCATCAATGACGCCACGGTGTCGCGCGAGCACCTGGTGCTGCACGCCCGGCCGGATGGAGGCTGGGCGGTGGAAGCGCTCGCGAAGGGAGGGCCCGCCCTGCTCGAGGGGCAGCGGCTGGTGCCCGGTCAGCGCCAACCGTTGGAGACGGGCATGCACCTGCAACTCGGCGACGTGCGGCTCACCTTCCACGACTCGGACAGCTTCCACCAACGCATGGCCAACACGGCCCAGTTGATGCTGGCCAGTCAGCGAGGCGAGCAGGGCCGCCTGGCCTGAACCGGGCCCCGTCCTGGCCTTTAGCGGATGGTGCCCAGGGTGGTGGGCCGCGGCTCCGGCGCGGTGGCCGCGTAGATGACGCCACCGGCCACGATGGCCACGGCGCCCGCGCCCGCCCACACCCACCACTTCTTCACCAGACTCTCGCTCTGGACTTCCGCCGGGGGTGACGTGGCGGCCAGGGTCCGCTTGCGCTCGCTGTCCTCGCGCGCGCGACGGGCGGCGACCTCCTCCGCCTGGGAGCGCAGGGCGATGGTCTTGGGAGGCGCCTTCTCCGCCGCCGCGTCCATCTCCGCGATGAGCTCGCGCACCAGGGGCGCGTTGGGCGGGGTGCGCTTGGATTGCGCCAGGTAGCGCCGGTAGAAGATGGCGGCGCGCTCGGGCCGGCCCAACTGCCGGTGACACTGGGCGATGTTGAAGAGGAAGCCCGGCAACGGCATCAGCCGGTAGGCCTCGAGATAGGCCTCCAGCGCCGTCTGGAAGTCGGCCTTGTCGTAGGCGACGTTGCCCTCGGTGAACTTCGCGCGCGCCTGCGTCTCCACCCGCGAGTCCGCGGCCGCGTGCGCGGGCAGTGGCGCCAGGACGAGCAGCAACAGGGCGAAGAGCCCCAGCAGGGGCGCGGAGCGTTCAGGGCGCGAACGGATCGATGACGGCATCACGGCTTCCCGAGGTGTGTTTGCGCGTGCTGGACGCACGATGGGTGTTCTGCGAGCCCCGCGCGGGCTTCACCACCGCCGGCACGGGCACGAGTGGCACCTCGAGCGTGGCGGAGTCCTCCAGTGAAACCTTGTGCTCACTCGACCTGTAGCCCGTGAGCTCCACCCGCAGGCCCAGCGGCGAGGCCGACCGGGGCAGGCTCGTCACCCAGGGCGTCACGCCCAGCGTCTCGCCCGTGTCGGCGCGCACCACCCGAGCCCCCTCGGGCACGGAGCGCACGGTGAGGGACACGGGCGCCGGCGCCGCCGTGGGCGCGAGCGTCCGGGCCTCCGCGACCACGGCCTCGCCGGCGGAGGGCGCGTCGCTCCGGGCGCTCGCCCACCACAGTCCGAGTCCCGTCACGACCGCGGCCAGCAGCCCCGCGGCCAGCAGGTTGCCCGGGCGCCGCGCGATCAACGCCAGGGGCACGCGCACGGGCTGGGTGGGCCGCTCCTCCGGCGGCAGGGACGCATCCGTCAGCAGCTCGGTGATGACCTCGGCGAGCAGCGCGGGCCGGGCCTCGGGCTCCTTGGCCAGGCAGCGCAGGGTGAGGTGGGCCAGCGCCGGGGGAATGGGCTCCCCCGCGGGCGTGAGCGGGGGCAGCGCGGGGGGCGCCTCGGTGAGGATCTTCACCATGAGCTGGCCGAAGTTGGGCGCCACGAAGGGCGGCCGTCCGCTGAGCAGCTCGTAGAGCACGGTGCCCACGGCGTAGATGTCCGCCCGCGCGTCCACGGGCAGCCCCGCGGCCTGCTCCGGCGACATGTACGTGGGCGTGCCAATGATGGTGCCGTCCAGCGTGCCGTTGAGGCCCTCGGCGGTGAGGACCTTGGCCACGCCGAAGTCGAGCACCTTGACGAAGTCCTCCTGGCCATTCTTGTGGGCGACGAAGAGGTTGTCCGGCTTGATGTCCCGGTGCACCACCCCGAGCTGGTGCGCCGCCCCGAGCGCCGCGCACACCTGCACCATGAGGCGGCGGATGCGCGCCAGGCCCAGCGTCTCCTGATGGAGCACGTCCGACAGGCACTGGCCGCGCAGCAGCTCCATCACGCAGTAGACGTGGCCGCCCGCCGGGTCCTCCACGAAGTCGAAGATCTCCACGATGTGCTCGTGGTTGATCTGATTGACGGCGTGCGCCTCCTGGAAGAAGCGCCGGACGAACGTGGAGTCGTGGGCGAAGGCGGAGCGCAGCACCTTGAGGGCCACCTGCCGCCCCAGGCGCACGTGGCGCGCCTGGAAGACCTGCCCCATGGAGCCTTCTCCGAGGAGTTGCTCCAACCGATAACTGCCCAGGATGTCACCCGGCTGCAACACGTGCTCCGCGACCGATGAACCGCCTGCTCCAGCGGTTCGGGGATCCGTGGAGAGTACCGTACCCGGGATGAGGTCGTCGCCGCCCATTGGACGGCAAACCTCTCCATCCTCTCTTTCCCTGGCAACCCATTGGAGACGATTGTCGTCCGTTTGACGGCCGCCGGAGGCCAGAACGCTGCCCCGGGTGAAGGAAATCCACCCGGCAGGACGAAGGGCCCCCCCTTCCGGTGGGAAAGGAGGGCACTCCAGACGACATCGGGCGCGACGGCTAGCTACATGCTCCGCTCTTGCAGGTCTTACCGGACGCGCACGTCTTGTTGTTGCAGTCGGTATCGGCGCAGTCGCTCTTGCCGTCCCCGTCGTTGTCCTTGTTGTCGTTGCACGTCACCTCGGTCTTGTTCCCGGACACGCAGGTGCAGCCTCCCGCCGTGTTGCACGACTTGTTCTCACAGTCCGCGTCCTTGCAGTCGATGAGCGTGTCCCGGTCGTTGTCGACGCCGTCGGCACAGAGGTTCTCGAGGGGGTTGCCGCCCGAGCAGGCGCAGCCCGTGCCGCAGGTGGTGCAGTCCGAGTCCTTGCAGTCGATGAGGCCGTCGCCGTCATTGTCCGCGCCGTCGGAGCAGGCCTTCTCCACCTTGACGCCGCCGCTACAGACACAGCTGGCGTTCGAACCGCACTCCTTGTTGGTGCAGTCCGAGTCCTCGCAGTCCGTCTTTCCGTCCTTGTCGTTGTCCAGCCCGTCGCCGCACCCCAGCTCGACGGGATTGCCGCCCGTGCAGATGCAACCCGTGCCGCACGCCGTGCAGTCGGAGTCCTTGCAATCGACGTTGCCGTCCTTGTCGTTGTCCTGGCCATCCGAACAATCGACTTCCTTGGCGACCGTGCCCGTGCAGATGCAGCCGGCCCCGGTGCCGCAGGCCTTCTGGTCGCAGTCCTTGTCCGCGCAGTCGGTCTGGCCGTCCCCGTCGTTGTCCACGCCGTCCGTGCACGCGCCCTCGCCGCACGACCGGGAGAGGCACAGACGCCCTTCTCCACACGTCTGGGTGTCGCAGTCCGAGTCCGCGCAGTCGATGAAGCCGTCCTGGTCGTTGTCCTTGCCATCCGAGCAGTTCAGCTCCTTGCGCAGGACGCACTGTCCTTCGACACACAGATCCCGCGCCGCGTTGCAGACCGTGCCGCACGCGCCGCAGTTCTTCATGTCCGTCAACAGGTCGAAGTCCTCGTCCGACTGGCCGTCGCAGTCATCGTCCTGGCCGTTGCACAGCTCGGCGGTGGGCTGGACCTGGCCCGCGCACGTGAGCCCGCCCTTGGAGTCACAGGCGTTCTTCCCGGCCACGCAGTTGCCAACGCCCTCGGTGCCCTCCGGGCCGGAGTAGCACGGCGAGGTGTCCAGGTCGTCGCGCACGCCGTTGCAGTTGTCGTCGGCGCCGTTGCACACCTCGGCGGTGGGCGCGCAGCAGTAGCCACGCTGATCCGCCCGGGGCGCGCACACCACGCCGGTCGCGGCGCAGTCATCGTTCGTTTCACAGCTGAAGATGGTGTCGTCCGGAAGCGCCGGCACCCAACACGCCGTGACACTCAACGCCAGAACCAGACAGCCCACGAGGGAAGAGAAGGACTTCATGATCAGAAGCTCCCGCCAAACACGAAGTGCAGGGCCATGCCCTGGTTGCTCGAGCCGCCCGCCACGGGGGCCACCGAGGAAGACACGGGTCCGGAACGCCGAGGAACCACGATGAGCCACACCAGACTGCCCGCGGCCACCGCGCCGCCTCCCGCCATGAGGGCCGTGGCGAGCATGTCCTTGCGCTGGGCCGCCAGGTACTGGGCACGGGAAATCTCCCGCACGCCCTCCGAGTCGATGCCCTGTCCCGTGCCCTGCAGGCTCATGCCGAGCGCCACGCCCGCGCCCACCGCCGCCAGTCCCAGCACCGTGGTGTAGAGCGCGGGCCGGCTGAACACGGAGGGGCCCGAGGCGCCCCGGGACTTCCTCGCGCTGGCCACCGCGTCCATGCCGGGCCCTTCCGGCACCGGGCCGTTGAGCTCCAGCCGCACCGCCACTTCCTTCGTCTCGCCCGGCACGAGCGTCAGCGTCCGCGTGGAAGTCGTGTAGTCATCCGCCTCCACCACGAGCTGGACCTCGCCGGGCGGCAGCTTCGCCTCGACGGTGCCCACGCCCAACATGCGCTCGCCCACGCGCACCACCGCCTGGGACACGTTGCAGGACACCTTGAGCAGCGTGCGCGGCCGCGCCAGCTCCGTCACGCGTTTGGCGAGCGCCGCGCCCGCCTCGCGGAAGAAGGCGCTATCGGCCGGCTTGCGGCCCGTCACCACGTCCAGCTCCACCACGCCCCGGTCCCGGTCATACGTCCACAGCCGCAGCGTCCAGCCACCGTCCTCCAGCGCCAGTCGGGCCGTGGTGAGCAGATCCGCGTCGAGCGTGTCCGCCGCGTTCCTCACGCACGAGGCCTCCTGGCAGCGCACCACGGAGGCATAGTCCGCCGCGAGCTGCTTGCGCGCCTCGGCCGGGTCCGCCGCCCGCACCACCCGGCCGGTGCGGAACGCCGCCGACTGCAACCAGCCAATCCACCGCTTGGACACCGCGGCCCCGGCGCGCTCGGGCGTGTCCAGGCCCACGAACGCGAAGCGCGGCTGCAACTCCGAGCTGGGACCGGTGCTCAAGTCCAGACCCAGGGAGCCGGAGTCCGGAGGCGGCTCCTCGCCCTGCTCGAGCGGCGCCTGGGGAGTCGAATCACCCGAGAGGTCCAGTCCGAAGCCGCCCTCATCCTGCGCGCGGGCCGGGCCGGAGGCCAGCACGAGCGCCAGCAGCAGGGCTCCATACACGAAGCGGTTATGCATGAGCCCTGTTCTACCCTGAACAGGGCCCGTTGCGGAGCACTCCAGGCGTCATCCCGTCCGGGAGGCGAGGTAGCGCGCCAGGGCCTGGGCCTTGGGCACCAGGGTGTCCACCTCGATGAACTCCTCCACCGTGTGGAAGCCCTTGCCCCGGGGCCCCAGCCCATCAATGGAGGGGATACCCATGGAGGAGGACGTGCTCGCATCCGAGCCCCCTCCCACCAGGGGTGACTCACCCCGGCCCAACCCCGAGGCATGGGCGCACACCCCGTAGGCCTCCATCAAGGCCGCGGACGCCTCGGTGCGCTCCAGGGGCTCGCGCGCCACGCCTCCATTGACCTCCACGCGGGTGCCGGGCACGCCCTCCGCCGCCTCCCGGGCCGCCTCGTGGAAGCGCCGCACCAGCGCCTCGCCGTCCGCGCGGGTGCAGAAGCGCAGATCCACCTCGGCCACGGCATGGTCCGGAACCGTGTTCTTCCCCTGGCCCCCCGTCACCTTGCCCACGTTGACGGTGAGCCCGCGCGGGTAGTCGGTGAATTGCTGCACCCGGTCCACGAAACGGGCGATGGCCCAGAGCGCGTTGGCCCCCTCCTGGTGGGCGTTGCCCGCGTGGGCCGCCTTGCCACTCGCCGTGGCCACCGCCATGCCGGTGCCCTTGCGCCGCGTGATGATGGCGTCCCCAGCCCGGCCGGACTCGAAGACGAGACACGCCCGGGCCCCGGCGATCGCCTCCTGGATGACCCGCGCGCCCTCGGGCGAGCCCACCTCCTCGTCCGCCACCACCACCAGCCGCAACGGCGGCAGCCGCGCGAGTCCGCCCGACGCCGCGAGCGCCTTGAGCGTCCAGGCGATGACGACGAGCCCCCCCTTCATGTCCAGCACGCCCGGGCCGCGCCTCAGCGCTCCATCTCGCCGGTAGCCCTCGAACTTGCCCGGGGGAAAGACCGTGTCCAGGTGTCCCACCAACGCCACCGGCTCGAGCCCCGGCGCCCCCTCGGAACGGAAGACGAGGTGGTCCGCGTAGCGCGTACTCGTGACCACCTCCGCCGACAATCCCGGAATGGCGAGCTGTTCCCGCAGCAGGGCGCCGACCTTGCGGCCCCCCTCCGGGTTCTCCGTCCAGGAGTTCACCTCGACCAGCGCGGCGAGCGCTTCCTCCATCTCCCCTACCCGTCCCGCCAGCCAGCTCGCCGCCGCTTCACCCATCTCGCGCATCGTCTGGACCTCCGCCCTCCCGGAGGGCATCCCCGGCGAGCCCCCCTGGCATATGCCAGCCGCCAGGGTTCGGGAAAGGTGCCCCAACGCCCGCTCGTCCGGCACACCAGCGGGACACCGCCCGCCCGTGGAAGCTTGCCGGGGACGGTCCCGCTCCGCACCTCAACCCCAGGAGGAAGAACCCATGGCGGATGCTTTGTGGATTCTGGTGGCCAATGCGAGCCGGGCCCGGCTTTTCTCGACGGACGAGCGGGCGGAGAAATGGGAGCTGCGCGAGGAATTCTTCCATGAGGAGAGCCGGCAGCGCTCCGTGGACCTGCTCAATCAGGTCGACAACCCCAACGCGGGCACCCTGCGCAAACCCTCCGCGGAGAACGAGCCCAATGGGCGCCAATCCCTGGAGCATGACCGCTTCGCCCGGCAATTGTCGGACCGGCTCGAACAGGGGCTCAACGAGCGGGCCTACCAGCGACTGGTCATCGCCGCCCCCCCGGAATTCCTGGGTCGGCTGCGCAAGGTCATCAGCCAGCGCGTCCACCAGCACCTGATGATGGACCTGAGAGCGGACTACTCGAACATCCCCGCCCAGGAGCTGCCCGAGCGCATCCCCATCATCTAAGCGACGTCCGCCGTCTCGTGGTAGAGGGAAGACAGGGGGGCCCTGGCGTTTCCGGGGACTCCCGCCCCTCGCCGTGACGACCTGACGAGATTCATGAAACTTCCCTTGTTCGGCACCCTGAAACTGCGCGGCCGTCTGATCTGGTACGTCACCCTGTTGACGCTCGTCCCCCTGGTGGGCTTGTCCCTGGTGGGATTGACGAACACCCAGCGGGTGATGAGCAATCAGGTGCACGAGATGCTGCGCATCGAGGCGGAGGGCCTCCGGGACCTGGTGGAAGCATCCCTGGTGGAGCGCGAGACGAGCGTGCGGAGCTGGGCCGAGGACACGCTCGTGCGCGAGGCCCTGCGCACGGGCAACTCCGAGCAGAGTGACGCGGTGCTCGAGCGGCTGCAACTGCGCTACACGACGTTCGCGGGCCTGGTGCTCTTCGACGATCAGGGCAGGGCCATCTCCGCCAGCACCGAACCACTGCGAGACTCCTTCCGGGGCCAGGAGGAGCGGGTGCGCCAGACGCCGTGGTTCCAGGCGGCCCAACAGGGGCGCGTCACCAGCGAGACCCTGACCGAGGAGGACCCCATCTTCGCCACCCGCGTCCTGCACCTGGCGGTGCCCGTCATGGACGCGCGCGGAGGACGGCGGCTGGGAGTCCTGCTGGCGGCGTATGACTGGGGCCAGGTGGGCGAGGTGGTGAAGGCGGCGCTCGCGCGGGCCCAGGCCCGGAAGAACCAGAGCTTCGCCCTGGAGGTGCGCACGGCCTCGGGGGTCGTGCTCTTCGACTCACGCGCACCAGACGCCCCGCGCGCGTCCAATCCGGTCATCGAACAAGCCCTCAACAGCCCGGATCTCCGGGACGTGGGCGACGGCTGGCGATTCGTGGCGCTGTCGGATCCCGCCGAGGTCTATGCCGTGGTCAGGAAGCAGCGCACCCTCTTCTTCATCGGCACGGTGGTCGTGGGCTCGGTGGTGATGCTGTTGACCTTCCTGTTCGCTCGCGACATCACCCGCCCCATCACCCAGCTCAACCAGGCGGTGAGCCGCATCGTGCGCACGGCCGACCTCACGCAGAAGCTCGACGTCCAGTCCGATGACGAGGTGGGCGAGCTGGCCGAGTCCTTCCGCCAGATGGTGCACAACCTGAGCGAGACGACGCGCGGCATGCAACACGGCACGCGCGTGCTCGGAGATACCGTGGCGGCCCTCACGCGCGCCGCCGAGCAGGAGGAGAACAACCTCACCCGCCAGGCCGCGGCGCTCCAGGAGACGCAGGTGACGGCGGAGGAGATCAGACAGACGTCGATGATCGCCGCGGAACGGGCCAGCGCGGTGCTCAAGGTGGCCACGCGGGCCGAGGAACTGAGCCGCGGTGGCACGCTCTCGCTCCAGGAGAGCATGAACGGCTTCGAGACCTTGCGCGAACAGGTGGAGGAGATGTCCGGGCAGATCAGCCAGCTCAACGAGCGCGCCCAGCGCATCGGCGGCATCACCCTGGCGGTGAAGGGCCTGGCGGATCGCTCCAACATGCTCGCGCTCAACGCGGCCATCGAGGCGGTGCGCTCCGGGGAGCACGGCAAGGGCTTCGCCATCGTGGCCAAGGAGATCCGCACGCTGGCCAACCAGTCCATCCACTCCACCACCCAGGTGGGCACGCTGCTCGAGGACATCACCCAGTCCATCCAGAAGACGGTGGCGCTGAACGAGCAGGGCCAGCAGCGCATGGACGAGGGCATCGCGCAGGCGCGCTCGAGCGGAGACAGCATCCAGGCGCTCAGCGACATCGTGAAGGACAACATGAGCGCGGTGCGGCAGATCGCCACGGCCGTGAGCCAGCAGAACGCGGGCTTCGAGGAGATCTTCACGGCCATGACGGAATTGTCCGGCATGATGCACGACACCATGATGGGCCTTCAGACCTCCCAACGCGTCAACGGCGAGCTGCGCGAAGTCGCCGAGCAGATGCAGAAGATGGCGCGCAGCTACCGCGTATGAACACCCCCGTCCGTGCCGTCATCCTGGACCTGGGCAACGTCCTCGCCTTCCACGACAACGCCCTGCTCTTCCGCCGGTTGGGAGCGCGCGCGGGGCTCGACGCCGAGGAGACCGGCCGCCGGCTGTCCGGCGCGGGTTGGACGGCGGCCAACCGGGGGCTGCTCGGACCCGAGGGCATCCGGCGCGATGTGTGCGGCGCGCTGGGGGTGGAGCTGTCCATGGAGGAATTCAACGCGCTCTGGAACTGCCACTTCACGATTCATGAGGCGGTGCTGCCCCGCGTGGAGCGGTTGGAGGGCCGGGTGAAGCGGCTCCTGCTGTCCAACACCAACGTGCTGCACGCGGCCTGGCTGCGGCCGAGGCTGCCCGTGTTGAGCCGGTTCGATCACCTGGTGCTCAGCTGCGAGGTGGGGCACGTGAAGCCCGAGCCCGCCATCTACCAGGAAGCGCTGCGGCACGCGGGCTGCGCGCCCCACGAGGCGGCCTTCTTCGATGACCTGCCCGAGTACGTGGCCGCCGCGAACACCCTGGGCATGCGCGGCCATCTGTTCACCACCGCCGAGTCCTTTGACGCACAGCTCCGGGCACTCGGGCTGGAGTGAGCGGCGGCCAACATCCCGCCATCCCCCCAGCACATCGTCTCCGCGTTCATTGCCCAGGCGGACCACTGACGGTCGTCGGCCCGCATGGCCAGCATGGTTCCTGAAACAAAAGCGGCGAAAGGAACGGACCATGCGGTGGACACGAGCGGTGGTACTGGGGTCGTTCGGAATGGCGGGGCTCGCTCTGGGGGTGCCTGGAGAAGCGTCCGCGCAAACAGCCTACCGGCGCCTGTCCGCGTCCTTCTGTACACCCATCACCCCGACGTACCAGTCCGTCCGGAGTGATTCGGGCGCCATCGGCAATGGCAGTCCCACGGAGATGCGGCTGGTCTGCCCCATCCTCGATGACGGGTACCTGCCCAAGCTGCAGATCCGCTCGGCGCTCGTGGATGTGTATGACGGCTCGACGACGGTCGCCGTGGATGCACGGACGTGCGTCAGCTTCTGGTCCGCCATAGGTGGCGCGTGCGGCCCCGCCTCCGCGACCAGTCCCACTGGCGTGGGCATGACGACCCTCTCCCCGAACACCGCGACGTGGAGCAGTTACTCCTCGGACTATGGCTACCTCGTGATCAACCTGCCGGCCTTCACCACGGGGACCGCCAGCTCCGTCCACGGCTACGAGCTGTACCAATAAGAGCGGCGTGCTGGGGGATCCGATGCAACCCGTGAAGAAACAGGCTTTGCTTCTCATGTTTCCAGTGCTCTTCGCGAGCACGGGCATAGGGCTCGCGCGCTACCTCCCCATGGAGCTGCCCACCAGGAGCGACCCACCCAGGACCCAGGGCCCCCGGAAGACGCAGACGGTCGCGCCCGCTCCCGTGCCGACGCCGCGGAACATGCCGGCCGCGGCGGCCACCCGGGAAGAACGGATCCAGAGGCTGGAGCGGCGGTTGGAGGAACTCTCGGCCCGCACCGAGCCACCTCCACCGCCTTCACGCCCCTCACCGGAGGAGGCGAGACAGCAGCTCTTCCAGCATCACCAGGAGCAGCTCGACAAGCATTCCCGGGAGCCTGTCGATCCCTACTGGTCCCGGAGCGCCCAGGACACCTTCGGGGCGGACTTCGCGGCCCTCGTGGAAGGCCAGACCTTCGCCGTGAGGAACATCGACTGCCGGAGCCACACCTGCGTCACCACCGTGGAATGGCCGTCCTACGCCGCGGCCACCCAGGGCTATTCGCTCCTGCTCCAGCATGCCTACGGCATGGACTGTGCGCGCAGCATCCTCCTGCCCGAGCCCGCGGATCCCCGGGGGAGCTACCAGGCGCGGCTGATCCTGGACTGCGCGAATCTCCGTTGAGCGAATCTCCCAGGTCACCTCGTACCGGGTGACGGCGGAAGTGGTTTTGCCCTTGCCACTTCCCATGGACCTCCCTTAGCGTACGCGCCCGCTTTCGGAGGGCTCGCGTGCGCTCCTGTCCCTGGCTGCTCCTCCTGTCGCTCGTGCTGTCCGTCCGCGCCCTCGCACAGGAGATTTCATCCCCGTTCTCGACCCGTGAGCGGATACTGGTGGCACCCGCACGGCCCGGTGAAGTGCCGCCCATGAAAGTGCACGTGGCGGGCAACGTTCCCACGCTCCTGCGCTTCGACACCCACCTGACGCCCAATACGCCGGGACCGTCCATGGACGAGACCCGCATCCGCCTGATTCCCGTGGAGGAAGGAACGTTCATTCTCCTCCCCTCCTCCGATGTGCCTCCGGAGGAGCAGGTGCCGCTCACCGTGCGGACCGAGAACGGGTTGCTGCGCTTCTCGCTGGTGACCCGGCGTGCTGAAACGGACGTGCGGGTGCGTGTCGTGCCCTCCTTGAACTCCTCCGAGGAAGACACCGCCGAGATCTTCGCGCGCCACCTGCTCACCACGGCGCGAGCGCGCGCATCACTCGTCCTTCCTCAACGAGGGGCGGTGCAACAGAAACAACGGAGTTCGCTCGCCCGGGTCGACTCCGTGCTCTGGATGGGGCGGCGCTTCTTCGTCACGTTGACCGTGACGAGTCCTCGGAAAAGCGCCCGACCCTGGCGACTGGTGCAGGTGCGGCTGAAGACGACTCTCTCCGATGGTGCACAGAGGGAGTGGCCCGCGCGCCTCATGGGCGGCGAGACGGACTCCAGGCGGCAGCAACACGTCGCCACCGGTCTTCTGCCCGAAGGAGCCTCGGAATTGAAACTGGCGCTGGACGGAGAGGACGCGGTTGGTGCCTTCCGTGCGCTGGATCCGAACAAAGAACCGGCGAGTCCATGAGCAAGCCCCTGCATCCCAATCAACTGCTCGCGGGGCAGTTCGTACGGGACTTCCGCATCGTGCGCCGGTTGGGCGTGGGCGGTTACGCGTTCGTCTTCCTCGTGGAGCGCGCGGACCAATACTACGTGTTGAAGATGGCGGCTCAGCCCGCATCGGTCACGGATGTGGACCGGGTCGATGCCTGGATGCACCGCGAGGTGGTCTCCCTGGAGACGCTTGAGCACCCCCACCTGCTCCCGGTACTCGAGTGGGGCCGCTGGCCCGAGCCCGTGGGAGGCTACGGGTACTTCGTGATGCCCTATACCGCCGGGTCCACATTCCACGTGTGGCGCTGGCGCGAACGCGTCCCCCTGTACCGCTCGATCGGCGTGTTGTGCGAGCACTTGAAGACATTGGAAGCACTGCATGCACGTGGCGTGTGCCACCGGGATATCAAGGCGGACAACATCCTCGTGCGGCAGGAAGACGATGTCCCCTTCCTGATCGACTTTGGCGCGGCGCATCTGCCGTGGGCACGCCCGGTCACGGAAGGCCTGGCCCCGGGCACGCTCTACTGCCAACCACCCGAGGCCATCGCCTTTCTCGTGTCCGATGCTGCGCGGGAAGGCACCCGACTCGAAGCCCGGCCCTCGGCGGACCTGTACGCCTTCGGGGTGCTGCTCTACGAGGTACTCACCAACTGCCGTCCCTTCAGCACGAAACTGACGCTGGAGCCCTTGTTGGTGGCCATCGCCTCGGTCCCTCCGCTGGAGCCCTGGAATCTCGCTCCCGATGCGCCTGCATCCTTGTGCGGACTGGCGGTGCGACTGCTGGCGAAGGAGCCAGAACAACGCCCGTCGAGCGCTCGCGCTGTCCGCGAGGAATTGGAGCGATTGTTGCGGGAGGAGGGACGGAGTACGGCCTGGACGGTTCCAGCCCAGCGCCCCTCCGAGTGCGAGCGGATCCGGGAGCTGTTCCCGAACATCGACCTCCTGGAAGAGAGGGTGGAGGACGCACCGCAACCGCCGCTCCAGCGCCGTGCGGACTGGCCGCGAGAGCGGATCTGGAGCCTATTCACGCGAGCCTCCGGGCTGATTCTGTTGCTCGGGCTAGGGTGGATGCTCCTCCGTGTGCCGAGCCTCTCGGTCACCCTCGACAAAGGAACATCCCCCGTGCCTTCCGCATCCATGTCCTCACGCATGTGCACGCTGCTCACCAGTCTGATGGGCGTGTCCGCCGCGCAGTTCGCCGGGTGCGCGACCGTGCCCGCGCGGCCCGATCCCGCTGGCTACCTCGCGAGTTGTTCTCCCGAGGCGCGCGCCACCCCCGTCAAGTTGGGGTTCGATCCCAAGGAGAACGCATCGTTCATGGAAACGGGAACTCCGGCTTCGGAGTTCTCCATCGAGGACGGCGGTGCCTTCAACCTCAAGCCCGGACCCGTCACCGCCACCATGTACGCGGAGATCAAGAGAAAGGAGTTGGAAGTTCTGATCTTTGGAGAGGCAGTGACAACGCCCAACCGGGTCTACATCCAATTCGACCGGCTCCGGTTGCCAGATGGCACCATGCTGCCCATCTGCGGAGTGGCCGTGGACCTCATCCACCAGTACGGCATTCCCACATATGCGAAGTTGCCCATCGAGGGCACCGTCGTGGATCCAGCGCTCGTGGACAAAACGCCGGGCACCGTGGTGCTCAACCTGCCGCGCTTCGAAACGGTGTTGCAGGGCCCCGAGGGCTACCCGGTGCCCCCCCTTGATCTGGCCCCTCCGGACTGGCGCTGAGAAGCGCGAGCATGAGTCCCCGCCAATAAGCAAGTTCCTCTTTCGAACTCACCCGCCCGAGGCATGCCCAGTGACTTCGCCTGGGCGTCGAAAACGGTAAAGTCCCCGAGCCTGTCTGGCAAGATGCGCGGTCATCGAGTTCAGGGTGGGGACATGAACTTCCAGATCATCAACACCGAAGAGACGATCAGTCGGCTGATTTCGCTCATCCGTGACGCCAAGGAGTTCGTCACGCTCATCAGCCCCTACATCACGCTCCTTACGGAAGATCGCATGGGAAGAACCGTACGGGAGGCGCTGGGACGCAAGGTACGGGTGAAGATCTTCGTCCGGCAGGATGAGCAAACGCCGATCAAGGAAGCCTGGATTGAAGCAATGCGACCGCATGTCGAAGCGGGGCTACAGTTGGTCAGTGTGCCGGGTCTGCACGCCAAGCTCTATTGCTCCGAATCAACGGTCCTCATCACATCGCTCAACCTGCTTGGCTCCTCGTTTCTCAACACCATCGAGGTAGGGCTCTGGTCACAGGAAGAACAAGCCCTGCGTGATGTGTATGCTTTCATCAAGCGGGAAGTGCTCCCCCACGCCCAACAGGTCACGCTCGCCGCCCCCGTACGTTCAGCATCTCCGTCGAGGAGCCGCACACAACGCGCGGAGACGAAACCAGTCGCTCCAGCGAAGCCATCCCCCTCCATGGAGAGTGGATGCTGTATCCGCTGTTGCGAGGCCATCCGGCTCAACATCGCCCGCCCCTATTGCAGGGACTGCTTCGCGGAATGGGCGGAGTGGGAGAATGTCGATTACGAGGACGAGTATTGCCATGCATGTGGGGATGAACACCCAGCATCCATGGCACGGCCGCTGTGCCGCGACTGTTACCGGCAATTCGCGTAACCCACCCAGAGGGAGTAGACATGGCTATCGAAGAGGAAAATGAGGACTCGAAGCTGCTCAAGTTCATTCACCGCTGGGCTATCTCGCCAGGGGAAGCCAAAAAGGTAGCGAGCAAGTACCGACAGCAGTCCGAGTCGGCATACCCAGACGATGATTCGGCACGCCACCAGGAGCGGGTCGCGGACAAGATCATCGCCCGTTACTCCAAGCTCGCCGCCATGTCGGGCGGGGCGACGGCCCTGACTGGAGTCGTTCCTGGAATCGGCACGGCGCTGGCGGCATTGGGAGGGGGCGTCGCGGATACGGCCGTGTGCATGAAGTTGCAGGTGGACATGGCCAGCTGCCTCACCCAGGCGTTCGACTATGATCTGAATGAGGAGGACGCACGGCACCTCGCCTTCCTCATCGCCGCGGGAGGCGCCATCGAGAAGGCGGGGGAGACGGTAGGGGTCAAGCTGGCCTCCGAGGCGGGAGTCCGGCTCCTGCGCAGCTACCTCAAGGGAGCCGCCCTGCAAGCCATGAAGGAGTTCTTCCGGCGCGTCGGCATCATCTTCACCCGCAAGGCGCTGGAGCGAACCCTTCCCTTTGGAGTGGGCGTCCTCCTCGGAACCAGCGCCAATTACGCACTGACCCGCTACGTCGGTGCGCAAGCCAAGGAGTGGTTCATCCTCGACCGGAAGACGCCCAGGTCATAGACAGCCATTGGACATCAGGCGGCCGCCTACGTCGTGGCCGCCTGGGTCCAGGCCTTCATGGCCGGCAGGGCGAGCACCGCGTCGCGGTAGGCGGCGCACTCCGCGTCCAGTTCCACGCCGTAGGTGACGAAGCGCGTGGCGACGGGCGCGTAGAAGGCGTCCGCGATGGAGAAGGCGCCGAAGAGGAACGGCCCTCCCTGACGTCCGAAGCGCGCGCGGCACTCCTTCCACAGCGAGGTGATGCGCGCGATGTCCTCGGCGACGCCCGGCGCGCGGCCTTCACCCGGCCGGCGGTTTCTCAAGTCCATGGGCATGTTCGAGCGCAGCGCGGAGAAGCCCGCGTGCATCTCCGCGCTGATGGAGCGGGCCCAGGCCCGGGCCTCGGGTGACTCGGGCCACAAACGCGCCTCGGGGAATTGCTCGGCCAGGTACTCGCAGATGGCGAGGGAATCCCAGACGGCCCACTCTCCGTGCAAGAGCACCGGCACGCGCCCCGTGGGCGAGTACTTCAAGATGTTCGCGGTCGTGTCCGCCTGGTCCAGGGCAATCACCACCTCACGAAAGGGCTGCCCGGTATGGGCGAGCGCGAGGTAGGGCCTCAGGGACCAGGACGACAGGTGTTTGGAACCAACGACGAGGGTGAGCTCTTTCATGGGGGCGCGACCTTAGCGCCCCCAGGCACGCACGCGACGGCTCAACCGCGAACGCGGCCAGGCAGCAGGTCGCGCAGGCGCGCCATCCACGAGCGCGCGCGGCTGCCGGGCGGATCAATCCGGTAGACGGGCACCGGCAGGCGGATGTTCTTCAACTCACCCCGGCCCAGCCGCACCATGCCGCCCAGTCCCTGGTCGCGCACCTGACGTGCCACGGGCTCGCTCACATAGAGGGTGCCGGGACGCGCGAGCGACTCCAACCGGGCGGCCAGGTTGACGCCCTCGCCGAAGACGTCTCCGTCCTGGTGCACCACCGAGCCCAGGTGGATGCCAATGCGCAGTTGAACCCGTCGCTCGTCCGGTACGCCTTCGTTGCGGGCACACAACGCCGACTGCAACTCCAGCGCACATGCCACCGCGGGCAGCGCCCCGTCGAACTCCACGAGGAAGCCGTCCTCCAGCCGTTTGATCTCGCGTCCTCCGTGGTCTGACAACAGCCCGCGCACGAGCCGACCCTGCTCCTCGCGCAATTCATTGTCGAGCACCGCGTCCCGCCGAACCTGAGTGCTCAATTCCACCATGTCCGTGAACATGATGGCCGACACCTTCATGGATTCCTGCTGCTGCGCCGCTTCAGCCACCAACATCAGCGTGTCTCCGCTTTCACCCCCCCAGCCCGACCCGGGTGAATGTTACCCCAGCGACACTCGCCTGTTTCCAGTCCTCCTTCGCCCGTACGGAGAGAAAAAAAGGATTCTCCGCCCGTCCGGTGGGACAAGCGACTCGCTGGAGATTAAAGTAAATCTTCTGTCTTCGATGAAGATAACTCACCTCTGACGCGGCGCACAACCCAGGGAACCACTGGAGGTTGGGTAGTCACCATGAACGGGACAAGGCAGGGGGGCGGCAGAGTGTCCAACTGTTACTGTTGAACCCTTCCTCCATGTCCGCCCCCGAGCCCGTCCAGGACGAACGGACCCCGCCCCCCTGGCCTCCGCTGCTGCTCGCGTTGGGCGTGCTGTTGCTGGCCACCGCGGCGCGGCACGAGCGGTTGGTGCTCACCGCGCTCGCCACGCTCGTGTTGCTGCCCAGCCTGTGGCGGATCTTCACTCGCCGGTGGCGCCAGGGAGATGTGCTTCGCGGATTCGGCATGGGCTTCATCACGAGCCATACCCCGCTGCTCCTGGGCGCCTTCTCCACGTGGGACCGGCCCGCGTGCCGCATCCGCCTGTGCATGGACGGAGTGCTCGCGGGCGCGCCCTACGTGCCCTGGGCGGGCCTGCTCGGCATCCTCCTTTATTGGGCCTGGGCGCCCCCCCCGCCGCCCCCGGCCGAGCTGCCTCCGCCTCCCGGCTAGCGCTGCTGGGCGCGCAGCTCCTTCACGAGCCGCTCCGCGCCGTACACGCGCTCGAGTCCCAGCAGGAGCCCCTCGCCATGCACGCCCACGGCGCGGTTCGTCTCCGGGACATAGGAGAAACGGCCCCCGAGCGATGGCAGGTTGCCGTCGAAGATGAGCCCCACCACCCGGCCCTCGCGGTCCACCAGCGGCGAGCCCGAGTTGCCGCCGATGATGTCGTTGGTGGTGGCCACGTCGAGGGGCGTGTCGCCCGGCACCTTGCCCTGGGCCTTCATCCAGGTGTCCGGCAGGCGGAAGGGCTCCTTGCCCGTGTGGCGCGCATAGGCACCGGCGAACGTCGTCAGCGGCGCCACGCTCTTGCCATCCGGCTCCCGCCAGCCCTGGACCGTGCCGTAGCTCAAGCGCAGGGTGAAGGTCGCGTCCGGGTAGCCCGTGGTGCCATACGCCGCCAGGCGCGCCCGCGCGAGCACTTCACCGTTCTTCTTGAGCACCGACTCCACCGTGTCCTCGTAGCGCTTGCGCACCTCACGCGACGGGGCATCCACCCGTCGCGCCAGGAGGATCATCGGATCCTTCGACGCCGCGATGGCCGCCGCGCCGCCGTCGAGCAACCGCTTGCGCTCCTTCACGTCGAAGAGCTTCGTGCCCTTCACCAGCGCGCGCGCCAGCTCCTCCGGCGCCTCGCGGCCGAGCACCGTCTGGACGAAGGCGTCATCCGCGCCCAGCGTCTCGCGCAGCTTGTTGAAGCCGAAGGTGAGCTGCACGCGCTCCAGGTCCGCGGTGATGGGCGCCTCGCGCAGCAGTTGCATGCGCAGCCCCGGGAGCTGACCCTCGGTGTACTCGCGCAGCCGCTCCGCGTTGTGCTTGGGCAGCTCCTCCGCCGCGCGCACGAGCTTGCGCGCCATGGCGAACAGCTCGGAGTTGAAGCCATCCCCGCCCTCCTTCAACCGGTACGCGGCGAGCAGGGGCCGGTAGGCATCCAGCGCGCTCGCGGTGGAGGCCAACGCCTCGTCCACACCGCCCTGCTTGCGCAGCTCCGCCTCCGCCCGGCGCTTGTCCGCGAGCAGCGCGGGCTCGGCCAGGGCCTGGTGCCGGCCCCGCAGCGCCTTGAGTCCGTTCTCCACCGCGCGCAGATGCGAACGCGTGGTGCGCCAGCGCTCGGACGAGCCCGAGGCGTACTCGCGCAGCATGCCCCGCATTTCCGCGAGGTTCAGCAGGAGGTAGGGCAGCGCCACGTCGCGCTGGAACTCCAGCTCCGCCACGGTGCTCTGGCGCTCGGTGCCGCCCGGGTGACCGGAGACGAAGACGAGGTCTCCCTCCTTGGCGCCCTCCTTCGCCCACGCGAGCGAGTGCTCCGTCTTGAGCGGCTGGCCCGAGGCGTCCCACACGCGCAGGAAGGCGGCGTCGAAGCCGTAGCGGGGGAAGTTGAAGTTGTCCGCGTCTCCGCCGAAGGCGGCCATGGAGAACTCGGGCGCGAAGACCAGGCGCACGTCCTGGTAGCGGCGGTACCTGTAGAGCTGGTAGCGGCCACCGTTGAACAGCGTCACCACGTCGCAGCGCAGCTCGGGCCCGGTGGCGCACTCGGACTCGATGCGCGACATCTCCGCCTTGAGCGCGGTGTTGAAGTCCGCGCCGCTCTTGCCCTTCGTGACGCCCTCGAGCCGCGCGGTGACGTCCGTCATCTCCACGAGCTGGTTGGCCTCCACCTTGGGGCAGCGCAGCTCGTCCTTGGCCTGCTTCGCGAAGAAGCCCTTGGCCAGGTAGTCATTCCGTGGCGAGGACAGGTCCTCCACGCACGAGCGGATGCAGTGGTGATTGGTCATCACCAGTCCCTCGGGAGACACGAAGCTCGCGGAGCAGCCGCCCGCGAGCCGGACGGAGGACAGGCGCACGTGCTCCAACCATTCCTGGGTGGGAGCGAAACCGTGGGCCTGCTTCACCGCGTCCCGGGGGAAGGCGTCATAGGTCCACATGCCCTCCTCCGCGGCGGCGGGGAGGGCCAGCAGGAAGCCGAGGGCGAGCGAGCGTTGCAGCAAGGGCGAGCACTCCAGTCAGTCAAGGGGGGAACAGGCTTGAGAGCCCGCGTTGTGACCCTGGCGGGGTCCCGCGTCAACCCAGGGGGCCTTGGGATGAAATAGGGGCTTGAGTTGGAGGCCCAGACCCCGGAAGGTTCGGTGGAATGGCGACGAAGCACTACATCCTCCTGGTCCCTGGCTTCTTCGGCTTCGCCAACCTGGGAGAGCTGATGTACTTCGGGCATGTGCGCGACTACTTCGTCGCGGAGATGGCCCGGCGGGGCGTGGACGTGGAAGTGGTGCAGGTACTCACGCACCCCACCGGCTCCATCCGCACGCGCGCCGGGGACCTGCTCCGGTCCATCCAGGCCCACGTGAAGGACGACGACGGGCCCATCCACCTCGTCGGCCACTCCACCGGCGGACTGGATGCGCGGCTCTTCGTCAGCCCGGGGGTGCTCCTGGCCGAGGACATGGACGTGGAGCGCTACGCGCGCCGGGTGCGCACGGTGGTGACGGTGTCCACGCCCCACACGGGCACGCCGCTGGCCTCCTTCTTCCTCGGGCTCTTCGGGCAGAAGCTGCTGCAACTGCTGTCGCTCTTCACCGTGTACGTGCTGCGCTTCGGCCGGCTCCCCCTGAGCGTGGCCTTCCGCTTCGGCAGTCTTTTGACGCGCTGGGACGAACAGTTGGGCTTCCGCCCCACCATCCTGGACCAGCTCTTCGAGCAGTTGCTCGGGGACTTCTCCGCCGAGCGCCGTGAGGAGCTGGTGCGCTTCCTCGGGGACGTGGGCAACGACGCCTCGCTCGTGCCCCAGCTCACGCCCGAGGGAATCGATCTCTTCAACGCGAGCTGCCAGGATCGGCCCGGCGTGCGCTACGGCTCCGTCATCACCCAGGCGCGGCCCCCATCGTTCCGCACCCGGTTGAGCGCGGGGTTGGACCCCTACGCTCAAATCACCCACACGGTGTATTCGTTCCTCTACGGGCGCACGCAGCGCATGCCGCTGACGGCCATCGCGCCGCACACCCCGGCTCAGGCCGAGGCGCTGGTGGAGGCCTATGGCGCGCTGCCGGGCCCCCAGGCATGTGACGGCATCGTTCCCACGCGCTCGCAGGTGTACGGCCGCGTGCTGGCGGCCGTGCGAGCGGACCACCTGGATGCCATTGGCCACTTCGACCAGCCCGCGCACCGGCCACCCCACGTGGACTGGCTCATCTCGGGCTCGGGCTTCCGCCGCATCCAGTTCGAGCGCCTGTGGAACACCGTCGTGGACTTCATCCTGCTGGCGACGTGAGCCAGGGCCCTCGGGCCGAGCGTTCTATCCACTCCCCTTGGGGTGCAACCCCAGCGTCCGAAGCAGATCCAAGGGAATGGGGATGATGGTCTGGTTGCCTCCGCCGGTGATCTCCACCAGCGTCTGCAGGTAGCGCAACTGGAGGGTAATGGGGTTGCGGTCGAGCACCTCGGCGGCCAGGGACAGCTTCTCGGCGGCCTGGTGTTCGCCCTCGGCGGCGATGATCTTCGCGCGGCGCTCGCGCTCGGCCTCCGCCTGCCGGGCGATGGCGCGCTGCATCTCCACCGGCAGGTCGATGTGCTTCACCTCCACGTTGGAGACCTTGATGCCCCAGGGGTCCGTGTGCGCGTCCAGCACCTTCTGGATGTCGCGGTTGACGCGATCCCGCTCGGACAACAGTTGATCCAACTCCACCTGGCCGAGGATGGCGCGCAAGGTCGTCTGCGCGAGCTGGCTCGTGGCGTAGAGGTAGTCCTCCACCTGGAGCACGGCCTTGTCCGCGTGGATGACGCGGAAGTAGACGACGGCGCTCACCTTCACGCTGACGTTGTCCCGGGTGATGACGTCCTGCGGAGGCACATCACGCGCGACGGTGCGCATGTCGATGATGACCATGCGCTCGACGAGGGGAATGAGCCAGCGGAAACCCGCGCGCTTGAGGCCCACGAAGCGCCCGAGCCGGAAGACGACACCGGACTGGTACTCGTTGACGATGCGCACGCCCGACAGGAAGACGAGCAGGAGGATGCCCAGCGGAATGAGCAGCCCGAACAGGCCGAACACATCGGTCATGTCTTCACCTCATCGACATACAGCGTGAGCCCCTCCACGCGGCGCACCACCACGGGAGCCCCGGAGGGGATTTCATCGGAAGCACGGGCGGCCCATCGCTCGCCATGGACGAACACCTCGCCGCCCGAAGCCGACACGGACTCGAGCACGTGGCCGTGCTCACCCACGAGGCCCAGGTCTCCGGCGAGCTGGGGCACGCGGCGCGTTTCAGCCGCGCGCCGGGCGAGATAGATGGCGGCCGCGGCGACCAGGACGGCGAAGGGCAGCACCGTGCGCAGGGGCACCTGCAAGGGCCGGTCGATGAACCACGCCGGATCGAAGCGGTCCACGAGGAACACGCCCCCGAGCACGAGCAACAGCAGGCCCGTGGCCCCCAGCAATCCACTGGTGAAGAAGAGCTCGGCCACGAGCAGCCCCACGCCGAGCAAGAGCAGCACGAGCGCCCCGGTGCGCACGGGCAGCGCCGCGGAGGCGAGCAGGGCGAGCACCAGGCACACCACACCGGTGAGACCGGGGACGAACAGGCCGGGATGGGCGAACTCCACGGCGAGACCGAGTCCGGCGAGCAGGAAGAGGAGATAGACGACGGCGGGCTGGGCGAGCGCGTGCAACAGCCGCTGGGAGGGCGCGGGATCCAGATCGACGATCCGCGCGTGGGCGGTGCGCAGGGTGACGGGCGCGCCGGAGACGGACACGGTACGGCCCTGGGCCTGCTCCAGGAAGGACGCCTCGGTGGGAGCGACGGACTCGATGACGCCGAGCGCGAGGGCCTTCTCCGCGGGGACGCTCTCACTCTCCCGCACGGCGCGGATGGCCCACCTGGCGTCGCGGCCCCGCTCCCGGGCAATGGCCTCGGCGAAGGCGGCGGTGTCGTTCTCGATCTTCCGGGCCAGCTCCTTGCCGCCGACCTTCTCGGGATCCTGTCCGCCGAGGCCCACGACGGGGTGGGCGGCGCCGATATGGGTTCCGGGAGCCATGCCCGCCAGGTGTGAGGCGAGCGTGATGAAGACGCCCGCGCTGCCAGCCCGGGCGCCAGACGGCCCCACCCACACCAGCACGGGAACACGGGCCGACAGGAACGCCCGGACGATGGCGCGCGTGGCCTCGAGTTCCCCACCGGGCGTGTCGAGCCGGATGAGCAGGGCCTGATGTCCCGCCGCCTGGGCACGGTGGACACAATCGACCAGGTAGGCGCTGGTACCGGCATCGACGGTGCCCTCGAGGACACAGCGGGAGACGACGGCGGGAGTCGGGTCCTCGATCGCGCCGGGCGCCTGCCCCAGCAGGAGCAGACTCAGCGCGAACAGCACCACCACACGTCCCGCCCGCCTGCTCATCCGTCCTCCTCGCCGAGGCTTCCTGGTGGCGGTCTCGAAGACCCTCCATGAGGACCTAGCCATGGAGCGACGCGCTGTCGCCTGTCCCTTGGATCCACCGGCTCCCCTGGACGCCCTGGCGAGCCCCCCAGCGAGGTTGACCGGCGCCCGCCTGCCCCCTTGCTCCTTTGTGAAAAGGAGGCGGCTTGGCGCGAGCCCCACCCGTCACCACCCTCTGGAACGGACAGATGAACCGGCGGACGTTTCGTCCGGCGACATCCGAGGAGGGACGCGTTCATGACCACCAAGTTTCCCAGCCACGTCAACCTGCCGCGCGAGGCCCGTTCCGAGTTGGTCGAGCTGCTCAACTCCTGTCTGGCGACCTCCATCGATCTGCACTGGCAGGTGAAGCAGGCCCACTGGAACATCCGCGGCAACCACTTCATCAGCCGCCATCTGCTCTTCGACAAGGTGGCGGACCACGTGCATGAACAGGCCGACCAGTTCGCCGAGCGTGCTGGCGCATTGGGCGGCTACGCGGAGGGCACCATCCGCCTGGCCACCAAGAACAGCGAACTGGAGGAGTATGACCTGAGCGCCGTCAACGGCGATGACCACGTGCGCGTCATCGTGGACCGGGTGTCGCGCTACGCGTCGCTCGTGCGCGAGGGCATCCAGCGCTGCGACGAACTGAATGATCCGGTCACCGCGGACATTCTCACGCAGATCCTCGGAGCGGTGGAGGAGGACCTGTGGTTCCTCGAGAGCCACCTGTACGGCTCGGCCAACATCGCCCGCGACGAGAGTGGCCCGTCCGCCATCCGCGAGGAGACCGTGTCCACGACCGACGCCTGAGGGGTCTCCCTCGCCTGGAGGTGAGCGCTGGACCCTGGCGTGTTGCCGAGATGAAACTCGCCATCCGGCGCGCTTGTGCCCACGGGACGTCCAGCCGAGCCTCACGGCATGCACGCGGATCTCACCCGTCTTCCCCTGCGCGGCAAGGGCGGCGCCTTCCATGTCGTGGTCGAGTCGCCCCGGGGCTCCACCGTGAAGCTCAAGTACGAGCCCGAACTCGGGGCCTTCATCCTCTCGCGTCCGCTGGTCCGGGGACTGCGCTACCCATTCGACTGGGGCTTCATCCCCAGCACCCAGGCCCCGGATGGGGATCCACTCGACGCGATGGTGTACTGGGACCAGACCACCTATCCAGGCGTGGTACTGGCCTGCCGTGCGCTCGGCGTGTTGAAGGTGGAACAGAAGAAGTCGGGCGGACGGGGGCGCGAGCGCAATGATCGACTGCTCGTCGTGCCCACCTTGTCGCCCCGCGCGGAGGACCTGACTGACGTCCAGGAACTGTCCTCGCGCGAGCGACGGGAATTGGAGCACTTCTTCTCCGTCTCCGTGACCTTCGCGGACAAGGATTTGCGCCTGCTCGGCTGGGAGGGGGCGGACAGCGCCGAGCGGATGGTGGAGCGAGCTGCGGCCCGGTATGAGGCCGGGCGTTAATCGTAGAAGAGCCATGCCATCCCCTACCCCCGTCCGAGGATTGGGCCCCGACAGCCGCCTGGCCGAGGCCGCGCGGCGGCTGCTCACCAGCCGCCTGGCCGACGTGCGCCACGAGGAGGACGCCCTCACCCGGAAGCTCACCATGGACGGGGTGCACGACATGCGCGTGGCCACCCGGCGCCTGCGCGCGGCGCTCCGGATATTCCGAGGCCTGGGGGAATTGGAGCCCGTGGAGCGGGAGGTCAAACAACTCCAGGACGCGCTCGGCGAGGTGCGGGATCTCCATGTGCAGGGCGATTGGCTGCATCAGGCCGCCCAGGAGGCCAAGGCGCCCAAGCGCTCGGGGTATGAAGCGCTGCGCGCGAGCGTGACGTCTCCGCTCGCCGACAAGGAGAAGCGGCTGCGGCGGGCACTGAAACGGTGGGACCAGCACACGGTCCCCACGCTCCTGGATGCGACGAAACACCTGGAGGGCCCAGGACGCTACGGAGGCCGGCGCGTGCGCGAACAACTGCGCCGCCGGCTGCGCTCCCTGGAAACGCTCATGGCGGACTACACCCAGGCGCCCGACGCGCTCATCGCGCACGAGATGCGCAAGACCGTGAAGAAGCTGCGCTACGAGGCCGAGATCTTCCGCCCCGCCATGCGCCGCAAGATGGAGGCGCTGCAGGAAGCACTGGTGTCCTTGCAGGAATTGCTGGGCGAGCTGCACGACGCGGACGTGCGCCTGGGCCTGCTCGAGAGAATGGCCGCGGAGGGAACACAGGCCCAGCGCACCGCCGCTCGCAAGCTCCTGGAGCGCGTGCGCGAGGAGCGCGCCGAGCACTCCGCGCACACCGCGCGAGAGCTGCAACGCTGGCATGCCGAGAAGCTCGCCCGGGGGCTGCGCCACCTGCTGGAATGAGCTGTACTCCGCACTACCCATCCGCCCCATTTGCACGTAGAGGAGGCGCCCCATGCCCGCCTGCGGACTCGACTTCGGAACCAGCAATACCGCCCTCGCGCTCCCGGATGGAACGGTGCTCCCCGTGTCGCCCGGCTACAGCGACCCGCGCCTGTACCGCTCCGTCATCTTCTTTCCCGAGGACGAGAAGGACGCCTTCACCGGGGCCCCGGCCATCAACCGCTACCTGGATGACCCCTCCGGCCGCTTCATCCAGTCGGTGAAGTCCTTCCTGCACAGCGCGTCCTTCCGCGCCACGCAGATCCGCGGACGCACCTGGCTCATCGAGGACCTGGTGGCGCTGCTGTTGCGCCGGGTGCGTGAGGCGGCCGCGCCCCACATCGGCGGCACCGCCCCCGAGTCCGTGGTGCTCGGCCGCCCCGCCGTCTTCTCCTCGGATCCCGAGTCGGACACGCTCGCCGAGCAGCGCCTGCGCCGCGCCGCTGAGAGCGCCGGCTTCACCCACGTCCAGTTCCTCATCGAGCCCATCGCCGCGGCGCTCTCGTACGAGTCGCAGCTCACGCGCGACGAGCTGGTGCTGGTGGCCGACTTCGGCGCCGGCACCACGGACCTGACGCTCATGCGGCTGGGGCCCTCGCGCCGGGACAACCCGGACCGCCGCGCGGACGTGGTGGGCTCCACGGGTGTGCGCATTGGTGGCGACCGCTTCGACGCGGAGATCATGCGCCATGCGCTGCTGCCCCGCTTCGGCGCGGGCTCCACCTACCGCGTGCGCGGCTTCAGCGACAAGCGCCTGCCGGTGCCCCAACACGTGCTGGCCAAGCTCCTGTCCTGGCACGAGATGTCCTTCATCCGCGAGAAGAGCACCCAGGAGTTGCTGGAGCTGATGCAGGAGACCAGTGACAAGCCCACCGAGGCCGCGGCCCTCTATGACTTGGTCATGGACAACCTGGGCTACCGGCTCTTCCGCACCATCGAGGCCGCCAAGGTGCGCCTGTCCACCCAGGAGGAGACCACGCTGGACTTCGAGGAGGCGCGCATCCAGTTGCACGAGCCCATCACCCGCGCCGGCTTCGAGACGGCGTGCGAGCCGCTGCTGCGCGAGCTGAGCGAGGTGACGGAGGGGCTGCTCGCCCGCTGCGAGGGAGCGGGCGAGGTGGACGCGGTGTTCCTCACGGGCGGTTCCTCACAGATTCCCGCCGTGCGCCGGCTGTACACCCAGCGCTTCGGCGAGGCGCGCGTGCGCACCCGGGACGCCTTCACCTCCGTGGCCGAGGGCCTGGGACGGGCGTCCGCGAACCTCAGTGGCGCGCGAGCCAATCCGTGATGTGCGGCCACACGTCCTGGTCCGCCCGGGTCGACAGGAACAGGTCCGCGTGGCCGAAGTCCTGGGCCCGGGCGCCTTCCTGCAGGCGCTGCACGAGGTAGAAGGTGACGTCCTTGCTGCCCAACTGCGATACGGAGTAGTGGCCGAAGCGGCCGGTGCCACCCTCGGCGCCCACATACAGCACCGGCACCTTCACCTGATGGAGCCGCTCGCTGTACGGCAGCTTCGGCGCGCCGCACCACAGAGCCAGGGACTCCACCTGCTCACCAATGCTCTGGTAGGGCACGGCCTGCTCCAGCGTGTCGAAGAAGAAGCGCTCGTCCGTCCACGACAGGGCCGTGGCCATGGTGTCCGTGAAGACGCCTCCGGTGAAGTGGTACCACTTGAAGATGGGCAGGCCCTGCAACCGCCAGGTGGCGGCTCCAGCGAGCAATGCCGCCTGCCGGTTGGTGAGGCCCGGCAGGACGGCCGAGGGCAACGCGGGAGCCACGTTGGCATACACCCCCATGCCCTGGAGCGTCTGGCCGCTGCCGTCCACGTAGACACCGGCCGCCTGGAGCCCGGCCAACATCTTGTAGCCCTGGCAGGAGTCCTCGCGCTGCGTCCGGGCGTCCGTCCCAAAGGAGAAGGCCACGTCCACGGGGATGAAGGCGCTCACGTGGCGCCGCGCCTGTGGCACGAGCGTCTCCGCGTTCAGGTAGGCGTAGCCCACCATGGCCCCCCGGCTCCACCCCAGCAGGGGCATCGGCCCGCCAGCGGAGTAATTCGCGAGGCCTCGCACGTAGCGCGCCACCGCCAACCCCGTACCCAGGTCCTGGGCGTGCATCTCCAGGTTCCAGTCGCGCATGAAAGTGAAGTCGGTGGTCTGCGCGGAGACGTTGACCCACCGCATGTCGATTCCCCACACGTCCAGTCCCTGGCGGGCCAGGTAGACGGCGAAGGACGGTTTCTGGGGCAGCGCCCCGCTCGCCACCCCCGCCAGGAAGATCCCCCGGAACCCCCAGATGTCGCCATGCAGCAGGAAGAGGGACCGGTTCGGAGTGATCGGTACCCCGGGCCACACCTCCCTCACCACACGGTGCAGGGTCAGGAGATCGTACGGCCCATTGCCCACCTGGAACGTGTAGCTGTACTCGGCGATGCCCTCGGCCACCGCGCGCCGTTCACTGTCGACCAGCCGACATGGAGAGGGGCCCGTCCTGCTCTCCTGGCAGACCTTGGTCACCACCGCTGGCAACTGCCATGCTGCCCAGGAGGAATCCACCCGGGGAGCCATCGCCGACCCAAAAACCCAGATGAAAACCCACGCGGCCCACTTGATGGGAGTCGTCATGGCCTGCCCCTCCGTTTTGAAACCCGTTTAGAGGGAAAAAGCTTGTCCTTCCCTGGAGGCGGGACAACCCGGCCTGTGGCATTTAATCCCCCAAGTGTGGAATGGGGCACCTTGAGTCAGGGGCTCAGCGCGTACCTGCGAGCGCCGCGGCCTCGATAACGAGGTCCGCGTAACGATTACCGGGGTCCGCGGGCGCGCGGCCATCGCGGTAGTAGAAGGTGAACTCGTCCCAGGAGTCAGGCCGGGCGTCGTTGGCGAACATCCACGGCGCGCTCGCCCCCACTCCGCTGCGCCAGGCGCAGCGCCACCACCCGCGGTAGACGGCACGCCGCTCCTCGAGCGTGAAGCCCTCGCGGTTGCGCAGGCCGAATTCACCCGCGAACAATGGCTTGCCCAACTCCCGCGCGAGCGCCGCATGCTCGGAGAACCAGTGCGCACCGGCCCGGGGCATGGCCTCGCGCGTCACGCCATAGGCCTCCGGGTAGAAGTGAACGCTGGCGAAGTCGATGAAGGGCGAGGCCGTGTTGCGCCGGAAACTGCTCCCCCCGTGGAAGAGCGAGGCGGGCGCCACGGCCCGCCAGAAGGGCGCGTCATAGCCCTCCAGGGAGGTGTCGAATCCCTCCTCCCCCGTCCCCACCAGGTGGCCGGGCGCATGGCGCTTCACCTCGGCGGCCACCTCGTCCACCCACTCGCGCATCGCCACGCCACCCGCGTCCAGGCCCCGGCCGCGCGGCTCGTTGAGCAACTCCCAGGCCAGCACCGCCGGATGCTCGCCATAGCGCAGCCCGTCCACCGTGTTGACGCGCGAGAGCAGCCGCCCGACATGCGCCTTGTACAGGTCGATGACGGCGCGCTCGGTGAAGAAGCGCGCGTCCCCCTCCACGGGCGAGGGCAGCCCCGCCCACTCCACGTAGCGCCGCGTGCCTCCGTAGGCGTCCCAGTAGTTGCCCAGGGTCAACACGAGCTTCACTCCGTGCACCCGCGCCCGGGCGAGCACCCGGTCCAGTCCCTGGAACGCCGTCTCGTCATAGACGAGCGGCGCCATCTGGATGGCCGAGTCTCCCCGCCGCTCGGCGGCCTCGTTGTGGCCATTGGTGCGCACGGCCCAGGCCCCGAGCGCCGCCGCCTTGGCGAACGTCTCCTCCAACACGGGCGACTCCGCGAGGCCCCGGCGCACGTCCCGCGCCGCCTCTTCCTGGAGGTAGTAGGCGTTGAGCAACACGGCCGCGGAGGGCGCCTCTCCCAGCCTCATCGCGGGCGCCTCGGGACATTCCGCGGCCTCGTCCTCGAGCCGCTCCAGCACATCCTCTCCACACGCCGTGGTCATCAGGAGCAGCCCCCAGAGCGGGAAGTGGACGCGCATGACGGCCTCGCCTCAGGAGCCGGCCACCTTGAGCGCCGTCCAATGCCGCCGGTGGTTGTCCATCGTGGAGAAGCTGCGCGGCTCCATCCGGTCGATGTAGAGCGTGCCGTCGAGGTGATCCACCTCGTGTTGGAGGATGCGCGCGTACCACCCTGTCGCCACGCGGCTGAAGGGCTGGCCGTTCTCGTCGAAGGCCTCCACCCGCACGGACCGCGCGCGCCGCACCAGCGCGGAGAAGCCGTTGACGCTCAAGCACCCCTCATGGAACCCCACCGGCGTCGCGTCCTCCACCACGAGCCGGGGATTGATGAGGACATGGAAGTCCACGACCTGGCGCTCGCGCGCGGCCAGTTCCGCGGGCGGCACCAGCGCCTGATATTCGGCCCGGTCCTCGATGACCGCCACGCGCAAGTCCACGCCCACCTGGGGCGCGGCCAACCCCACGCCGGGGGCGTCACGCATGGTGTCGCGCATGAGGGCGATGAGCTGCCGCGTCGCGGGGCTCGTCATCTCCTCGGGCGTGAGATCCCTGGCTGGCCGGCGCAGGACCGGCTCTCCCGTCTGGACGATCTTCAGAAGCATGGCGCGGGACGATACTCGCGAATCCCGCGCCCGCTCCAGGCGTCAACCCGCCGGAGGAAGCGCCTGGTTCTTTCGTCGACGAATGTCCAGGGCGAGCGCCCCCAGGCAGCGCAGTTCCGCGGGGGACAGCACCCGGAGGCACCGGGCCAGTCGAGCCAGTGACGGGGACATGGCGGGCTCGGGTGCGGCTGCGGCCAGCGCCCAGGGCGAATTCAGGCCCAGCAGCGCGCCCGCGGAGATGCGCAGCGCCGTACACAACCGGTGCAGGGTGGGCACGCTGGGCAGCATCTGTCCACGTTCGATCCGCCCGTACATGGCGGAAGCCAATCCAGACATCGAGGACACATCGGCCTGGGTGAGACCCGCCCGTTCCCGGGCCATCAGGAGCGCCGCGCCGATGTGTCGTTTCAGCGAATCAATGTCGTCCATACGCGGGCGACACTACTTTAGAAATCAGTTGGACGGAACGAACTTGCCAGGTTGACCTGGCGAGTCCAGGGGCGCGTGCCCAAAAGTCCATGGCGTGGACGGTTTTCCGTCCATCCTAATAGATGGGGTTGGCGCTCAGCCACGCGGAGAAGAGCGCGTCCGCGAAGGCCTTGCCCGGAATCGTCGCGCCGTGGCTCCCCTCACCGGACACCAGCAGCCCCTTGTCGGGGATGTAGCTGATGAGAATGGAGTCCCCCTTGCTCACCCCGCGCAGCGATTGCAGCAACTGCTCCGACAGGCGCTTCATCTCCGGAGCACGCAGGGACGCACTGGCCGAGAGGAAGTCCCGGAAGGCCGCCACGAGCTGCTCCCGATTCACCCCGCGCTTGAAGCGCAACTGCAGCTGCTTCGCCCCCTCGGAGGAGATCGCCTCCTCGACGGAGGCGGGCTTCTGCTGCAGGTAGAGCCCCCACACGTAGACGTCGAAGAAGAGCCGCTTCTTCACCTCCATGTGGTCCAGGAGGAGCTCCTGTCCTTGCACGGAGATGGTATCTGGCATCCGCACACCGCCGAGGGCCCGGGCCTCCGCGCCGCTCGCGAGCAACGCCAGCGCCAGCGCCAGCCCTCGAGCTCCCCGCCGACCCACCCCCACCTTGTCCTGTCGCTCGGAAATCATGGCTCGAAGCTGGGCACTGCCCCGGGGCACGACCAGTCTCCTCTATTCCGGATAGTCGCGGGCCGCCGCCTGCCCGCTCGCCCGCCTGGAGCCGCGATGGGGGCGTGGGCTATAGGAGGTGGCCGTGATCCTCTCGAACTTCCAGGTTGGTGAAGGGCCGCAGCCCACGGTGCTGCTCCATGGCTTCCTCGGGACGGGGCGCAACCTGCGCTCACTCGCCGCGGCCTGGAGCGCCGCGGACCCCGGCCGCCGCTTTCTGTTGCCGGACCTGACGGGCCACGGCACCTCGCCCGGGCTGCCCGCCGGAGCCACCCTGGCCACCGTGGCCACCGATGTCCTGGAGACGGCGCGCGCGGGGGGCCTCGACGGGCCCCTGGACGTGGTGGGCCATTCCCTGGGGGGCCGCGTGGCGCTCGCCCTGAGTCTGGCCGCGCCCGAGGCGGTGGCACGCGTCAGCCTGCTGGACATCGGCCCGGGCCCCATTCCTCCGGGCTTGTCGGAAAGCGGCAAGGTGCTGGAAGTGCTCCGGGCCGCCCCCGCCCAGGCCGGAGATCGCAAGGCGATGCGCGCGGAGCTCACGGGACGGGGCTTGTCGGGCCCCCTGTCCGACTGGCTCCTCATGAACCTGGAGTCCTCACCCGAGGGTGGCGTGCACTGGCGCTTCGATCGCGAAGCACTCGCCACCTTCCATGGCCGGCTCAATCAGGAGGAGCTGTGGGGAGCCCTGGCGCGTCCTGGCATGAAGGCGCGCTGCATCCGGGGCGGCCGGGCGCACTACGTCAGTGACTCGGACATGGCTCGCATGGAGGCCCTGGGCTGCCCCGTGGACACCCTCCCGGAGGCGGGACACTTCGTGCACGTGGACGCCCCGGACGTACTGCTGCGCTGGCTCCAGCGGGATTGAGCCCTCCAGGCGGGCGACGGAGCGGTAACGGGTCCTGGTGACCCTCGTCGCCCCGGAGCGGAGTGAGCAGCCTTTCAGGCATGCACACCACTCCCAAACCCATGCTCGGAGAAGTCCTGCTGGCGTTGGGACTCCTCGATCGCGCGCAACTGCGCCTCGCCCTGGTGCACCACCATGAACTGAACGTGCTCCTGGGCCGGGCGCTCGTACGCGAGGGCCTCTGCACGGAGGCCGACGTGCTGCGCGCGCTCGCCCAGCAGCAGGGCGTCCCCGCGATCGATCTGGACCGCGAGCCCCTTCATCCCAAGCTCACCCGGCTGGTGTCCAAGCGCATCGCCCGTCAGTACCGCGTCGTTCCCCTGCGGCTCGACAAGGGCGAGCGCGAGGTGCTGCACATCGCCATACCCGCTCCCGTGTCGCTGGAAGCACTGGACGCCGTCCGCGCCGTCTCCGGCAAGCCCCGGGTCGAAGCCCACCTCGCCTCGGACCCGGCGCTGACCCGGGCGCTCGCCGCGCTCTACCGCTTCCCCCTGGACAAGGCGGAGCCGCCCGTGGCGCGTCCCTCGCGGCCCCGAGGCGCGGACGCCCCCGTGCTGCTCTACGCCTGGCCCCCCGTCACGGCGACGCTCATCTCGCGCGCGCTGGCCCGGGAGGGAATCCCGACCCAGGTCATCTCTCCCCTGGAGACGATGCACACGGCGGCCACGGACCTGGTGTTCGCCCCGGTGCAGGCCATGGAGGGACTGCTCGCGGGCGAGGCGCGGATCGCTGGAACCCTGCTGCTGTCGGGCTCCTCGGACGACGAGGACCTGCAGCGGGCCCACCGGATTGGCGCGCGGGGCTATGTCCCCAATCCGCTCGACGAGCTCATGCTCCTGCGCGCCATCCGCCGCCTGCGCCCGGGCGCGGGCGCCAGTTCGGGCGCGCAGGGCTCGCTCTAATCTCGGCCACCTCCCGAGGAACGTTGTGGAACGCCAAGGAGAAATCCTCCTCGAAGGGAGTTCAGTCGGGCCAGAGCACCACGTTCCTGTGGCGCCTGCCCGCGGGAGCGACCTCGGAATCGGGGACGGACTGCCCAACCGTGTCGGGCCAGATCGTCACCGTGCGCCTGCCCGCGGGCCTGCACACCCTCACCCTCGAGGCCCGCGACGGGAGCGGCAACGTGAGTACCGATGCCGTGGTGGTGCGGGTCAAGGCGCTCTGACCTGACTGGCATGGACGCCCGAGCGTCTCCGGCGCCCTCGGAGGGCCGCCGGAGACGTTCAAACGCTCGCGGTCGCGCGCATGGCGAGCATGGGGCGGAACGCCGCCCGGTATGACCAGGCGAGGAAGATTTCCAGCGCCAAGAGGAACACCGCCATTCCCGTGCCCGCCGGCGCCAGGAAGACGTGGAACAAGAAGATGTTGACGATGACGGGGGCGATGAGCGCCAGCGCCAACGGCACGAAGCGGTTGGCCAGGAACAGCGCCCCCGCCAGCACCTCGGTGCCCTTCACCAGCCAGAACAGGTAGCCCGTGGCCTTCATCGCGATGCCGAAGGCAACCCCCGGATCGTCCGGAGACATGTCCGGCGGCGGCGGAATGAAGTCCAGGAAACCGTTCAGGCCGAAGACGAAGAAGATGAGCCCCATCACCACACGGCCCACCGTCGGCAGGTGCCGGGTCATCGACTTCTTCGGAAGGCCTTCCAGGGAGGAAGGATTGAGGGGCGTGGCGGTGTCCATGACGAGCTCCGTTCGAGTGGAAGGCGTGGGCATCTACTCCACGTCGAACGAGGCTCCTACTTATCGACACACCTCCTCGCTCGGCGGCTTCCCCACCTGTTTCGCCGTCAACCTCCTTGCGGCAGCGACGAGTGGCATATATCTTATTTGTGCATATCCACTTCGGCTTATAAAAATAAGGCCGCGGGACACCATGGACGAACTCGACTATCGCCTCATCGACATGCTGCAGCGCGAAGGGCGCGCCACCCAGCTGGAGCTGTCCCGCTCGGTGGGGCTGAGCCAGCCGGCGGTGGCCGAGCGCATCCGCAAGCTCGAGGAGCGGGGCGTCATCACCGGCTACGCGGCGCGGGTGGACGCGACGAAGCTGGGCAAGGACATCACCGCCTTCATCGGTGTGAGCATCGAGCACCCCAAGTACTTCGAGGGCTTCGCCAAGAAGGTGCTTGCGCTGCCCGAGGTGCTCGAGGCCCACCGCGTGGCCGGCCAGGACTCGTACCTGCTCAAGGTGCGCACGTCGAATACGCGCACGCTCGATGCCCTGCTCACGGAGACCCTGCGCGTCATCGCGGGCGTCACCCGGACTCACACCACCATCGTGCTGACGTCCATCAAGGAAGGCACGCACGTTCACGTCGTTCCCGAAGAGCTGAAAGGAGCCTGACCATGATCGCCGCCCACCCCTCCGCGCCTCCGCCGTTGCGGCTCGCCCAGCGCATGTCGCTCATGAAGGCCTCCGCCGTCCGGGAGATCCTCAAGGTGGCCGAGCGGCCAGACGTGCTCTCGTTCGCGGGGGGACTGCCCGCCCCCGAGCTCTTCCCGGTGGAGGCCATCGCCCAGGCACACGCCGAGGTCTTCGCCGAGGAGGGCCGCGCGGCGCTCCAGTACAGCACCACGGAAGGCTACGGCCCCCTGCGCGAGTGGATCGCCGCCCACATGGGCGAGCGTGGCGTGCGCGTGGGCGCGGATGGGGTGCTCATCACCAATGGCTCGCAGCAGGGAATCGAGCTGGTGGCCAAGGTGATGTTGGATCCCGGTGACGTGGTGGTGGTGGAGAACCCGAGCTACCTCGCCGCGCTGCAGACGTTCAGCGGCTACGAGGTGTCCTTCCGCGTGGCGGGCAGCGACGACGACGGCATGCGCGTGGACGAGCTGGAGCGTCTGTGCGCCACGCACAAGCCCAAGCTCATCTACCTGGTGCCCAACTTCCAGAATCCCAAGGGCACCACCCTGTCACTGGAGCGGCGGAAGGCGCTGGTGCGCTTCGCCCAGCGCCACCGCATCCTCATCCTCGAGGACAACCCGTACGGCGAGCTGCGCTTCCGCGGCGAGCACCTGCCCTCCCTGGCGTCGCTCGACGACGAGGGCGTGGTGGTGAGCCTGGGCTCGTTCTCCAAGGTGCTCGCACCCGGGCTGCGCATCGGGTGGATGGTGGCGCCGCGCGAGGTGTTGCGCGCCGCCACCGTGGTCAAGCAGGCGGCGGACCTGCACACGGCCACGGTCGCTCAGCGGGCCACGGCGCGGCTGCTCTCGCGCTTCGACTTCCAGGGCCACCTGGAGCGCCTGCGCGTCGTCTACGGGGAGCGGTGCGAGGCCATGCTCGGCGCGCTCGAGCGGCACATGCCCGAGGGCACCCGGTGGACGCGGCCCGACGGCGGCATGTTCGTGTGGGCGGAGCTGCCACGCGGCATGAGCGCGGACACGCTCTTCCCGCTCGCGCTGGAGAAGCGCGTCGCCTTCGTGCCCGGCACCTCCTTCTTCGCGGGGGAGGCGCGCCATGAGTTCATGCGCTTGAACTTCTCCAACCGCCCGCCGGAGCTGCTGGAGGAAGGCATGCGCCGGCTCGGCGCGGTCATCGCCTCTCAGCGCTGGTAGACACGCCCCCCAAGGGGCCGTTGCTCCGGAGGCAACATCAGACATGTTGCCTCCGAGGCCACAAAACCAGGAACACCTTCACACCCTGATTAGCCTTGCCTTGATAAGGATTTGTTTCTTATCTTGAGCAGTAGAGTCCCTGACCAAGGGCCTCTCACGAGGGGGTGTTCTCATGCATCACGTCCGCAGACATTCGAAGGGTTTGAAGTCCGGCTCCTGCTGGCTGCTGGGAGCCGCGCTGGCGTTTGGAGGATGTGCACCGGAGGGCTCGGCACCACTGGACGCGGAGACCGAAAAGGTCGTGGCCGCGGCGGCCGCCGCCGAGGAGACCACCACCACTCCGTTCAAGAATCTGCCCTTCGTGGATGCGAGTTCGGCCAACAAGGTCGTCGTGCAGAAGCTCGCCAAATCCACCGCGCTCGGGGAGAACGTGGCGGTGAACACGAAGCTGCCCGCTCCGGCCAACAAGGAGCTCGAAGGCAGTCTCGTGCGCGTGCTCGGGGATGAGCAGAACCCCATCGTGCTCTTCCGCTCCGACGTGCTGGCCGAGCTGGGGCAGATTCCCAAGAGCCCCGGTCAGGAGTTCTTCACCTCCTTCTCCCAATTCAACGCCACGGAGTTGGAGCGCCGCGCCAAGAACGAACAGGAGATGGCCTCTGGCGCGTTCGGTGAGACCACCACCGAGGCCCTCGTGTTCAACGGCCGCAGCCCCGTCAGCCGCACCCTGGGCACTGCCGTGGACGTGAGAGCCTTCTCGAGCGGCGCGCTCACCCCCTTGTCCATCTGCCCGGTCCGTCCCGTCTCCACCCAGGCCGCCTGGGGCAAGAGCCTGCTCATCACGGATCCCGCCGTGGTGCTCGATCCCACGCGCACCTGGGATCCCTGCACCGGAGCCGGTACCCAGGGAGGCGTGTGGACCTTCGCGCACCTCATCCGCGAGATGGCGCAGAACTCGGGCAAGACGCCCGAGGACTTCGTGAAGGATTGGCTGACGCTCTGGGTCAACGACTACAGCATCAATGGCAGCACCGTGGTGGCGCGGACCAACATGTTCAGCCAGGTCATCCAGCCCTGGGCCACCGCCAGCGGTATCTCCTCCGCGCTCGTCACCAATCCCAGCACCAACCGCAGGGAGGTCCTGCTGGGCGGAGCGCTCAACCTGGACATCTCTCCCTTCCGGCTGCTGGCCATCGTCAACCGCTCGGATCTCGGCGGCAACACCGGCAGTGGTTACGGCTCCTCGTCCGACGCGGGCGAGCTGCGCTTCGTGTTCGGCGTGACCCGGCCCTCGCCCTGGGGCGGCGGCACCGAGGCGAGCTGCGGCCTCAAGCCCTTCACCGTCATCTTCGAGTACGGGGTGCCTCGCGCGGGTTGCCAGCAGGTGATCGACTGGGCACGGCAGTGGACGCAGCTCGGCGCCCGCCCCTCCTTCGACGCGGCCTACCTCTCGCAATTGCAGGGCATGACCGAGAGCGTCGTGCTGCGCAACAAGGCGCCCGGCAAGGGCAACAAGAACGCCATCAATCAGATCCGCACCAACGAAAACACCCTGAACACCCTGTGGGAGCTGCGTGAGTTCACGCTCTCCACACAGCTCTTCTTGAACAATGGCCTGCCGCCCACCGAGACCCCCGCGAACGGTGTCCTGCGGCCGCACACGGTGGCGCTGACGCCGAGCGACAGCCTCCACAATCCCAACGGCGGTGACATGGACATCACCAACTATGTAACGGGGACCGTCGTGGCGGGCCTGCAGAGCCCGCTGTTCGTTCCAACCCAGTGTGCGTCGAGCTTCAAGATGCCGGCCTTCTTCAACAACAGGGCCTTCCTGGGCGCCAGCTCGCACATTCCGGCCAACCGGTGGATCGTCTCGGGAATCAGCAACACCTCGGCCCAGCAGGTGTGCGCGCGCAAGGAACTCTCGGTCAATACCTGCAACGGCTGCCACTTCGGCGACACCGCCACCAACGGCGCGGGTGGCAACCTGAGCTTCACGCACATCAGCCCCACGTCGGGCATTCCCGCCCGGACGTCGAAGTTCCTCACGGGAGGCGGCGCCGGGTTCATGTTCGGTGTTCCGGACCAGCAGTTCGGCGCGGGGGTCGCGACGTGGACCTTCGCCGACCTGGAGCGCCGCTACCAGCGGCTGTATGACATCGCCACCTGCTCCACCTGCACCCTGCGCTTCAGCTTGAACCCGGCCATCCTGGCTCAAATCCAAAGGCTGGAAGGCGTGGTTCCGTTCGAGCCGGCCATCGCCACGGGTGGGACGTCGCCGTTCAAGGTGGGCCCCATCACCCGCGTGGAGACGGTGCGGCAGATCCTGGAGATGCGTCCCCAGTTCAAGGGCGAGCTCAAGGACGAGCCGGTGGACTTCCTCCGTCCGGCCGAGACCTTCGTGCACTGAGACGGTCGACACGGCCCGGGCCTCACGCCCGGGCCGTGTCGCGCGAGGTAACATCCCGCCCGTGCCCAGCCTCGCGAACCCACCCGACATCGCCCTCGTCACCGCGCCCACCTTCCCCGAGTGCACCCCTGACGAGACGCTGCTCACCCAGGCGCTCGCCGCACGAGGCTTGAAGGCCGGTCCCGTCGTCTGGGACGACCCCACGGTGGACTGGAGCCGCTTCCGGCTCGCGCTCGTGCGTACCGCGTGGGACTCGGACATGCGCCGCGAGGAATTCGTCGCCTGGGCCGAGCGCGCCGGAGCCCTCTGCCCCTTGTGGAACCCGCCCGCGGTGCTGCTCTGGAACACCCACAAGGGCTACCTGCGAGACCTGGAAGCGCGCGGCATCCCCATCGTGCCCACCGCGTGGCTCGCCCGCGGCTCGGCACCGGACGTGGGGGCACTCCTCGCCGAGCGGGGTTGGACCGACGCGGTGCTCAAACCCGCCGTCTCCGCGGGCGCGCGCGACACCCTCCGCGTGCGAGGCCCCAGCGACCTGGCCACCGCTCAGTCCCTGGTGGCGCGCGTGCTGCCGCATAAGGACATGATGGTGCAGCCCTACCTCCCCTCGGTGGAGACCCACGGCGAGCACGGCCTGGTCTTCCTTGGCGGGGAGCACACCCACACCATCCAGCGGCAGGCCGCCCTCTCCGGCCGCCCCGGCTACGACCCCACCTCCTCGGAGCCCGCCCCCGCTTCCGAGGAGGAGCGGGCCTTCGCCCGAAAGGTGCTCGACGCAACGGGTTTCGACCTGCTCTATGCCCGGGTGGACGTAGCCCGCGACGAGCACGGCCGGCCGCGGTTGATGGAACTGGAGATCACCGAGCCCAATCTCTTCCTGCGCCAGGGCGGCCCCGGCGCCGTGAGCCGGTTGGTGGACGCCCTCCTGGACAAGACCTAGCGTGCGCGTATGCCCACGGTGAAAAGTTCCCGTCCCGTCCAGGACACCCTGCCGCCCCGGCTGACGGCCCTGCTCGAGGGCCTCACCTACCGCGAGCTCGCCGCCCGGCTGGAGAAGGTCTACCGGGCGGCGGCCCTGGCCATTGATCGCCTGGGCCACGTCAACATCGTCAAGTACGAGCCCACCTCCGTGGAGGAGGCGGGAGCGGACCTGTCCCTGTGGGAGACGATGGCGCCCGTGCTGAGGGACACGGTGATGGACGTGAACGCCCTGGTGTCCGCCGTGAAGCAGGCCTTTCCGCCCCCCGAGCAAAACACGCGGGATGGAGCCTGGGCACCTCCGCCCGCGAGCTTCGACGAGCGGCTGGCCCAGGAGGTGGAAACGGTGCTCAACGCGTGCGCGGGGAGGCTCGCCCAGCGCGTGGCGGACCTGGGCCAGCGGGTGCGCCAGCCCGAGGTGGTGAGCGATCGGTGGGCGTTGATGGCCGAGCTCCAGTCTTTCCGCGCGGACTTCCGCGCGCAGATGGGGGACCTCGTGTACCTCACGGCGGCGGCGTTCGAGGACGTGCCGCGCGCGCAGGTGGTGCCGGGCTACGAGGTGCAGGTGGGCGCGGCGGCGGCGCTCCGGAGCGCCGTGGCGGACTTGCGCCGCTCGTTGCAGTCGCGGCTGGAGAAGCTGGTGGCGATGCCTCCCCGGGAAGTGCCGTCCCAGGCGCGGAGGTTGGAGGAGATGCTGACCGCCTTCAGCACCATGCCGGCCTCGCTGACGATGAAGACTCGGGACAAGCGCCTGCTCGTGGAGCAGCGCGAGCGGCTGTGCGAACTGGCGTCCAGGCCGGAGCCGGAGGCGGGCGAGCTGCGGACGTTGATGGAACCCCTGCTCACGGAGCTGGGACGGGTGGGCACGGACCTCACGCAGCGCACGCTGGTGGCGCACGATCGCGCCGTGTGGGCGGCGTGCGGTGCGCGGCTGGAGCAGGCGGCCATGCACCTGTTCCTGGGCTCACCCGGTGCCGAGCGCGTGGTTCGCGACGCCCTGACAGCGGCGGAAGCCCTCTACGGCCGCACCCCGGTGTTCGACACCTTCCTGCGCAAGGCGCGCATGCCCACCGGGCAGTCTTATTATGATGACGCGCAGTTGCGCGAGACGCTGGAAGTGTTCCGCGAGCGCCTCGCGGCCCTGCCCTTCACCTGACACGGGCTACTTCTTCGAGGTGTCCTCGGGCAGCGCGAGCGCGCCGGGGGGAGTGGCCAGGCGCGGGATGACGCGCTGGTGGTAGCGAGACATGAGCGTCTCGGGCGTCAGCTCCTCCTGCGCCTGCTTGGGGCTCGACTTCCAATCGAAGTCCGCGGGCACCTTGCCACCGCCCTGGCTCTTGTAGCCCATCATGTCCGGAAACTGCGCCGACCACCGGCCGCCCGGATCCGACTCGCGGGTGATGGGCTCACGGTGGGGACGCGGGGTGTAGTACTTGCCGTTGCTCATGGGGGGAGTCCTAGCAGGTGCGCCCTCGCTCCGGAACCCCTCAGCGGCCCGCTTGCCCCCCGAGGAAGCCACGAGATGGTACCCGGGTACCTTGTGGTCGGCGAATGCTGCGTTACGTGTAGAGGTATGAACGGTTCACCTGAGAAGAAGGCCGGCGAGGGCATCGCCGAATTCATCCTCCCCGAGGGCTGCATGCTGTGCGGTGGCGCGGTGAACATCCGGAAGACGCCGGGAGGCGGCGCGCACAGCTACTGCCCCCACTGTCACTGGCTGTCGCGTCCCCGGCTGCGCATGCACGAGAACGGTCTGGAGATCGCCTACGCCACCGAGGCGTTCGCTTGAAGCCGCGAGAGCGGACACACGGGTTTTAGCCAAAGGATTTGCAAACGCGGACCGGAATGGCGCATGATGTCATCTGGTCCAACCCAATCCAGTCCACGATGATGAATCCCTTTTCCACCCTCGAGTCGTCCCCGCGCCTGGCCATGAGCCTGGGTGCGCGTTCGCTCGTGCGGGTGCTAGGGGCCCTCGTCGCTCTGGTACTTGTACGTCCCATCGTTCACGGGAGCGGACCACCGTTTTGAGACTGGATGACATCCAGGCTGGAACGAGAAACCCCGCCCCCGGAAACGGTGGCGGGGTTTTCGTTTTCCAGCGTCCTCAACTTCTTCGAGGTTCGCAGTGGAGGCGAAATGACGAAACCCGAAACAATCGCCAAGGCAGCACAGGAAACAACGGCCCGAGAGCCTGCCGCTGGCGCGACGAAACGCACGGGAGCAGAGATCGTCTGGGACGTCCTCGCCAGCGAGGGGGTCGATGTCGTGTTTGGCTATCCGGGTGGGGCCATCATGCCCATCTACGATGCCATGCATCAGCGCCCGATCCGCCATGTGCTCGTGCGCCACGAGCAGGCCGCGGCGCACATGGCGGATGGCTACGCGCGGGCCTCGGGAAAGGTGGGCGTGTGCCTGGCCACCTCGGGTCCGGGGGCCACCAACCTGGTGACGGGCATCGCCACCGCGATGCTGGACTCGTCACCCATCGTCTGCATCACCGGACAGGTGTCCTCCACGCTGCTGGGCAGCGACGCCTTCCAGGAAACGGACATCACGGGGGTCACACTCCCCATCACCAAGCACAACTACCTGGTGACGCGCGCCGAGGAGATCGCGCCGACGCTTCGTGAGGCGTTCTTCATCGCCCGCTCGGGCCGGCCCGGGCCCGTGCTCGTGGACATCACCAAGGATGCGCAGCAGGCCAGCACCGCCGTGGACTGGCGGGCACGAGAAGTGCGATTGCCCGGCTACCGCCCGGAGCATCAGCCCTCGACGGAGGACATGGAGCGCGCGGCGGAGCTCATCGCCGCGGCCGAGCGACCCCTCATCCTCGCGGGCCACGGCATCCTCAAGGCCGAGGCCTCGGGACTGCTGATGGAGCTGGTGGGGAAGACGGGCATTCCGGTGGCGAGCACCCTGCTCGGACTCGGCGGCTTCCCGGCGTCGCACCCACTCAGCCTCGGGATGATGGGCATGCATGGAGAGGCCTGGGTCAACACCTCCATCCAGGAGGCGGACCTGCTCATCGCCCTGGGCATGCGCTTCGACGACCGGGTGACGGGCAACCTCAAGATGTTCGCGCGCAAGGCCCGGAAGATCCACATCGAGATCGACCCTTCGGAGATCAACAAGAACGTCCCGGTGGACGTGGGCCTGGTGGGGGACCTCCGCCGGACGCTCACGCACCTGCTCCCGCGCATCCAGCAGCGCACCTGCGCCCCCTGGACGAAATACATCAACTCGCTCAAGGGCGACTCGGCGGTGCGAGACATCCAGTGCATACCGCCCAACGGCAGGCTCCACGCCGCTCACGTCATCCATGACTTGTGGTGGCTGACCCAGGGCAAGGCGCTCATGGTCACCGACGTGGGCCAACATCAGATGTGGGAGGCCCAGTACTACCGGCACGACCACCCCCGGCAGCTCATCACCTCGGGAGGGCTGGGCACCATGGGCTTCTCGCTGCCGGCGGCCATTGGCGCACGGCTCGCGCGGCCCGGCGAGGAGCTCTGGGTGGTGGTGGGCGACGGTGGCTTCCAGATGTCGGCGGCGGAGCTGTCCACCTGCGCCCAGGAAGGCATCAAGATTCATGTGGCCATCATCAACAACGGCTACCTGGGCATGGTGCGGCAGTGGCAGCAGTTCTTCTACGAGAACCGCTACAGCGCCACCACGTTGCACAACCCCGACTTCGTGAAGCTGGCCGAGGCGCACGGCCTGGCCGGTCTGCGCGTCACCCGGCGCGAGGACATCCCCGAGGCGGTGGCACGCGCACGAGCCCACTCCGGCACCACGGTCATCGACTTCACCGTGGAGAAGGAAGACAGCGTCTACCCCATGGTGCCGACGGGCGCGGACCTCGGAGACATGATCCGCCGCCCCACCGAGGGGGGAATCACGGGCGGAAGCACCCCCTGGAACAGCGGAGCCGTCTGAGGAGCCCACACCATGAGCCCCACCCAACAACGTACCTTCATTGCCCATGTGGAGGATCGCCCCGGGGTCCTCAACCGCGTCATCTCGCTCTTCCGGCGCCGGGCCTACAACATCGACTCGCTCAACGTGGCGCGGACCGAGCGCTCCGCCATCTCGCGCATCACCCTGGTGGTGCAGGCGGATGAGCGCGAGGCGCGGCTGCTCGAGGCCAATCTCTACAAGCTCATCAATGTCCTCTACGTGGAGCACGTCACGGCTCAAGGCCAGGTGGCGCGTGAGCTGGCCCTCATCAAGGTGCGCGCCGATGAGGAGAGCCGCACCAAGGTGCTCCAGCTGTGCGAGGTGTTCCGGGCCCGCGCCATCGATGTGACGCCCACCTCGGTGATGCTCGAGCTCACCGGCACGCCGGACAAGATCGACGGGCTCATCGAGGTGCTGCGCCCCCATGGAATCATCGAGCTGGTGCGCACCGGAGCGGTGGCGATGGCGCGCGGAGCCGAGTCCGCGCTCGCCGACCTGCTGGATGCGCCAGGGGAACCGCCCGAGCGGGCCGCCTGAGACACGAACCCACATCAGCCTCAACGGGCTGGAGAGAGATCAAACGCATGCAAAGCAAATACATCTGGATGAATGGGAAGCTGATGAACGGGGCGGAGGTGCAGATGCCCTTCCTCACGCCCGCGGTGCACTATGGCATGGCGGTGTTCGAGGGCATCCGCTGTTACCGCGCGGTGAATGGCTCCGCCATCTTCCGCCTGCGCGAGCACATGGAGCGGCTCCTCAAGTCCGCGACGGTCATGGGCTGGCGCGAACTGCCCTTCACCGCGGGTCAGCTCATCGAGGCCTGCGTGGAGACGGTCCGCGCCAATGGACACGAGGAGTGCTACATCCGCCCGCTCATCTACCTCGGCGCCGGGGGTTGGAACCTCAACCTGGATGGGGGACAGGCCCAAGTGGGCATCGCGGTGTGGCAGTGGAACGCCTACCTCGGGCCGGAGGCCACCGAACACGGCGTTCGCGCCAACGTCTCCTCGTACACGCGCCACCATCCCAACGTGTCGCTGACCAAGTCGAAGGTCGCCGGAAACTATCCCAACTCGGTGCTCGCGAAGACGGAGTCGGTCCGCCTGGGCTTCGACGAGGCCATCATGCTGGACACCCAGGGCATGGTGGCCGAGTGCACGGGCGAGAACATCTTCCTCATCAGGGATGGCAAGCTGCTGACCCCTCCGGATGCGCAAATCCTCGAGGGCATCACCCGGGACACGGTGATGATCCTGGCGCGGGAAATGGGCATGGAGGTCATCGCCCAGCCCATCTCCCGCGACCAGCTCTACACGGCCGACGAGGTCTTCGTCACCGGGACGGCCGCCGAGGTCGTGGGCCTGCGCGAGATTGACTTCCGCACCATCGGCAACGGCCGCACCGGCCCCATCACCCGGAAGCTGCAACAGGCCTACCACGCCTCCGTACGTGGTGAGCTGCCACAGTCCGCCAAGTGGTTGACCTACGTGCCCAGCAAGTGACCGCCCACCTCGGGTGTCTTCGCCAGGTACGCCGCCCTGGAGTCCTCCACCTCCGCTTCAGGACGCAGCCTCCATTCCGTAATTCCCCTCCCCACCACCAAGGACCACCCAGATGACGACGATCTATTACGACAAGGACGCCTCCCTCGAACCCATCCGCGCTCGCAAGGTCGCGATCATTGGCTATGGAAGCCAGGGTCACGCCCACGCGCTCAACCTCAAGGACTCAGGAGTGGAGGTGCGGGTGGGATTGCATGCCGCCAGCCGCTCGCGAGGCAAGGCGGAGGCGGCGGGGCTCAAGGTGACCTCGGTCGCCGAGGCGGCGCAGTGGGCCGATACCATCATGATCCTCGCGCCGGATCAGACGCAGAAGCAGATCTACGACGCGGACATCGCGACCCACCTCACCCGGGGCAAGGCGCTCTTCTTCGCGCATGGCTTCAACCTCCACTACGGGCAGATCCGCCCGCCCACGGACGTGGACGTGCTGCTCATCGCGCCCAAGTCGCCCGGCCATCTGGTGCGCCGCCTCTACCAGGATGGCAAGGGAACTCCGGCGCTGATCGCCGTGCACCAGGACGCCACCGGACACGCACGGGCGCTGGGCATGTCCTACGCCCGGGCGCTCGGAACGACCCGGGCCGGGGTGCTGGAGACCACGATCAAGGAGGAGACCGAGACGGATCTCTTCGGCGAGCAGGCGGTGCTCTGTGGAGGCGTCACCGCGCTCGTTCAAGCGGGCTTCGACACGCTCGTGGAGGCGGGCTACCAGCCCGAGAGCGCCTATTTCGAGTGCCTGCATGAGCTGAAGCTCATCGTGGATCTCATGTACGAAGGTGGCATGGGCTGGATGCGCCACTCCATCAGCGACACGGCGGAGTACGGGGACTACACGCGCGGGCCGCGGCTCATCGACGACGGAGTGCGCCAGGAGATGCGCAAGGTGCTCAAGGAAATCCAGACCGGCGCCTTCGCGCGCGAGTGGATCCTCGAGAACCAGGCGGGACGCCCCATGTTCGACAAGCTGCGTGAGCAGGGCCGCCAGCACCCCATCGAAGACGTGGGCCGGCGTCTGCGCGAGATGATGTCCTGGATTCACGAGGCCAAGAAGGACTCGAGCGAGCCCACCTCGCGCTAAGGCGTTGAACGCAGCTCGAGGGGCCGGGGGCCCGCCCAGGCCCCTCCCCAAGATAACTTCCTCGCGCCCGCTCCTCTTCTCCCTCGTCCTGCTCCTCTCCCCTGCCGTGGCTCCCGCGACGCCCGTCCCGGTGAACGGCCCGAGAAAGGGGGCATTGGGCATCCATGGCTCCCTGTTCGGAACCAACCTGTCGGTGACCGGAACGACCCAGAGCTCCAGCTCGGCGCTGGGCCTGCGCTACTTCGTCGCCGATTGGGTGGGGCTCAACGTGGAGGCGGGCTTCGCCCTCGGCTCGGTGGAAAAGCAGAGCGCGTCCAGTTTGGGGGTGGGTGTGGGCGTGAACCTCTATGGCGACAGCGTGGACACCGCGCTGCGTCCCTACTTCACGGGCGGATTGGGACTGACCAGCGTGACGGCCGGCGAGAACGGGCTCGCCACCGTCTCCCTGTCGGCGGGCGGAGGATTGGAGTATTGGGTTCTTCCCCGGCTCTCCGTGGATGCGAGCCTGCTGCTCAACCTGACCACGAGCCCGGGCAATGAGGTGTTCGCCCTGGGCCCGCGGCGTCCAAGCGGAAACCGAGTTCACGAAGGAAATGAACATGGAACAACCTTTCGATGAAGCCGCGATCCTGAGGCGACTACGCCCTCTTGCCCCATGGGCACGGCTCGCGTTCCTCTTGTCGCTCACCGAGCGGCTCGTTCCCAACTACGTCGCGTTCAGCAAGCATCACGACTGGGGAGAGCCCGAAGTGCTTCAACGAGCGCTCGACCTCGGTTGGAAGTGCCTCGCGGGCCAGACGGTCGAAAGAAGCGAGCTAGAAGCGTGCCTCGCGCGTTGCGAGGAGGTCACTCCCGACATGGATGACTTTCAGGCGGGGCATGCCTCCGCGGGGCTCGACGCGGCGGTGTGCTGTGCGAGCGTGCTAGAGCTATTGCTCGAGGACGACGCCCAGAAGGTCGCCGACGCGGCGTCCCTGGCACGCGACACCGTGGACATGCACGTTCAAGATCTGGAATCCCTCCCCCTGTCAGGTCCCGAGATGGAGGAGAAGATCATCCAGCACCCGCTCATGCAGCGAGAACTCAAGCGCCAGCGCGAAGACCTCGAGCTGCTGGAGAAGATGGAGCGCTCCGACAGCGCCATCGCGGAACTCGTTCGCCGGTGGCGCGCTCCGGCCGTGAGCAGCATCGACCTGCCTCGTGTTTAAAGCACGCCCACCGGGCCCAGGGCCCAAAGGGCCCCGTAAAGCGTGAAGAACGACAGCGGAATGCCCACTCCCACCATGAGGACCGCCAGCTCGGGGTCCAACTCATGTTCCACGGCGAGGATGGCACCCGTCACCATGGGCCCCATCGCCGCCTGGAGCACGGACACATCGAAGGCGAGCCGGCTCAGGCCCGGCACCGCGAGCAGCAGCAGCGCGATGCCGAGCGGCGCCAGCACCAGTTTGAAGCCCAGTCCCAATGACAGCGCGCGTCCCCGGCCCGCGAGCCCCGACAACCGCAGTTGATAGCCCACGGAGAAGAGGGCGAGCGGCGTGAGCGAGGCCCCCATCCGGGCGAGCACCTCGTCCACCCATCCGGGCCACGCCCATGCCTGCGAGAGGAATCCAGCCACCAGCGCCAGGAAGGGAGGAAAGGTCAGCACCTTCCTCGTGAGCGCCCCCAGTTGGGTATCCCGCGCGGCCGCGCGCGAGGCATAGAGCGTGGCCACCGAGGACAACACCAGGAACGAGCCGAGCTGATCCACGACCACCGCCACCGTCACGCCCTGGACCCCCCGGACGCCCTCGATGAAGGGCAGGCCCACGAACGCGGTGTTGCCCAGCCCGCCGGAAAGCACGAGCGCCGCCACGCTCCCCGGCGCGAGCCCCAGCCGGGGACCCAGCGCGCGGAAGAAGAGCCAGGCGCCTCCGAAGACGAGCCAGGGGGTGAAGGCGGCGAGCAGCAACTCCGGCGCGAGCGTGAGCCGATGGATGGACCGCAGCACCAGCGCGGGCAGCGCCACGTAGAGCACATAGGTGTTGAGCACCGGCGCCGTCTGCTCCGGAAAGCGGCCACTGCGCCGCGCGAGCATCCCCAGCACCAGGCTGACCACCAACAAGGCCACGATCTGAATCATGACCCTCTCGTTACCCCGGGCGACGGAAGCCGTACACCCACGCCGCCGCGGCCCCGAGCGAGGGCAGCACCACCGTGAGCGTGAGCACCCCGAACACGGCATCGTTCACCGGCTCGCCCGTGGCATCCACGCCGGCCACGTGCAGCCACGCCTTCACCGCCGTCACGGCCCAGTTGGCGAAGTTGGCGAGGATGAAGGCCCACGCGAGGCGCCGCTGGCCCCGGGGCCCGTAGCGCAACATGGGCAGCGACCAGGCCACGCCCAGCAACAGGAACGTTCCCATCAGCGCGTTGAGGTGCGAGGCGAGCGCGCCCCGGGGCTCCGCGGGCACCTTGCCCGTCATGGCCGCGGCCACATAACCCCCGGTGAGCAGGCCCAGGAGCAGGAGCCACGCGGCGGCATGCGCCATGAGTCGCGCGGCGGGCAACGGAGCGGAATCGGGCGCCGGAACGGCGTCTTCGCTCGGGGACGGGGAACGGAGGGCGGTGGCCATGGAATCCAGCCACTCTAGCTGGAGCACCCCTGCCCCGCTGCTCTCCTGGTGGCGAGCCCCTGGCCGCCCGCCTGGTCGAAAAACAACCTTCTCGCCGCCAACAGCCAGGCTGGCACGGTGTGTCATTCCACGCCTTTGCCCACCGGAGAGTGCTCATCAGTCGGCACCAATTGTTTCCCTCGATGTCGATCCGCCCCGGGCAAGCGGCGGAGCGTGGGCATCGACACCACTGTGTGGTGCCTGTCTATGAATCCCTTCCTTCTCGCCGCCCTGCTCGCGAACGCCCCCCTTTCGTCCGGAGAACGATGGGCCCAGGCCGACGCGCCCGTCACTCCCGCGCCCCTCCAGCCCGAGGTATCCGATCCTCAACTGGCGCCCGTGCCTCCGGCGCCCGTGCGGATGGAGTCCTGGGACCAGGCCCTCCAGCTCTTGCGCCAGCGCTCCACGGAGCTGGGCAACGCCCTGGCCCAGGTGGAGTCCGCCAGGGGACAGCGGCGCGTGGCGCTCGCCGGACTGCTGCCCTCGCTCAACGGCAGCGCCTCCGTACAGTACAACCTGCTCGGCCCCACCATCGCCCAGACCGGCCAGGGTGCGGGGGCGGGGGCGGGGGCCGGTACCGGGACAGGCTCGACGGCCTTCACGACCACCTCGCCCCTGGGCACCGGCACCCTGACGGCCGCCGTGGCCTTGTTCAACCTCCAGTCCGTGCATTCACTGCGCGCGGCGGACGCGACACGCCGGGCCTCCGAGCTGTCCCTGGACGAGACGCGCCGACAGCTCACCCTCACGCTGGCGCAGGCGCTCGCCCAGGTGGCCTCCTCCGAGCGCATCGCCGAAGTGAATCGAGTCAACCTGCGCTCCGCCCTGGAGCGGCTGGTGCTCGCGCGGCGCCGGTTGGAGTTGGGCGCGGGCACCCGGTTGGATGTCATCCGCCTGGAGCAGGACGCGGAGTCGGCGCGCGCCTCGGTGGTGTCCGGCGACGAGACGCTGCGTCAGGCGAGGGATGCGCTCGGCCTGCTGCTCGGCGTGAACCAACCCGTGGGGCTGAACAAGGGATTGTCCCTGGAGGAACTGCTCGACCAGGGGCAGCGCGAGTGCCGCGCGCTCCAGGACGTGCGCGAGCGGCCGGATCAGGCCGCCGCTCGGGCCCAGTTGCTGGCGGCCGAGCGCTCCGTGTCGGCGGCCCGCTCGCAATACCTGCCCACGCTGGAGGCGCAGAGCACCGCGCTCGCCTTCACGGTGGATCCAGGCTTCGCGCGAGTGCCCATCTGGAACATCGGCGCGGTGCTCACTCTACCCTTCTATGACGGCGGTACGCGGGGCGGGCTCGTGAGCCAGGCACGGGCCCAGGAAGAGCTGGCGCGGCAGCAGGCGGTGGCGCTCGAGCGCTCGGCGACGGTGGAGGTGCGCCGCACGAAGCGAGGTGTGGACGTGGCCCAGGAACAGCGAAACATCGCCTCGCGGGCGCGCGACCTGGCGGACGAGAACGACCGGCTCACCCGCCGCTCCTTCGAGGTGGGCGCCGGAACGAGTCAGGACCTGGTGGTGTCGGCGGCGGCGTTGCGGCAGGCGGAGCTGAACCTGGTGGTGAGTGAATTCCAATTCTTCCAGGCACGGATCGAGTCCTTCTTGGTGGAGGCAGCATGCGACTGGTGAGGCGGGGAGTCTGTGGGGTGTGGTTGACCGTCGTGGCGCTCGCGGGTTGCCACGGGACCGAGGACAAGGCGAATCCGCGACAGGGCGGAGCGAGAGCCCAGCAAGGACCCGGAGGCCCCGGAGGCCCGGGCGGAGGAAAGCCCCTGCAGGTGGAGGTGCTCGCGCTCGCGCCGGGAGAGGTGCGTGACGTGGGCGAGTACCTGGGCACGCTCATCTCCCGGAGCAGCATCACGCTCTACCCCCAGGTGAACGGCTACGTGCAGCACATCGCGGTGCGGCCCGGCGAGCAGGTCAAGAAGGGCCAGTTGTTGCTGGAGGTGGACCCCCGGCTCGGCCGCGCGGGAGTGCAGAGCGCCCAGGCCCAGCGCAGCTCCGCCCTGGCGCAGCGGGAGTTCGCGCGCAGCACGCGCCAGCGCGCCGAGCAATTGCTGCGCGAAGGACTCATGAGCCGGCAGGACTACGAGCAGTCGGAGTCCCAAGCCTCGGCGGCCGATGCCAGCGCGCGCGCGGCCGAGGCCCAGTTGGAGCAACAGCAGGTGGAACTCGGCTTCTACCGGGTCACCGCGCCCTTCGACGGCGTGGTCGGCAACATCCCCGTGAAGACGGGTGACTACGTCACCCAGCAGGTGGCGCTCACCAACGTGGACCAGAGCCGCGCCCTGGAGCTGTCCGTGTCGGTGCCGCCCGAGCGCGCCGCCGAGGTGAAGACGGGCAACACCATGGTCGAAGTGCTGAACGTGGAAGGCAAACCGGTGGTGCGCGCCCCCATCTTCTTCGTGGCGCCCACGCCCAACCCGAGCACGCAGTTGGTGGAACTCAAGGCCGTCTTCGACAACGACGTGGGCCTGCGCGCTGGCCAGGTCGTGCACGCGCAGGTGGTGTACGCCATCCGGGAGTCCCTGCGGCTGCCCACCTACGCAGTGTCCCAGCAGAGCAGTCAGTTCTTCGCCACCGTGGTGACGCAGGGGGATGGAGGCGGCACCGTGGCGCAGCGGGTCCCCATCCAGCTCGGACAGATCCAGGACAACTATTATGAGGTGCTCGGCGGCCTGAAGGAGGGCACGCCCGTCGTCGTCGGCTCGTTGCAGGCCATCCGCGACGGCCAGCCCGTACAACCCAAGCCCGCCAGGCTCCGCGAGGAGGAATCAGGCATCGGGGGCGCCTCGGACGCGGGCACGGACGGGCCCAGGGACGCCGGGACGAATGCCGGCACGGATGGGGGCCGGTGAGCGCACATGTTCTCCGACTTCTTCATCAAGCGACCCATCTTCGCGAGTGTCGTCTCCATCCTCATCACGCTCGTGGGCGCCATCTCCATTCCAGGCCTGCCCATCGAGCAATACCCCAACCTGGCCGCGCCCCAGGTGACGGTGACGTCCACGTACATCGGTGCGTCCGCCGAAACGGTGGAGAGCGCGGTGACGACAGTGCTGGAGCGCCAGCTCAACGGCCTGGAGGGCATGCGGTACATCTCCTCCAGCAGCACCAACAGCGGCCAGAGCACCATCACCATCACCTTCGATCCCTCGCGTGACATCGATGTGGCGGCGGTGGACGTGCAGAACCGCGTGGCCACGGCCAGCGCGCGGCTGCCCTCCGAGGTGAACGCCCTGGGCATCGTCATCAACAAGGCCCAGTCTCAGTTGCTCGTCTCCTTCGGCCTGTATGACAAGGAAGGGCGCTACAACACGAGCTTCCTGAGCAACTACGCGGACGTCTACATCCGCGACGCGCTGTTGCGCGTCAACGGCGTGGGTGACGTGCGCATCTTCGGCGAGCGCCGCTTCGCCATGCGCCTGTGGTTGGACCCCACGAAGCTCGCCAGCCGGGGCCTCACCGCCACGGACGTGACGAACGCCCTGCGCGAGCAGAACGTGCAGGTGGCCGCGGGCCAGGTGGGCCAGCCTCCCGCGCCCACGGGCCAGACATATCAAATCAACATCCAGGTGCTCGGCCAGCTATCCACGCCCCAGCAGTTCGAGAACATCGTCGTGCAGCGCGGCGCGGACGGCTCGCTCGTGCAGCTCAAGGACCTTGGCAAGGTCGAGCTGGGCGCGGAGAACTACAACCAGCTCCTGCGCTGGAATGGCCGCGAAGCGGTGGGTCTGGGCATCTCCCAGCTCGCCGGCTCCAACGCCTTGCAGGTGCGCGAGGACGTGGAGAAGGAGCTGCAGCGGTTGCAAGAAAACTTCCCGCCGGGCCTCGTCTACGAGCGCTCCTTCGACACCACGCTCGCGGTGCAGGAATCCATCAACGAGGTGGTCAAGACGCTCTTCGAGGCGGTGGTGCTCGTCATCATCGTGGTCTTCATCTTCCTGCACGGCTGGCGCAGCATCCTCGTGGTGGCCACGACCCTGCCCGTGTCCCTCATCGGCACCTTCGCCTTCGTGAGCGCGTTCGGCTTCTCGCTCAACACGCTGACACTCTTCGGCCTCACACTCGCCACGGGCCTGGTGGTGGATGACGCCATCGTGGTCATCGAGAACGTCGAGCGCATCATGGTCGAGGAGAACCTGGATGCGCGCGAGGCGACCCACCGGAGCATGAAGCAGGTGGGTGGCGCGGTGGTGGCCACGGCGCTGGTGCTCTCCGCGGTGTTCATCCCGGTGTCCTTCTTCCCCGGCACCTCGGGCTCCATCTACCGGCAGTTCGCCCTCACGCTGGCCTTCTCCATCGGCCTGTCCGCCCTGGTCGCGCTCACGCTGTCGCCCGCCCTGTGCGCCCGGCTGCTCAAGGCCCATGAGGGTGAGAAGTGGCGCATCTTCCAGTACGTGGACAAGACGGTGGATGCCTTCCGGCGCGGCTACGCGCGCTTCCTGGGCCGCATGCTCGGGCCGCGCACGCGCTGGCTCATCGTGGGGGTGTTCGTGGTGTGCATGGGCCTGACGGGGCTGCTCTACACGCTCACTCCCACCGGCTTCATCCCGGAGGAGGACCAGGGCTACCTCATCATCGCGGTGCAGGGTCCCGAGGGCTCGTCACTGGACTACACCAGACAGGTGCTCATCCAGGTGGAGAAGGAGCTGGAGAAGATTCCAGAGGTCGCGGGCCGCTTCACCGTGGGCGGCTTCTCGGTGCTGGGCACGGGTCCTAACTACGGCACGCTCTTCGTCAACCTCAAGTCGTGGGATGAGCGCGAGGAGAAGGAGCAGGCGGTGGCGGGCATCATCGAGCGGCTGCGCGGACCGCTCGCGGCCATCCCCGGCGCCCGCGTGCTGGCCTTCCAACCGCCCACCATCCGCGGCGTGGGCAGCGTGGGCGGCTTCGAGTTCGTGCTGGAGGATCAACAGGGCACGCACACACTCGACGAGCTGTCGGCGACGACCCAGCAGCTCACGGGCAAGGCCAATCAGGCCGGCCCGCTGCGCAGCGTCTTCTCCTCCTTCACCGCCACCACTCCGCTGCTCAACGTGTCGGTGGATCGGGAGAAGGCCAAGGCGCTCGGCGTGTCCCTCAACGAGCTCTACTCCACGCTGCAGATCTACATGGGCAGCGCGTACGTGAATGACTTCACGCTCTCCAACCGCGTCTACCGCGTCTATGTCCAGGCGGCCTCGCCCTTCCGCAGCGAGCCTCGGGACATCTCCGCCTTCTACGTGCGCTCGACGACGGGCAGCATGGTGCCCCTGGAGAGCCTGGTCACGGTGAAGCCCGTCACCACGGCGCAGAACATCCAGCACTACAACCTCTTCCGCTCGGCGAGCATCAACGGCCAGGGCGCGCCGGGCACCAGTACCGGCCAGGCGCTGGAAGCCATGGAAACCGTGGCGAAACAGACCCTGCCCAATGGCTATACCTTCGAATGGACGGGCCTGTCGCTCGAGCAGAAGGAGGCGGGCGGCAAGGTGCTGCTCATCTTCGCCCTGGGCATCGTGTTCGTCTTCCTGGTGCTGTCGGCCCAGTACGAGAGCTTCGCCCTGCCCTTCGTCATCATGCTCGCGGTGCCAGTGGCGATGATGGGGGCACTGGGCTTCCAACTGCTGCGAGGGCTCGTCAACGACGTCTTCTGTCAGGTGGGACTGTTGATGCTCGTGGGCCTGTCGAGCAAGAACGCGGTGCTCATCGTGGAGTTCGCCGAGCAATTGCGCCACCAGGGCAAGAGCGTGGTGGACGCGGCCATCCAAGCGGCGGACACGCGCCTGCGCCCCATCCTGATGACGTCCTTCGCCTTCCTCCTGGGCGTGCTGCCCCTGGTGCTGGCGTCGGGCGCGGGCTCATCCTCGCGCAAGTCCCTGGGCACGGCGGTGTTCGGCGGCATGCTCCTGTCCACCTTCGTCAACCTCATCTTCATCCCCGTGCTCTACACACTGGTGGAGACGGCCCGTACGAAGCTGCTCAAGCGCCACGAGCACGGCGCGCCCCCACCCACCAAGCCCCAGGGCGGTGGCGGCGAGGGCACGCCTCAACCGGCGTGACGCGCGGGGACAGAGCATCGTGACACGGCGGCGGGCGGCTCCTCTTCACCAGGGGACCGCCCGCCGCGTCGCATTGGATTTTCGTGCCCTGAACAGGCGGGTTACGGCGCGTTATCACTACACGCGCTACGCGACATCGTTCGGATCCATTCATTCATTGGTCCGCTCGGACTTCAAATCGGAAAAATCCATCGTGAAGGATTCGGGCGTTCCAGCATCGGTCAGATCGATTCGCACATAAACATCCAGAGGAGGTGCGTCGAGGTCATAGCTGTAGATGCTATCGAGGTATCCCCTCGAGAAGGGCTGCCCTTGCTTGGTCCGGTTCACATCCGCGACCCGGGAGTCGGGAGTGATGACACTCCCATCCACGCACAACCGACCCTTGAAAGTAGTTCGAGGCCAGTACTCAGGAGCTTCACGCAAGGGGTCGGTGTTGCTCCTTGAATTCAGCATGACGGTGAAGCTGTCAAGCGTAGGGGAAGACAACTGCGCCAGGACGTAGATTCCCTTTTCGTCCCAGATGTAGGCGTCGGCGGATGATGAAAACTTGCGCGTATGCTTGCCAAAAACCTTTTCCCACTCAATCAACTCACCCGGCAAAGGAAGCACATGCCCATTGAATTGAATGCTAGCGCCCTGAACCAGCAGGTTGCAGGAGCTAGCAGCCTCCCGCGGCTTCTCCCGGTTACAGGAAAGGCAGCCCACGCTCATCAAGAGGGCTACCACGAAGAGGTTTTTCCCATGAAAACTCATGCCAGTCCCTGAACTCCTTGCAATGTGTCACGCACTCGCGCCCTTGGCCCTGTCCCGCTCCGCCTCGGACACCAGGCGCCGGTCCACGAGGATGATCCGCCGTGCGTTGTCGTAGCCGGCTTCGTGCCCCCGCAATCCCGAGGTCACGACCTCGATCTCCGGCGCGACCAAGGTCCTGCCAAGAAGTGCCTCTCGCAACGCCCGATAGGCCGTCGCCGGAACGTCCGCGCCAAAGACCCTGGTCAGCTTCGATACGAAGATGGTCTCCGACCCTCGCGCCACGACCGCGCACAACGCATCGAGGGCCACGTCACTCACCAACCGCTCCACCGGAAAGAGCGGCTCGCGGGTTTTCGCCAGGAACCCCGCCCCGAGGCCCTCCACTCCACTCCGGGTCAACGGCTTCTCCGCATGGTTCTTCATCGGCGATCCCCCCCCTCGGCATGTGCGGCCGGGCACCAGAAGGCGCTCGACGCATCGGCGCGGAGCTTAACCAAGAAGGTCTTCCAGGAGCGCCAGGCCATGGAAATGGCGCCTGGATGAAAGCGGTTGGCGCGCGGTGACACGGACCCAGACCCGTCACTCAGCGCTTGAGAATCCGCGAGGACTCCGTCCAGGACAGGAGCGGTTCGTCGTTCGGCAGCCCACCTCGAGCATCGCGGTGATGCCCGGTCCTCCCCATCGTTGGTTCAACAAGAACCCCGCTCTTCCAGTGAAGCCCTCCACTGTGGGGAGCACGGCTCGACGCGGAGTGTTACAACGCGCCCATTCCAACCGAGGTCCTCACTTGGTCCGCCCCGCCCGTCACATCGAAAACGTCCGCTACGCCATCCGCAATGTCGTGGCCGAAGCGCACCGCCTGGAGACCCAGGGCCGACGCATCCTCTATCTCAACATCGGGGATCCGTTGAAGTTCGACTTCCAGACCCCGCCGCACCTCATCGAGGCGGTGAGCCGGGCGATGCGGGACGGACACAACGGCTACGCGCCCTCGGCGGGCATCCTGACGGCGCGCGAGGCCATCGCCCGCGAGTGCACGGAGAAGGGGGTTCCCAACGTCGGCCCCGAGGACGTGGTGGTCACCTCCGGCGCGAGCGAGGCCCTGGAGCTGGCCCTCACGGCGCTCCTGGAGCCCGGCGAGCGCGTACTGCTGCCATGCCCCGGCTATCCGCTCTACGGCGCGCTGATGGCCAAGCTCAACGCCGTGGGCGTGCCCTACACGCTCGACGAGGACCATGCCTGGTCCTTGGACCTGGAGGAGATCGATCGGCTGTGCACGCCCAACACGCGCGCCATCCTGTTGTGCAATCCCAACAATCCCACGGGGGCCGTGCTGAGCCGCGAGGTGTTGGAGGGAGTGGTGGAGATCGCCCGGCGGCGGGGACTGGTCATCCTGTCGGATGAAATCTACGACAAGCTCATCTACGACAAGGCGCACGTGCCCACCGCGACGCTCGCCACGGACGTGCCCATCATCACCTTCAACGGCCTGACCAAGGCGTACCTGGCCTGCGGCTGGCGCGTGGGGTGGCTCGTCTTCAACAACGCGCACCTGATGCCAGAGCTGCGCGCGGCGGTGCTCCGGCTGGCGGACGCGCGGCTGTGCTCGCCCGGACCGCAGCAGTACGCCATCGCGCCCGCGCTGGATGGCCCTCAGGAGCACATCCAGGAGATGATGGCGCGGCTGCGCGTGCGCCGGGATTTGACGGTGCGGCGGATCAACGCCATTCCGGGCCTGTCCGTGAACGAACCGTCCTCGGCCTTTTACGCCATGCCCCGCCTGCGGCTGCCTGGAGTGGTCTCGGACGAGGCCTTCGTGATGTCGCTGCTGCGCGAGACGGGCGTGCTGTTCGTGCACGGCAGCGGCTTCGGGCAGAAGGAAGGCACCCAGCACTTCCGCGTGGTGTTCCTGCCCCAGGAGGAAGTCCTCACCGCCGCCTTCGACCGGCTGGAGGCCTTCGTGCGCGAGCATCATCCCGTGTGACGTCCACCGGCCCGTCGCCTCACTCGGGGGCGAGGGGCCGGCGCTTCCCTCGGGTCAGTAGACCCAGACGCTCTTGGGCGTGAACCCCAGGGAACTCAGCGACTCATGGCCGTGGATGGGCGCCGGCCCCCCGATGCAGTCCTCGTTCAGGAACATGGACGCGACGTCGCTGTTCGTGTTGATGGCCGAATGGGCCCGTCCTTCCCAGCCATGCTCCGGCAGGTTGACGCAGGTGCCCGTGCTGGGATTGAGCGCCCGCACATTGAAGACCGCGCCGGTGAAGTTCTCCCCCTCGAACAGGCAGAGCGTGTTCGCCCAGGGGCAAGGCGAGCTGCCTTCCGCCGACGCCCCCGCCGGATGCAGCAGCGCCGCGATCGCCATCAACCCGGCCGCCGCGAGGGTGCTCCGACCCACTCCATTCACCAATCGTTGATTCCGCATGAAGGTGTCTCCTCCGCCCGCACCGGCGGGCATCTCCGTGAATGAGGCACCGACCCTAGCAGTCGTCATCACGATTTACACGTATTACTGTTAAAGCCCGAACAGGGCGCCCGAAGAGGCGGACGCATCAGGGCGACGGCGGGCACACCTGATACCCGCCCGCGCCGCCCGACGGTGCGCGTTGGAAGCACCAGCGCGCCTCGTTGGTGGCCTCGGTGCAGTCATTCGTCAGCGCACGCTCCCCCGAGGGCAGATCGATGAAGCGGCCACAGTTCCGGACCGACTCCTCGATGAGCAGTTCCCGTGGAAAGCCGCTGCCCCCCACGGTGACCTTCGCCGAGGACACGCTGTTCACGAAGCCCATGTGCTCGTTTTTCGTCGGGATGATGAAGAGCAGGTGCAGTTCCCCGTCGTAGGCTTCCCAGTACTCCAGCGACTCGGTCTCGTTGCGCGAGTCCGAGGTCTTGGATTCGACCCGGAAGACCTGACGCACCGGGTCGGTCAGAGTCTCGAGGCCAAAGGTGGTGCGCACCTGGTAGGCGTCCGGCATTCCCGGCAGGAAGGGCATGTCGATGGCACAGAAGGTGTCGGGCTCCTCGAGCGGGTGAAGCACCACCCCGTCGAGCAGGCGCGTGTCGCCGCAGACCATTCCCCGTGCCTGGAGGACGAAGTCCCGCGTGTCCGCCGACACGATGCGCGCCTGGAAGACGTCGAGCACCACCGACGGGGCTTGCGTGCAGGTGCTCCGCATCCACTCGGTGGTGATGCCCAGCGGCGCGAGCAACGCCTTCAGGTCCACGGACGACCGGGCGGTGCGCACCTTCGTCTTCAACTCCGGAGGCTTGACCCGGACGCGCAGGCCCTTGGCACAGCGCGGCGCTTCCGTGGCGGGCGCCTGGGTGGAAGTGTCGGAGACGGGAGGATTGGGCGGCTCGGCGAAGGACAGCCGGGCGGCCAGCAGCGCCGCTGTCACACCCAGGAAATGAAGTTGGGAGCGAGAGATCATGGCCTGAGTCTAGCATCTGATTCAACCCAAGGGTTGACAGTCACGGGCGAGGCTCTATCATCAACCGTATGGTTGAGCATGACTCCAGCGCCCTGGATGAGGTGTTTCATGCCCTGTCCGACCCGACGCGGCGGGCGATGTTGCGTCGCCTGAGCGCGCGGGAGCACACCGTCGGAGAACTCGCGGAGCCCTTCGCGATGTCGCTGGCGGCGGCCTCCAAGCACGTCAAGACGCTCGAGCGGGCGAGGCTCGTGCGCCGGACGGTCCGGGGGCGCACGCACGTGTGTGGCCTCAACCCAGCCCCCCTGGCCGAGGCCAATGAATGGCTGCGCTTCTACGAGCGCTTCTGGTCCGGGCGGCTCAATGCACTCGAGGCCCTGCTCCGGGCCGAGGACGTGGCAGGTCCCACGAACACTGAAAGGAAGAAGAAGCGATGAAGATCAAACTGGTGAGTGTGCTGGTCGATGATCAGAGCAAGGCGCTGGCCTTCTACACGGAGAAGCTCGGCTTCCTGAAGAAGCACGACATCCCCATGGGGCCCTACCGGTGGCTGACCGTCGTCTCGCCCTCGGAGCCCGACGGCGCCGAGGTGGTGCTCGAACCCACGGCCCATGCGTTCGCCGCGACGTATCAGAAGGAACTCTACACGGGCGGCATTCCCATTACCGCGTTCTTCGTCGAGGACGTCGCGAGCGAGTTCACGCGGCTCAAGGCCCTGGGCGTGGTGTTCCGGCGCGAGCCCACCTCCATTCCCGGCGGGCCCACGATCGCCATGCTCGAGGACACGTGCGGCAATCTCCTCCAGATCGTACAGGTGTAGACCATGAGCACCCACCCGATCCGAATCCACTGCGTCACGCTCCCCGTCGATGACCTGAAGCGCTCCATCACCTTCTACCGCGAAGGTCTCGGAATGAAGGCCGACGACGTGCCCGAGGGGGCCGATCACCTGCCCCTGCTCCTGCCGGGTGGCCTCTATCTCGTGCTCACCCTGCGCTCGGATTTCACGTCGTTCACACAGCTCGCCGGACGCACGGACGCGCCGAAGGGCACCGTGGGGTGCATTCTGAGCTTCTTCACCGCGAACCGGAACGAGGTCGACACGCTGCTCCAGTCGGCTGCCGCCTCGGGCGGTACAGTCTCGGGTCCAGCGGTGGAGAGGGACTGGGGCTACGGCGGTTTCGTCGCCGATCCGGACGGCCACCTCTGGGAAATCCTCTTCAACCCCCACTTCGCGACGGAGTCCTGATGCACCGCGCCCGGACACGCGGCGCGCCCGGAGCCTTCCCCGCGCCCGGTACGGTCCGCTTCGAGCGGCTGCTGCCCGGTCCCGTCGAGCGGCTCTGGGCCTACCTCACGGACTCGGGCAAGCGCGGCCAGTGGCTGGCGACCGGGGCCATGGAGCCCTGGGTCGGTGGGCGCATCGAGCACGTCTTCCGTCATGCGGACCTCGCCCCCTCGCTCGAGCCCATTCCCGAGCGCTACCAGCACATGAAGGACGGCCACGCCTTCACCGGCCGCATCACCCGCTACGAGCCGCCCCACGTGCTGGCCTACACCTGGGGCGATGAGCCCGAGGCGTCCGAGGTCACCTTCGACCTGAGTCCCCGGGGCGAGGACGTGCTGCTCGTGCTCACCCATCGGCGGCTCGGCGCGCGCCGGGAACGGGTCAGCGTCGCGGGCGGCTGGCATACCCACCTCGCGCTGCTGGAGGACCGGCTCCACGGCGAGGTGCCTCCCTCGTTCTGGTCCCTCCACACCGCCCTGGAGGCCGAGTACGAACAGGTGCTCGCCGGGGAGGAATAGGCGCCCGGCCCGGCCACCGCCGTCCGCTCCCCGGCCCTCCAGGCGGGCGGGGCGGACCCGGCGTGGCCCGCGTGTTATGGAGGCCCCATGTCTCCCCGCCGTCCTGAAATCCTCGCCCCCGCGGGCGACCTCGAGTCCCTGCGCGCCGCGCTCGCCAGCGGCGCGGACGCCGTCTATTTCGGGCTCGACGAGGGCTTCAACGCCCGCGCCCGCGCCAACAACTTCTCCGTCGACACGCTCGCGGAGACGATGGCGCTGGTGCACCGCGCCGGGGCGCGCGCCTACCTCACGCTCAACACGCTCATCTTCGAGCCCGAGTTGCCCGGCGTGGAGACGTTGCTGCGGAGCATCGCCCGAGCCGGCGTGGACGCCCTCATCGTCCAGGACCCCGCCATCACCCTGCTCGCGCGCGCCGTGTGCCCCCAGTTGGAGCTGCACGCCTCCACGCAGATGACCGTCTCCAGCGCCGAGGGCATCCGCTTCGCCAGGGCCCTCGGCGTCACCCGGGTGGTAGTTCCCCGCGAGCTGTCCACCCCGGAGATCCGCCGGCTGGCCAGCCAGTCGGACATGGAGCTGGAGGTCTTCATCCATGGCGCGCTCTGCATGTCCTGGAGCGGCCAGTGCCTCACCAGCGAGGCGTGGGGCGGACGCTCGGCCAACCGCGGCCAGTGCGCTCAGTCCTGCCGCCTGCCGTATGACCTGGTGGTGGATGGGCAGACGCGCGACCTCGGCGACGTGCGCTACCTGCTCAGCCCCAAGGACCTGGCGGGCGTGCGCGCCGTGCCCGAGCTGGTGGACATCGGCGTCCACAGCTTGAAGATCGAGGGCCGTCTCAAGGGCCCGCAGTACGTCACCACCACCGTGCAGGGCTACAAACGGTGGGTGGATGGCGTCGTCGCGGGCAAGCCGGACGAGGCGCAGCTCGCGAGGGACCTGGCCGACATGTCCCTCACCTACAGCCGGGGTGTGTCGAACGGATTCCTCGGAGGCTCAGACCACCAGACGCTCGTGGAGGGCCGCTTTCCCAAGCACCGGGGCCTGTTCCTGGGCCGCGTGCGCTCCGTGTCCGGCAAGGAAGTGCTCGTCACTCCCGAGGAGCGTCCGTGGACGGGCGCGCTCGGCCTCGGCGAGGAGCGTCCGGAGGGCCCCAGTGGACAGGTGTCCGCGTCACTCCAGGGCGAGCCCACACCCGCCTCCGTGGAACCACGCCCGGGAATGGGCGTGGTGTTCGACGCGAGCGCTCCCGAGGACAAGCACGAGCCGGGCGGCCCCATCTTCCGCGTCGAGCGGCGCGGCTCGGGCTGGGTGCTGGGCTTCGGCCATCCGGGACCGGACCTGGGACGGGTGGCGCCCGGCCAGCGCGTCTGGCTCAACAGTGATCCGGCACTCGTCCGCCGTACGGAGGCGCTGCTCGCCCAGGGCGAGCCCGAGGGCCGCGTCCCCCTCACGTTGAAGGTCTCCGGCGCCGAGGGCACTCCTCTGCGGGTGCACGCGAGTGCCTGGGGACACGAGGCCTCGGCGGAGAGCCCCACGCCGCTCACGGTCTCCAAGGGCAAGGGCCTGGACGAAGCGCTCCTGCGCGACAAGCTGGGCGCCTGCGGTGGCACGCCCTTCACGCTCGCGAACCTGGACGTCTCGGCGCTGCCTTCGGGCCTGCACCTGCCCGTGTCCGAGCTCAAGGCGCTGCGGCGCGACGTCGTCGCCGGGCTCCTCCCCCAACTGGAGCGCGGCCCCCGGCGCACCGTGACGAACGAGCCGGTGCTCACGCCCGTGCGTGCCGCGCTCCTCTCGCGTGTCCCCGAAGCCCCCACCGAGGCGGCGCCCCGCCTGCTCCCCCTGTGCCGCAACGACGCGCAACTGGACGCCGTGCTGGCCTCGGGCCTGCGCGAGGTGGAGCTGGACTGGATGGAGCTGGTGGGCCTGCAACGCGCGGTGGAGCGGGCGCGCGCGGCCGGGCTGCGCGTGACGATCGCCACCCTGCGCGTGCAGAAGCCCGGCGAGGAGGGCTACGACACGCGCATGGACAAGCTGCGGCCCGACGCGGTGCTCGTGCGCCACTGGGGCGCGATGATGCACTTCCTCGAGCGCCCCGCGAGCGGCTCCCGCCCGGTGCTGCACGGGGACTTCTCGCTCAACGTCACCAACTCGCTCACGGCGGCGCACCTGCTCGGCCTGGGCCTGGACACGCTCACCTTCTCGCACGACCTGGACGAGGCGCAGCTCTTCTCGCTGCTCGCCGAGGCCCCGGCGCACCGCTTCACCGTGGCGCTCCACCACCACATCTCCACGTACCACACGGAGCACTGCGTCTACTCGCACACGCTCTCCAACGGGCGCGACTACAAGAGCTGCGGTCGGCCCTGCGAGAAGCACCAGGTGTCCCTGAGGGATCGCATCGGGCTGGAGCACCCCGTCATCGTGGACGTGGGCTGCCGCAACACGGTGTTCAACGCGCAGGCGCAGAGCGCGGCCTCGCTGGTGCCCCGGCTGCTGGAGCGAGGCGTGCGGCGCTTCCGCGTGGAGTTCGTGCGCGAGTCGCGTGAGGAGGCCGCGCGCGTGCTCGCCGCCTACCAGGAGCTGCTCGCGGGCCGGTGCACCCCGGCCGAGGCGGTACGGCGCGCGGCGGTGCACGAGCAGTTCGGCGTCACCCGGGGCACCATGAAGGTCCTCGGCTGAGAGCGCCCACTCACTGGTGACACCTGTCACCAGGGGCAACGGGAGTCACCAGGAGGGACGGCCCCTGGGGGCGGAGGGGCCCACGTCATTTCAAGGACTTACGGGCTCTCCGGGGCTGGCACGGCGAATGCTAACCTCCTGGACATCCGACGCCGGTCACTGACGGCGCCCCGCCCCGCCGTCATCGAGGACTTCCCGCCATGTCCATCAACTCCATCTCCCGCGCCCCCGTCTCCCTCCCCACCCCCGCCACGCAGACCCAGGCCCCGGTGGCCCCGCAGACCCCGGCCGTGGAGACGCAGGCCACCCCCAAGAGCAACCCCATCCAGGAGCTGCTCAAGAGCGACAGCTTTGGCGGCGAGGGTGGGCTCGAGAAGCTGACCAAGGGGCTCGAGCAGATCACCCAGACGCTCAACAAGGTGATGGAGATGCTGGGCGGTGAGGGCGCGGCGCAGGCCCCCGGCCAGGGCGCTGGCTGTGGCAACGGTGGCGGCATCGTGCCGGAAGGCGCCGTGCCGGAGCTGGGCGGCGAGGCCCCCGCGGCCGCCGCGGGCGCTCCGGCGGCTCCGGCTCCTGCCGCCGCGGCTCCCGCCGCCGGTGGCGAGGCCGCTCCGGCTGGCGAGGTGGCCAAGGCGGGCGCGTCCAAGAGCGCGTCGAAGAACGGCAACACCATGGAGTTCACCAACGACGGCACCAAGCCGATGGAGATCAAGTTCACGCCCAACGCCGGCGGCCAGGAGATCGAGTCGCTGACGCTCCAGCCCGGCGAGTCCATGACGAAGGAGTTCCCCGAGGGCTGGTCCGGCAACTTCCGCAGCGCGGCCGGTGACGGCACGGCGGCCACGCTCGGCGAGGTCGCGTTCAACGGCGGTAGCGACAACACCTACTACGATGTGAGCTACATCGAGGGGAACAACGCCAGCATGACGATCGCCCCGGAGAGCGGCGGCCGGGTGTCCGGCACGATGGACAACCTCGCCAAGGGCGCGCCCGAGGCCATCCAGGCCAAGAACGCGGACGGCTCGGTGTACGGCATCAAGAAGACGACCACCTCCGACGTGCAGGACCAGGCGGTGGTGGACTACTACCGCAAGAACGTGGGCGAGGCCGAGGGCTACGTGGTTCCCAAGGACGACGCGAGCACCCTGGGCACCGCCGACAAGCACCTGACCGTGCACCTCAAGGACGTGTTCTAAGCCTCGCTGAATTCCTCCTGGCATGACCGCGGCCCGCTGGCACTCCCAGCGGGCCGTTCGTCTTTGGGCCCGAGCACCCCGCGTCACGCGCCTCGGATAGAGTGACCGCCATGACGGTCGCCATCGTGGGATATGGACGCTTTGGCCGTGCGCTCGGCGGATTGTTGGAAGAGGCGGGCATCCCCTATCTGGCGTGGGATCCCGGAGTGGACATCCCCGAGCCCCACCGCGCCCGCTCGGCGCGAGAGGCCGTCACCGGCGCCTCGCATGTCGTGGTGGCGGTGCCCGTCGCGGTCATGCGTCCGGTCCTCGAGGGGCTGAGCCCTCACCTGCGCCCGGAGCAGTTCGTGATGGACGTGGGCAGCGTCAAGGTGCGGCCCGTCCAGGCCCTGAGCGAAGTGCTCGGCTCGCGGGTGCCCTGGGTGGGCACCCATCCGCTCTTCGGCCCCCTGAGTCTCGCCATGGCCGAGCGCCCCCTGCACGTGGTCATCTGCCCCAACCCGCTCCACCCCGAGGCCACCTCCCGGGCCCGCGCGTTCTTCGAGCGGCTGGGCTGTGAGCTCATCGAGCAGACCCCCGAGGGGCATGACCGGGTCATGGCCCACACCCACGCGCTCACCTTCTTCGTGGCCAAGGGCATGGTGGACGCGGGCTCGGGCGTGAACGTGCCCTTCGCCCCCGCGAGCTTCAAGTCCCTGTCGCGCACCATCCAGCTCGTGCGCTCGGACGCGGGGCACCTCTTCAGCGCCATCCAGCACGAGAACCCCTTCGCCCGCGAGGCCCGCGGCCATCTGCTCGAAGCGCTCCAGAACGTGCACCGGGAACTGGACGCGCAGCCCTCCGAGGTCGGCTTTCCGGAGGAGCCGCCCGTGGCCCCGCCCGCGCTCGAGACGGGTCTGCCGGAGCTCCAGGAGACGCGCGCGCTCATCGATCAGGTGGACCGGGAGCTGGTGGAGTTGTTGGCGAGGCGCGCCGAGCTGGCGAAGCGGGCGCTCAAGGCCAAGGAGCAGGCGGGGCAGCCCGTGCCCGACCCCTCCCGGGAGGAAGCGATGCTCGCCGCGCGACGCGAGTGGGCCGCCGCGCGGGGTCTGGAGCCGGACGGCATCGAGTCCATCTTCCGCGCCATCCTCCGCTTCTCCCGGCGTGCCCAGCAGGGCCGGGGCTGACGCGTCCGGGACGGTGTTAGGATGGGCGCCATGCGTTCCTGGTTGCTGCTCGCCGTGATCCTCCCAGGGACCGCGATGGCGTCCGAACATGAACTCGCGCTCGGTGCCACGGCGGTCGTCCTCACCAACGGGGGTTCCTACAACAACACCTCGCCCCGCCTGGGTCTCGATGCCCGTTACACCCATGCGCTCGACACGTTGCGTCTGGGCGGAGGCGTGCGCTGGGCCCCCCGGGGACGGGGCTCGCTCCCCCTCGAACTCTACGCACACGCCCTGCTCAGTCCCACCAAGGGCATCTGGCGGCCCGCCGTGGGCCCCGAGCTGGGCATCAGTGGTCTGCCCATCGTCGTTCCCCCCACGGGCGGCTACCCCGATGATCTCCCGAATCTCCAGACGGAGAAGCTGTCCCCCGTCTACATCGCCGTGCATGCCCAGCCCCTGCGCTTCATCTACCGCTCCTGGAGCGTGAGCGCGCTGGAGTTCCAATGGGGCACGCCCATCAACCAGCCGGGTGCGGCGCTGCGCTTGCAGCTCGGGCTCGTCCACATCGGAGTGGCGCTATGAAATCCCTGACCACCGCCCTGCTGGCGCTCGCGCTGGGCTCGTGTGCCGCGCGCACGTCGTTGGAGGAGACCTCGCTCGCGCGCGCCGGAGACTTCGCCTCGGGCGTGGAACGCAGCCGCCTGGTGTCCGACATCGACGCGCTCGTCGCCGCGCACCAGCAGGACACGCCGCTGCCGTGTGACCTGTTCGACGATGGCACGAACAGCACCCGCCGGCCCGTGTGCAACCTCACCCGGGAGCGCTCCCGCCAGCTCGTGCGCGAGCGCCTGGAATCGCTCGGCCTGAGCGTCACCTCACAGCAGGTGGAGGATCCGCGCTTTCCCACCACCAACGTCATCGCGGACATCCGCGGCACCGAGCACCCCGAGGAAGTCGTCCTCGTGGGGGCGCACTACGACAGCTTCTTCCTGGGCGCGGATGACAACAGCTCGGGCGTGGCGGCCCTGCTGGAAATCGCCCGGCTCGCCTCGGGCCAGCGCTTCAAGCGCACCGTGCGCTTCATCGGCTTCGATCTGGAGGAGCTGGGGCTCGTGGGCAGCACCCGTTATGTGCGGGCCTACCCGGACGAGCGCATCGTCGCCTCCATCGTCTTCGACTGCGTGGGCTTCCGGAGCACGGAGCCGGGCTCGCAGCAGGGCCTGCCGGGCTTTCCCCTTCCCGCCCGGGGCGACTTCATCGCCGTCATCGGCAACGAGCCCTCGCGTCCACAGTTGGAGGAACTCAAGCTGATGGGCGCGCGGCTCGAGTACGTGCCCGTCATCGGTATCGTGACGCCCCAGGATGGCTCCGGCCCGGCCTCGGGCAACCTCATGCGCAGCGACCACGCGCCCTTCTGGCTCACCGGGAAGAACGCCCTGTTCCTCACCGACACCGCCAACTTCCGCAACCCCCACTACCACCAGGACAGCGACCTGCCCGCCACCCTCGACGCGGACTTCCTCACCGGCGTCACGCGGTTGTCGGCCGCTGGAATCGCCTACTGGGCGGAGGGCCCCCTGCCATGACGCCCTCCACGCTCCTGCTCCTGTCCACGATGGCCAGTGGCGCGGCCCCCTCGCACGAGTTGTCGCTCTATGCCCGCTCGGGCGTGACGGCGTACCTGTCCGACGCGCGCACCCAGGGCGGCGTGGGCGGAGGCCTCGGTCTGCGCGACACGGTGGACGGCCGGTGGCTCCTTCAAGGGGACCTCAACGCCCTCACCGGCCTGGGCGCGGTGCTCGAGGTGCGCGTGGGCGCGGGAGTGCAACGCCGGGGGGAATGGGCCCCCGCGGCCCTGCTGTCCCTCACGGGCCTCTTCGGGGACCGGCTCTCCTTCGCCCTGCCCCAGCGGACCCTGCCCGTGCGCGGCCCGGCGCTGAGCCTGGGCGTGACGCTGGCCCCCGCGCGCTTCGTGCTCGGCGGCGCCCAGGTGTCGCTGCTGGAGGTGGGCGTGGGCGTGGGCACGGAGCGGCCCGGCCTCGGGCTGATGTATGGACTCACGCTGCTCGAGGTGGGCGTGGCGCTATAAAGGAGTGGAGGGCTCCGTCCCCGGAGCCTCCAGGACGAGCTCGAAGAGGGAGGCGACCACGCTCGGATCATCCGCGTCCGAGACGAGCCACAGGTGGAGGCGGCCGGACTCCTCGCGCACCTCCACGCCCTCCAGCTTCACTCGCGCATCCACGGCCCGGAGCCAGAGCGGCGTTCCATCCGGCGCCAGCAGGCCCACGGCCGAACCCACCACCGCTCCATCCGCGTAGGCGCTCCGGGTGTCCTCGGCGGAGGCGGTGAAGACGATGCGCCCGTCCGGCAGGGGCGCCGCGTCCGAGAAGGTCAGCGGCACGCCGTGCAACCGGCCCAGCTTCCAGCGGCTGATGCCGCGCACCGACTCGGGCCGAGGGGGCTCGTCCGCCGCCAGCGCCTGGAGCAACGCGGGCCCGTCCACGTCCATCACCGCGTCCGCGCCGCCCACCCGATTGCCCCGGTTGAGCAGCCGCAGATGGCCGGCCACCCACGCGGCGCCCTCCACGTTGAGGGGACCCGCCTCGCGGGTCAGCCGCGCATACAGCGGCGCGAAGTCCACCGCGTGCACGGGCCCCCCGATCGTTCCATCCGCCGCCAGCGGCGTCCACGCCCCGCGCATCCGCTCCGGCGTACTCCCCGAGGGCACCGCCAGCAGGGCGCCATGTGGCGCGCCGCGCAGACCCTCCAGCAGGCACAGCGCTTCCAGGTCCGGCTTGCGCGCCTTCAGGGCCGCCGGCTCCACGGGGAGCTCCCCGGGAAGGAGCCGCACGAGGTGCCCGGGCGCATCCCCCTTCACGGGAAAGGAGGAGAGCGACAGGGAGTCGTCCGAGACGACATGCAGCCAGTCCCCCACGCGCACGAGGCCGCTCGCGGCGGAGACATATCCGGGGCCGCCCGGCCGCTCGGAGGTACCCAGGGACAGGGCCCGGAGCCGGGTGAGGTGGAGCGAGGACGCTTCCTTGTCGAGGTGGGGCCCCTTCACGATGGGCGAGCGTCGCGTGCAGGCCGGGAGCGCGCACGACGAGAGGATGGCGGCGAGGAGCAGGAGTCGGAGTGGATTCAAGGCCATGCCGGGGGTTTCCTGGATTTTCCGTGGCACATCCACTGCTGTCCGCCGTCCCCACCCCCATCCAGCCGGAAAGGGGAGTGGAGTAGCCTGGGGCCCCATGTCCCTTCCGCGTGCCCCGCTTCCTGGAGTCCTCCTCGCCTTCCTGCTGCTGGCGGGCTGCCAGCGCGAAACACCGCCCCAGGCGCCGCCGCCCGTGGCCTTCGACAAGAAGACTCCGGACCAGGCACCGGTGGCCACGACCCCGCCCCCCGCCACGGAGCCAGACCCGGCCCCGCTGCTCCAAGCACCTCGGGAAGCACCGCCGCCCGCATTCGCCAAGGCCGGGCTCACCGCGCCCGCCACCGTGTCCGGCACACCGGAGCCGGGGAAGGTGGACGTGCCAGCCCTCCGGGACGCCGTGGCCAACCCCGTGCGGATGACCGAGAAGGAAGTCGAGAAGCTGTTGAGCGAAGCCCGGAAGGCCCAGGCGGGCGCCGATGCGGAACGGAACGCCGCCAACGCCGCCGCCCGGGAGGCCCAGGACGCCCTGGCGGAGGTCATGGAGGAGCCCAGGGACAGCGCCCTGTCCGGGTCCCCGCCGCCCCCTCCTCGGCTCGAGGCGCCTCCGCGGCCCACCGCGGCTCCCGCTCCCGCCTCGGCTCCCGCTCCCAGAGCCGATCTCGGAGAGGCCGAGGAGGCCGCGCCTCGTCCCTATCGCCGTCTGGAGCAGAAGCGGCGGGAAATCATCCAGATCATCAAGGGCAGCTCCGAGGGGGGAGGCGGTGGGAAGGGCTATGGCTCGGGCGGACGCGGCGGGGGCGCGTCGTCCAGGGGCGATCCGCTCTCGCCCCGGACGGTGTTGCCCAAGGTGGAGTCGGCGCCCCGCATGGCCAAGGTGCTGGTGCAGGACAACCTGGGCCGCTACCAGCCCCTCCAGGCGCGCGAGGTGCGCGTGGTGACGTACATCCAGGGCCCCCGCGCGCGCACCGTGGTGGACTACCTCTTCGAGAACAACACCGAGCGCGCGCTGGAGGGCACCTTCTATTCGCCGCTGCCCGGAGGCGCGACGGTGGCGGGCTTCGCGCTGTACTCGGGCTCCATGGCGGTGGACTCGCCCTCGCTCTTCCAGTCCTCGCGGCTGCTGCCTCCCCTGGGGGACACGGGGGACATGAACCAGCTCGTGGCGGCGGCCCCGCCCGGTGAGAAGCAGCCCTGGGGCTCGGTCCAGGAGGCGCGCGTCGTCGAGCAGAAGCGGGCGCGCCAGGTCTACGAGGACGTGGTGCGCCAGCAGGTGGACCCGGCGCTCCTGGAATGGGCGGGCGGCTCCACGTTCAGCGCGCGCGTCTTCCCGCTGCCCCCCCACTCCCTCAAGCGGGTGGTGATCGCCTATGAGCAGACGCTCGTCTTCGACGGGCAGCAGCTGCGCTACACGTGGCCGCTGCCACCGGGAGCGGGCAAGGCGCTCAAGGTGTCGGCGCGGGTGCACGTGGACCCGCGACACGCGACCTCGGTGACGGTGAGCCCGGAGACCGCCGAATCCAAGCGACTCGAGGCGTGGCGCAAGTGGGACTGGTCCTCGCTGAGCGGGGATGGCGCGCTGGACGTGGCGATCTCGCCTCCGGACGCTCACGCGGACACCTTGATCGGCATGGATCCCGCGGGGCTCGCTGGGCCGGCCTTCTTCTCGCGGGTGCGGCTGCCCGAACGGCTCACCACCAGCTCCGCCGGAGTGCCCACGGGACGCGCGGTGCTGGTGGTGGACACCTCGCTGTCCGTGGACGACGGCAATGCCTGGGCCCTGCAGGCCGCGCTCCTGCGCGCGCTCCTGGAGAAGGACGAGAGCCTGAGCGAATACGCGGTGCTGCTCTTCGACGTGCGGCCGCGCTGGCTGCACGGCACGGGCTTCCGGCGCAACACCCCGGAGGCACGCCAGGAGACGTTCACCGAGCTGGAGCGCGTCTTCCTGGAAGGCGCCTCGCACGTGGATGGAGTGCTCGCGGAGCTGGATCGGGCCAGCAAGGGATGGCTCAAGCCCGCGGCGCCCGGGGAGCGGGTGACGGCCTTCCTGCTGTCGGATGGCAACGTCACCTGGGGACAGAGCCACGTGGACTCGCTCATCTCCCGCCACCCCGTCGCGGAGACGCTGCGCTGGGTGAGCTACCGCTTCGGCGAGACGGCGGTGAACCAGGACCTGTTCGACGCGCTGGCGCGCTCGGGCCGGGGCCGGGTGGTGAACGTGTTGTCCGGCGCGGAGGTGGACGCGGCGGCGCTCGCGCACCGGCAGGGCTCGGTGGAGCTCGCGCGGGTGACGGTGAAGGGCGGCAGTGGCGCGAAGGACCTGGTGGTGGCGGGCCGGCCGCACCTCGTCTACCCCGGGCAGGAGCTGCGCGTGGCCGGACGGCTGCCCCGCTACGCCCCCGTGACGCTGGAAGTGGTGACCCGTCAGGGCGACGAGGAGCGCACCCTGGAGGTGCCGCTGAGCATCAAGAGCGGGACGCAGGGGGACCTGTTCGCTCCTCGCGCGTGGGCGGAGCTGTTCGTGGCCCGGCTCGTGGCGCTGGAGGACGTGAAGCTCGACAACATGGTCGTCGCGCTCAGCCAGCACTACCGGCTGACCAACGCGCGCGCCTCGATGCTGGTGCTGGAATCCGAGCGGGACTACACGCGCTACGCCATCGCGAACGAGCAGATGGACCTGGGCGACCTGGAGACCCTGCGCAAGCGGCAGGAGGACCAGCGGCGCGATGAGCTGTTGGGGTTGTCGCTCACGGACGTTCCCGAGGCGGGCCGCGCGCTCCTCAAGGTGCTGGAGGCGAAACAGGCGGAGCTGGGCTCGCGCATGAAGGCCCAGCCCCTGCACGACGCGCCCTACGCGGGAGGCGACGAGCGCGTGGCAGCGGAACTCGCGTACCGCAAGGCCCGGCGGGCCAACAAGGACGACGTGATGGTGTACGAGGCGGTGGCGCGCAAGCGGGCCTTCGCCGGGGACACGTGGGGCGCGGTGCGCGCGCTCTCCTCACCCGTGGAGCTGCGCCCCCAGGACGCGGAGGCGCTGCGGCTCGTCGGCTATGGCCTGCTGGCGCTCGGACAGTACCCGGCCGCCGCGGAGCTCTTCGAGCACGTGCGGCTCACCCGCCCCTTCGAGCCCCAGGCCTACCTGGAGGAAGCCCTGGCGCTGGACGCGGCGGGACGGCCCGCGGAGGCGGCACGCAACTGGGAGATCGTCCTCGCGCGCGACTGGCCCCGGCACGCGCACGAGGTGAAGACAGTGGCCGCCTGGCACTATGGGCGGATGCTCGCGGCGCTGGCGAAGAACCCCCGGCTGAAAGCGGAGACCGATGCGCTCCAGGGCCGTCTGCTCTCGGTGAGCCAGAAGATGACGAACGGCTCCGCTGGCCTCATCGACTACCAGCTCACCACCCATTGGAACTCGGACTCGACGGACATCGACCTGTGGGTGGTGGAACCCAATGGGGAGAAGTGTGCCTACGATCACAAACGGACGAGCCTGGGGGGCGAGCTCTACTGGGACGTGACGGACGGCCTGGGCCCGGAGCTGTACCACGCGCGCAAGGCCTCCCCGGGCACCTACCACGTGCTGGTGCACTACTACGGAAGCCGCTCCCAGCGCTTCGTGGTCCCCACCGCCCTGCTGCTGGTAACGGACCACCATGTCTTCGGCAAGGAGGACGCCTACGAGCGGCGCTTCCAACTGCGCATCCTGCCCCAGGAGAAGGCCTACCTGATGCTGCGGCGCGAGGAGCTGGTGGCCGTCCAGGGCGTGAAGCCCGCCGGGTACCACAAGGAGTAGGCGGGGCCTCGCGGAGGCGTGGGCCAGGCACCGACGGGTTCTCCCTCATGCCGACAGTCAATCGCATGCGCCTCCGCGCGAGACGGCGGGTGACGAAACAGGGCGGTGGTGTGATGCCACTGGCCCTGGCCATCGTCGTCCTGTTGGCGGGGTGCGCCACGAGTGCTCCGCACGGCGGTCTGTTGACTCCTCGCTCTGCAGCAGCGCGTGGACATGCCCCGGCTGGTGGAGTCATTGGACGACTGGAGCGCCGTGCGGCTGGGAGCCCAGGGGACACTCTTCCTGCTGGCTCAGGACAAACAGCTCGCGCAGACGCTCGCGCTGCTTCCCTCCTTCCGCGCGGCCCTGGAGCGCAGGGGCCTGAAACCCTCGGCCCGAGCGGACCGGGACTTCCAATGGAAAGACATTGGCCGGGGCCTCGCACGGGCTGGCGCGGACGCGCTCTCCAGCACTTCGATGAGCGCCGATGCGGCGGCCTTCGACTTCTCCGTCATCCTCGATGCGGCCATGGACGCGACCACGAAGAAGATTCCGGAGGTGGAGGTGCTGTTCCAATGAAGCGGCTGAGCGTGCACGACTTGAAGCCGGAGGATCGCCTCCGGCTCAATTTCAAAAGTGCCTTCGATCCACGAACGGCACAGGAGCGCGAGCTGGAGTTCATTCTCCAGGCGCTCGAGGAGCACGCCGACGGGTGGATGCCGGACGTCACTAAAGGCAAGCGGCAACGCAAATACACTCGCGCAGCCGTCTGGAAGGCCCTCGAGGAGGAGCGCGACGATGGGTACACGAGCCTCGGGCTCTATCGCACGACGTGGCCCGCCTTGGACATGACGCTGCGGCTCTGGCTGCCTCCCCATGCGCCCGAGTTGCACATCACCGCCACCGTGAAGCCGCTCTCCTTCTTCGCGGAGGCAAAGCGCTGCGGAGAATTCGTGGAGATGGTCCGCGCCTGGGCCTCACGCTACCCGGTCTCCCATGCCGTGGCTCACAGCGGTGATGACATGATCCTGGCGGACTTTCCCAGCTTTGGCCGCGATAAAGAAACCCGGTTCAGAGACGGTTTCGACAAGATCTACGAGGTATGCTGGCTCAACGTCTTCGGTCCCAAGCTGGTGGAATCCGTCGGCCGCGAGCGCATGCTGTCCACGCCAGCGCACCGAGTGGAGGAACTGCCCAATGGCTGCGTCCTCCTGGTGACGTGGCCCACCGCATCAGACTTCGCCAGCGCGGAGGCGCGCCTGGCCCAGGCCCGCGCTCACGTCCACCTCCGGCCAGACCTGGACTTCGACACCGTGCTGCGCGGCCTGCGCGAGCGCAGCGCCAGGCTCGCCCCCGTGGAGCCCCGCTTCCACCCGGATATGGCCCCGCTTCTCTCGCGCGTGGTGGATGACGTCGCCAGCCACGAGCGCCAGCGCACGATCGCCGAGTTCAACGCGTGGCAGCCGCCACAACCCGAGGAATACCGTCCCCCCCACTCCGCCCTCCCTCCGCACGC
>Ga0081606_1000074_pt1 | contig 83143 bp, 69 predicted proteins | sample EareggfetidaYelm_FD_71127 | JGI IMG/M metagenome (GOLD analysis project Ga0081606, IMG submission 71127) | Earthworm egg capsule microbial community from the University of Washington, USA - E. fetida Yelm (SPADES assembly) (version 2) | ecosystem: Host-associated > Annelida > Reproductive system...
GTATTAAAGATTTTTAATCATGCCTGATTGCAATCCTAATCCGAGAAGGTATTCAGAAGAAGAGTCCCGCATGAAGGGAGTCGCTTTCTCTGAGGATATTGTATTGCTTCCCATTCCAGAAATTCCAGAAGATGATAATTGTCCAGAAACAGACATTCCTCCAGAAGCGCAAGTCAGAGTCAATCAACGCATTGTATTTTCTACGGTTACGCAGACCATAGACAGAATTATAGACAGAATTGTAAATCGTTTTGCGGATGTGGTAAAAGAAGTTACAAAAACGATTACTGTTACGGATACGGTTACGAATACGGTTACGAGCACCGTAACACAGACAATAACACAACCTCGCGTATGTTCCCCTTGTACCCCGCATACGGCTACTGCTTCTCCTAGTGCTACCCAACCTGGTCTTCCTGAATTACCCGCACAAGAACAGTACAGAGGTATAAATTTACGTCAATGGAGTTCAATGAATGACTATTGCAATGAGCGTAGAGGTGATACAACAACTTCGATTAATGCGTACTTATATGTTCCGATAGGAGATACTTATGCGTCAGAATCAGATGATTCTAGGGATGATCATTGCGGTGATCTTCCTGCTTTTTTTTATACAGCCGCTAAAAATTATTTTGTAGGCAATGGTTTATATGTATATATGGCAAACCTTTGTTTTCAAAATAGAACATTACAAAATTCGTCTCCTTTTTTATTTACAATAGATTCAGGAGGAATTCCTCACCAAGTATTTCCTACTTGTTAAATTAACTGTATTTAATTATTTTTAAGGATGTACAGGTCTTATCTCAGGACAATCTGTAACAGTAGATTGATTTACAATACCGCCTGCTGATAATTGAAAAGAAACACTTTTATTTGAAGTCCGACAATACAAATCCGCAAAAGAAAAATAATCGGATAAATCGCCATCATGAACATAAGGACTACCTGATTGATTTGCATAAAGACGAGTAATAGGCGTAACACAATCACTTGACATCATTGCATTTACTTCACTTACTTTTACATATATTAACACTTCTCTTGGAGTCGGATTGTCTGGTCCCCCTCTACATACTGATCCTCTGTCTTGACTTATAAGAAATGAATATTGTCTATATTCATCAGTAGTACTAGGAGCACTAGCACTAGGAGAAGCAGTAGCCGTATGCGGGGTACAAGGGGAACATACGCGAGGTTGTGGCAATAAATTATTAAATTTACGTTAAATATAAGATATGCCTGATTCAGTAACATCCTGCGAACCTAATCCGAGAAGATATTCTGAGGAAGAATCTCGTATGAGAGGAGTTGAGTTTTGCGAGGATATTATATTATTGCCTATTCCTTATATTCCTCCTTCCGAAGAATGTGTAGAAAGATCAGAAGGAGGAGATTTTGTTCCAGAAGTAAGAATAGAAGAACAAGAAATTTCAATTGTCAGAACTACACAAACATTCAGAGATGTATTCAGAGATGTAATAGTAAATAATCTTAACGATGTATTGCGAGATGTTACGGCTACCGTGAGAGTAACTTCTACGGTAACGAGTACGGTAACAAGCACGGTAACGCATACTCCGACAGCTACTCCTTGTCCTACATGTACTCCTCATGATCCTCCTTCAAGTACTGTTATTCAGCTTGCGCAAGGAAATTGTCAAAAAACTGCATCTGCTTTTACCATATATAAATATGCAAGAGGAAGAATTGCATGTCCTGTGCCTGACGGTACAATTTTATACAATGATGAAGCGATGACGCAAGTTTTTGACGGAAGCGAAATTCCTTATACCATTAATTGTACTACAAATCCTAATGAGCCTGTTTATTATACGGCATATATAAACAGGCAAGGCGTATTTGGATATACTACCGAACAATTTACTCATACTTCTGTTCGCAGATGCAGCGATGGCGTTCCTGTTTAATAATCAATAAAAATTTTATCATGGAAATTTACGAAACCCAAGAAGCAATTTCTGAAAACGAAAAAACAATTTTCATTCAGATTGCCTCCTATCGCGATCCTCAATTATTATCTACGTTGCGGGATTGCATATTTAAAGCGGCTTATCCTGAAAGACTGCGTTTCGGTATTACATGGCAACATTCCAAATATGATCAATGGGATCATTTGCATGAATTTAAAGATGATAAGCGTTTCAGGATCATAGACATAGATTATACGCAATCCAAAGGAGCATGTTGGGCAAGGAATTTATTGCAACAGGAATACAGAGGAGAAGATTATACGCTTCAATTAGACTCTCATCACCGATTTATTACGGGATGGGATTCTAAATTTATTGACGTGCTCAATAAGATTAAAGCAAAAGGACATAAGAAACCCATACTTACTACTTATTTGGCTAGTTATGATCCTCTGATTTGCAAAGTGCCAAACAATTTGTTGCAAGTTCCGATAAGTGAGAACAGGGAATATGCAGACATTGAGCATGAAATGAGAGGAAGGGGAGCAACCCCCTGGATAATGCTTTTTGATCGTTTTATTCCTCAAGGAGTGGTATTTTTCTTGCCTCAAGATTTAACAAATTGGAAAGAACAACCAGAAGAATTTATGCCTGCGAGGTTTTATTCCGCTCATTTTTGTTTTGCAGACGGTTCTTTTGCAAAAGAAGTGCAACATGATCCAGAATACTACTTTCACGGAGAAGAAATATCCATTACGGTAAGAGCTTATACGCACGGATATGATTTATTTCATCCTACAATTCATACCGCATGGCATGAATATACCCGCACGGGAAGAACTAAGCATTGGGATGATCATTGCGTATTGCAGGATAAACTGAATCGAGCATGTCATGAAAGAAACAGAGTGCTTTTTGGAATGGACGGAAGAGATCCTGCTTCAATTGATTTCGGTAAATACGGTTTCGGAACGGAAAGAACTTTAAAAGACTATGAAAGATATGCGGGAATTTCATTCAGTCAGAGGGCTATTCAGCCAGAAACCGCAAATCATATTAATCCTCCCAACCCCGTGATTTCAGACGAAGAATGGGAAAACAGGCTTCAACATGTGTTCAGACACTGTTTAGATGTCAGTTTTGACTCTATTCCAGAAGAAGATTATGACGTATTTGCCATAGCTTTCTATGACAAAGAAGGAGGAGAAATGATACGATTAGACGCAAACAGAGAAGAAATAATCAAAATAAAAAGAAAAGAAGAGGGATACGGAAAAATCTGGAGGCAATTTTATACTAAAGTTAAACCGTATAAGTGGTTAGTCTGGCCACATTCTGTCTCTAAAGGATGGTGTACAAGAATTGAAGGAATTATGGATTAAAATCGTAACTTTGTTTAACTTTTTGAGTGATGAACAAATATTCGGGACTTACGGAATCAGACATCAGGAATATACCCTGCATGAGAGAGATGTTGTGCAAACATGAAAGAGAGTTAAAAAGACTTCGAGGAGGCATTTCTAATCCTACTCCTACACCGACTCCTACACCTACACCTACACCTACACCAACTCCTACTTTAACCCCTACGCCTACTGCAACACCAACACCAACACCCACTCCGACTCCTACTCCTACTCCTGATCCTGCGGCAGGTTTATACTTAAACGGAGTATTGCTTGTTCCTTATGCAAATCCTACTTATTCTCTTCCTCTCGCATTGTCTGCCACAGAGGAGAATGTATTTACCACGCAAGGAGCAAACAGGACTTATACTCTTTCGGGAATTGTATCGGGAAGCGGAAATACTACAAGTGCTGCCGTAAAAGTAGATATAAGACAATGTGCGCTGACTTTTTCCGCCAACAACACATTTACAAATCCGATACAAGTTATTTCTGGCGCGGTATTCGTTACGGGAAGTATTAATTCTGCAGTACATGTAAGCATGGGATTGGCAACAGGAAATAATAATCCAAACAAGCGATTTGAAATAAACATGCCTGCGGCAAGAAATTTATCAGGCGTAAATGTAGGAGGAAATGCTTCGGGCACTGAATTTACGTTGAATAATACAGGAAACGCTTTGCTTACTTTTACTCAGGAAAGTCTGATTTACGGTCCCATTTCGTTCCGTAAGTTATCTAGCGGAGTATGGGGAGGAATTTCATTTAGGGATATCTTCGGAGGAAGCAACGGAGAAATAACATTCTCTAATCGCGGAGGAGGCATATTTCATGTAATAGGAGCGGGCACTTCTTATGATTATGACGGAGTTGTGCGATTTGGAAACGCATACGGATCTAAATATCAGTTGCAAGGCGGGAACATGCTCAATTACAAAACAAAAGTAATTTTAGATGACGGAGCGCATATAAATTTGAATTTTCCTCTTGCTTTAAATATGTCTTTGATATTTGACGTATTGTCGGGACATGTTAATTCGTCAATACAAACCATTGAAAATTCTTATACGACTTTATCATTGGGAAATAACAACGGAGGCAGTGTTACAGACGGAATAGTATCTGATTTTAGAGGGACATTGAAAAACATAAATACTACAAACAGTTCATTGACTATTGAAAAACAAGGCAGTAATGTTCAAAAACTCAGCGGAGACAATAATTACAGAGGAGGCACTTATATATTAGAAGGCACTTTGATGGCAGGACATGACAATGCTTTTGGAACGGGTCCCATAGAAATAAGTTCAGGAGCTACTTTAGATAAAAACGGATATATTATTACGAATACAATTATAAATAACGGAGGCACTATAATAAATTAAAAGAAAATGATAACCTTCGATAACGTGAAAAGATTGGCTGAACAATGCAGAGTGATTCTCGAATCGCCTTCTTATGATAAGCAAGGAGTATATAAAATGCTCAAGAATGATATTGTATTCGGACTTTCTTCTAAAAAAGAATTGAGGGTGTATTGCGGGTTTGAATGGGATGAAAACTCCGTGCCCGCGTTTCCTTTCTTTTTGAGAATTGCCTTTCCGAAGTCAGGCATTTATGCAGTTCCCGCGCTTATTCATGATGCGTTGTATGCAGATAATACCACTTCTCAGAAGTATGCGGACGAAGAATATTTAAAATGGATGAAAGCGGTGGGAATTTCTAAATTTCAAAGAATATGCCGTTATAAAGCAGTCAGATGGTTTGGGAAATCATATTGGAAGAAGAGCGCAAAAGACAATGAATCAAGAAAATATGTAAAGATCAGAACGCTGAATTACTGAGAAGTCGGTTTGCTATGCACTTTAAACAATAACACAATGTATTCCGATTTTACAATGAACTACCTATTTACGGTTTTGACCCACTCTAAAAAGTCATTGGTACTTTTTAGTTTCTTGTCCTCTTTTTCAATGACTTACGTGCTTGAAAAGATATATGCCAATATCGAAACCCATGACACTTTAATCCCTTTGTCCGCGTTAATCGGATTGGTATTGATCATTAATGGGTTTATGGCAGTAGATTTTATTACGGGGATTGTGGCTTCCAGAACCAAAGGAAAAGGAATTACAAGCCTTCAATGGGGAGCTACCATTTCAAAATCTTTCAGCGTGTTTCTTTATATGGTGTTAAGCGTCTTTTTAATCCTTGCTATGCCTGAAAGTTACATCGTGATGACCATTGTATTTTGTCCTTTAATTCTTGTGTTATTGAAAGAATATATCAGCATCGGAGAGAACCTTTATAAGATATACGGAAAGAAATCATACATATTCAACGTGATGGATAAACTGTTTGATTTGATAGAACTGAGATTTTTCAGGATATTTGCAAGACAAGCAGATAAATTAGAAGATTTGATAAAGGAAGAAGAAGAAAAATCAGAAGAGAAAAAAGAAGAAACTAAAGAAGAAAAGTCATGAAACAGTACAGTTATGAGATGATGGAACAGCAAAATGAAGTAGTCGCTTATTTCAACAGTTTGTATTTTGATCCGTATAAACATCAATATTGGGTTGATAACCGATTTGTAGTAAGACCTTCCGTGTCTGAATTGGTAAAAGATTTCTATGATCCTTTCAATGAATTTGAAATGAGCAAGAGGGTAGCTCAGAAAAGGAACGTACCTCATGAAAAGGTGATGAAGGAATGGAAGATGACAAGGGATGAAGGAGCAAGCAGAGGCACTAATACGCATGAATACGCGGCTATCTGTATTCATCATCCTAAAGCTCCTCCGAGAACCGAACATGAAAGAGCCGTGTTGGGATTTGTGCAAAGCCTGCCTGAATTTATAGTGCCTTTCGCAGTAGAGAGAAGCATGTATCATAAAACTCTTGCGTATGCGGGCACATGCGATTTGATTTTGTATAATCAAAAAACCTCGAAGTTTACTTTATGCGATTATAAAACCAACAAAGAACTGTTCAAAAATTGGAAGGAGAAGAAAATGCGTGCTCCTTTTGACCATTTGTTGGAAAACGATTTTAATAAATATCAGATACAATTGTCTTTGTATCAATTGATGTTTGAGCAGACAGGAATTAAAATATCTTCCCGCAAACTGATATGGGTAAAAGCAGACGGGAATTTTGAAGTACATGAAACAGACGATTACACGGAGACTTTAAAAGAATATTTAAAAGCTAAAAATGCTCGTAAAAGAAGTCATACAGAGAATACAGTCGCTGTACAGTAAAGGAGCGCAATCTGATGACTCCAGACTGACCAGCAGACATATTTACAGCAAAGTCCTTTCCGTGAGGGCAAAGTTGCTCTCTGAGCAATCCAAAAAAAAACAATTCATAAGCCAATGGAATTATCAGACTCTTTCCTGTGTGGAATTAATAGGCGTATCTTCTCAGGAGTGTCAATGCGTAACTCCTTTCGGATGCACTATGCTGAGAACCAAACATCCTTTGCCCAAACCTTTGAGTAATTATGACAATCATTTAATTCAATCGGTTACCTCTGTGGATGGAAATGTGGTATTCTCAGAAACTACATGGACTTCTAAGAAATACAAAGCCTACAATAAATATACTGCGTATAAACCCGACTGGTTTTTCAGAAACGGTCATTTATATGTAACGTATCGAAATGGTCCCAAAGTGATTTCTGTTACGGGACTGTTTGAAGATCCTCATGAGGCTCTTAAATATCCCGCAGAGTGCAAAACAAGCAGGAATTATCAGTGTATGTCTCCTTTGGACATGGAGTTTCCGATAGACACTTCATTAGTAGAACCTTTAATTGAATTAAGCGTGAATGAATTGTTGGTCATGTTTTCTCAAGCCATAGAGGACGTAACCAATGATTCAAAAGACAGTGCCATTGAACAAACCAAGTAATTATGAAAGCCTCAAGAGACATGTATCACTTTTACAAAAAGACGGCAAAGGGAGAGAAATTGAAGGAAACTGAATATTGTAAAATCAACAATGAGTTTAATAAATTGCTGATGAAAAAGATACAAGAAGGACATACGGTAACTTTTCCTTGCGGAATGGGGAGACTTTTAATTCAAGGGAAGAAGGAGAGACTTATTGTTTCTCCCAACGGAAAAATGAGAGGACTGGCTCCTGATTGGAAATCTACCAAACTTTTGGCAGACTCCAGTCCCGAAGCAAAAGCAAAAAGACAATTGGTATATTTTATCAATGACAGAACGGGAGGATACAGATACAGGTATGAATGGGAAAGAGGGGCGGGAGCGAATAAAATACTTTATACATTTAAACCTGTCAGAATGAATAAAAGAAAAGCCTCAAAGTCTATTTTGTCCAATGTTCAATTTATTACTTATAACTAATGGACAACAGCCTTCAATATACTTCGGTGTACCGCATTATCTCTAAGATTTACAGAGACACCAATCAAGCGGATATAGACGAATCTGATCTTATTGAATGGATAGGAGAGGCTTTGGAATTTATCAAAGCTCCCGAAGTATTTCAGCACAATGTGGCTTTTCTCAGAGTGCAGGGATATGAAACAGACATTCCCAAAGGTTTTAAAATGGTTACTCAGCTTGCCAAATACAACGGAAAACCAGAAAAGAAATATGTATATGAAATGCCTTGCATGTTAAGAGAAGAATTAGAAAGGAACAGATGCAGAGCAGAAGATACAAGCACAATCATTACGATAGAAGAAAAGAAATGGAGACACTTCTTTCCCGTGCAGGAATTTGCGCATCCTTTGTATTTTTACATCGGGACGGAAGATAAACTTGTATTTCAGGGAAGAGATTTCATGTTTGACACGCAAGCAGAATGTCAAGCTCACGGACTATATATATCAGACGTAGAATTTCCCATGATTCCCAAACCAGACGGCACTTCGGAAAGAGCTACCAACGGTTTTCTTAAATCCAGACATCATACGGGAGCATGTCCTCCTGTTACGGCTCGCAGCATATACGAGATTTGTTCCGTATGCAAAGAAGTAATCGTGCCCAGACAAGAAGTAAGAACTACACGCGCGGTTGCCCCTGTAACTCCTGTTGTTCCTGCAACTCCAGATCCCTGCAATTGCGAAAAAGAACCCATTGACATATTAGAGAGAGAGAAATTCTATTTCGATACTCCTTATTTATACAATGCGCTTATCGCTGCTCCTTTATACAGAGAAAACTTTAGTCCCATAAGACTTGCCAACCATACCTTTTTTAACACTTTAGTATGCAAAGAGAAGGATCAAAGTCCTTATGAGTTGCATCGAAATCCCTATGGAGGATATAATAAAACAAACGAAGAATATACTCTGGTAGGCACTGCGGAAAAGAAAATCAGATTCTCTTTTAAAGAAGGACATGTGGCTCTTTCTTATGTGAAAAATGCAATAGACGAAGAAACAGGATACCCTTTAGTGCCAGACAATGTATATTGTATTTCTGCTATCGGATATTACGTGAAATGGAAAATGGCGGAAATGTATGCGTGGAACGGAAGAGAAGGGTACGATAAATTAGCGCAACAATATCAGGTGTCTTGGCTGAGATACATCAAGATGGCAAAGAATGATTTGAAAATGCCCAAATCTCTGGATCAATTGCAGAATATGCTTGAACAGACGCATCATTTAATACCCCGTCATAATATGTACTATGGTTTTTTCGGTAATTTAGGAAGAAGAGAAAACCGCAGTTTCAATGACCCCGAAGGAAGAAGAATGAACCGATTTTTAAACCCTTAATATGGCTGCCGATTCAGACGATATAGACCAAGAGGACGAACAAAGAAAAAAAAGAAAAGAGGCAAGAGACAAGAAAGCCGCAGGGATACAGCGCGTCTATAAAGGTCTGCATACTGATTTTTCTTATCATGATCAGCCTGACGGAGCGGCTACTTTTGTGCTTAACGGAGTCAATGAGACGGAAGAAGGAGATATGAATTTTATCTCCAATGAACAATCCAATAGAGCGCATGGTTTCATTAAATCGGGTTATACCATAGTAGGCAGGGTCTATATGACCAATAACGAAACTGCCATATTTTCAAGAAGAGACGATTTGATATTAGGAGGAAAACAGTGTTGCGAAATAGGAATTTACAACGATAAAACAGGAAGTTATGTTCCTCATGTAAATGCGCAATTGGGATTTCAGTTAAATCATCAGGTACAGGCTACTTTCAGATTGAGAAGAGGATGCGAAAGAGTAGTGTATTTTACTGCTCCCAAGCCTATGATCTACAATTTTGACAAACCTAATAATTTCAGGAAGTATGCGACTATCACCAGAAAAAAGGCAGTATCGGAAAGTTGTGATTGCAGAACAGACGAACCAGGAGTATGCGAAGGATGGGACATAGAAAAATTCAGTCTGTTTAAAACATATAATTCAGTTCCTCAATTTGACAAAATAGAAATTACGGGATCGGGACAATTAAAACCTGGTTCATATAATTTTGCGGTACAGTATTTAGACGAAGATTTAAACCCTACGGAATGGATTACGGTTACTGATACAGTCATCATTTACAATGACAATTATTATCGTTCTTTTGAACAAATCAGAGGTTCTACCAATCTTAAAAACGCCTATCAGAATTTTCAGCCTACCAACAAAGGAGTAGAACTTATTCTGTCAAACATGGATACCAATTATCCGTTTTACAGAATTGCCGCAATCTGCGCAAATTCAGGCACGGGATTAATTAATGAAGTATTATATTCTCCCGAAAAATCTGTGTACGACACTACCTTTCATTACGGGGGAGAAACGCAAGGATGGGTTAAGGGCACTATCGAGGAAGTACAAGGATTTAACAACATCATTACTTCTGCGGAACATATTACGCAATTAGACAACATATTAGTATTAGGAAAAACTAAAAGTAAAAATGTAGATTATTGCGCATTACAGCAATATGCTTCCAGAATAAAAAGCGAATTGGTAACCAAACAAATCACTTTAAACAGAATTGATCAAGCAGGAAATCCCAAAAGAGGAGAAGTACATACCGAGAACAGCATGGGATATATGCCAGGAGAAATTTATTCTTTCGGCATTGTATATGTATTTGAGGACGGAAGCACTACTCCCGCATACCACATACCAGGAAAGAAACCAGGCGATTCTACCAATATGGGAAATATTGATCCTGTCGTAAACAGCAGTGATAAATACATGGCAAATGCAGGATGCGACGGTGATCCAGGAAATTATTGGGGAGTTGATTATATGGGTCGTCCTTTGGCGGAACAGCCTATTCGACATCACAGATTTCCTTTTCGGCATGAAAGAGATATTGGCGAAATACCTTTAGTTACAAAAGGAGCGGCTACGGGAGGAAAAATATATTCTAATACTATTGTAGTCAATCTTTTGTTTACGGTATCCAGAAATACAGGAACTGATTCAGATGCTTCTAAAAATGCCAGCGTGCAAAGAGTTAATTTCAGATTAACTTATCGAACTTCTCTTGTTTCTAAAGATGAAGATTTTGAAGTGCCTGTAAGCGGATATGGCACGCTTATAAATTTTAGCAAAACTTTTTTTAATATACCAGGACGATTAATAAGTTCGTCAGTGGCAAGAACGGGATATTCTCCCGTTAATCCGTTTAATGAAACCGCCATAATAAACGGACCTTATACAACCAAAGCCTCTTCAAGCGAATCAGACACTTCTGATACTATTTATACTACTCATATCATGGGTATAAAGTTTACAAATATCGATCAACCTCTTAAATCAGTAACTAAATCAAACGATGAAGTAATAGGATATTACATTGTCAGAAACGAAAGAACTGAAGAAAACAAAACCATACTTGATACGGGAGTAATGACTCCTTTGGTTCGTGAATCTTCCGATCACGGAAAAAATTTCTTTTTTGCGGCGCATGGGTTTCTTTTGCCTTATTACAGCGGAATACCTTCTGATCCCTGGCACCAGGAAGATTCTTCTTGGGGCACAAGAAACGCTAAAATCGAAGGAAATGCTTATGCGGTAATTCATCCCGAGTTTAAATTCAATAAAAAAGAATATCTGATTAATGCGGATATGATTGCCATGACGGGAGTATATGGACGTACTCGCACATTAAGCGCTAGTTCCAGAGATGAACATGAATTCAGATCTGGACCCGTAGTATATCATGAAGTAACGCAAGACGTGGCGCCAGGCACTTCTCATACGGATCAAGACAATGAAAGAGACGATGACGGTTTTGATTTAAGGATTCATATCAAGGATAACGATATGGTATGGAATGTTTGTAATCCAGGCAGACTTGAACATTCAGGCATATATAAAACCAATCGAGACGAAAAAAGTCAAATAAAAGACGCATTTTATCTGGATGCTTTATTCAGCAAAACATTAAAAGAAAACGGAACTGGAAACCGATTTGACGTATATAATCTTTCTTCTGACAACAGAATAGGGATTGTACAATTTGAAGGAGCATATCCAAATTATGCGTTTCCCGTAATGTCCACCAATAATGATTTGCCTCATATAATCATGAGCAGACGATTAAATAGCGTATATGCCAATTTCAGAGTGCTTCCTTATTATAAAGAACATGTAAACATAAAAGGTTTTATCAATAATCCCGATCCTCCTCACAGAACATCAGGCGAAATTTTTAACGGAGACAGTTACATCGGTTCTATGCGGTATGTATCTTCCATGTTTTATCGGGTAAGAATGAAAGAAAGAGACAGAAGCGTATCTTGGAAAGAAAGAATTTGGCAAGGAGTGCAAATAATAGGAGGCGCGGCATTGATACTTACGGGAGTGGGAGCAGGCGCGGGAGTGGCTTTGATAGGATTGGGAGTAGCAGGCATCATATCGGGAATTAAAAAAGAACAAGCCAATAAAGTATATCAGGAATTGTATGAAAAAGGATTGGTGGAAACAGTAAGCGATGATTTTACGGGTCATTATCTGTGGCATCAAAACGCTTCGGATATGGGCGATGACGAAATACAATGGGTAGCAGACATACTTACTCCTCTGTGGTTTGAAACAGGGGTAAATATCAATTGGAGAATGGGAAGCAATACGGGAATAACAGATTTTCTGGATTCTCCCGCTTCTGATTCTCAAGACGATACCAAAAGATACATGGTAGATAAACTTACCAACAACGACAACAGAAAGAAAGGAGGAAAAGCCTATTCGGGAGTAGTGAAAGCGGAGATTTATGACATTAATCCAGACTATAAAAGAAGAGAAAGAGAAAAAGTATTTGAACACTTGGGATTGGAATATTCTTGTGCTTGCGCTACTTCCTGCGCAGAGTCATTCCCTCATCGAATTGCTTATTCTCAACAGTCTTTTCAAGAAGAACTGACCGATAATTTCAGAGTATTCTTGCCTAACAATTACAAAGACATAGAAGGCATGACGGGCACTATTACAAATCTGTTTACGATGAAAAACAATTTGTATGTGCATACCGAAGAAGGTTTATGGCATTTGCCTCAGCAGATGCAGGAAAGAGTTACCAATGACGTAGTTTCTTTTATCGGAACGGGTTCGTATTTCACTATTCCTCCCAGAAGAATAGTAGATGACGCTACGGGAAATTCAGCGGGCACTATTCATAAATGGGCTACTGTTAAAACCCCTCACGGAGTATTCTTCGTGGCAGAGAAGCAAAGAGAAATTTATCATTTTAACGGAGAATCTCTTCGTTCTTTGAACAAAGGAATGAACAGTTGGTTAAAAGACAATATTCCGATGACGCAGGGTTATGGATATAATAATCCTCATGCAGCGGACGGAATGGGATTTCTGGCAGCATATGACAGCAGAAAAGAAAGAATATTATTTACTAAAATAGAAAAACGATATGATTTTATTTCAACTGCTATTTTAGATAATTCATGGACTTTGGGATATTCTATTAAAATTGACAATTGGCTTTCTTTCTATGATTACAGACCTAATGTATATCTGAGTTCTCCTTCTGAATTTTATTCATGGAAACATGTGTCTGCCGACAAAGTAAATAATATATGGATACACAATGTGCCGTATAGATATCAGAATTTCTACGGCGAAAATAAACCTTTCATAGTAGAGTATGTGTCTGTGTCCAATCCTTTAATCACCAGAATATGGGACGGGATTAAAATTATTTCTCAGGCAAAACAAATTCAATTTGGTCCAAATAATCGTCATACAAATGAAAATAACATCATAGAATTAAAAGATGTATTTTTTAATAAAGCTATATTTTATAATTCAAGACAATGTACGGGGATGCTTAATTTAGTTCCTAAAAGTCTGCATATGGACTCTTCTGCTTATCTTTTATTCCAAACTAAGAATGAAGCAGGATCGGTCATCGTAAAACGCAATGAAACAGATTGGGAAATCAATGAATTAAGAGATATAAGATCATCTTCTTCCGTGCCTATGTTTACAGAATCTCTTCGAGCTAAGCACTACTCTGGAGTTACTCATTATATTGATAAATTAGTCAATACTTCTGGATTAAATCCAAACAAAGATTGGATGCAAATGGAAAGTTTCAGAGACAAGTTTTTGGTTTGTCGGTTTATATTCGATAAATTTGAGTTTAATGACGTTCCTAATTTTAACAATAACATTAAATTAATTTTAAATTATACACTAGATACTGAATATCCTTCTTTTCGCTGAAAGATAATTAAGAAAAAAATGAAAAAGCTCCGCAGACAAAAGTATTTAACGGGTTCTCCGATACAAGGAGTAATCCAAAATCCGCAAGATGCAGTGGTGCAGGAGCAGATCAGAAGGACTAAAGCGCAATATGAAGCGGAGAAAAATCCCTGGATAATGGGTTTAGAAACAGTGGCGGGAATAGGAATGGGGATATTGGGAGCAAAATACGGAGGAGGAATGGGAGGAGGTTTCGGGAATATGGGAGGAAAACAGCAACAACCTGTTCAACCTGTTCAACAACCTCCTCATGGGTTTCAATTTCAACCTCAAATAAAACAACCTGCTCAATTGCAATGGGATTTACAAAATCCTAACTCAGATTATAGATTAGGAGCTTATCCTGGTCAAAGAGCTGCTTACGGAGGCATAGTTCAAGGTATTGATCCTCCGAGAGTAAAGACTACCAGATTATCTAAAAGAAAAGAAAAAGCATATCAGGAATGGAGAAGCAGACTTCCTCAGAATTTGCAATACGAAGAAGATTATGATTTGAGAGGGTTGTATAAAAGCGATCCTAATGTACAGCCTTCTGCCGATTTGCATTTTCCCGATACTTATAAATTGCCTAATCATCCTACGTTTTCAGACGAAAGCATTTATTTCAATGATAAGACCAGAGAATGGGCAGGACATTGGAATCAAAGAGATGACGGTTCAACGGAGTATGTTCCATATAATCCCAAGAATAAAATGCCTGTAAGAGAAGAACCTCAGATGGCATACGGGGGAAGAGTGCCTCAACAAGTGCCTATTGAAGCAGAAGGAGGAGAATTGGCTCAGATGCCCAATGGTCAAATGATGGGTTTTCAGGGGCCGAGTCATGAACAAGGAGGAATTGACGCCACTCTTCCAGAAGCCACCAAGATTTATTCTAACAGAATAAGCGTGGACGGGGTTTCTATGGCAAATAGGAAAGGAAAAAGGGAAAAAAGAAGAGTAAGTCTGGAAACTTTATTGGCAAAGAACAGACATGACGCATTAGTTGAAAATGCGCTTAACAGAACTATGCAGACTAATCAAAAAGAAGAAGAGAATGATTTGCAGATACAAGAAACAATAGGAAGATTGTTGCAGGAACAGGAAGCAAGGGAAGGAAGATTGGATGCGATAATAGGAGAAGAACAGGCTATGGGCACGGGGAATAAAGGGTTAGTAAAACCTCCCGATCTGCTTGATACTCCGTATAATCAATTATTAATGAAATATTCTAAACCTATTTATAATACGCCAGGAAATGACAGCGATTACAGATTAGTTCCAGGCACTTCTTCAAAAACAGATAAATGGTTAAAAGAAGAAAAGTATTGGAAAGACAAACAACTCGCAGAACAAAATGATCCTAAATATCGAAAAGAAAGAGATGCTTTCTGGAAACAAGAAGAAAAGAATTTTCAGAAACGTCTTGATAATTATGACGTTAATAATTTTAACAAATATCCCGATAACGGCAATAATGAATATTATAGACAAATAGAACTTGAAAAATTACAACAACAGTTAAATCAAAAAAGCAAATTTCCTTATGGTACAAGTTATTTGGAAAAAAATCCTAAACTGCCGTTAGTGCCTATGGGAGTAGCTGGTATTCCTTCTCCTCCCAATCCTACGTTAAGCGGAGAAATCAGAACGAAAGTTTCTCCGTCTTCATTGGCTGTCGAACCTGCCGCAAAACAAAAGAACAAAAAAGGAAATTTCTTCGGCAATCCTACATTGGGAGATTTAATGGGCATTGCAGGCAATTTATATCAGGGATTTGCTCCTTATTTTAATACGCTTGAAGGTCGCTCTCTGGATACTCCCAATATCAATCCTTATGAAAATTACGGGAAACAGGGATTGCAGACTATGGAAAATGCAAAAGGATATATAGATCAAGTGACTGCGGCTAAAATGAGAGAATTGGATTTCTCTACCAACGCGGGAATACGGGAAGGAAGAAACAGCGCACAAGGCATCAATACCATGAGAGCGATGAACCTTGCCACCAGACAAGGAGCAAACAGGCAGATGAATGAAATTTATAATAATTCTGCGCAACAGATGTTGGGATTATTGGGACAACAGGCAGGTATGCAGAACGAGCAGGATAAAATGGTAATGCAGGGAGATTATGAAAGGGATACCAACAATAGAAAAGATCTCGATGCGTTCTATACTCAGTTAGGTCAGAATAAAGTAGATATAGGAAGGAATATAGCCAAAGCGGGAGAATATTTCAATGACATAAAAGAAAGAAATACAAGAGGAAAGGCTACCAATAACATGGGAAAATACATCGGAATAAATCCCATGACGGGAGAGTATTTTGTGAAACCTGACGCGCCTACCAGAGGAAACGGGGGGAATGTGAAAGCAGAAATGGCTGAAGCAAGAAGAAATGCGGGGTATGAGGACGACAAAGAATGGAATAAACTCAGCAATGCGGAACAAAATGAAATCTATCATAATCATTTTCTTAATGTAGAAAAAGAAAATGAGAGAATTGCGGCTCAAAAGAAAGTTCAACCTAAACAACAAGCTAAAGCCAAAAACTAATGGGAAGGTTTTATCAAACGGCGCGACCTGAGTTTGTCGATAACTTCATTTATGAACCCCCGTGGGAACAGCTAGAAGCGGGGCTTCTGCAAAAAGACGAAGAGATAAGCAAACAAATGGACACTATTGACTTCTATCGGAACGTCCCGATGGAGTACGCCCCCTGGGATAAGGAAAACGTATTGCAAGCGCAGGAAGAAATCGCAAAAGGAACGGAAGAATTAGCCGCAGACATCAATGCCAATTTATTAAATCCCGAAAATGCTTCTAAATTGAACATGTTTGGAAGAGAAGTGAGCAAGAAATTCATGACGGGGGATTTGGCGACTATCAGCGAAAATGCGAGGGAGTATAAAAAATATCAGGAGAATTATGATAAACTGCAAAATCCTGCTGCCAGAGAAATGTATAAAGCAATGATAGAAAATCATGTAAATGAGAAGAGGAGATTGGGAGGAAAACCTATTGCTTTCAAATCCGAAGAAATGTATGATCCTATCAATTTGACAAATGAATTTTTAAGTTCTGCTTCATTCACTGCATTAAAACCAGATGTGCAGACTGCTTTTTTAGCCAGAAGAGACGGCAGATTCTATGATACAAAATCACTGGAAACGCAAAGTATTGACGACATACGAAAAGCATTTAAAGGATTTGTGGAAAACAATGACGCATTGTTAAGATATTTTAAAAGCTATGATAAATATGACAGAAACAGTCCTTTGAAATATCTGAAAAACGGATTTGTCAGTTTTGATCCAGGCAGTAAGTTAGCGTATGAAATGGAGAATTTAGCTCCTTATGAATACAAGAAAGAAACTATTCAAACGCATACAGATCCATATACAATGAGATCTGGAGGACGCGGAGGTTCATTGGCTAAAAAATTAAATGTTCCAGACGGCGTAGTAGCATTTAATAAATCCATAGAGATGATGACTATGTCTGATACCAGAGAAGATCATCTTAGAAAACCTATAAAGGATATATATAAAACAGTAAATGTTTTTAGCCGGAAATATAACAAACAACACGCAGAAGCAATTGCAAAAGGAGATATTAATCCTCTTCCGATATACGATTTAGACACTACTCCCACCAACGTTTTGTATTCTGACACAATAGCAATGCTTGACGGCTTAACGAAAAAAGGTTTTTCAGACGGTGATATAGCAGCAATACAATTACTGAAAGATGATTTAAAGCAAAGAAAAGAAGCATGGGATAACAGCGTTGTTGCTTCATGGGATCAATTGCAGCAATATGGTTACAAACAGGCAGATATTAATGCAATGAAAAAAACAATGGCAATAAAAGAAGATAACGGGTCATTGTTAAATATAGAAGGAGTAGTAGATTTAAGAGGACATATGATAAATTTAGTGGATGTAAAAAACAAAGGAGTATATGTAGGGGAAAACGGATTGCAAAGTTTAATAGGTTCTATCGTAAGAGATCCCGATTCGGGAAGAGATCTCAGAATAGGAAAAGTAATAGTGCATAAAGGAAGCACTCCTCTTGTTACGGGAGAAAAAACAGAAGGTAATTATATGATCTCGAATATAGAATTGGTAGGAGCAGGCAAACAAGGTTCTATTATGGCATCTTTTATGTTTAGCATGACAGAAGCGTCTCCTGAATCCAGCAGTCTCAGATCAAAACAAGAGAAAGACAAGTATTTTAATTATACAACTGATAAAAAGAAACTTATAAGCAGAATAGAATATAAAGGCAAAGAACAAGGCGTAAAAACAAGAAGCAGCGATAAAATATTAAGCTACGAAAGATACGATCAGTTAAAAAACAATAACGGTGATTTATTATTTACAAATGCAGACGAAACAGTTACTTATAGAAAAGTCCCCTGGTATGGGCTCGGTAATTATGAAGACGTAAAAACAGGCAAAAATTATAGCATAAGCGGCGAAAAACTTAAAGAGATTAAACCTATGCTGTCGGATAAAGCAATTTCCGTAGATACATTGCCCGATGACGCAGATATGTTTTTTTACAGACCTGTATATGAAAAAATAGCTGATGCGGAAACTCCAGAAGATCTTTATAGAAGCGAAGGAGGAGCAATACATATAAAAGATACTCTTCCTCGAAGAGGAGAAATTTATTCTAATCTCGAATATGACGAGAAATCCAAACGTCATTATTCAGGCAGAGGTGCTAATTTTTTAGAGTTGGCAGGATCAAAACCGGGTCTTACCGTTACTGTTAATACAGGAGGCAATCCTTCTTCTCCTGATGATAATGATAATGATGAAAATAAATCAGATTAAAATAATAATAAAATAATATAAAATTATGGGAAGATTAGGAGACGATATAAAACTGGGATTTTTAGAAAATCTAAGATCCGCAGAAGAAATGGATCCAGAAATGGCGGCAAAAGATTATGCCACCTATGAAAGTCTCAGAAGAAGATTGCTTGCGGAAGGAATAGATATCAGAACATACAAAAAACCTGCGGAGGAGGAATATGAAGATGCAACAGAAACAACAGAAACTCCTGTTTCTCCTCCTTCGGTAGTTTCTACTCCTTCGGTAGTTTCTACTCCTTCGGTAGTTTCTACTCCTTCTTCTGTAATTGCTGATACTGTTCGTACTCCTATGCCTCCTGATCTTCCTCCTGCCAGAAAAGAGGACGGGACGGAACTTACTCAACAAGAAAAAGAACAGTGGTATAAAGAGAATGAAACAGCAGGAGGAAAAAAACTAACAAAAGAAGAAAAAGAAAAACAAAAAAAGATAAAAGAAATAGAAAAAACGCCTGCGTATCTGATATATGCAAATAATGTTCGTAAAGCTGCCATTGAAGAACAATTAAAAGAAACTGCGCTTTATAAAGAAAAAATAAAAGGTCTTGAACCTAATGAAATAATGGCATCAGGTGAATTAGAAGATTTAGTACTTAAACAAAAAGTAGAACCTGAACTTCCAGACAGATATAGAGAAGTTATCAGAAGAATACACAGCATAGAAGCTAGTTCAAAGGCGCTTAACAATCAAAATACAGCGGAAAAAGATTATGACGAAGCCAAAGGATTCTTGTCTAATGCAGGCAATTTAATCGCTTATAAATGGTATGACTGGACTACTCGCGACAATACTACTTCTGGAATGAGTCCGAAAGTAGCAAAAGAATATCGCGAATTATTGAAGGAAAGAGATAAACTTTTAAAACCTGTCGCACATGACCACATGGAGAAATTCAATGCCAAAAAAGATCCTATGGTCGCATATCAAAAACAACCTTTTTATAAGGTAGAAGGAAATTATAAGTACCGTACTACCCGCATAGGAACAATAGTAAAAACGGAAGAATATTATCGTGTTCCAAAATCAGAAGTGGCAAGTCAAGAAGAAGCTAATTCATTGTCCAAAGAAGCATTGGAAAAGTATCGCAAAAAATATGACGACAACGAAATATTAATTGAAAAAATAGACGATGCTTCCCAAAGATTGAAAGATTATATAAATGACGAAGGATTATATGCGGGATTCATGAGTCAAAAAAAACAATGGCTGACGGGAGGTCTTTACGGATTGAAAGAATTATCGGAAAGCGCAGGCATTGCTTATAAAGCCAGAAAAAAAGGATGGGACAGTCTTACGGACTATGAAAAAGAAGTGCTGGAAATAGAACAATTGAAGCAGGGAGTACAGCATTTGGATATGGGGAAAAATAATTTTATGTATGCGCTGGGAGAAGGATTCGCGGTATCTATTCCTCTTATACAACAAATTTTATTGACTGCGGGAACAGGCACTTCTTTAGCCGCAGGAGTTTCTGCGATTTCAGGACTCGGTCGCAGAATAGCTCAACAATCATTGAGAAACGCCGCAGAGGCTTCTATCAGAACTTTGTTTAGATCAATAACCATAGGAGCAGCCAATATAACCAGAAGTCAAGGTTGGAGGATGCTCGGTTTAAGAGGCATAGAAAAAGGAATAATAAATCCTTTGGTTAATATAGGCACTCAAACCGCGCTTTCTCCTTTTAGTTATTCCAGAGCCGCAGAAAGATATATCGGTCCCTTGCAATATGTAGAAGACGAAAACGGAAAAGGACAAATTTTGCTTACCGAGAACATGAGACTGTCTTTTTTACAGCAAGGCAAAGCAGAACTAATAAAATTAGAAAATCAATTTGACGAAGTAGAAAAAATAAAAGATCCGAAAGAAAGAGAAGAAGCAGAACGCAAACTTCATTTAAGATATTTAGAATTGCGAAAACAAATAGACAGCATATACGATCCATACGGAAAAGACCCTGAACAAGTAATTAAAGAAGTAGGAATAGGAGCGGCTTTGGCTTATGGATGGGGAGAAGGTTTTAAAGAATTATTTTCCGAGAGATTTGTGGGACAATGGGCTTCTGCATTAACTCGTCCCGCAGGAAGATTTTTGGGAAAAGGAATAGGAAAGGCTTGGGACATGGTTTCTAATCCTACGCTCAGAAAAGTTTTTAACGGCAAAGCATTAGGCACTCCCGCAGACGCATTAGACGAAATGAATATGTTAGCAAAGAAATTTGGCAAAGCTCGCAACGGGGCTTTTAGCAAAAATGCTTTCTTTCATATAAAACTTGGAAATCTATGGCATGGTCTGCTTCCAGAAATGGCAGAAGAAATAGCCGTATCCCTTACTCCCAGCATAGGAGCAGGATGGAGTTCAAAAGAATACGAAGAACAACTTAAAGAATTAAGAACACAGGAATTTTATGTCAATGTGCTTTCTCAAACCGCATTGATGGGAGGCACGATGATAGGAGCAAGTTATGCGCATCATTTAGGCAATTATTATTTAAGCAAATCATATAATGAAGATTATAAGCAATTAAAAGCAGAAAAAAGGATGCTCAGAGATCTTTTTCAAGCCATAGATCAAGGAGTCGAAAATGACGAATTGGTAAAAAAGATAATGATGAGCGTAAACGATGCAACTTATTTTACGCAAGATTACCAAGAACAAATCAGCAAATTAAGAGCAGAGAATACTAAAGCAAGTCATGAACAAGCCAATGCGTTAGAACAAGCTCAGTTCTATAATCATGCGATTACTGCCATGAAAACGGGGCAATTAAAAGCCTTTAAAAGAAGTTTGGAAAGACAGATTGAACAGAGAAACGAAAGTACCGAAACTGAGGAGACCAAAAGAACTATGGAAAGCGTGGTAAAGGCAATGCAGACCATTGAATATTTACAAGAAATACAAGAAAAATACGAAGAACATCCCAATCAAGGAGCATTGATTAATCTTGAAATTAACAGACTCCATAATAAAAGAAACATTGAAGAATTAAATAAAAATATCGATGATAAAACTAAACAAGCCGAATTAATTGCTGCCATAGAAGCGTTTAAAATAGCAGAACAGGCAAAATGGGATTCTCCAGACAATGTAGATGAAAACGGAAACAGATTAAATTTAGACAAAGACGGAAAACAAATAGAATATGAATATAAAGACTATGTATTAAATTTTGCCGATCTCAGCGCAAATGACATGCAGTTTCTAAGCAGTGTGATGAACGCAGGATTGGATGCAAATAACATAATAAGTTCCATGATGTTCAGAGATATGAATCAAGGAATGATAAATGAATATCAAATGCAGATTGCGGCAGGGGCAAACGAAAAGGTAATTAAACAAGTAAGAGCACAGGAATTAAAAGAACAAAAAGAACAGATAGATAACAGTAAAGATATAAAAGCATTACAGCAAATTGTCGATTCTTTGATTATTACCGATGATAAATTAAAAGCTCTTGCACAGGCTAAAATCAATAAATTAAACGGAATTGCTCAGATTACAGGAAGCGCGGATACTGCATGGAAAGCAGTACATCGCAATTCTAATCAAGGGTTAGTTGATCCCGAAGCAAAGGGATTAATGGACGAAATAGGAAAAAATAAAAATCAACCTAAGCCTGAACAACCTAAACACGGCAGTCCTAAAAATCCTTCTGGAAGGCAAACTCAGACTCAGCAAGAAGAAACTCCTCAGACTCCTTCTAAACCTTATAAATCATCAAAAGCAAGACAATTGATGAATCGTCTTAATGATCAACCAAGCAAGAGAGCCGATGTTGAAAGATTAGAAGCAGAAGTGGCTAGTCATAGAATAGTTTTTGGAAATGAAACAAAAGAAGAAAGAAAAATAAGAGAGGCTAAATTAAACGAATATGAAAAACAATTAAACGTAGCCAGAGCTATATTAACAGGCATAAATAATGAAATAGAAAAAATACTGCAAGAAAGAATAAAAGAAATTAAAGAAAGGATAGCTCAGGAAAGATATATTAGAAAATCATTGATAGTCAATAAAAAGCAAAAAGTAAAATACGAAAGAGATTTAGCCAAACTAAACAATAAAAAGAAATTAACGCCAACAGAAGAAAAACAGAAGAAACAACTTACAGAAGATATTAAATCGCTTAACAAAAGCATAAATGAAGATATAAAAAGATTAAACGAACTTGAAATCTTGAACCGACATGACAAGCAACGCATAACGCAAAATCAACTTACTAAAACAAATACAAAATTTAAAGGAAAAGATTTTAAGAAGTTAGTGATGGGAGGCATATTCTGGGGATACAGACATCGTTTTAATGCTTCGACATTATCTGGCGGTTCAGTAGATCAGTTAAATGATCTTATTGAAACCATAGAGGAAGTGCTTAAAAAAATGGATGCGCACAAAAGAAAAAAAGGAGGAAAAGAAAATGGAACAAGGCAAGAACAGAGAAAGAATATGCTTCAATGGCTAGAAGCCGCAAAACATAATTTACAAATACATGAAGAAATTCTTGAAGAAAGCATTGTATTGACTAATACCGCAGATATAGTAGAAACAGAAGAAGATCAAAAAAAGATAGTAACGCTAAAAAATAAAATAGAAGCAAGCGAAAGACTTCTCAAAATAAAAGAAGAAAAAAGAGACAATTTTGGCGAAGCTGATACTAAAAAGAAAAAAATACAATTAGAAGCAATTAACACTGACATCAATACTTATGAAACAAATTTAGAAGGATATAGAAAAGAATTGGCAGAACTTGAATTTGAGGTAGAAAATGAATTACGGAGACAACGCGGAGAAGAACTTTTAGAACGAGAAATTCCTCAAGCAAAAGAAGAAAAACAAGAACAAGAACAAGAACAAGAAGAAAACGAACTTTCTGAATCTGAAAAACAAGATAAACTAGAATCTTTAAAAAAGGAACTAGAAAGATTAGACGCAGAAATAGATCATCTTTCTAAACAGGGTACTGAACTTAAAGAAAAACGAATAGAATTAGAAAGTAAAATAGCATTAGAAAGCAGATCAGAAAAAGCAACAGATGAAGCAGAAAGAGCAAAAGAAATAGAAGAGATTGAAAAATTAAAAAAAGAAATAGATGACTTATATGATAAAGAATGGGAGAGTTCACGTCAAAGAGCTGATATTGAAAAAGAAATTCAGGATTTAGAAGAGGGAGAATTAGAAAAACCAGAAAAATCAAAGGATCGTTTAATCAATGAAGCCAGAAACCGCTTATTTACTAAAAATAGAGATTTAAGATCGAATAAAAGAACTCTGCAAAGACTTCATAGAACAGGAGGAGCTGAAAAAACAATAAAATATTTTGAAGGGGAAATTGAAAAAGATGAAGCAGAAATTATAGCTATTGAAAAAGAATTAAAAGACCTTGAAAATAGGACTCAATCTGTTCCTCAACAGGAAAATCAACAAGAGAATCAGCAAGAACAAAATCAAGAACAAAATCAAGAGACTCCTGAAACAGAACAAGAGCGAGAGCAAAACCAAGAAGAACAAAAGAGACAAAAGGAACGAGAGAAAAAACAATCTGAAATAGATTCTTTAAGAAAAGAGTATGAAGAATTAGATGCAAAAGAGGAAGTAAATCGCAACGAAATTAAAAAACTTGAAGAAGAAAAGAAAAAATTAAGCGAAATTGAAAATAAAGACGAAAGGAAGAAGAAAGAAGAAAAATTACAAAAAACCATAGATGAATTAAAAGAAAAAAATAAGGATATTCTTTTTAATATAGTAAGCATTGAAAATAAACTTCAAGAACTGCATAAAGAAAACTTTAAAGATGAAGCAGGACAATCTGGCAATCCTTTAATTGATGATGCCAAATATCGTTTAATGGTAAAAAAAGAAGAACTTAAAAGAATTAAAAGATATTTACAAAGAGCGCAAAAAAGAGGAGATGGTATAGCAAAAACTTTTGAAGAACAAATTAAAGATACTGTTGCTGAAATTACAGCTATTGAAAAAGAATTGCAGGAGCTTGGTGCTGTCGCAGAAAAACAAAACCAACAGGAAACTCCTCCTGTTACGCAACAGACTCAGCCTGCTCCTAAAGCTGCTCCTCCTGCTACAACCAGAGAAGGCAAGATAAAAGAATTAGAGAAGTTGGATGATCAGATAGCAGAGCTTGAAATACAGTACAATTTAGCTCAAGGAGAAGCAGACGGAGCTGACAATTCGTTGAATTTTTATGACAGACAAGAAAACAAAGGAACAAAAGAATTACATTCAGAAAAAATAAAAAAATTAGAAAAATTAAAAGAAGAAAAAGAAAAGATTGCAAATGATTTGGCAAACCAGTTGCACTCGTTGCAAGAAAAAAGAGACGCTTTGGAAGAAGAACTTTATACAGAAGAATTTGGAGCGGAAGAAGCTCCGTTTAAAGAACATGACGACTTCAAAACAAATGAACTTCAAAAAGAATTACAGAAGTCGAGAGAAATGATAAAAAATTTGAGAAAAAAACTTGCCAGAAATTTAAGAGAAGCAAAAAAGATAAAGGAAAGATTTGATAAACAAGATGATATAAAACAAAAAGCAGTCGAAGCAAATACTGCCAATCATTACTATACGCAAAGTTATATTTCTCCCGAAGAACACGCAAAACAAAGACAAGAGACAGAAGAACGAATAGCAAAACTTGAAAAAAGAATTGCCGAAATAGAAAAAACATTAAATATTTCTAAAGAAACTTCTAAAACTGAAACTACTAAGACAGAAGAACAAAAACAACCTGTTCAGTTAGATCCTAAAACAGAAGCAAAAAAGAAAAAATATGAAGAAGAACTTGCAGCATTGCAAGCACAACTTAATAAAGAGAAAGATCCCCGCAAGATCGCAAAACTCAAAATAGCAATCAAAGATACAACATCTTTAATTGACGGACTGGGAAAGAAAGTTCCTGTTGTGCAACCGCAGTTAGAACGCGAACATGAAGAACCGATTCCTGAAAATAATGAAGAAGATAACGAAGAAACTCCTGCTGATGAAACTAACACTGATGACACTCCTGTTAAAGAACTTAATCCTGACGAATTTTATCTCAGTCCTCAAACCGAAGGATTAAGTCCAGAAGACGAAGCATTAAGAAATAAGACATTGCCTGTCGTAGATAAACTTAAAGAAGTTGCGGAATTAGAAGGAAAAACTGCTCCTACATTTGATGATTATATCAAATATATGCAAATGCAGTATCTTAAATTACGAGGAAAAGCAGGATTAGAAGAGATGGAAACATTTTTCATGTCTTTTGCAAAAGCATGGAAATTGGCAGGAATGACTTTTAAAGAAGGTGAGATCATGGCTGCGCATAAAAATAACTTTGCCAATATATTAGCAGAAAAAGCAAAAATCCAACAACAACAAACACAGCAACAAACACAGCAGACTTCTAATCCGCAAATGGTAAATGCGCAGAATCAGGCTACCAATACGAAGGCGCAACAAACGACAAAAGAATTAGTAAATCCCAATAAACCAGGAGATCAAACTGCGAAAGGACAAGTAAAAAAAGCAGAGGAGGACAAAAGGTCTAAATCCGAAGAAATAAAGTTGCCTGTGTACGGAGAAGTAACGGAAAGAACAGGCACTAAAAAATTTAATCTGGTACAAAGGGCATGGCAGGTAGTAAAAGCTATCGGAAATCATTTTATTTTTGACAGTAATTTTGCTTCTATCGCGGAACGGGAAGCAATAGACAATCCTCAATCCCTTACCGCAAGACAATATGACGATGACGATTATATAATGCCCAGCGGATATTCTGACGTTACCAATTTAACTCTTATTGACAGAAATGAACAAGCGCAAACGCCTTTAATAATAGACAAGAAAGGAGTTACGTGGGGAGAGGCTAAAGCCAAAGCACAACAAATTTATCAAGGTGACTTATATCAACAATGGTTTGATCAGTTTGTTCCCATGCGAGTAGTATATGCAGGGAAAATGAACAGAACAAGAAATGAACAAGGAGAAGAGGTACAGGGAGAAGATGCAATTTCCATAGTACGCAATCATGAGTTTTACAGAGATCAGCATGAATCGGTGGCAGCAGGAGGAGAAGAAGCGGCAAGGAAAACAAGAGCATTGAGAAGGACTGTGGGAAGAACCGAAGAAAAAAGACTTCCTATACGATTTAAAAACAGATCTTACGGAACTTGGAGAAGTCTTGCAGATCAATATGAAACCGTAACGGACGCAAACGGAGGACAGAAACTGCAACGCAAATTCCCTATTGAAAATATAGGAGAAAAGGGGGTTTCTGTGGAATTGGTATTGGTACGCAGATTTAAAGACGGGACGGTTAAATATGAAACCGCAGACAAAAAACCTTTTGAGAAAGCATTGCTTACTTCTTTAAGACCAGGACTTAATGCGGGAAATAAATCGGTAGAAACAGGCGAAAGCAACGTGAGTACGGTTATCATGGTACATGCTTATACCGATTCGGCTGGAAAACAATATTATGTTCCGATTACGGTAATGACTCAACAGCAAGAGGACGGAAAGTTCAGGTTACAGGAGGAAGTATTGAATACCGTTAAATATTCAGTTCTGGCGGGCATGATGGCGCGTGTGCAAAAAATGGCAAACATCGAAGCAGAAAATAACGAAGCATTGCGCAAGAAGAATCCAAATATGAAAACAGAAAATCTTCCTTCAACGGCAAAAAACATGATGGAATCTTTAATTAAATTATTTGAAGAAAAGTACGGAATTAAAAAATCACAACTTGACGCGATCGCAAAAAGCATTAAAGACGGAGGATTGTCAATTAATACAGAGGACGGATTAACGGAATACATAGAAAGTTTTTGTAAAAATCCCGTTGAGGGACAAGAACATGCCGTCAGAGCAATGGTAAAATATTTTACGGACGAATTAAACAATATACAAAATGCTTTAATTAAAAATAAAGACTCAAAGCAAATTGATCCGATTATTAATTCGGGTTTGGAAGCGTTTTCAAATATGTTTAATAAAGTGATGGGAGAAAAAGGAAGTTTCAGAGACAAATTCAAAGTTCGTTTCAACTTAAAATCAGCTTTAAATAAAAATAAAGTTACCGTAATAGACAAAGACGGAAACGTAAAACCCGATAAAAAAAGCTACAATGACACCATGCTTGATTTCTATTATACGGAAATCGCATTGACTCCCATAGACACCATTGACGGAGAGAAAAAATTAGCGGTGGACGTATCTCCTCACATCGAGTTGGATTATACGGAGGACGGAATGGAAGAAGCTCCTTCCGAAACTCCTCCTGCGCAAGGACAACAACAGGGCTTTAAAATGCAGACGCCAGATCCTATTCCTGAAACAGAAGATGCTCCTGAAAAAGAGGAGAAAGAGGAGAAAGAGGAGAAAAAAGAAGAAAAAGAGGAAAAGAAGGAAGAGAAAAAAGAAGAGAAAAAGGAAGAGAAAAAAGAAGAGAAAAAGGAAGAAAAAGCTCCCGTAGCAGAAAGCAAACATACAACCAATGCCCGATGGATGGGATTGGCTCATCTTGCTTGGTCAAGAGAAAGCATAAATAATCTGATACAAAAGATTGCGCAGGAAGGAATGACGTTACAGCAATTTTTTGAATTAGGCACAAAAGGAAAGAGAGCGGTTTGGAGAAGTAAATTCAAATTAACCGATGATCGAATAAAGGATTTAGAAAAAATCAATTCTAAAGCCGTATTGAAAAAAAATGAGGCAATGTCCGAGAGGTTGGAAAAAGAAGGAGTAGAAATAATATCGATTACCGATGCTAAATCTTATCCTCAGTCATTAATAGAAAAGTTAGGGAAAGCAAAAGCGCCTACAATCCTTTATATAAAAGGAAATAAAGCTATTCTTCAAAAAGGAGCAATTACCATAGTAGGCTCAAGAGATGTTTCGCCCAGAGGTTTGAATTTTGCGCGTCATGTGGCAGGGCTTGTCGTAAAAGCAGGAAAAGCAGTAGTAAGCGGATTTGCAGACGGAACAGACAAAGCGGCTGCCATTGCAGCTTTAAACAACGGAGGTCAGAGTATAGCCGTGCTCCCTCAAGGAATATTGACTTATGGAAAAGACAAAGATTTTGATTTTGACAGCCATGTAACAAAGGACGGAAATTTAGTAATGGTCAGCGAGTTTCCTCCCGAAAAGAAACGGACAAGGGATATGGTTATGCAAAGAAACGCTACTGTATATGCGTTGGGAGAAGAGGTATTTGTAGGAGAATCTGTTAAAAAAGGAGATACATGGAAAGGCGCGTTGGAATGGTTAAAAAGAGGCAGTCAGATGAGGATTCATGTACTTAAACCTGCTACTGAAAAAGAAAAAACTGCCAATCAAGATCTTATTGACATAAAAGAAGGAGTTATTGCAGTAGATCCAGAAATGAATAAATTGCCTGTGCATACTGCCAGACAGATAACCAGAGAAGAAGAACTTCAATTAAAACAAGAAGAAGAAAACAGAAAAAAACAAGAACAAAAAACTAAGACAGAACAAGAATTGGAAAAACTCGCGCAAGAGGTAAATACAAAATTTATAAAGGACGGAAAGACTCCGCAGGAAGCTGCCGCGCTTACGGATAAAATGGTGGCAGGACAAAGAAATGCCATAACGGAAGAAGAGAAAGCAGAAAGAGAGAAAAAGAAAAAAGAAGAGTTGAAAAACAATCCGAAACAGGTAAGCGGACTGACTATTGAAGAACAGCAGATACTTCTTAATTCCATTAAACATAAAATTGCGTTGGAACTTGCTAAGTTGTTTCCTGCCAATTTTAACAAAGAAAATATCAAGAGAATAATACAAGAACAAATACAAGCCGTATTGAATAAAGGAATAGCGGATATAAGCAAGATATCAGGCGCGCTTGGTTCTATAAATACCAAAATGGCGAAAGACAATGTTCAAACCCAAAAAGATCTTTTGGAAAAATGGCAATCCGCTTTAGAGGAATATTCTAAATTAGAAAGCGAACTTCTTTCTTATTGGTCTAAGTTTACAGCCGTAGATTTAAGCACGGAAGAAGAAACGGGAAATGAAGAGATGGGAGACAAGAACGAAGCCTACGGCAAAAGTTCATTTGAGAAGAATATCATGCTTTCCTTTAGCAATCAAATGAAATTATTGTTTTACGGGATAGTGAGCACGCATCCTGGCACGGGCAGAGCAAGAGTCAATTCCATGAACATAGAACAATACGTGTCTCCCGAAGAAGCCTATGCCAAAGTATTGGACGTAACCACAAGCGTAGATTCTAATTGGACTGCCATATTAACGGAATTTAATAAAAGATATAACACCGTAAAAAGAAAGGCCATAGACGAAGAAGGCAACGAATATGAAATAGGAAACGAAATCTATAAAGAACTTCTGACCAGAGTAAAAACTTTACAACTTTCTCAAAACAAAAGATTGAGAAACGAAATGCTTTATAAAATGTCAGCCAAGAAACTGACCATGCACAAATTGGTGATTGATTTCGGAAAAAGGGCTACGGACAAAAAAGGAAAATTTATTCAATTTAACGGAAAACCCGTATATAAGAGCGCGGGCATACAGGTATTAGACGAAAACAGCAATAAATCTTTAATTAAAATTAAAAGAAAAATCGTTAATTCTTTTGTAGAAAACTTTGGCATCAACGACAACGGAAAAACTATTTTGAATAAACAATTTGTTCAAGAAAGACTTGCAGAAATAGAAACGATATTAGATACGAAAATCAAAACCGATCCTGTTATGATTAAAACTTTATTGGATAAAATAGGTTTTGGAAACATCAGCGAATTGGCAATAGATCAATTCATAAGCAATCCGAACGGAAACAAAGATTTTCAACTGTACGGAGACGCGGGATTGATTACGCTGCTTAATAAAAATTTGAGAAAATTGATGGAAAAGGCAAAAAATAATCCGAAATTTGAAATAAACAACGAGGACAATACAATCAATATTTTAAAAGACATCAATACTCCTTTAAACGCATTGGTGAGGCTGGAGACAGACATTAATTATGTCTTATTGGGAAGCAGCATGTATGTAGCGGGAAAGACCGTAAACAGCACGACACAGCCTTCTGCGATAGAAGATTTTATTTATCGCTTGATGACAGAACCTGAATTGGCAGAATCCCTGACAAATGCAGAATACTCCAAAGACAATTATATATTGAAATTTTTACAGGACGAAGATTTTGTAGAAGCTCTTAAAAAACTTCCCATTCCTTCTTTGGAAGCTCTGCGCGAAAAAGGAAATGACAATAATACGGACTCGGAATACGGAAAACTCTCTGCCGCAAAGCACATGCAGTTGATGTTGAATTTATTTATGCACACGCATGTAAATAAAATCGGATCCCCAGAAGGCATGGGAGGTCTTAAATTCAGAATGGTGCAACAGCCTTTGATCACGGGAAGCAATAAAGGCAAAACGGTGTATATGCCCGTGCCCGTCATTGACTTTGCCAAAGAACATATTGAGTTATTGAGCACGGGAGGTTTATATATAGACGATGCAATCATAGAATTTTTGACAAAACAAATATTTGACACGGAACTAAATCGCATTATACAATCTTATCAAAGAGAGACTCCTTCTTCTTACGCAAATTATGACAATGCGTCCAAACTCTTTTACAACGTATCTTCTTTTAATCATATAGAGATTGAAATATCGGATGAAAACAGAACTAAAAAAATGATGAACATCCATGAAATTCTTCATGAAGGAGCAGGAGTATTAAAAGCAGAAGTGAGAGACGAATTAGTTAAAGCCGCGCATATAAAATTAAAAAAATACATAGAAAACGAAACCAATGAAAAAATCAGAAAAAATGAAAAAGGAGAAACAGAAGGACAGTTGGTAGATAACGGATTTTTTAATCCTGATCCCGAATCAGAATATCCCATACAAGGATTGAATACGGGATATATGGGAAGAAACAATCTCAGTCATTTAGAGACCTCTTATGACAAGATGCGTTTTGTAATGGCTGATTTTGTCATCAATAACCTTTTGACTCAGGTTTCCAAACAACAAATTATATTCAGCGACGTGGCTTTTTATTCTAAAGCCAAGTTGCCTTATACGACAACAAACGGAATTACGGAAATAGACGCGACAAAAGTAAGAAGTCAGGAATTTTTGAATGAGGTTACGGAGGCTTCCGCTTATACTTTGCAGAAGAGAGCGGTCAATGCCGCAGCTTCTGGAAACAAACTGGCGGACTGCGACAATCCCGCAAGCGAATATTCCAAAGAATTTACGCATATCCTGCTTCAAGACGAAATAAGCGAATCTTCTATCTTGGGAAATCTTGCCGAAACCTATAAAGGAAGAGAACTTACGCAAGAAGAAAAATCAGCATTGCAGAGATTAAATGAATTAAAAAACTCTTTAACTGAAAACGAGAAGATAACAAGAGAAGGAAATACAGAAGAAGTCAAAGCCGCAGAACAACAAATTAAAAAAATCAAATCTGAAAGAGACGGTCTGATAGAAACTTATTTTGCGGACATCAAACCTTATTTCAGAATTACGGGCACGGATTCTCAGCAGTATGTAACTTGGCAGTTCTATCTGGAAATGCTTGAAAGAAAAGGAGAAATTTCTTCGCAAGAGAGACAACTTTTAATCAGAAAAATAGAATCGGGAGTCGATAACGAACTTACGCAAGAACAGTTGGAAAGCATCATGAAGTTTACCATGAACCCCGCGAAACCCGTGTATTCGCAGAATGTCATGGAAAACGGAGTGCTCAGACCCGTGTACATCAAATCTTCTTTCTTTCCTCTGCTTCCTCAGCTTACCAAAGGAATGAAGCTGGATAAATTGAGATTGACTATGGAAAAATTAGAAAGCGAGAAAAGTCAGTCAGGTTCTTATGTGCCCGCAATGGCTTCTTATCAATCCAGTTTTAAGGTAGGAGCTAAGAGCACCGCAGTACGCATGGAAGACGTCTATAACTATGACATAGAAAACAATGATACTTCTGGACTTGCGGGATTAACCGAGTCTCTGAGCACTCTTCCCATGAGCGGATTTAAAATTCAACAGGAGTCTCCTTCCAAAGAAAAACATGCCTACGAAAGCGAAAGAGACGCACGCATCAGAATGGCTAGTCAGTTCTTCAAAATATTGATGGGCAATTTTATCAGCAACGGAAAAACCCGATCTTTCCCTAATCTTTTTGACAAAGAACATTTAAAGGAATTGGGCATTGAATACAATGAATATTTAACGGGAGAAGAATTAAGCAAACTTCAAGACCATATTTATTTTAAATACTATGACCTTTTGAGAGCAGACTTAGAAGAAAGCATGGGAATGAAAATTGACAGTAATTTTGACAGTTTAGACGAAAACCAACAAAAAGCGGTCATTGAAAAATTGCAAACTATCATGCTTGAGGAAATCAGGGTCAGAGGGTATCCTGATTATTTAAAAGACTCGGTACAATTAATGGAGGATAAATACGGAAACTTGACCATGACGTTTCCTCCCATATTTGACACCAACAGAAACAAGTTTGAAAATTTGTTAAAAGCATTTATCGCCAACAGACTCATCAACAATAAACTTCCTGGCAACTCTCACGTATTGGGTTCTTCCGAAGGATTTGTTCCCTTTGACAATATAAGAAAGGAAAGAGAAAAATTGATAGAACAAAATAAACTTGACAAAAATCTCAGAACGCCTGAAATCAAGGGTATAGATTTGCATAGAATCGTGCGAGACAGCGATTATATTCTCAGTACGATAAAGAAAATTGAATCGCAAAACAAAATATCCAGTAAGGACAATGATGCCATACAAATATTAAAAAGCAATTTGGCAACGCTTGAAAATATTAAAAAACAAACGGCAAAAAAATCTTCTTTTGAAGGAATGTCGGCAGAGCAAAAATCCAAGATAGTATGGCTCAATGAAGATCATAACGGAGAACTTCGTTCTTCTTATGTAGAATACGACAACGGGGAAAAGAAGATAGTAAAGTCTCAGATTTTAATTAAATCTCATTTTAAATACAGAGACAGAGAAACGGGGGAATATAAATATGTGGATTTGACAAGCGATAAATATTCATATATAGGATATAACGGGAACAGGGTGCTCATGTTAGACAAAATAGATCCGCAACTTCTGGAAATGTTTACGTTCCGTATTCCCACCTCTGCGCATCAATCTGGAGCAATTGCGGAGATTGCGGGTTTCTTGCCTCCCGATTCCGAAGATCTGATAGTGGCTTCCAAAGAATATCTGGTGCAAATAGGAGAGGACTATGATTTTGACAAAAGGTATGTGTATAAGTCTCACTATTTCGTGGACAGAGAAGGAAACGTCAAAAAGATGAGTCGCGACAATGTCAGAAAAGCCAGAGAAAATCCTAAACTTGCAAAAGAGATACAAATTACCGAAGATGTGATAGCAAATTTGCATGATGAAGTATTTGACATAAAAAGAGAACAAAATTCAGAAGCGGTAGAAAAAGCCGACAGATTAATGCGATCGGTATATCGTTATTTTGAAAAACAACGCATGAATGATAATTTGACTCCAGAAAAAAGAAAAGAATTAAAAGAATTTTATGACAGCGCGGAAAGCGATGTCAATGCCATTGATCAGGAACTCAAAGACGACATCAACAGAAGGATAAAAGAAATACGAACAAAAGAGTTAGATGCCGAAAAACGCATTGAAAGATTAAAAGATTTGATGTTTGAAATAATGCGGAAAAAAAATGCGAGAACGGAAAAAATGCTTCTTGAAAATTCATTGATCGATTTCTATAAATCCGTATTCCTGACCACAGACGAAACGGTGCAGAGAAACATCATGAAATCTTTGAATACGGATGCGGCAGACGAAACAAGCCGTCTGATACATCAGAAAACGTCTCAAAAGAAAAATCCCAATATGAGCATGTTCTCCGATAATTTTCAAAGAGAACTTTTATTGAGCGGAGGGGCTTCTCAGTCAGGAGTAGGGATTTATTCCAATGCCATCGTATTTGAATCCCAATTGCAAAAACTGGGAGAAGAAGATAAATTGGTACTGTTTGCAGAAACAAATGAATTAAAAGAAAATACGGGAGAAGCCGACACTTTAAATATAGGAGGATTGATATTTGGAGGAGTATTGGGAAATAACGTGGAAACCATAGACGGAGAAAGAAATATATCCGATGCACATGCGGAAAATCAGAATAATGCGGTAGATGACGTAAATAAACAGAACATGGGCAAAAGGCATGAGAACTCTTATACCATGCCTGTGTACGCGCTTATGGCGCATATGGGATTTGACATGTCAGAAGACGTAATCAATACCATGATGTCCGATAAAAACGGAAAGACCATAAAGAAGAAAATGCACATTCCTTCTCTGCTCATGTCTCAGCCTATCATTAAAGAATACGTGAAATTGATGGAACAAAGAAAAGGGTCGGGTTCAAGAGCTAAAGCAGAGGAAGAAACAGTGCTTCAATTATTAAAGAAATACGGAGTAATATTCCCCGAAGAGGGACCGGGAAGAGATTTTAAACCCAGATATTTCTTAGAAGATAAAACTGCAATCAAAGAATCTTACAGAGAACTGACGGGTCAAGTATTGTTTGACATGCTGGATGAAAACACGGCTATGAAATATCCGAGTCAGCAAATGGCGGCATTGCAGTTGTTTTTTGAATTGGCGGACAAAGCCGCTCAGCTTTCTAAAATGCAACAATTGGTGAACGTGATGGGTTCTCGAAAATTAGGCATCTCTTATTTTGAGACGCTTCAAAAAATAAATCAGCTTAACAAATTAGCCGAAGATAAAATAAACAGGAAATCCGTCATATACAATGAAACTAAATTAATAGGAGAAGTATCTGATGTGCCTGTGCCCAATGACAAAGGATATGTAAAGTTGGGAGAGTATTGGTGGAAACCTACTACTATTGAAGGCAAACTTTTGATTGATACCCTCAGAACGGAGAATATGCTTATGCCTATACTGTTTCCTTACAATTCACATGCTTTGACTACGGTGGTAGATACCATATTGAAAAATCAGGATATTGATCCCGCAGACGATTCTAATTACGCGATGGAAAGAAGATATGAGATTATGTCCGAATTTGTAAAATATATCAATGTTAATGCCGTATCTAAAAACAGCAATCCGAATTTTGAAAAAATGAGATTGTTCTTCAATGACAAGATAACGGGAAATAAATCGTTGGGAATGGTGCTTGCGGAATTAAGAAGAGACAAACCTGAATTGGCAAACAATGTATTTTTAAACGGATTAGAAACTACCTTCGATCCCAGAAATAACGGATATGCCATATGGAGAACCAGAGCAGACAGCGAATTTGATCAGAATGACGAACAGAAAGCATTTTCCGATATGCTCAGAGACGACAGAGAAATAGGAGAAGTAAACGGAAGAATGATGACTATGTCGGATTTAGCGCATGACTTAGTGCTTTATTCCTTTATGGCAGATGACAGAAACGGAGCGGTAGGATTTAAAAAGATAGTGCCCATGTCTTATCTTAATTCAACGGGCATTGCGGAAAACATGAGAACTGCTTTTGCGGAAATATCATATAACTCAGACAAATCCGATATAGACGCGCAACAATTTATCACGCAATATTTTCAACAAAATATAGATAAATTATACAAAAGAAATTTTCAAACTTTAGAAGATTTTAAAACATACAGACGCAAAATAAAAGAGATAAACGAAAACAAAAGACCTTCGTTGGATTATGCGATTATCAATAAACAATTATATAAAGTAACAGATACAGTTACGGGACTGGAAGAAATTCCTATATTAAGACATAACGGACTATTTAATCAATATAATGCGAATACAGAAATTCAGGAACAGGTAACCAATGTCAGAAAGATAGCAGAAACTCCGAAATATAAATTATCGGGCGAAGGAACTCCCATGCTCGGCGTTATGAAAAACAATAAAGCGGTAAGCTATATAGACGCAAAGAAAGTAGATGACAGAATTAATAAGTTTACTACTATGGATGAATTGATAGGAAACATTAAATATGAAGAACTGAGCGAACAGGAAAAAATAATATATAATCATATAAAACCTTATTTAAACCAAGTACCCATAGAATTTCAAAAGCATCTCAGAAACGGTTCTTTGGGAGCTTATAACCCTAAAACCAATGTAATAGTACTCAATGCGGATGCGTATCAAATATTGGCAAACAGGTATCAGGATTTAGAAATTGTTAAAAAGAGATTCAGAGAACTGATATTTGAAGAAGCCTTACATTCCATTACCGTAAATCAATTAAAAGAATTTATCGAAGTAGATAAGGATACCAGACAAATTACGGGATTTAAAACAAAACCAGAAAAACTTCCTTCTTTTGTAACTACTATCGTAGCCATGTTTGAAATGGCAAGAACGGCAGTACCTCACGATAAAAATGATTTATCCACTTATTATTCTAAAGACGTATTTGAATTTATAGCGGGCATGTTTGTATCCGAAGATTATCGCAAAAGATTAGAGGACAGCCGTTCTGGTTTCTTAGAACAATTTGCAAGAGGGATAGTAAGAGTATTCCAACATCTGTTCAACATTGAATCAAAGAAAGAAACAGGACAAACGAAACCAGAAGAAAAATATAAAAATGAGTTTTATGCAGCCGTAAAACAATTAATTGTCAAAAGCAATATCCAGGACATAAAAAGGACTGCTCCCGACATAAAAGACAATTATGAAGTCGATAAAACCAATGAAGTCGATAAAACTCCTGATATTGCGGGAAATCAGGAAACACGGTCAGAAACAGAAGCAGAAATAGAAACGCCCGATGAAGCCATAGACAATGACATATTAGGCATATTTAAAGGTATTCCCAGCGCAAGTTCTGGAATTGAAAAAACACAAGACGATTTTGATATGGACGATACCGTAAAAGACATTAATATATTGGAAGATGCTCCCGAAATGAAATCTGACAACGATGAAATTCATGAAAGTCCCATGAAAGAAGAAAGAGTAAGAGAATTGACAATGGAAGATTTAGAAGAAATGCCCGTACTAAAATGCTCATAATATGGATTGCCTCATAGACCAGACCAATCGTAAAATAGAAAAGAATCCCAAATTCAAAAAGGTATATGGAGGATATTTTATTTCCGTATCCAATGCCCGAAGCAAAACAGATTGTATGAGAGAAGCGGGAAAATTAATTCATGCCATCAATAAAGGCTATGAATTTCTGGCAGAGTCGGAGAGACCCGTGTCTATGGACAAATCTCTTTCGGACGGAGTAAAAATCAATGTCCATATAGGAAAGAAATTAGAGGATTTGTATGACGTGAAGAACGGACTGATGACCATTGACGAATGGAATAAAAAATACAGAGGCAAAACCGATGACGGAGAATTTATATTTAATTCTCCCAGATACGATGACAGCGGAGGCAAAAATAAAAATCACATCAGCGCAAATTACAGAGAAAATGATATTAAGGAACTCATAAAGAAAAATGAAGTAAAATTAGAGGTTAAACCAGACGGCACTTCTGTATATGTAGGAGTAAATGACGGAACAGAATACAGAAGGGTTACTTCATTAAAAAATAAAAATATCGAAGATACAAAAGGAGCTGCCGCGAGAGGCACGATAATAGATTTGGCTTTAAGAGATTTTATCAATTCCGCAAACATGACATTAAAAGGTTTTAAAGAAAAATTTGCGGAACATGACGCGGAGGTAAGAAAGAAAATTGACAAAGAAAATGAAGAAATAAAAAAGTACAATGCAAAAGAAACGACAACTGTTACAAAAAGACTTAAACCTTATCCTCTTACATTCAGTGATCAGGCAGTAGAAGAATTATATGTTTTATTCAATGAATTTGCAGAAGGACATTTTCATTTAGTGTCGGACATTCCTACTCTTGCGGGCGAAATAAAAAAGGAAAATAAAGACGGAGGCATTGAGACAGGAACTAAAATAGCGGGTACGATAGACATACTTAACATCACGGAACACGGAGGGATAGAAATCATAGATTTAAAGACTTCTTCTCATGACAGATTTTTAAGCAATTTATTTTATGTTGCCGATGTAAATCAACAATCCTATTACGCAGAATTGTTTCATCAGATTACGGGAACAATTCCGACCTGTTCAAAGATTTTTGCCATTCGCGTAATAGAAGAAGGCAATGTAATTACGGGAGTCAAATCTACGGTAAGGGAACACAAGTTGGATGAAACTCTCGCCAAAGGACTGGCTTATAAAATACCTTATGACGAAGATATAGTAAATTTTAAATTGACTGATGCCTCTACGGTTACTATTTCAGAGTTTGTCAAAATGATGGATGACGTAAAAAATGAAAATCAAAAACCGTTAGGAAGACAATACGAAGAAATATTGAGATGGAAAAGAGAACAGCTTGATTTGGTAAGACAAAAATTAAAAGTTCTATCCGCAAAGAAAACAGAGAGCAAAGAACAAACCGAAAACAGAGGACAACTGTCTATTGCCAAACAAAGAAAAATTCTCAATGACGCGCAAACTAAATTGGAAGCTCAAATACAGTTTTTGAGAACAAACAAAGAATACGGAAAATATACGGTAGTGCATAATGATTTAAGACATATCGCGAGAGTCATGGACATAAGCAGTCATTATGAATTAATGGATTTGGCAAACAGGCTTAAATTTTATGACAATCAGAAATTTGAACCAGAAATAATTTATAAAACAGATACAAAAGACAGCGCGGGAAACGTACATAAAAAAGACAGCATAGACGAACAGAAAAGGAAGACAAGAGACAACAATACCATATTGCAGATAAACGCCATGAAAACCTCTCTGCGCGAAAGATTTAAAGACGCCAATAAAAATCTGGTATTGCGATTAATGAAAGAAGATTCATGGATTAAAGAAACGCTGAGAAATTTAAATAAAAACGAGAAAGCAAAAATAGACTACAATAAACACTTTAGCAAAGAAGGAAAGTCGTTTGAAAAATTAATCAGGGATCATTATGAAGGCGAAATCAAATTAAAAGACAATGAAAAATTTGAAGAAATAGCCAAACTTATAGATAAGTATATAGGTTTGAGTGTATCTAAAAAAGATATGGAAAAAGTATATCCAAAAAATGAAGTGCCGTCAAATATACAAGAAGGAAGAAATATAATAGATGATTTAACCAAAGAAGGAGGACTTTTGGATTATTTTATCGAAAGGGGCATGGTTGAAAAGGGATATAAAAATAAATTTATAGAATTATTAAAAACAGGGGAATTTGGCAGATACGAAGATTTTACGACAGAAGATTTATTGGCAGCCAACGCAGATATCGACATCATGTCCGAAAATGTATTGGGCATCATTTCCTCCATGACGGGAGATACGGTAATTCCTCAATTTATTTACAGAATATTCTCCAATGAACTTCACAGGAATGATCAGGAATCTGCCGCTTTGATAGACAAGTTGGAAAAATTTCTCAAAGAAAATAAAGGGAAGATCACAGACGAACAGATGCAATTATTTTTTAATCGGGATTCAAAAGGAAACAAAGACGGATTTTTGGCAGATCCTTTTACGGAAGAATGGTATGATTGGTCAGAAAATAAAAAAAATGAAAAAGGGTTTGGATATTTGGTCAGTTCTTTCGGCAGATTTCAAAATCCCGTACAAAAAATAAAAGATTACGAAGATATATTGAAATGGATGGACAAAAACGCAATTGTCATTAATTTCTTAAAATTGCCAGAAGTAAGGAAAGTATATGAAACTCATCCCAGATTCGGAAAATATTTTACAAATGTAAAAGAAGACGAAACATATGTAAAGCAGTTAAAAGAAAGAATGGGTCCAAAATATAAATCCGTAGTCAATAATATTTTAACCAACCTTTCCCATTACGAACATGATACCTCCGTAATGGGGAGCATGACGGACAGGATGAAAGCCTCTTCCAATATATGGGATTTCATGAGCAGATACGGAGATGAAAAAAATCCAGAAGCAAAGAAAGGGTTTATACAATATCAACAAACCAATGATTATAATAATGTGTTGGCGTCTTTGTCAAAAACAACGGTTAAAGCAAGAATAGACGTAAGGATAAAAGTATTGGATGAAATAAAAAATCTCAATAATCATATAACTATCATACGATCAAAGTTTGAAAAACAAGCTCCTTCGGGAGAAGATTTAGAAAATCTGAGAAAATACGAAACAATAGCAGAAACAGCCATTGATTATTTAATAAAAGACGAAGGACTGAGCAGAGAACACGGCGAATTTATTTTAGAGAGAATCAAAATAGGAGCGTTAAGCGATAAAACTGAAATTAAGAATGTTTTATTTTCTGATTTCAAGAACGTAATGATGATACCTAAAGATCCTTCGTTTGATTCGGCTAATTTTAAAAAGATAAAAGAAAATCCGTTATTGACGGAGCTTTGGGATATTTACAGGGAATCGGGAGAATACATTAACAACGTATATGGAAACATCTCTTCGGACAGGGTAGGGCTTCCTATGGTAAAAACTCCTCTTTCTGACAGGATGATGGGATACATGAGAGATATGTATAACAGCGTATTTAACAGAAGCAAGGAAAGAAGCACGGAGAAGAACCCCATGATGAAGTTCATTCTTGAACCTTTCAGAGAATTGACTCGGAATTTTTTTCAAAAAATAAAAACAAAAGACAAGCAAGGCATTATCAGCAACAGTCAAGACGCGGCAAGGATGGATATTGAAAGGCTTGCCGAGACTTACGTGATACAAGGAGTGCCCAGAGAAGAAGCCATAAAGAAAGCAAGAGAAAGAATAAATAAATATTATTTCGGAGATATAAACGCTTCCATTAAACAGATGTTGGCAGCCAGCGCCATGCACAGAACAAGGCATACCGCAGAACCTATCGTTACCGCCATGATGAATGTGTATAATACGGTGCTTTCGGGAAATAAAGAAAGAAGCGCGGGAAAAGCCAAACTTTTGTTTTGGGTAAACAAGTTCATCAAAAATCATTCTAATTCCGAGATGGATGACGGGAGATGGTCAAGCAAGCCTTTTCATGAATCCAGAACCATGAAAAATATGATCAAGGCATGGGGAGACGTAGAACTTGCCGCAAGCGAAAGAACCCGCAAAACGGTGTCTGAAAAGTTATGGAAACGATTTACGGAACAGGAAGATATTTTGCATAAAGAATACAGAGAAATATTAAAAAACGGAATCAAGGACGGACAGGAAATGGAAATTAACGAAGAAATAAACGGCATAGCATATAAATTTTCGGTAAAAGAGTTAAAAGACGAACACGGGAATCGCACGGGAGCATATTCCTATCATACCAATATGAAAGTAAATCCTCAGACAAATGAAATAGATTTTAAAAATTTGACTGAAACAGATCAGGATTTGAATGATCTGGGATTTGTAGATTCTTCAAAAAAGCAATTTGAATCCGCATTGGGTTATTACATTATGCAAAAGATGGACGCGATGGGTTCGGTAATTACCGTAAGTTCTATATTTGACGGAGTAATGATATGGGCAATATTCAAAGCATTGGGATTGTCTCCCATATCGGGAGTAAAGAACAGAGCGGAAGGGATACTTACCAACAATGCCGTAGATGCCTACGGAGAATATTGGACTCCTGGAAATTACATGAAAGCCAAAGGGTTTATGGGATTTTCCAATCTTCTGGGTTTTAGAAATATGTCATTGGACAGAGAACACAGAGGGAAGAAAAAACAAATGATAATCTTCAAGCATCTGATGAATAAATTGGGAGGATTGCAAGAAAAGCATGATACTTTGGAAAGAATGGCAGACAAAGAAAAAGCCTATAAAGCCAATAACTTATTCTTTTCGATGTCTATCAATTTTCCTGAATTTAAAAATCAAGGAGAGGTATTTTTATGCACTATGATGGATTACATGGTTACCGTGCCTAAAATCGGAAAAGACGGAAAAGCATTAAAAGACAAAAACGGAAAAACAGTAACCGAACAAGTCCCTTTCTTTGATAAAACCAAGATGGAATTTACTCTGTTTGACATTGACATGAGCGAGACTGTGCTGAAAGGGAAAAAAGACAAGTTCGGAGTCATAAACGTAAAGCCTGAATACAGAGATCATTTCGACATGAGCAGTCCGCAAATGGAAAATCTCAGATTAAAACTGACTACTAATGTATCGAGGATACAAGGTAATTTTTCCAAGACTGACGGGATGAAGATAAAGACCAGTATTACGGGAAGAATGGTCATGATGTTCAAGACTTATCTGGCAGAACACATCAACAGCAGATATGCGGGGATGTTTGAAGATTTTGACAAGAACTTAAATATAGATCTCAGCAATCAAAGAGTAAAAAGAAAAGGAAGAAATGCGGAATTATATCATTCAAGCAGCGCGGTAACCGCAGCTTATATGGCAATCGCGGGAGGCATGTCGGGGGGATGGCTTTATACTATTATAGCCATGTCGGGATTGGCTACGGGAGTAGTAGGCACTATCGCATTGTCTGCGGCTACTATTCCTTTTTTGGCAGGAGTCATGTTTACGGGCGTATATGCCGCAAAACATTTATTTTTTACCAAACATAAAATCAGAGAAGAAAGTCATCAGATACTTAAAATGGCATACTTTATAGAAAGCACTGTGTCCAATACATGGAATACATTCCCTTTATTCTTATCTTCTTTGACGGGAGGAAAAAACGCAGAAAGACTTACCATAAGAAAGACTATTCTTACGGGAAAGAAGCAAAGAGAAAACATAATGACCAAAGAAGAAGCACAAGCCATTCATGCCTGCGCGACAGAATTGGGAGCTAAAGTAGCCATGTTTATGGTTATGATAGCCATTGTACAACTGTTTAAACCCGATGACGACAAACTCAAAGACTCTCCCGAAAAGAGGTGGTATAATCAATTGATGAATTTAATGGTGCAACTGCAGTCTATGGGAGATGCGGCAATGTTTGTATATCTGTTGGCGGATGAATTGGGAAGAAATATGGTGGTGCAGACGGTGAAGGATATTGCGGAGTGCGTAAAGAAGTTATCAGACGGAAAATGGGGAGATGCGGGAGAGTCTGGATTGAAGGCTCTGCCTATTCCTAAATTAGTGCACAGTCCCATTGAATATCTTATCGGACCCGATTATGACTTGACTCATTCATGGTTCGGAGGAAACATGGGATATAAATATCTGGGAGACGCGCACAGCGATATTGCAGACAAAGGAGAAGGTTTGGCAGACAAGAAAATAAAAGGAAGCAAGGCAGAATTAAAAGATGCAAATCGTGAAAAATTTGCAAGATTAGCCAGAGAAAGCAAAGACGTAATGGCAGCGATAAATAAGACTTATGTAGATAAATATTTCAATCGAAAAGATTTGGCAGGCAGCAATAAAAAGGCTTTAAAAGCTAATGAAAAATATGGAGAAAATGTATCGCCGATGTTAGGATTGACCAAAGATCCAAATGTATTAAAAGCACCTGTGTCAGAAAAAGAATTTAATGATTTATTAATTGATAATGCAAAAATTACAATTAAAAAGAAAATAAAAGAAGCTATATGGAAAGAGTATTATACAGAAAAAAGAACAAGTACTTTTTCACCGCCTGATAAACCGACAGAAGCGCAAGTAGAAACAGAAGCGGCAAGAAGAACGGGTAAAATTATAAAAATCATGAGAGAAGATTTTAAGCTCAGTTTAGAACATGCAAAAGAAAAACCTGATATTTTTACTCGTTCCGCAGATAAAATAGGAGAAATAAAAGATATGATATTTGATTAAAAAATTAAAACAAAGCAAGGTACTCTTCCCTTGCTTTGTTTTACAGATTACTTACTCTCTCTCATAAGACGTGTTTCTCCTTTATTGTAATTATATGCTCCTCTCTCCTGAAACATAGGTCTTTGTTCATCTCTGAACGTTCTCAATTGCTGTACTTGTTCTGATTCTATTATTGCTCTGATCTTGAGCGCATAATTAGCATCCTGAGAATATCCGCTGTCAATGAGCAATTGAATATATTCTTCGTCTGACATATCCTTTTGTCTGATGCGGGATTGATAAATGGCATAGTCTGCCACGCAATCTTCGAGACTTGCATATACCGCATATCCAGACTCGCTTATTTTATCGCAAGCTACATGAGGTCTTACCAAAGGATATTTCATGCCCGTGATATTATTATACCACCTGCATAAATAACTGTTAAAATTCCCTGTTTCCAATCTCATTTGAGCCAAAACTACATATTTGTTTCGGATGCGATATTTATCAACCAGAGAATCTACGAAATCCAGATGTATAAATCCGTCCATGCTTCGCGTAGCCAGATCTCTTTTCATGTCATCGTATTCCTTTCCTTTTTCATTGATGAAATTCATCTTCTCCGTTTCCATTTTTAAAGTCTCTGCTTTAATCTTTGATTTGCAGAGTATGGTAAGCAATACCGCGTATCCCAGTACGAGCATTACAGTCCAGAATTCTATGTTCATGGTTTTCATTCTGATTTAGATTGGTTTAACTCTTTTTCCATTTCTTCTCTTTTCTTCATCGAAGCATTTATTCCTTCCATGATTTTCAGTTGTTTTTCGCGAAATTCCTTTAAGGATTCTGCCGCGTCTTTTTCCATCTTTTTGGAATACTGTCTGAAATCATAAATGAATTTTACGCAAAATGCGATGAATACAAGCACTACAAGAATGTCAAAAATCATAATAAGTTAATTTAAAATTTAATAATAGTATAAGTTATTCCCGTTCCTATCATGGGAGTAAATCCGTAAGAGGTCAATCCGTATCCCGCGAATACGCCTATGCCCCATTTTCTTTCTTTGGGCAATTCTACTTGATAGGAATTGATTGATTTGATTTCCGCATACGGATTTTTATCCGCAATCTGGACGTATGCTTTTTGTTTTCTGAACCATCCTTTATATTCGGGCACAAGAAGCACTTCGTATTCGTTTTTAACCGTAGCCCATACTCTTACAGAATCAAAAGCTCCGACCACGCTACCTTTAATCCATCCGTTAAGATTAAAATCAGAAAAATACTTGGGATATATAAAAATACTGTCCCCCTTTCGGAGGACAGTATCTGTAATTATCTCGGTTTTTGTTCTGACTTCATACCTTCCTTCGGATTTAAAAGCAGTCATGCTTCCTCCTTGTTTCAGTTCCTTCTTATATTTTGAAACCAACGATTGAAGATTTTTTATTTCTTTGTCTCTGATTTCTATTTCCAAAAAGGACTTTGCATTTTCCGTAACTAAAGATTTAATCTTGTACTGCGTCAAAGAGTCTTTGTCTATCCATACCTGCATTGAATCTTTGTTTATTACCCTATAAGTTCTGGGAGTAAACAATTCATCTTTAGAATAGACAAGAATTATGACAATGAGCAGGGCGCAACCCGATATAAATATGCCCTCTATATGGTCATCGACATAATCATATGCTCTCTCTAAGTACTCTTTCATTTTAGTTTTCATTTGGATCTGATTTTACCAAGACGTTTATGAGCACAAGGAGGACAAAAGTAAAGAATTGTTCCGACTTTCTTTGTCGTGCCTTCCTTTACTTTTTCCTTTGACCACTTTCTGCGCGTAATCAAATTGTCGAGATTTAATTTACTGTCAAATAAATCTCCTCCGTCTAATCCTTTGAGAGTAGCGGTGCAACTGTCGCAGGATATTCTTACTAATTTATGAATCTCTTTCATGTTTTTACATATTCATTGTTTACAAGCATTTTAATTCTCAATACGCAATCGGGACAAATTTTGTAGTGATGCACTACATTATTTATTATGGCAGATCCGATAATCCATTCTCTGCGGGATTCATCGGTTACGGGTCTTTTTGCCGTACATACCACGCAGGTATAACTGTCATCTGGAATTGAACTAAAAAATTGGTTCTTCATCAGATTTGTCTGTTTGGATTCCAAAATGTTCAGACGTCTCTTCAAGAATAACTTGATGTTTGTCCACTTTTATGCCTAAGTTATCTTGTTCTACTCCCGTGCCCGTGCTTCCAAATCCTTTGTCTCCTCTTTCAGTTTTAGTGATTTCTTCTTTCTTTTCGTCTCCAAACTGAATTTCAGGAACTGTCGCAGAACAAGCTACTAATTGAGCAATCCATTGTCCGTGTTCGATTTTTTGAGGCACGGAGGAATGATTGGTTACCACTACTTTAATCTCTCCTCTGTAATCTTCGTCAATAGTGCCGAACATCACAGAAATTCCTTTGAGAGAGAGTCCGCTTTTAGGTCTTACTTGAAGTTCGCCTCCTTCCATATGACCTATAATAATTCCCGTGCCGAAGAGCATCATTTTCCCTTGCGAGATTTTGATCTCTCTTTGCTCATGGAATAATTTATTGTCAAAATATTCAGGGTCTGCTTCTGCGTATCCATGATCTGGATCAATTACGGAAATTGCGGCAATGTCCATGCCCGATGCTTTCTTTGATCCGTAATGCGGATACGATTTAGCGGCTTCTGTTTTCAAAAATTTAATTTTCATCTGTTTTAATTTTTAATGTTTTAATTTTCTTTTCCAAGTTGATATTCGTGTATCGTAGTTTCTTCGATTATCTGCGTATTCATGATACCCATGTCATAAAGAATGTCCACCGCGCTTTTTTCTTTTTCTTTTCTCCATCGCAGTTGAAATTCTTCTAATCGGTATCCCCACAGATGAGTCAAAGCATAAATAATGTCAAAAGGGTTCGGCTTGAACAAGTCAAGCTGAATCCTTCTTTTCTTTACTCTGAACAAAGCTGCCAATGCTCTGCTTCTGAACATTACTTCTCTGTACCGTTGTTCTCCTTCGGGAGTATGTTGATAAATAAGGAAGTCTCTGGCTAATGCTTCCATTTCTCTTTCTTTTTTTCTTTCGTTATACCTCATTGTCAGTTTGTTTATTTCCAGACTTTGTCCAGATCTTTATTGAAAAATATTCTGTCCTCCGAAGTACAATTGAATATTTCTTCTTTCTTCTTTAAGGGAAGTTCCCATTCCGAATTATAGACGGACTCGGTATTTATCTTTTCTCCGAACTCTTCTTCTATGGTCTTTTTGAACTTTGTCAAAGCTGTATTCGACTTGGAAAGAATGGCATATTCTTCCTGTTTTCCTTTGCTTGAAAAGAGGTATTTCAATTCTTGTTCGTTGTACATTTCGCTGTACTTGGATTGAAGAAATTTATCATATGCTCCGAAATATTTTTCGGGTATTTCAATGACTATGCAATGCGCATATGCGGCAAGCAAGTCAGGTTCGGGACAATAATCATATTTAAAATAGGATTGTCCTTTCGTATAATTAAGGAAAGACTTAAATTCTTTCGGCGTTGATTTTTTATTAAACAAAACATATACGTTTCTTCCCGCTCCTACTTGCGCTCCGTTGAGCAAAGTGTCATAAATTCCCGCAGCCATTTTACGGGTTACGTTTAAACGATTTACGAAGTGTCCTCCGTATTCTTTTAAACAGGGCAACAAGAACCTCCATGTTTTGTTTATATAAAGTTTGTCTTTCTGGATAATCATGGCTCAGTTATTTTAGAATTAAAAAATCCTTTTTCGCAGTGAGAATATCTTCTCTCCACTGATTTTCTTCATAGTATTTGTACTCGTCCAATAACTCTTCCCATCCTTTGATTCTAACCGAAACCTGAGTCATAGAATCTGGATTGAAAGTATGTCCGTATCTTCCTCTGTGCAGAAAAGACTGTTCGCATTTATAGAGTACGGGATCTCCGTGATACATCGTAGATTCTACTATAAAAGAAAAATAGAAAGTGATTTCGTCTATTGCTCCTTTAAAATACCTGCCGAAACTAAAATTATTCTTTGCTGCTTCAATATACCATGCGGCTTGAATATCGTATCTGAACTTTTGCGCCTGCTGAGGAAAATAAATCACGGGTTCTGACATAGTCTTGAGATCCAGAATATGGATCTTGGCATGTTTCGTTTTATAATTGGATTGAGTTTGCACAATATCAGGCAATGCCTTACAGAGTTTTTTGTTGGTTTCAAAATATATCGGAAACTGATAATAAGTGAAAACATCGGATTCTCTGAGCGCATTTCTGTCAAAGAAAGCCTTTGTTTTAGGACTTTCCCGCAAAGATTTTGCAATGTTTTGCGCATGAAGCATCTTTTCGGGACTTATTATTTTCCTTCCTTTGGCTTGCGTAAGCTGATTAAAATAACCGCTTCCTCTTTCAATTATCTTATTGAGTCGAGTTTCGTTCTTCCAATTATTCTGCCATCCAAAGCTGTTGATTACTTCCGTAATGGCATTGGGATACAACCCTATTTCCAAAGGTTCGTTTACATGCGTTTCTACCACGCTTTTATGAATGGCTTCCACCATCGCAGCTTCTGTTTCGCTGAGCGCATATTCTTCTTCGGGCACAAAATAAGTTTTTTCTGTTGCGCCTTCTTCTGAAAATAAAAGACAATCCACCAAAGAACCTAATTTCATAGGTTCGGTTTCTTCGACTTCCGTGTCTTTTACGATAAACTTTTGCATACCCGAAGTCAATCCTTTCAGCGTAGATTGATTTAATCTGTCGGAAGCATAATATTTCTCAATGCTTTCCTTACTTCCTATCATTAATCCCATTTTTTTATTTTATTTATTAGTTGTTTAAAATCTTTAAAAGTCATGAACACCAATTGATCATACTCCGTTTTCTTTTTCCCTTTAGGAGATTGTTTATGGAGTATTCCTATCAAAAGAGCTTTTCTTTCCATAGAGTCTTTAGAAAATATTTTTTCTGTTTCTTCTTTGGTGTACTGCAAAACAGAGGAGGCATTGAACCCCCTCTGCAAGCCCGCTTTAATCTGCACGTTAAAGGGCAGATTAATCAAATCAATTCCCGCGTTGTCATGTTGCTTGCTTCCAAATCTGGAAGTTACGCATCTGTCAAAGCCCATTTTTCTAAACTCTCCCGCATAAATTTGTTCTGCGCGATGTCCCTTTTTTCTGTTCTGCTTTCCGTTAGTCATGCGACTCGTTGTTTGTTCTCGTAAATTTAATCAACTTTTTCAAGTCGAGTTTATTTATGTATTCTTCTTTTTCCTGTTCGAGACGGAAAGACTGACTTAACATAGAGACGTCTTTTTCGGGAAAAAGAATATCTTCTAACTTTTTCGCAGTGCAATGCACCAAATCTACGCGGTGTTTTGCGCATATCGAAATGTAAAAAGAATTAAGAATTTTGAACAAATGTTTATATGCGGGAACAGAAATCAATTCGTATGACACATACAGTCTGTAATACTGAGGCTCGTTGTATCTGTCATAGGTGCGAAGCATCGGTTTTTTCTCTGCCATAGAAAACGAAAAATTGCAAGTAGTCATCGCCAACAATATTTCTTCCTGCGCGGAAAGAATCAATCCTGGATATACCGAAATCGTAAAAGGACTTACCTTGCTTTTGTAAACCAATGTACGAGGCGTAGAATATCCCGTAATGCTTTCATAAAGTTTGTCTTTATGAAACTTTATGGAATTTTCCAACGGGGTGCGAGGTTTGAAATAGATTGCAAAATTCTCATAAGTCATCAAATGCGTGTTTTTGCTTACGTGATACAACATATCTATATATAAAGGATGATACTTTCTTTCATGCTCTTCCTTTATGAGAAATGAACCTGCTTTGCTCGTATTTACCTGCATAAACCAACTCATTTCCTGAATATTTCCTTCATGGTCGAGACCCAATACATTTCTCAGTTCAAAAGGAATGTCATATTTATATTTTATCGGATCTGTCATAACTCGGAAGTTAAATTCATCGGAAGAAAATATTCATAAAAGAAAGGCACATTCCTGATTTTCTGTTTCGCAATCATATTGCTTATATGATTGGTAAAGAAACCTGTCATAAGTCCTCCGATTACGGCAGCTATGTGAGAAGTCTGTCTCATAGTGCAAGGCGCATCCTCTACTTCTGAATCCTCGAACAAATATTCCTGATCATATTGTTCTATGGTATTCTTTGTTACGCAGAAGATTTGCAATTGCTCCATCAAAAGCCTTCCGTCTATAAAGATAGGTTCTATTCCCGTATCCTCGCGTATAAACTGATACGATCTTTTCCATACTTCAAACATATCTCTTCTCGCGGTCATGTTGTCAAAAGCAGAAAAGCAAAAAGGACAGGTAGCGGTGCTTTGAGTCAATTTTACGGCATACTCCGTGATGTCCACATTGGCAAAATTCCTTATCATGTAACGGAGCGCGGTAGTCTTATGACGGGTAACGTCATTTATAGTATAGAGCTGACCTCCCAGATTATGCAGTTCTACATGGTCTGGGTCATATACTACTATTTCAAATCCCGCTCTTGCCAAAAATAAAGCAAGCCAGCTTCCTATTCCTCCCGCGCCTCCTATTACCGCTTTATGTTTGCCTCCGTCTTTGCTGAACCAGGGGGCATCTTTAAATCTTTCGCTTATGGTTGTCATGTTTTTTATTGTTAAAATTAATTGCGCCTAATACTTTAGCGATAGTTTCTGCTATCGGAAACATATCTTTTAAATTTTCTAAATGATTGATACACTCTCCGAGCACAAATCTTTTCTTTTCTTTTTCGCTCAGAGATACTCCTTTTCTCATAATGACCTGATCTCCGAAATGCAGATTATACAATTCTGTAAAATCATTTTTGTCGATCTCGATATAATAAGGTTCAGATTCTCCTGCTATAATGATATGATCCTGCTCTAAATCTCTGAGCATAGAGGTCAGATAATAACAAGTGGGAGAATCTTCATCCGATAGAAGCTGTATTAAAAATTCTTCTATCAGCACATCAATCTCGGTATCTTTGATTTCTTTCTTTTTCTTTTCTCCGAGATGAGGTTTTAATGCGTTTTCTATCTCATTCAGTTGTTTTAACTGATCTGCGGCAGGATTGCGATATGACCCGTCTGGAAATCTGCTTCCCGTAGGCATATACACATTTGAAGAACCGTATAAACTCTGCGCAGAAGCATGAAAAGAAGGAACTTTTGCCGCTTCGATAATGCTTTCTACATTGTCCAGAAATAATTTGTCAAGCGCGGGAACGATAGGTTCTGTAAATATAGAACAGTCATGCACTATCATTTCCTCAGAAACAAAATTGACGTTTCTTTTAAAAGTCTTATACTTCTTTCCTTCTTCGTCTGTGGCAAAGAAATCTTCTTCTGCTGTTTTTGTCATTATGGATTTGAAAGCTATTTTAGCGGTCATTTCCAATTTGTTGTTCACGATCAAAGAAAGATAAAAGCTATGCGCTCCGCAATTGTCTTTTAATTCAGACACGTCAGTTCCGCTAAAGAAAACAGGCATGGTGTTATGCGAATGAATAAGACCTATTCTCCATTTCTTGCGAATGGTATCGGGTCTTTCATTGAAATAATCAATCATCTTGTCATCGTATCCCGAACCGTCTCTTTTAGGTTCGTTAAATTGATATTCCGTATAGGCTTGACTCCCTTTGTTCATGGGAATAATGTCCTCTGCGGTCAATTCCAATTCTTTGGGATTTTTGATAGTTCCTTTTACGGAATAGAGAAGTATGCCCGACCATTCTACTTCTCTGATTACTTTACAGAGATAGTTTATCTTCTCATGTACCAACGCAGGAATGAAGAGTTTTACCACTTCTTGTTGCGTACCTTCGATTTTAGTTTCCAATAAGTCTTTCATTTCGTTGTTTAATTAATTCTATAAATAACATTTTTTCCATTTCTTGAATGGCATACCCTTTAAATCCAGGATCGATTTCAAACCCAGAAGTGTCGTACAGATTATCTGACTCATTTGGTTTTTCAATGGTCAGCGTTACTTTCTTGTCTCTGAACCACCAATGATCGTCATCTACTTTCATCTGATGAACGAGAGTTTCTCTGTAACTCATATTTCTTGTGCCGTTTTCAAACCAATACTTTGTATTTGCTCCCGCCACATAATAAATTCCTTCCGCATAATCTAAATCGCAGTCAAGACCGTTTCTCAGAAATTTGTCAAACAGTTCGTCATTTTTAATTCCGAACCGATCTCCTTTATAAACAAAATTCAAATCTGGACATCCCCATTGCGAATAACACAGATAGATATATTTCCACGTTCTGTCAAAATTTCCCGTGATTTTTCCGTCTGCGAGATTTTTGGGAAGAGTCAGTTTATCCATCTGCACATAAGGCACTCCTTCCAATGATTCCCATTTGAGATAATCTTCCAATGACAGCAAAAGAAGCTGAAAAAGTTCTTCTTTATATCCGTTTACTCTGATTGCCCTGAGCAATTTCTGCAAAGGCGTTTCATTGCCCAGACAAAAAGTATGTCCAATGTCAAAAGGTTTATGATTGGTATATTTTGCCGTATGCAAATGCGAATGAGAATAATTCAAAAAGAACTCGTCATAATTAAGATACGCTCTGCATCCTCCGATTTGAGTATCGAAATAAAATCTGGGTTTCTTATGTATTCCTTCCTGACAAGAATTGTCGGTGCCTTCGCTTTCCATGCTAGAAGCATTAGACTCTATATGAAGAAATACATAAAGTTCTTTTATCAGATGTTTTTCTTTGAACGCATTGACAATTTTAATTTTTGGATAATACAATGCCACATACATTCCAAATCTGTCCAATTCCCAATTCTCCGCAAAAGGATAATAATAGAAATCCCAATTATTTCCCATCGTAGTATTAAGTATATCAATCATGGAATCAATTTGCTTGGCAAATACATAGGCTTCTTTAGGTCTTACTGCGGAAAGTCTGTCTGCTTTTGCCATCTCATAGATATATTGTGTTTTTCTGGTTTTTCCGTGTATGCAGTCCTGCAACAATTTCTTGTAAGGACTGCCTGCTCTGCAATATTTTATAGGTTCGTGCAATAACATAATTTATTTGTTTATTGTAATAATTAAATAAAACAAAAGAAGCAAGGAATTACCCTTGCTTCTTCGTTTCAAAAATCAAATCAGACTACACGCTGTCTTTTTCTAATTCTTCATACCCTTTTTGAAGAGCGGCAAGTTTAGGATCTTCAGGCGCGTCAAAACCTTCTTCTTCTACCTCACTGTCTTCATCATCGTCCTCATCATCCTCATTGCTCTCGTTCCTTACGTCATCTTCATCATAATCCGATTCATGATCTTCTCCGTCTCCTTCTTCGTCATCTTCATCGTCAGGATCAGTTTGCGCATTGAAACCTTTTTCAAGTTCGCTTACTACTGTTTTCACATCCTCAGGCAAGTCATATGCCTGTTTTACGTCAGGTGCAGTGCAATTCAGAGGAGTTTCTGTTTTTGCATTTTCCAATTCTTTGGAGAAATGGAGACGCACAAACTTTTCAAAATTCGTGAAAGCCTGAATCAAGAGCACATAGAATTTGAGCGCTTCTTGAATGAAGTAATCCTGTTTTTGAGCATTGAATTCAATGTCTCCGTAGCGGGCTTCAAAAGCAATGATTTCCTGACGGATAGTTTCCGCAGGAAGTTCAGCGAGGGATTTTCCCCCGTTTGCTTTTTTTATCGCTTCTTCTAGTTGAACAGAACGCTTTGCATAAAATGCAAGGTCTCGGTGAGACATGTGGTTCAATGCGTCTATTCCCAATCCCGATTTGGTTTTCACGGGGCGGAGATAAAGCACAAAATCTCCTGCAGGAAGTTTGGCATTGGGATGCGTAAAGGAAGTTTTCCCCACGCTTTCCGTAGGATTGAGATTATCCAACGCATAATGCTCTTGTACCAGAGGTTTCAATTCGCTCCATACTGTAGCAGCCGTTTTGATTTCTATGTATGTTCCGTTAGTGGAAAATACGGTTATTTTTCTTTCGTTCATGACTATTGTTTTTAAAATTTAAAAGTTTACTTACCATTTAATAAAACAAGACTTTGTTCTTTTCAGAATTTCATTTGCCTTGTAAAAGTGTTTGCATCCCTGAAATTTAATTCTGGAAGAGGGATGCTCCGCTTCCAGAATATAATTGAACTCGCTGTTCATGGGTATTTCCTTAACCTGTTCTATGTCATGTTTGACTTCTATATGAGGTCTGTCTTTTATGTGGTTTTTAATCCACATAGAATACTGTCCCCATATCATCCATATACAAGGCGTATGACGACTTATCATAGACACTGTTTCTCTCATAAAATTCCTCCATTGAGCAGGATGACCTATTCCGTCTCTTACTTCGGAAGTAAGCGAAAGATTCAACAACAGAACGCCTTGCTTGGCAAGATATTCCATTGAAGTTTTATCAGGATCATCGCTTAAAGGAACTTCATTTGATTTGATTTCGCCTTGAATGACATTTAACGCAAAAGCTCTTCGCTTATTGACGCTTGGATTTGTTATTCCGTAGGCTAATCCGTTATTCATGTCCGTGATATAAGGATTATATCCCGTGATGACGACTTTGATTTCGCTCAGAGGCACTTGAAAAGCATTGAATACGCATTTCTTTTCAGGTCTTATTCCGCGCACTATCCAATCTTCAAAAAGGTTCGACAAAGGATATACAGAAAGGTGTTTGAACAGAAAGCCCCAGCTTTCGTCAAACTGTTTTTGAAAAATGTCTTCCATCTCTTAATTTGATTTTTGATTTCTTTACCTTAGATTTTCATGAAGCAAATTTCCCAAAAAATGTTCTCCTCTCAGTCTCCTTACGTCTGCAGGGTCTTTCTCCAATCCCATAGGGATAGAATAAGCCATTGCTTTGTTTCCGAACTCTTTATTGATGATTCGGGTTAATTTGTCGGAAGCTGATATTCCAGGCAAATCATTGTCGAAAAATACAGTAATTCTCTTAGCTCTGTCGCAAAGACATTTGAGTTTCTCTTTGCACGGAAACATGCCTTCGTTCTGAAACCAGACGGATTGGTATCCGCAGTTCCGCAGTACTCGGCAATCTTTGTACGACTTTGAAATAATCAAATGCTCCACAGAAGCATCGAGGGTTTTTAAACCCCCGATGTCGTCTGCTTTGCAATTTGTGATAAACTTGCCTTTTCCTTTTTGAAAGGGCGTATAAATCTTTTTTCTTTCCTGTTCAAAACCGCTCAGCGCATAACATGCTTTATAGGGACTGAATACCCATGTGCCTTTTTTGGCGGTGGTCATGTGCACCCGTTTTACGGGAAAGATTTCATCGTCATTCAAATTTTTGCTGCTGATTCCGTAAGGTTGCCAATACCTTCTGTCTCTTTGTTCAAATTCCCGCGTTTCGGTTCGGATTATAGTCTCCTGTATTTGTGCCCGCGCAATTGAACTCTGACGTTTTAACGGAATCATCGTATCCTCATTGCCAGAAATAAAAAACTCATAAAGAGTCTGTATGGTATCTTGAAAATTGGAAGTGCCGAAGTAATGGCTTGCCGCGTTAAAACAATCCATATGGGTTCTTCCTCCGCTTCCAAAATCAATAAACCACAGTTTCCCTTTATAATATTCAAACCAACATCCCGCATTTCGATCTTCTCTGAAAGGAGATGTATAGAGTTTTCCGACATGAGGCTTCTCCTCAAAAACCAACTCAAAAATATCTTCTTCTGAAACATATTTGAGTATTTCGCTCTTGTCTAAATAGCCTCTCTCAATTCGGGCTATTTGCTTATAATCTAATTTGTAAGACATAAAAGATATTTTTAATTGGTTTCTGTTTTTGTTTTCTCTTTATTCCCAAGTAGCCGCAGCTCCCGTATTCTTTCCTCCCGTGAAGGAAGGCATCGGAGGAATATTCATATTGGGAAGTTTCATATATTCTGCCCTTCCCCCGCGAGACTCTTTGGTTTCGTCTATTTGCTGATTGGCTTTTTCGCTTTTCATGTACTCTTCGTCCCTTACAAAAGGATGAATGTTTTCTGCCGCGTCAATATATCGAAGTCCTTTGCGGGTTTCGATTTTAAGACTTGCGGTAGCAGTTTGCCATTCTCTTTGCTCAATCCATTTTCCTCCTTTGGGTTCAACAGATTTGCAGAGCCACCTTCCTCCTTTCATGTTGGGAGGAATTTGCAAATAGGTTTTAGATTGACCCGCAGAAATATTCCATTGATATTCCAAGAATACGTCCATCGGATTATTCTGGTATCCGTTGGGCACAAGAGACGTGATTACTTTAATATAATCTCCGAAACTTCCGAAAGGCTGTTTCAAAGTTTGTTTAAGCAATTCGTCATTTACGCCTATGGCTTTGAGAATATGATTGCAAGTGCCCGATACCTGATTTACGGCTTCGTTGTACTTCTTGATGTATTCATCGGAAGTTTTGTCCACCAGCAACTCTTTGTTTTTCCCGAATACGCGGGTTACTTCAAATACCCTCAATCGTTGTTCTTTTTCTCCGATTTTTATGGCTACTTCAAGCGCGTCCAATACCGCGTTGTCTTTGCCTGCATGGGGATTGTGAAAAATCTCCGTAACAAAGCATCCTGAATTAAGTCCGAAGAGAAACCACGCTTTCCCTCCTCCTGAACTTTTAAGCGATTCATCTTCATCGCTTACATACCCGAAACCTTTCAATTGTTCACTCATAACTGTTTTATTTAATTGTTTATTTATTTATTTAATTTCTCCAGATGTCATCGTCCTGTTTCTTGACTGCTGCCTTTACCGTAATAGGTTCAGGCTCTTTTAGCTGTTCTTTTGTTTCTGTTTCTGTTTTTGAAGGAACAGGCACAAAAGTAGTAACAGGGGTAGGCAATACGGAAGATTTGACAAAAGATACCACAGAGGTTTCTTCGTCTGTTCTTTCTGGTACTTCTGCTTCTGCTGTTTCTTCTTCATCTACAATAATGAAACCAGGTTTTTTCTTCGGTTTCATATATTTAAGATGTTCATTTTCCTTGAAGAAAAGACGTATTGCGCCCACAGGAATTTTCATATGTGTGGCAATCTCTGTTCGGGTCATTCCTGTTCCCATCAGTTCAATGACCTTGTCTTCGGTAATCACGTCTTTAAACTCCGCATAGCTTTTCTTATTTTTATAAGCAGCTAATTTAGGGTGCATGAACAGGCGTTTCAAATCCATTGCACGCAGTTCATATTTTTCTCCGATTTCCTTTCGCGTAACTCCTGCTTCGCACAGGGCTATTACGTCTTTGATTTTTACTTCCTTAATCTTTACGGGTATCATCTTATTTGTTTGTTATCATTATTAAAATAATCTTCGCTATGAGAAGCATAAAACAGGGCACTAATACAAAGTAATTCACCGTCCTGTTATATACTCTGTAATCCTTGTCTCTGGTCAGACTTACCGATTCGCTTACCAATGCGTATCCCGTAATCAAAGCCATGACAAAGCTCAGTATGTATCCCGTGCACCATACGTGCAGGGGATACTCATTTTTGTAGGGTTCAAAAAACCACTTGAAATAAGCCGTAAAAGCCACCGAGTTAGCCATTCCAAAATGAATGAAAAACAACCATTTTTTCAGCTTTTGCATATCAGTATTTCAAAAGTTTCTGCACTACAAAATTGTAATCATTGTCAATGATCGGTTCAAAGAGACTTTGCGGACTTCTTACGGTATTGAATCCGTCATTTTCCGTTTCAAGCACATACTTGGTAGTAGTGCCTTCTCTTAATGCTCTGGTATAAAGCACGGTTTCAAATTTGCCTTCCAATTGCATTTTGGTAGCCATGTTTCCGATAGTCTTTAACCGATACCTCACGTCATTTCCTTTCTTGAACTCTTCGGTATGTCCCGTAAGAAAAGCAAATCTGTTTTCTTCAAAGACTCCCGCTTCCAATGCGCTTTTGATGTGATCCGTAATTTCCTGATACGTTTTTGGAATTACGTGATAAGGATTTATCGGAGCGCGTTTTGTGCCGTACTCTTCTCTTCCTCCTACCCATACGGGATCTTTTTTGTCCGCATTAAACCAGATATTGGATTTGTGAGGGAAATTTCTCATCGCGGTGCTCTTGCCTGTGCCTGGTTCTCCTAACACCAAGATAGTGTTAAATCCCATGTTCTGCAAGTCAGAATTGAAAGTCCAGATATCTACTCCCCAATCCCTCCATTTGTCATAACCTGGTTTCTTCACCGCAGTCATGTACATTTCAGTTTGAATACCCGTGAGCGTATCCACGCACACGGTTCTCAGTCTCGTTTTCTTTTTTTCTTGTTCCATACTTTATTTATTTAGTTGTTTATTTTGCGTTTCTCAATCCCTCGATACATCTGGGCAGATCCTTTACATCGCTGAAAAATTCATCGTCTTTAATGTCTCCCGAAAAAAACTCTGAGGCTGCAATTGACAGATTTTGATCGGGATGCCATATTCTGAAAGTCTCTTTGCTGATCTGAATGAAAATGTGAAATTGCTCTCTTTCGTCAGATCCTATCAGATATTCCGTTCTGATTTCTTTAAAAGACAGTTTGCTTCTAAACAGGATCACGTTGATATGACAATTTGATTTGTCCTCTTTGGTCAAAAACTTTTTTCCGAGATCTATAAATTGTCCTTCCGCTACTTCGTTTATCACGTTGTACATAGTAGCTTTCTCTTGAGGAGAATAGGAATAAAATTCTAACAAGTAAGTGTTCATTTTTTAACGTTTTCTTTTATTTTGAAAATTTTTGTAATGCGTAAGCAGTTCCGATATCCTGAAAATGAGCAACATTTGATCATCTGTAAGCAATTTTTCAAGTTTCTCAGAAGTCTCTTTAAAGAATACTTGAATGGATCTGTCAAGAAGAGGACTTTCATGACTGTATATAATCATATCGGGTTCTTTGAGAGAAATGAAATAATATTCAATGTCTCTCTTTTTCTCCTTTATTAATATATCCAATTCTTTAATAGAAAATCTGCTTCTGAATACAAATACAGATTCTCCCATACTGCAAGGTTTCATTCTTCCATCTTGTTCTTCAAAACCTCTATCTTCTCCGAACTCTCTTTCAGAAACTACTACGTGTTCTTCAAACGCATCTTTTATATCCACAAACATATCATGAATAGGATCTAAAGCATAAGATACTACATGCAAAAAATAGGTGTTCATTTTTTCTTTGATTTTAATTTTTTGGAATTAGGAACATCTATATCAAAATCCTCTCCTTTCTTTTCGGCATCGGGAACAGGTTTGTCTTTTGTCATAAATTTATTTATTTCCGAAACATCAGGCATGTAATCCCATCCTTTTTCGATTTTTTTCTTTATGACAAAAAGAACAAGAGGATTGATTTTTTCATAAATATCTCCCCATGAAAGGTAATGTCCTCTGATATCAAGATTATCTACAATTCCTTTTATCAATGACATAGTGCTTGACTGAGTATATATAAGCATATTTGTAATGCGAGCCATTTCAGCATCGCTTAACTCTTCCATATACCTTTTACATCCCTCTTTTTTTACTTTGTCATTTTCAATTTCCCTTTTTCTGATGCCTTCGTTAATCTCTGCCAATTGCTTCTTAATCTCTTCGCGAGAGTCAGAAGGTTCTTTGTCAATGGTTAAAGATTTCTTTTCTTCTTCCTCTTCTTCATTCTTCTTTACATTTTCAGAACTCAATATCTGCACCAATTCGCGTTTTCCCTGTACTTCATCTAAGCGATATACGGGAAAATTAACGGAGGTTTCTGTTCTGTATCCTCCTTCTAATCTGCGTTTAAGAGTTTCATTGTCGGGATTAGGCATGTAGTATCCCCATTTTAGAAACTCATGTACAAAGTTTTTCAATCCTTCTTCTTTGGTATTAAAAAACATTAAATTTTCGTTGCCTTCGTATTTCAAAGGAATCAGGATATACACTAACCCTTCATAAGACATGTGATTGCAGAAGAACTGCATTTCCTTCCATGATTTGGAAGAGCGAAACAAATACAGAAAGGAATATACGTCATCTTCTTTGATGACGATAAATTCTCCTTCTATAATTTCCGAAAATAAACCAAATATATTATTTGGTTCGGCAGGCAAATGGGAGTGTATCTTTAAAAAATAGGTGGTCATAAGTCGTTGTTTAAAATTTTATTCAGAAAAGTTTTTTTGGCTTCCAATTCTTCTTTGTAAAAGGCTTGGTCTTTCTTGGACATGGAATTATAAATGCGTTCCATTTCCTCGATTTCAAGTTCGCATACTGATTTGAAATGCGTAATCGCGGCTTTTGCTTTCTTTAAAGCATTGGTTACCGTCATCATATACACGCCTTGTTCATTTAAAGCAGGAGATGCCATTTCATAAAGAGTAGAACGGGGTACGGAGGGTTTCTTCTTTGCGGTTTTCATAATTTTTATCTGTTTTGGACTTGTAATTTATTAAATATTTCAATTGAGAGGCTCAAAAGTTTTAAAATTTCCGAGCATGTTTACCTTAAAATGCTGAGGATATGCAGTATGCCTGCTTTCTACTAAATGAATACTTCTCATGTTAGGATAGAGCTGATTATTGTACCCGTCTTTGATTTTCATCCCGAAATGTTCTTTTAGATGATATTTATCGTCATTGGGGTTCATCAAAGTAAATAAATAATCGCTGTCCTCCGAGAGGTTATTGGTATCCTTCACGTCCTCTGCGGTAGGGTATAACAAGTCTCTTGAAAATTTCAATCTGTCTTGATCCACAATACTGCGATTTGTATGAATAATATGAATAAAGGAAAACTTGCATAAGTTCCTCAGTATCACCGTGTATTCTACAAATTTGTCAATATTCTGCTTCATGGTAAATCCCTGTTCAAGAATAAATTTTCGCAGATGGTCTGTAATCACTACGGTGTATTTATCGGGATTGTCGGGTACATACCCTACTATCCTTTCTCCGTTTCCAAACCTGTTTTTTATTATTCTTCCCTGAGATTCCGCATGACTCATCAAATGCTTATAAATTCCCGTAGGGTTATTTCTGTCCTCATTAAAGAAAATAGCTCCTTTCTTTATCAGATTTCCGTATTCGTCATACTCTCCGAATAAAGGCACTATTCTTTTTTCATACACCGTTTTCAAAGCATTTTTCACCGATTCGCATACGGGAATTAAATTCCCTTCGTCATCTTGAATCCTGCCCCGAAGATAATCGGGACAGAAGTCAATGATGTCTTTTCCTTTTTTCAAGGCGTTATTGGGAAGTTTGATTTTCTCTATCCCAAAATCGTGATGCAGAAAGTAAGCCGCAAAATCAAATTCCTTGCTGATGCGGTCTATTTCATAGGAATTGTAAATCCATTCTATCTGGATGTTATTCTTTATCGCATATATCCAGGGATTTATCAGAAACGCATAATCCACGAAGGTGGACTTTCCTACCTTAGCTCCGCTTGCCACCGAATAAATTCTCCCTTTCTGCAATCCGTTAATGGCATTGGTTACATTGATAAGTCCGTCTCCCAACGGGATTCCTTTATTTCCTCCTTGTTGTCCTTTCTTAAACTCAAGAATGAAATTCATTGCAGGGTATTGGTAAGATTTTCTTTCTTCCCTTCTGCAATTTTCAATTGTTCCTGTCTTATGTCAAGCCAGTTTTCAAGGTCTGAAATTCGATCTGCTCCCGATCCTTTCTCTATGAAATAATGAGGAAAGCGAATATACATGGGATCTGTATTGCACAGATACATCCAAGTCGCTTCCAATACGTCTTTTTTCCTTACTTCTGGATTTCTGGCAAAGAACTTTCTCATGCGAGCCATAGATTCTCTTACGTTTCCTCCTTTTTCTGGATTTCTCGTTTTAAACAGTTCCACATACTCGGTTTTAACCCATTCAAAATGATTGAGAGGCAATTCTTCCTGTATGTCGGGTACGTCAAAAAGAGGAATATTCCACATGATTTTTCCGTTCTCTTCGCAAAGAATATTTGCGGCATTTACTTTTGACTTAGCCAATTCAGGTATGGTACTCGGTTTTAAATCGAAGTATGTAGCCAATAAAAAGCAAAGTCCGTCATCTTTGGGAATATCAAATTCCGCAAAGACTTCCATTATCTTATCGTTGATTTTCATGCGTTGGCATTTGGGTTGTTAAAATAAATCTCACGCACTTTGCTTCTGTCAAATCTGTCTAATACAAGCTGTACCCATTTCTCGTCCTGAGTTTCCTCAAGCACGAATAACCAGATATGCGCTTTGTAGTCAGGTTGCATCAGCAAAGTACGCGAGATCTTTTGCGAAACCATTCCGTTCTTGTCAGAATTTGCCTGAGTGATTACAAGGTTGTCTATTTCCTTGTAAGTGTACCCAGTGCCTCCCGAATTGACCATTGCAATTCTTTCGATTTTATCCTCTTGAAATAACTTCAAGCATTTATCGTCAGTTTTGCTATGGAAAGTATAAGGGCACAGCGTTTTGGCTTGTTTGATATTATCGGCAAAGATTAAGGTTTTACCCTTAATTTCTTGTCCTAAATAATACTTCACAGCCGCTAACTTGGAAGGGGAATTGCCAATGAAACGCATCCTTGCAAAGATGCGAAACATTAAGCCTTTGTTTGAAGTGCCATCGCGTTTGGCAGTTTCAATGGCTTGAGACAAATACTCGTAATTCCTCCTTTCCGATGTCCAAAAGCACATCTGAGGTTTACTGATCAATAAGTTATTTCTCTCGTCCAATTTCACCCTTACTAAAGTAATATCATAATTCGATAAAATGCCTGCTTCTACCGCTTCATTGATATTTACGCTGTATAAAATTCTATTCAATCCCAATTGCATGTACAGTTCTTTTTTATGAGAGTGTTCGGTAGGCACTCCCGTCATGGAGATCATGTAATTACAACTGAGATTTTTGCTTATCAGATTTATGGCATTGTTCTCGGTGAGGCATTGTTCTTCATCGAGCACTATCATATCGTAATGACCTGTTGCCTTATGCAATGACGCATAAGTTACGAATGTAGTGCTTTTTAAATATTCCGAGACTTCCCATTTGACAAATTCTGCGGGAAGGTCAATCTCGCATAGTTTGGCAGAAGGGCTTGCCCATAATATAGAAGAAGGTTTCTCTCTTCTTATTATGTCCGTCATCAATTTGGTTTTCCCGAAACGGGGCGCAAGCAATAACCTACCGCTAGGTTTAGAAGGCAGGGAGGCGATGATTTCTTCCTGCATTAATGTCTTGCTGTCTGGCTGTGTTTTACTCATTGGTAATCATTTGAAGGGTTAATAACATTTAAAAGGACTCATTTGCGTCATTTGAATCATTTGTCAAATCAATTAAGAAATCAGGTTTAATCATTTTAAAATCAGTGGTTTTCTTTTTTAACTCTAGTTTTTTCAATTTTTCTTGTTCTTTTTGAATTTTCATTTGAATCTTTTCTTGCTCTTTTTTAATTCTCATTTGCTCTTTTTGGATTTTCATTTGTTCTTTCATTTGTTCTTTTTGGATTCTCATTTGCTCTCTTTTAATTCTCATTTGTTCTTTCTTTTGAATCTTTTCTTGCTCTTTTTGAAGTCTCATTTGTTCTCTCATTTGCTTCTTTTCTAATTTCATTTGAATCTTCTGTAACTTTTGTTCTTCCTCGTTAATGGGAAACAGTACGGAATCAATGATTTTTTTGGCTTCTGCCACGTAATATTCTTGGAAGATCAATCCCTTGATGTAATCTTCGTCAAATTTACTCAAATCATTCAGGGGGGTACACAGCCAACCCGATTCTAAATTTATTTCCCGTGCTCCTTCCAAATGCTTCAAAGAAGGCATCAACTTGATCAGAGTCTCGCCTTCTCCCGCTATTTTGGAGTACCTTCGCTCCTTGTGTAATAGGGATCTACCCGATACAATATAGCGCGTAATGCGCTGCAAGGTGTAATCATGAGACAAGTCGCCCTGCTCATCGTGAGTCCTGCTTATTAAATAGCTGCCCTTGTTCAGTTTGGTTCTTTTAAAGAAATCATAGACATTGTCGTGCTTGGCAAGAAATTCCTCAGGAGGAGTTCCATGAATGAAAAAAGCCTCTGCGGCTTTCTGCACCGCAAGCATCGAGAAATCTTTATGAAGCTCCAACTCAGACGGGGATTCATCATAGATAAAAGCAGTACCTTTCCGTTTAACTTGACCGTTTCCTTTGACAGCCATGTAATTGTTTACGTCTTTAATTATCATTTTCTTATAAAACGCATATTCTAATTTTAATTTGCTCATTTCTTCCCATGAATAACACAGATGCCATAACATGTGCATATCGCGTACATGTACTTTTACGGTAATGCCGTCTGTATTCACTTGCAATATAACTACGTCATTCAATTCTTCGACAATAGACTCGCATAACATGCAAATCAATAGTTGTCCGTTAATGGTGGTCGTTACCGTATATTGCATATCATATAAAGGAGAAAATGCGGAATTGCTTTTTCCGTAAGCTCCGTTTAATGCCAATTTGTATGCCAGATTTTCCACAGTTCCTTTTCCGTATTTCTTTCTTTCCTCGTAAATAGATTCGTAAATATCGCAGAACTCTTCTCCTAAATGGGCAGGATAATACCGATTTTGTATGGCTAAATTAGGATAAAAAGAAGAAATGTCAATGTCTATTATTTCATATTCCTCGTTGCTCTCATATATTCCTGGTTTAGTTACTCCGTGTATTCCTCCCGCTCCGAAATCATATTGAAATCCTTTATAGACTAAATTCAGATTTTTCTGCTTTTCTCTTACTAAGTTCTCTTTATAAAATGGTTTCAGTATTTCTAATTCTTCTAAAGGCAACTTTACAAAAGCATTTCTCATGTCATATATCACTTTGCTTTTAAAGTATTGAAGAAGTCTGTCAAAAGGTTCTGTTTGAAATTGTATGTAGGGGAATATGGTATCCTTTACGACTACAAATTCTCTTTTGGTATTGCGCGGCACTCTTTTTTTTGAACCATATCCTGTGTCCTCATACTCATATACTATGTCTGCTCCCAATTTCTTTACGATTTCCATTATCAGTATGGTTTCTCCTATTCTGGGAGAACTGTAATTGGTAAAATCCTTTCCGTATTTTTTTGACAGTTTCTCTCTCAGTTCTATTTCGGCAATGCTTTTGAAATACAGTTTTTCCGTAGCCAATACGTCATTTTTGCAATACTCTTCTACTTGTTCTATTTGATTTTCTTGCAAGGCTTTGTCAAATTCAAAAGGAGTTTCCGCAATATTGTCCATCCTCATGTTAAATTCCAACAGTTTCAAGGAAGCAGATTTTGCCTTGTTGTCAAAATGATGAATTTTATAGAGGTCAATTTGTTTGAGTTTTGTATTGTTTGCGTAATGCGCAGACTCTTCTTCTATCAACAGATTTGAAAATGTATGCAGTTTATGACAAAATTCTTCGGGTTTAAATCCCCATAACTGAGTAATGGCATGGTCTAATACGGGGTAATCGTAGTGCTGATTGTTAAATCCTATCATTTCTTTTACATTAGAAGCCAAGAAATGCAGGAGTTTTTCTCTTTCGTCTTTAAAAGGACTTATTTGAAAGGTATAAAATTGATTTGCGTTTTTGAAACAAATCAGAAACAGATTCGGATAGACTTCCAAATCATAAATCCATCTTCTTGGATTAGTCATATATTGCAGTTTTAGGGTTGATTTGCAGTTTGTTGTCTGTTAGAATAAAAAGGAAAGAAAGCAAACGCGGGAACTGCAAGAAACCGCGCTGCTTTCTTATCCACACTTAACACCAATCTATTTTGCCAATTATTTTGTACTCCACTTAATACGTCTTAACAGCACAGGAAGTTCTTTATTCTTAAAAAATATATAGACGTTGTATCCCTGAAGGGTAGGCTGTAAGTATTTATAGGGTCTTAGCATGGTCTCGTATTGATTGAGACCGTGAATTTCGACCCCTCCGAAATCATCGCATATGATCTGTTCGTAGTTCAATACTTCTTTGGCTATGGTATAGTCTGGAAAACCTGCTCCGCTGATATGACACAGGTGTTCAAAATGCTGTTCATATTCAATATAATGTTTCAGCATCCTCTGACCGTTCCTCTCCTGTTCATATTCTTGTTCAAGAGTAAGCGGTTTTTTATACGAAGGTTTTCGCTCCCTCTCTATGGTAAAAGAGGCTTGCGGAATTGCTTTTTGAAACGTGAAGCATAAACACAAAATACACATTAGAGTTTTCATACGATTTGAAATTTAAGTTAAAGGTACAAATTTTAGTTACAAATTGTGAGCGAGCAGATACTGAGGATTAATCGCTTTCATGCTGACTCTTCCTGCTTGTCCCGCTGTTTCAAATAAAGGATGATAAGTTTCGTGCATGGGTCTGAGCACGATTCCTTCCGCTCCCTGCAAAGGAGCTAAATGACTTCTTCGGTTCATTGTCAATTGTTTCACGTCCTCTATGTCATTGGTCAGCTCATAATCTACGTCTATTACGGGCACTGTATATAGTCCCAACAGATTGACAATGGTGTGTTGAAAAGAATAGAAAGGATAGAACTTTTTCATGTCGATGCTATATACCGAAAAGAAACGTACATGTTTTCCCTTCATTTTCAAGGGATTTCCCTGTATTCCTTCACCGTACAGTTCTCCCTGAATGGCGATATTGATGTCATTGTTCCTTCTCATTTTCTCCTCGATATGAAATTCCCTTGCCACTTTCCAATACATGCAACTCGGAGTTTCCAAGAGGTCTCTGTTACGGGAACATACACCGAATACTCCTTCATTGAGATAAAAGGTAATCGAGGTGCCGTCTATTTTCTCGGTGATGTAACACTTGAGAGGCTCTTCTTTTAAAGTAGCCAGATACTCCGTCATGTTCTCAATTCTCACTTCGTCTGTTTTGGGAATAAAAGAAGGAAAGTCTCCTTTTGTTTTGCTTCCCGAATTGTCATACATGGGAAGTTCGTATTTCACGATTTCAAGTAAGTCAGAGACATCGTCTCCTTCAAAAATATCACGGGGATAATGAGCTAAACTTTCCTCTAAGATGCTTAAAGGAAGCACTATTCCCTGTGAAATCTGACCTCGCATTATTCTGGTCTTTACTTTCTTGCCTTCTAAATCCCTGAAAGGCTCAGGCAACATGGGAGGAAACAGAGAATCAATTTCTACGAAAACAATTAAATCTCCTGCTTGGAAATTATCTTGTTTTCGTATCACTGATTTCCATCCCAATACAGAAGCAGTTTCGATATTGTCTGCTTCTTTGATAGGAGTGATTTCGGTTATTCTTTGAACCGAAGCTAATTTACGCATATGTTTTTTGGTTTTAATTTAAGTGTGCGATAAACAAAGTGCCTTCTTCTTCTCTTTCTTCTGCTTTCAACAATTCATCGCGGATTTTAACCGCTATTCTTTTAGCAGCTTCTTTGGCAATAAATTCCGTCTGTTTAGAAATCTGCTGATTGTAGAAATATACTACTCCAGAATAATATAAAGTGTCGAAAGGCTGATTTACATCCGCTTCCACCAATACTCTGAGCAACATTCTTTCCTGTTTGTCAAGAGCATCTGGTTTGCTGTGAGGATCTTTGGGCACTACCAACACGGAATATACGCATTTGTGTTTCCCTTCTCCTTTGCCTTGCAAGGTGATATGGATACCCAATGATTCGTCTTTTACGACTGCTTTTGCAATTCCTTCAAAATCTTTCCATTGAAAGTCAAAAACTTTTCCTTCTTTTACAAGCTCTTTTTGTGCTTCAAGAATGGTTTTGCCTTCTTTAAGGCGGGATTTCATTACTTCAAAAATGTTCATAGTTTTAGTTTTTCTTTAATTCGTGTTTTACCAATGCGTTGGCAGTAAGTCTTAAATGATCTGTGAGAGCAGCCCATTCATAGGCGCGACCAAATAATGCCTTAATTTGAAATCTCATATAAAACAATACTCCGAAACTTGTCAGTTCTTCATGTTTATTATAAGCAGTCACAAACATAGGCATAGTGATGGAATCTTCTATGTGCCGCATTTCTTGAAGCCATAAATCTAAAGTACTTTCAAGTTGATGGTTCAAATTAGAATAACGGATATAAGACAACGGATAATGCCCGATTTTTCTGACTATTAACCATTCTGCGGGAGGACAAAAATCTTTTACCATTTCTTCATACTCTTTTAAATCAGAGTCAGAATAATGAAAGTGAATAGGCGTGATATTGCCTGTTTCGGAAAAATTTAAAGAAGGAATTCGTTGAAATTTTTCTCTTGAATATTTACTTAGATTATACATAATTATTTGTTTAAATTTTCTTTTTCTCTTTTTTCTTTTTCTTTTTCTTCTTTTAAAAGGAAATCAGATACTCTTCTTAAATGCTCATATACATGAAGCCAAGAATAAGCACCGTTGCCCAGATCATCTATTTGAAATTCCATGTAAAACAATACTCCGAAACTTTTCAGAAATCCTTCTTTGGTATAAGAAGTGAGGTATTGATACATGCCTACTTTTTCATCCAGATATCTCATCCTTTTAAAAGCCAATTCCAATTCAGAATCTGCCGAATTTCCTGCATAAATTTTGTTGTAGCGAAGATAAGACAGCGGAGGAAAAAGACTGCTTGTAATCATCAGTATGTCCATTTTCTTCACATTCTCAAGATGCGACAAGCCTTTCAGTATGGCTTCGAGTCTCAATACCTTCGCTTCGGGTTCAAACTTCAATTCTTCTTTTGAAAATTCAATTACTTTATACATTGGTTTTAGTTTGGTTTGATTTGATTTAATTTAATTTAAAATAATTGCCATATGCGAGGCGTTACCACATTTGCGGGAGCATTTTTAAAATGGGCAATCATTTTTTCTTTGTCATATTCTTTGGCTGACGACATTCCTATTTCAGGAAATATAAATACGCGAGAGGGATATTTCCTGGCACATTCAAAAAGAGAGATTATGCTTGCTTTGATTTCTTTGTCAGAAAATATTTCTCCTTTGTAATTCTTTAATCTGAGCGCGTAAGAAAATCCTCTGAATCCTGTTTTTTCGGATACAAAATGTTTATAGGCGGCATATTGGTTCTGTATATACCTTTCTTTTACGGCTTCTATTTCAGCAATAGGTTTTAAATCGGGGGAAGCTATATACACGGCAGTTTCCCATATTTCAAAATTGTCTCCGTATTGATTGTTCCAATGATATTGTTTTCTCAATGCTCCGTCATAAAAAGCATAAAGTATTCCAATTCTGGCATCAGTACTCATGGAATATCTTTTGGCTTCGCCTGCTCCAAATACATTGATAATAGAGAACTCGTCAGTTTTTACCAGATTTACTCTTTTAATTCCATTATGTACAATAATGACAGAATTAAATCCCGAACATTGCAAACTTCCTTCTCCTGCAACTTGCACGGCATGTGCTTCTGCATATTGTATGCTGTTATGTCCTGCTTTTTGATGACAATAACAGAAGGCATGTTGTTCTGCATTGTGTCCCGCGATTTGATGCGAGTTGTTTCCCGCTTTCTGCACCGCATAATTTTTAGCGATTTGCACTGCCCAATCTTCTGCGTATTGATTGCATAACTCTTCTCCTTTTTGAAGCATGTTGTTTTTTCCTTTTTGCGAGGAATATCCTTTGGCTATCTGCACTGATTTTCCTTTGGCTATTTGCCTTGCCGAAAACTCTGCTTTCTGGAGACTCTTTCTGTCTGCAGTCTGTTTAGTCATATTCTTTGCTATTTGAACGGCTTCTTCTTCTGCAAATTGCTGCATGTTGTCTCCTCCTGACTGATATGCGTTTTCGTCAGCGGTCTGACTCGTATTGTCTCCTGCTTTCTGAATGGCGTAATTCCATGCAGACTGATCAGATTTATAACCTGCTATCTGAATGGCTTCTGTTTGTCCCGTCTGAACAGAATTTGCTCCCGCATGTTGATACCCTCTTTTTTTAATGGTGCTCTGCACTGCTCCGTGCATGGGAAAATTGGGATAATGATTGCGCATTAACCGACTTGCTTTGCGAAAAGAATTTCCGCTGTAAATGACAAGTCCTTTTTTAAATTTTACGCAATCTCCCAATTCTTTGTATCCTTCTTTTTTATCTACTTTGAAGATTACAAAATTGCCTTTGGCTTCTCCCCAACTCATTTTATAGTTATTGTGGTCAATTCCTATAAATCCTGCCAAAGGTTCTTCCCATTCCTGACAAATTACAGTACTTCCCTGCGGTACATTTACCACATTATTTCCCATTTTAATACAATCTTGAGTATCGCATCTGAATACTACAAGCACCTCGAAAGGATTTAATTCAAGTTTCATTTTGATTTAGTTTTAGTTTTCGGAAGTGTCTATTTCTTCGCAGAATTTCTCAATGAAAAAATTGGAAATCAGAAAAGTTTCGTTTCCATAATAATGAAGTTTTGCCAAAAGAAAAGTTTGTACCCGATTGTATCCTCCTATATATCCTTGTTCGGGAGGCGCGTATTCTACCACCATTGCGTCTTGAGGCAATTCTTTAAGGCAGTTTATTAATTGTTTAACTGTCATATTAGTTTATTTAATGGTTAATTTCATAGAAACATCCTATGCTGTGTCTTACTCCCTCAAGGCAATACTCAATAAATTCTTCTTCGAGTTGTCCGCAATAAGTAAGTTGTCCGTTCTCCTGCTTTCTTGTATCGCGCACAATGACATTGCCTGGTTCGTCTCTCATTAATTTACAAATGATTTCTTTTTCATTGTCGGGATATTGTTCAAGTTTGTCCACGTCAAATTCGCTGAGAGAAGCCACTCTGTATTCGTTTGATTCTTTCAAAATATCCTTTATTAAAAATGGATAGGTTACTCCTTTTCTTTTAATAAAGTCAAAATTTCTGTCAAGAGAAGTTACGCTTACAAATTCGCATGTCTGCAATTTAAGTTCTTCTGCGACAGTTTTGACATGCTCGAAATCATTAAATCTTATAATGATTATTTTGCCAGGCACTCCTGCCACTTCCAGAAATTCTTTTTTACAATAATCTCTGAGGAACTCGATTTTCTTTTCTCTTTCTTTTTTATAATATTCTTTAAATACATTGCTCATGATTGTTTTTTTAATTGGTTAAAATTACTGCGCTTATCTTTTTAGGATTATCTTCCTGAGTCCAACTGTATTCATCGCAATCTTCCTCTTTTTTTACATCCATTGCATCTATATCATTGACTTTTATACAGATGTGTTTGTAATCCCCTCGTATCATTATTTCTGCTTTCGGGGAATATTCTTTGAGTTGTTCAATTAATTCTTTTACGGTCATGTTATTTTATTTAAGTTTTATATTTACATCATCAGGAGCAATCCTTTTAAATCCCCGTCTTGTCTTTGTACATAACGGTCTGTTCTTTTTTTCAAAGTAACTTCTTCTAATTCGTCTAAATCCCAAAGTTCATTGGTACAGTATCCCCAATGACATTCAGATATGACTACTTTCATATCGGAAGGATATTTTTTTAGTTTTTCTCTTAGTTCTTCTACGGTCATGTTTATTTGGTTTAAAATTATAAATAAAAATTTAAAGAAATAAAGGAAACTCCTATTACGCATAGAAGTTTCCTTGTCATTCACAATCCTCTTTCTTGTTTGTAGTATCTCCCTCCTCCGTATTCTACGTGATCGTATTTATAAGGGAGTTCGACAAAATCCTGATATTTCCTAAGAAGTCTGTTTACGGTTTTTTCCGTTTTAGATTTCCTAATGGCATCAGTTGTGGTCTCATACTTGCCTCTGGTCATTGACAATATGCGCAGATTTGCTTTGTCTATGTAAGCGAATTTATTTTCATATACATGAATTTTCAATTCCTCGCATATTTCCGATACTTCTTCGGTTACATAAGTATTGGTTTCTTTGTCAAGAGTAGCGCAATGACCTTCCATGAGCAGTTCAAGAATACATTTCTGCACAATCTCTTTATGCACATATCTTTTGCATAGTTGCAAGGCTTCTGCTTTTATTTCATGTGCTTTGTCAAGAATGAATTTTTCGCGTTCATCTTCTTCGATTGCTTGTTTTTTAAGCCATTCCCGCAATTCATACTTGTTCATTTCCGATACCCATTTCTTCTTTTTCATCAGCAGCTCATTTCTTTGATTTTGTTCAGCGTTTTTAATTCTTCGCACTTTAACGTCATTTTCAATAAAGCCTCGTTGAATTTTTTTTCTGCGATTGCATATTTTCTCATAGTCGGTTCATAGCTTTCCGAAGATGACCAACCTCCTTCGTAATCTACGCTTCCCGCTTTCCAAGTTCCGTTTTCAGAGACTGCGATTTCTACAAATTCTTCATGGTCTTTGGAAAGTTTGTAGTTAGGAGGACAGTCAAATTGGATAGCTGTCATTACTTCCTGAGAATTGAGAGCCACCGTAATAATTTTGTGATACTTATAGCTCTTAGGAGTACAGGTAAAATTGCAGGCAGGCTTTACGGCTTTTCTGATTTCATAAGTTCCTTTGAGTTTTTTTGCCAATTTCTCAAGGAACTCGTCTGAGGTGTTTTGAATTTTGATTTTCATTGCAGTTTATTTAAAGGTTATTTTTTGTGATGCCAAGATAAAATTCTGTTAAAGGTATGGTCTTTTTCAGAGTTTTTTAATACTTCCTCTGTGTCATGGCTGTTTTCTATGTATAGCATTTGGAAGTTTCCTCTTTCTAAATTCCCAGTAACGTTCTCGTATATTTCAAGTTTTAATTTTTCGCATAAGTCTAATAGTTCATAGGCTACGAAAGATTTCATTTTGTTTTTCGAGGTGCAGGTATGTCCTGTTTCAATTATTTCCAGAATACATTCCCGTACTCTTTCCGCGTGTACATAGGTTTTAGACAGTTTTAAGGCATTGGTTTTAAACTCGTGAATCTTTTTGGCAAGTTCAAGTTGTGCCTTTTCTTTTTTAAGAGATTGCTCTCTGATATATAATTCCAACTCTTTGGAAGTTATATCGGCTACTGATCTGTTTGGCATGGCATTAAGGTTATTTTTATTATTCTTTTTTTTCTTCTTCTTCTTCTTTACATCTTGAATACATTACCGTTATTCCTTTTTTTGGTTCTCATTTCCGTTCCCCAGATATGTATAGACAATTTACGGGTAATTTCTAATACTTCCTGTACTATGTCAAGGTGTTCTGCGGTATCTTTTGCCACGCAGTTTCCTCTGTGGAGCAAATTCATTATGGCAAGCAATACCCTGATGTTTGGGTATTGCTTGCATAATTCAACAGCTCTGGTTTCAAGTTCAATCTGTTCTTTAGTCATAATGGATCAGTGTATTGTTTTGGCTTAATCAGATTTACAGGAGCGTCTTTTACAATTTCATATATCAGTTCATAAGGGTATCTGCTAAAATCGCATATTTCTACGTTGTTATACCATAAAAATATTTTATCGGGATGTTTGATACACGTTTGAAACAGTTTTTCAAAATTTTCTTTGAGCAAGGAATTTGTAATCAGTTTTTTTCCGTTTTCGTCTCTTACTACTAATCCGTATAATCCGCACCCGTTATAGCCTTCTGTCTGATTGTCTAAGGATACGGGTTTTTTAGGATCATGGGGACGTATGGTACGCACTACTACTTCAAATTCTCTGCCTTGTATGTGTACAGGATCAGTTCCCAAAAGAATATCGTCTGAATTTTTATAGGATTTCATGATTTTTCCTTGTCTGAAAATATGCACGTATTCAGGATTTAAGTTATCGTATGCGGTAACTACACGTTTGTTATTTGATTCCCTTAATCTGATAGTACTTTTTTCTCCTGTTTTTATTACGGAATTAGAAAAGTGATGCCACTCTGCATTGACTTTGCAATAATTTTCGCAATGTTGAGCAGAGTCCAGACCCGCAAAAAGTACAGAACTGTGTCCTCCTTTTTGATAGGAATATGAACCTATGTGTTGTACTGAAAAATCTCCTGCTTCCTGATAAGAGGTAAAACTTGCATACTGATAGGCTCTTGTTCCCGCATATTGCTTTGAAAAAGCTCCTGCAATTTGTACCGCACTGTCCATTGCTCTTTGTTCTGAAGTATTTTTTGCAAATTGTTTGGAGTAATTGCGTGCTGTTTGATGTGCTTCGCTTTTTGCAATTTGCGTTGCAAAATCACTGCTGCTTACCTGTTCACTGCAATAATAAGCGTTTTGTATTGCGTATTTGACAATGGCTACTTGTTTGTCATAGCTGAACAGCATGTTAGGATATGCTCTTTTCATGATCATTAAGGCAATGTCTCTGTTTTCTCCGCAATAAATGAGGTCTGCTGTTTTGAATACGATTTTGCCTTCGCAAGGTATCCATTCAGTATCTGGAGTCCATTCTGTTTTCTTGTATTCTGCGGAATGTCTTTTTACTTTGACTACTACCCAATGTCCCAACAGGTCTTTTTCTGGAATAAAATCCTCATAGCCTTTAGTCCATCCTGCTTGAAGCAGAGTTCCTTTAGTTTCAAATTCAGTATAGGCTTCTAAATTTTTAGTATCAGCCCAATTTGATTTTATGGGAGGATAATTTTTTGAGGAATCAGGCAATGGTTTGAGAGGAATTATAGTTCCGTTTCCTCTTACATTGTCGTGAGCACATTTAAAGATCACAAGCAATTCATTTGAGTGATCAATTTCAGGCATGTTCTTAGACCATGCTTCTAAATCTTGTAATACTGACATATTTGTTTTATTTAAAGTTTAATTTGATTTGTTTTAATATATCCAATACAGATTTTCTTAATGCTATTTTCAATCTTCTTAAAATATATTATATTTTGCTTTTAGCAGACATTTCAGGATCTGTTATAAATCTGTTATAAATGTATGATATTTTGCTTTTAGCAGAGATTTCAAATGCTGTTATAGATATTTTGCGGGTTATGTTACATTTTGCTTTTAAGAGAGATTGCGAGATCTGCTTCGAGTTATGTTATAGATATATTACATTTTGCTTTTAGCAGAGATTACGAGGTTGTTATAAATGTGTAATATTTTGCTTTTAAAAGAGGGTATTAGGAGATCATAAATTGCTATGTATTTCTTGTTTTTGAAGATTTAGAGAATTTTAGGGGTATTATGGAGTTAAAATGGTTTTATTTCCTGACATCAATTACTTCATTTCATCAACATTACCCTTCATTTCATCAACATTACCCTTCATTTCATCAACATTTCATCATCATCTTCTCAACTCTACTCATCATCTTCTCAACTCTACTCATCATTTCCCTGATTTCCCTAAAATCCTGACCATAACTGCCTAATTATCAAGGGGTTATGTAAGTAGCTGATAATCAAGCAGTTATAAAAAAGTTTTTTGTACTTTGGTAATAGTTTGTCTTTTTTACCCTCTTTTTTCACTTTTTTGAAAATTTTTTTGACCAATGGCATCAAGGGTTTCCAAACATTTCTGTACTTAAATTAAGCAATAAATTAGGAACAGTCATTTTTTTCGTCTAACTTTACGGTGTTTTCAATGAAAACCTTAGTTTGAAATTGAAAGCGGGGGGGGGCTCTTTTAAGGGTGGCTTCGCCACCCTGAAAACCGCCCCCCCACCGCACCCCCCCCCGCAAAACAGTATTTGAATTTTAAGACTAAGGAAATCAAAAAGGATTAAAAAGATTAAAAAGATTAAAAAGATTAAAAGAAATAAAAAACAAATCGTCCACGAGGAGATGCAGGAGATGCTATGCCCTTTCGGTTCTGGGGGCAAGGGTTCGGGAGGGTTCGGGGGTAATCAAACCCATTCAATAAAAAAAATAACAGTAAGGCAAATTCTACCCCTTATATATAGTGTTCTGATTTTTCCGTAATTCCTAATTCTGATTTTCCTAAAAAACAAAACCCAAAGAAGAACGTCTTTCCTCTTTGGGTTCGCTTGTGATAACTGCTTTAAGCAATCACGATTTTATTTCTGCCATTCTCGAAATAAACTTATACCAAAACAAATTACAATATACATGACATGAATGGACTTTCTCACTTAACTAAAACAAACAATCTATGAAACTGTTCAGTACAAATTTACCATCTTTTTTGCTTTTTTTGTTATTTAATTGACACACACATGATTTCCCCGCAAAAAAGAAATGGGGATCAGAGGGATGCGGGCAAGCAATTAGCCGCCAAACATACCCTCTGATTACCCTCATTTCCCAATCTTATTTCTTCAATCTTTTCCGTTAATCAGAACGGAGCGTTTTCTGCAATTTCAGGAACGCTTTCAACCGCAATTTCTGCATTTTCAGACGTTTCGATTACGTCTTGTTCTGCTTCATTTTGCGTAAAGCGATACTGCAAATACACAAATTGTCCGTTTACCAATATTTCCTTATTGGTAGTCGGATTCATTTTGGGACTCTGCTTTTCAAAGAACGGAGTAAAACTTTGGTGCATTACAATTTTGCCCTGAAGCAAATCCCCGAACTTATAATTGAGCGATTTCAAATATTCAAAATCGCCAGTGATAAATGCGGTGCGCTTATCCGCAAATCCTCGCGCGTTAATCACTAAATCCGCATTGGTTACGCGGATGCTGCCCATTTCTGGGTTTTTGGGAGAGGGTTTCACCACTTCGGCAAAACCATCATGCTTGACAATTCTTACTCTCATGACTTTTGGTATTAAAATGTTTATTGTTTTAGAAGATGCAGGCACTGTGCCCGCACCCAGAATAATAAAGGTTTGTTCCTTTGAGAATTTGTTTCTTTGAGAAGGGTTCATTTTTAAAATACACACAGGACACACACTTGTTTCCCGCGCTGATTTTTAATACACACATGGTAATGAATCTAATTTAAAAAAGTTATAATAGTAGCAAAATTCGCAGTATTGCTACTACGAATTTGCTACTAATTTTCACAATTAACCGATGATTGAGTTCAGCTCTTTGGCGAGGATATAATCCGCGCAATGACGAAGATGATTTCTGAGATCGCAGGCAGTCTCGACAATGCTGTCATCGCTCTGACTGACAAATTCGTCAAGCTGAGATTGCAAACAGATCAATGCTCCGAAACTGTCCATTATGCCTGCGCCTGGATCATAGGTGCTGACAAACTGAGAAGCAACGGAGCGATTTTCAACGGCTCGAAGAGTACGATACATCGCGGCTATATCCGCGTCTTGCATGTAATCCGTAATCGGGAAACGGAAATAGAGAACCGCAGGAAACCGAGAACATTCAAGAGCCTGAATATCAAACTCATACAGACCCAAATCAATGATGAGATCTCTGATTTGATCTGCCAATGCAGGTTGAGTTTGACTCAGATGATTCAGACCCGCAGGAATTAATTTGAACATAAAATGGTTGTTAAATTGTAAATAAATGATGTCAGTATGACACCCAAGCATAAGTAAGGATTGTTTCTGTTGAGAGTGTTTATATTTTACACATGACACACACGTTTGTTTCCCCCAAGAATAAATAAGCGAATAAAAGGGAGCGCATTTCTGCGCCCCCTTTTCCCGATTAGTGCACGGCTTCCATTACCATTTTTTCCAATTGCTTTTCGCAATCTTTGAGGGCGCTTTCTGCCCAATCCTTCGCATAGGAAGGCAATTTCTCATATTGCCCCTCATATATCCACATCAAATAGACCATTCCGTTGAAGGAGTGCGCGGAATAGCGTCTGGAATATTTCGCTCTATCCGTAATCTCCCGCATGGTCTCTTTGATTTCCCGAATGATCTCTTCTTCCTCTTCGTCTGTGGCTTCCATGTCTGCCTCAAAATGCGCGACATTCACTTTAATACCCATAGACATTACATTGTGCACCATCAACGGGCTGTGGGCTACTCTTTCTTCTAACGTTTTCATAACTGTTTGTTTTAATTGTTTATTGTTTTAATTAATTATACTACCAAGAACAAGAAAGGCTTGTTTCTTCGTGAAGAGAATACACAGGACACACACACTTGTTTCCCCAGCGTCAATAAAAAACAACGAGGATGCCCGAAGGCATCCCCGTTATTTCCGATTACATCGAGAATTGGAACTCTAAGTTCCCCGCAGGGTTGAGTACAAGCGAGTCCATGTTCTCGCTAACCCAATCCATCGCGTCTTTCACCTGATTAGGCGAATACGCAATCATCTCGTTGTCTGGCACGAATACCACAAGGGTATAGTTGCCGTTCTCGATTACTCTGCTGTTCTCGTGGATACTGGTCAGTATCTCGATGTCGCGGTCAGAGTTTGCACTGTGGGAGTGAGATACTTGGTATCCCATTTCGACTCCGTTTACTACTAAATTGGACATAAATAATTGGTTTTAGTTGGTAGCACTATTACTACCAAGAACAATAAAGGTTTGTTTCTTTGAGCATGAGGACACACACGTGATTGTTTCCAAGATGTGATAAAGGTATAAAATAAAAGAGAGAATAGCCGAAGCTATTCCCTCTTTATTCTCATTACTTCGCAATGAACTGTTTCTTCATTGCGTCATAATCTGCATAAGAAACATATTGCTTCTCATATCCGACTAATCCCGCATCGTCTTTAATATGCTGCAATAGCTTATTCGCGTAAGCTAATTGCTGCGTATTGCATTTAGAGGCGAAATCATTCTCAATGAATACCATGACCATATGGTCATGCTTTCCAAAGATTCTCTTGTGCCTCACAGTCTCTGCGAATTTCACAAAGTCCGCGAACTTCTTGTTTGTGAACTCCATTGCGATGTAACGCACAGTCCATCCTTTTACCACTACTGTTTTCATAAAATATTTGTTTTAGTTATGGCATATGCCCAGAATAAGAAAGGTTTGTTTCTTAATAAGACACATGACACACGTGATTGTATCCCCCAAGTAAAAAGAGAGAATAGCCGAAGCTATTCCCTCTGTTCTCGCTATTGAGCGCTAAACCATTCGCTATACAGTTCTTCCTGCATAACGTGTCTGTATTCCGCATCCATCATAGCCTGTACTTCGCTATTGGTGCGCTGTATCTTAGAGGGGAATACCTCTTCGATTTTATACGCTGCGGCTTCTCTGGAGAAATCCAGAAACTCTGCCACTTCGGGTTGCAACGAATACTTTACTACATCATCGCGTTGCTCTTGGGTGAGGCTCGCAAACCATTTGCGCATGTCCTCGAATTGTTCATTGGTCATAGAATTGTTGTTTTAATTAGTAGCAATATTACTACCAAGAATAAGAAAGGCTTGTTTCTTATAATGGGCTTCTATCGACACACGTGATATTCCCCTCAGAGAAAAAAGGGGAGAGAGGGCATAGCGCGAAGCTATACCCTCTGTTCCCTCTTTTCCCTCTATTTCGCGAATACTTCGCTGTATATCCAATGGGCTTGTCCATCGGCTATAAACATCAACGTAGCTTTATTATGCTCTTTAATTTCCTTCGCTCTGAAGGCGGCATAATCTGCGCAAAACTGTTCTCTGGTTTTTCCGTCATGCGTATATTCGACAAACCAGTCGTATTGCTGAATTATCTTCGCATATTTAGCGTCAATCAATTCAAGCATTGCAATCTTGCTCTGCTCTCTGCGAACTATATAGAGAGCATGTACAATGATTTTAAACGGAGCACGCAATACCTGAATGGCAGTGCGAAACATGAGACCAACGATGCCGAGTGCATACTCTGCAACTGTGAGGACGGAATTTACGATGAACTTTTTCATAATTGTTTGTTTTAAATTGTTTATAATTAACTACTATCAAATACAATAAAGGCTTGTTTCCATAAAGAAAGAGGGAATGAACATGTATTCATTCCCTCTGTATTCTTTACTTCATCAATATATCTATGTGCCTTTGCATGTCATAGATATTGTTCGCAGAAAGATATCCCATTGCAACTGCGAATAATAGCGAACCTATTATCGTAGCTATTGCTTTGAGTCTAACTACATTCCTCTCTGTGCGAGAGCGGCAGGATTCTAAACTGCATACATACATCGCATAGAGACCTTGATTGGCAAAGCAACCCCGTGAATACTCTTTCTCCTTGCGTCTTAGTTCAAGAAGAGGGAGTTCTCTGTACCATGTTCTATCGGCTGTAATCTTCTTGATTATCCGATACTTCTCCATGATGTATTCATCATAGCTTAGTCCCATGCTGTCTGCTTCGTCTTTCTCTTTGCAGTACAGCAAGAACTGTTCTCCCGCAATCATACCTTCAATGGTACGTGCAAGTCTGTTGTTTATTTCCTCAATCCGCGATGCTGCAAAGCGGAGAGCCGTATAAACTACGGTATAGATAGAACGTTTCATATTCATATATTATAAAGGTTTGTGTCTATTCATGGTCTGCGCCCCGCGTTACTATCTTGTGTTCGATAGTATCGTAGAATGACATACGATGATTGACATGCTGAGCAGAGATGCTGCCAAGCATGAGACACTGAGAACAGGATTGCATGCACTCTGTGCACTGCTCTTCTTTTGGAAGAACAGGACGTTCTGATTGTATTAAAATCAGGGCGGAGAAAATGCTCTTTCATTAAATAGCCGCAGGGGGCTTTCCCATTCAAAAAAAAGTAAGGGTTGTTTCTTAGGGGGTCTCACACTCTCACTAACTCTCCAAAAATTTCCCCAAAATTTTTTCCCACAAAAAAATTTTCAGTTTTTTCTCATATATTTGCTCCATAATATTATGAATCCAATTCAAAAAATACTTAATCTTCCTCTCAAGGAGTACTACATGAAGCATCTTGCCATAGTCAGTTGCCTTCTTCCTACTCATCTCACTGTCAAAGAGATAGAGGTTTTATCTTCGTTTTTAGTATTAAGCGGAGAGCTTACAAAACACAATCTTTTTAATCCTTTATGTCGCAAAAAAGTCAGAGAAACCTTAAATCTTTCGCAAGGAGGATTGGGCAATTACTTAAAATCTATGACGGACAAGAAGGTTTTAATGAAGTCGGAAGAGTTCGGGAAACTTGAAATCAGACCTTTTTTAATGCCCGATGCTTTTAAACAAGGGTATCAGATCATGCTTATAAATGAATCGGCTAAACCCTCTCAGTCATGAGATATAAAGCAAGAAAATTAATAGAAGAACTGTGCGCTCAGTTTCCAGACAAAGATCCTCAAGTGATAAAACAAGTCGTAAATTCATATTGGGCATTTGCAAGAAAGACCATAGAGTCGGGAAGTTTTGAAACTGTTTTGATGAAATATTTCGGAAGGTTTACCGTATTTCAAAGGAAAGCATTGTCTGTATTAAGAGAAACAAGAAAAGGAAACAAGGCTTTTGGAAAAACGCCAGAGGAACGAAGAACAATGGAATTGAACTTATTAAAGAGATTATACGGACAAAATAAATATAAAGAATATGATACGCATCACGCTCAAAACGGTATTCAAGGATCTTCTGAAAGGGAAGTTTCCGAAGAGTAAAGACATCTTTTTTTACTCGCAGGGAAATTTCAGATATGCTTTATACTATTCAAAATTCAGATTTCTGATACCCAGACACATTCAGGAACAATATGAATACCGCATCACGCAAATGGACAAAGTATGTTATGATACGGGATGTTGCAAGATATGCGGATGCAGTACTACCAAACTGCAGTTCGCGGACAAAGCCTGCGACAAACCTTGTTATCCTGCCATGAAAACCAAAAAAGAATGGAAAGCGTACAAGAAAGAAATGAAAACTTTAATAGATAAAATATGATCATTTACAAAACACAGCTCGAAAGAAACGGATTTAGCATATTCGATCCGAGACAACTTAAAGATTTATACAAATCGCATACAAACGATTTTAAATATGCGGAAGAGGAAGCGGTGAAGGAAGCCATAAAAGGCATGAATGTAAAGGGGACTAAAGTGTGCAGTCATTTCATCGTGAAGGGAACGCTTCATGCCAGAGTGGTGATAAACAACGGAATAGTGATTAAGGCAGAAACCTTAAAGAACTTTCAAGCCCCTTTATTTTCTAAAAGTCTGGAGTCTTATTTAAAAGAAACGGCGGATACTTCCATGTCTTTGATTATCTTTACGGAGGATAAATTTCAAATACATATGAAACATGCCGTATATTCTTTAGTGCCTGCTCCAGAGAGTATATTCACGAAAAAAAAGAAACCCGTTAAAATAGAAAAATCATGGAAACTTATTGGGAAGCGAGAGAAATCAATCTCGGAAATCACAAACAAGCCACAGTCGTCAAAGGACATTTCAAAGCCAAAGAAAACATCCCGAAAATCAAAGAAGTGATAGCGGGATGCAGTTGTTCTGTGGCAGGTTATGACGAAGCCAAAAAACAGATAGACTTTGCGTTCAGGGAAAGAATACCCGAACACATCAAAACGGAAACGCA
>Ga0081606_1000075_pt1 | contig 83040 bp, 85 predicted proteins | sample EareggfetidaYelm_FD_71127 | JGI IMG/M metagenome (GOLD analysis project Ga0081606, IMG submission 71127) | Earthworm egg capsule microbial community from the University of Washington, USA - E. fetida Yelm (SPADES assembly) (version 2) | ecosystem: Host-associated > Annelida > Reproductive system...
AAATGCGATGACGCGTATTGATATGAGCGAATACCAGGAACGCCACAGTGTGAGCCGGTTGGTAGGCGCGCCACCGGGTTATGTGGGTTATGATGAGGGTGGCCAATTGACCGAAGCCGTTCGCAGAAAACCGTATTCGGTGATTTTGCTGGACGAGATTGAAAAAGCACATCCAGATACGTTTAATATTCTGCTCCAGGTTTTAGACGAAGGCCGATTGACCGACAACAAAGGCCGTCTCGCCGATTTCAAAAACACGATCATTATCATGACCTCTAATATGGGAAGCGAAATCATACAGGAGAAATTCGAGAACCTCAAAGGCGGTGTTGAAGCGGCTACAGAAGCAGCAAAAACAGAAGTTTTGGGCCTGCTCAAACAAATGGTACGCCCGGAATTTATCAACCGGATTGATGAAATCGTGATGTTTACGCCGTTGACAACTGCAAATATCCAGCAAATCGTTGGCTTGCAATTAAAATCGATTACCAAAATGCTGGCGCAGCAAGGCATTACGATGGATGCGACTCCGGAAGCCGTGGCCTATTTATCTGAAAAAGGTTACGATCCGCAATTTGGCGCAAGGCCGGTCAAAAGAGTCATTCAGCGCGAGGTGCTGAATCAGTTGTCAAAGGAAATTTTATCCGGAGCAGTAGCCACAGACAGTATTATCCTGATCGATGCTTTTGACGGCCAACTGGTTTTCCGTAACCAGACACAGCAAATATAAAGTTTATAAAAATCATATGTTATAAAGCCGTTTTCGAAAGAAGCGGCTTTTTTCATACACCTTTTCCAGATGTTTTTCAGATAAACGATATTTCGTAATATGATTTGCCGACTTTTTAAATAATTGACCTTATTTTAACAGTAAAACTTGATTTCAAATGTTAAATTTAAACATCCATCTGATTTTACTATGCAAATCACTTAAAAAAATAAAATTTTATGGACAAAACCAATGTGGTTATTAAGATTCCCGGAATGATCGACGAAACAACAAATTTTCTGCATCTTGATGAAGAAAAACTGGTCGAGAAAACCATCGGACTCTTGCAAAGCAGGAAAAATGTGATCAATGTGCTTTTTAAATCAAATGGAAAGCCTGACTCGGAAAAAACTGATACGCTCACAAAAATCGAAATCCTGCTTGCAGATGAAAATGGGAATTTTAATTATTATGAAGATTAATGCAACGAAAGCCGGCTAATTGCCGGCTTTTTATTTGAAGTTTTTATTTCAACGGTTCTACTCAGCATCCAAAGTTTTATATCTGCATATTTTTTCAAATAGAAAATTTATAATTCTGTTGTAATTTTCTCAAAAAAAAATTTTTACAACAAAATCTGTTGGGATTTTTCAAAAATAAAATTTTTACAACAGATTCTGTTTGGATTTTTCAAAAATTAAATTTTTACAACAGAATATGTTGTGTTTTTTTTCAAAATAAAATTTTACAACAGATTTATTTTTACATCCGAAATCAAAAAAAGTTGATCCCGTGAATTTGAGTTCATTACACCTGCTAACAAATAATTTCTATATATTTGAAAAAAATACGATATGAAAAAATGGTTTTTTTCGATGTTATCCTTATATGCAATGGCGGCTTCAGCCCAAGCGGAGATTGGGTCAAATCTGACTTCAAATACCCAAAAAGTATGGCGTACGCCTGATGTCGATACGAAGCCACAATTAAAAAACGGATTGAATGAACTGTCGGCTTTTATCGGAAACCAATATAAATTCCCCGAAATCAAAAATAAAAAAATCAAGATTTTTGTAAGTTTCATCGTAGAACCCGACGGTACGATGACAGATATCAAAGCATTTTACATCAGTGTAAAAGACTGGATTACTACCGGTGATCAGGTTAAAATAGAGACTGAAGCAGAAAAGGAAAGCAATGCCAAGCAATCTGAACAACTCAAAAACGAAGCCGCCCGCGTTATTAAAGCATTTCCTGAAAAATGGATTCCGGCCAAGAAAGACGGCCAATTGGTACGCTGCCTTTACAATTATCCGATCAATTTCAATATTGAATAAAAAAAGCAGCTTACCGCTGCTTTTTTTTATTTTTCACGCGAAAATTCGTAGGTCTTTCCGTCGTAACTGTAACTGACTTCAGATTTGTTTTCACTGAATGTAAAAACCAAATGCTGCGTTTCAAACTTGTTTTCGCCGGTGGGTACAAGCATGAGCGGTTCAGTTCCCGGGCCAAAACTCACCATCAGGAAATTTTCTTTCTCTGAAAAGACCAATTTAATCTGCTGTATTTTTTTGTTGACAAATACCCCAACGTAAGCATCTGCAATTATATCTTTCTCTAAAACATCTTTACCTGAAACCCAGACGTTATTGGTTGGATTGCTGTCCGGTAAAACGTGGTTCGGATCTATCGTGATGCGATCGATTTCCTCTGTTGTATCCAAACGCAGCGTCCAGCTTTTGTTTCGCTGCCATACTTCCACCGGAAGGTTTTTTGTAATGGTTTTTCCGTTTTTTGTTTGTAATGACAATAATACCGGCATCGGCATTTTTTCGAGGTTGTCGATCGTTAACTGTAATCCTTTTGCAGGATCATTTTTAATGTATTTTACTTTACTGATGGCCTGGTCCAGTTTCCAATTGTTGATAAACCAGCTTCTCCAGAACCAACCTAAATCTTCGCCCGAAACATTTTCGATTGTCCTGAAAAAATCATCCGGCGATGGATGTTTGAATGCCCAACGCGAAATATATGTTTGCAAAGCCAGATCAAAACGTTCGGCGCCCAAAACCTGTTCCCTCAAAATCGTCAGCCCGGCAGCGGGTTTGTAATACAATAAAGTGCCAATATTGTTTTCCTGCATATTATCGGCAGCATTCATGATGCTTTCAAGGTTTGGATCGGTCATGTAACCTGCCGAACGGTTTAAGTCGGCCGGTGGCGATTTGTATTCGCCTTTGTTAAATTCGATTTCGCTTAACGAGTTGATAAAAGTATTCAAACCTTCATCCATCCAGCCAAATAAGCGTTCGTTAGAACCTACGATCATCGGAAACCATGTATGCCCAAATTCGTGATCGGTAACGCCCCAAAGACTGGATCCTTTGGATGTCCAATGGCAGAAAACAATTCCGGGATATTCCATTCCGCCCGCATTTGCTGCCACATTTGTCGCTGCCGGGTAAGGATATTCAAACCATTTTGCAGAGTAATGTTCGATACAGGCTTTGGTATATTCTGTTGATCTTCCCCAAGCCTGATTGCCGGCACTTTCTACCGGATAAGCCGAAATGGCAAGCGATTTCTTTCCGCTTGGGAGGTTGATTTTTGCAGCATCAATCACAAAAGCCGCCGATGAAGCCCAGGAAGCATCACGCGAATTTTTAAGTTTAAAATGCCAGTTTAAAGTAGGTTTTCCTGTGGGTCTTGAAGCCGGGCTAACCACTTCATCTGCTCCGCGTATGGTAATGGTCTTATCATTTTCAGCAGCGTTTTTCCAGCGTTTTTGCTGTTCCGGAGTATATACTTCTGCCGTGTTTACGAGTTCTCCGGAACAGACAACAATGTGGTTTGAAGGCGTTGTGATCGTAATATCATAATCGCCGTATTCGAGGTAAAATTCGCTGGCGCCTAAATACGGATTCGTATTCCAGCCGCGGATGTCGTCGTATACGCACATCCTTGGGTACCATTGCGCTATGGCAAATATTTTCCCGTTTTTAGTATCCTGAACGCCCATGCGGTCTGAGCCATAAATTGGGGAAAAGAACGAAAATTCTATTTTTATTTGGATACTACCGCCATTTGCCGCGAGTTCTTTTGGCAACATTAACTGCATCCTGGTGTCGTAAATATTGAACTTTACTGCGGTTTCGATGCTTTTTCCTTTTTCAATCGTTATGATTTTAACCGATTTTATTTGATGTCCGCCATCAAATACTTGTCCGTTGGCACCATTCCGGCTGCCTTCGAGCGGAATAACGGCATTGCCCCGTGAATCTTTGTCAAATAAGTTTTGGTCGATATTCATCCACAGGAAAGACAATTTGTCCGGGCTGTTGTTCGTATACGTCAGGATTGCTGTTCCGGTAATTTGATTATTTTGATCGTTGAGTTTTGCAGTAAGGATGTAATCTGCGCGATTTTGCCAGTATTTTGGACCAGGCTGTCCACTGGCTGACCGTGTTTCAGTGGCATTTTTAGTGTAAAAATTATTTGCAAACGCGGCACTGTAATCGTATTTTGACAGTTGTTTCTCCTGTGCATTGGCCATCGAAAAAATAAACAGAACGGCTACAGCGAATGGCTTTAAAATGTTTCTCATAATTTACATGGAATCTGTTACTGAATAAGGTGTAAAAATACTTTATTTATCTGTAAATGCCGATGCAAAAAAAAAACACCGCCGGTGGGCAGTGTAAAAATTGGAGTTTTATAATGATTTGTATATTCGGTTAATCGGGATCGAAGAGCCTTTCTTGAGAATCACCATTTGGTCGGTGACGCCCCAGACTGTGGTTTCGACTACTTTTTTAGACTCGCTGTCTTCAAAGAAAATCTTTATTTTAGAATGTTCGAGATTGCCCAGTGACAACGCACGGTTTAATTCGCGGTCTCTTTCGAATTTAGCATCACGATCTACAAGCACATCGCTTTTAGGGAACTGAAGATCGTTGATATGCTCTTTTTCAATGGTTTCAAATTGGTTCTGCATAGGGATAATTTTTAATTAGTAGTGGAATTTTTGGGATTATAAATTTAATCAAATATCTTTACCAACCAAGTAAATCTATTAAAATTTAAGATATTTTGCATACAATCACTTCACATTCAGGATTAATCGCAACAATTTCAGAAAAAGGTGCCGAATTAATTTCGCTTGCCAATAAAAATGGAAAAGAATTTATCTGGGAAGGAAATCCTGATTTTTGGGGCAAACATTCCCCCGTGCTTTTTCCGATCGTAGGCACGTTAAAAAACAATTCTTATGAATACGACGGGAATTCTTATACGCTGTCAAGACACGGTTTTGCACGCGATTTAACGTTTTCTGTCATTCAAAAATCCAAAGACAGCATTGCCTTTTCTTTATCGGATAATGCGCAAACCCTGGCTGTTTATCCATTTCATTTCGAACTGGTTATCACTTATACTTTAGACCAAGATTCTTTACATATTGCCTATAAAGTATCGAATAAAAATACTGTAAACCTGCCTTTTTCAATTGGTGCGCATCCGGCGTTTGCTTTGTCAGAAAATTTTGAAAATTACAGCCTTTTGTTTCCAAAGGATGAAAAACTGCAAGTCCATCCGTTAGAAAACGATTTGATTTCAAATAAAATGGAAACCATTTCGCTACAAAATCACGAATTGCCGCTGCATTATAAATTATTTGAAAACGACGCGCTTGTATTTAAAACGATCGAATCCAAAACCATAACCATTCTTAAAGATCAGGAACCACAACTTTCGGTTCGTTTTGACGGCTTTCCGAATTTGGGCATCTGGACCAAAAACCACGCGCCGTTTTTATGCATCGAGCCATGGTTTGGCTATTCCGACAGTGCTTCGGCCAATGGAAAAATCTCTGAAAAAGAAGGCATTCAAATTTTAAAACCCAATGAAGAATTTGAAAATTCGATTGTTATAGCGCTCTTTTAAGCTGTAATATGGAGTATTTGTAACAACTGTGGTTATAGATATACGAGTTGGTTTTTGAATCGGGCTAATTTTGTAACTGGCAAATTTTATTCGCCGGATGTACAAATACCACAAAAAATCAATGCGCCAGATCTTATTATTTTTAACTTTTTTGATCGTCTCCGGCTGTGCCGTTACAAGAACATCAAACGATTTTATTTTTCCGACCAAAGAAGGAAAAGCCAAATACATTGCCGCTTACGATAACACTTTGCAATCGCTTTGGGGTGTTCCGTTTGAAGAAAAAGACATCCCGACCACTTTCGGATTCGCTCACGTGATTGCCAGTGGCCCGGAAAATGGCGAGCCTGTAGTGTTATTCCACGGAACCGATGCGAGTTCGACCATGTGGTTTCCCAATGCCAAAGCACTCAGCAAAAATTACCGGGTTTATGCGATTGATTATCCTGTTGAAGCCGGAAAATCGCTGATGAACCTGCCCGATCTGAACAACAAACAGATGGTACAGTTTTACAATGAAATTTTTGATCAGCTGCAACTGCAATCCGTAAGCTTTGTAGCGGCTTCGCGTGGCGGATGGATTGCAACCTACTTAACGCTGCAGCCCGGAAACCGTGTCAAAAAACTGGTCTTGCTGAGTCCGGCACAAACTTTCGGAGGCGTAGATAAAAAAGGACAGGCACTTTCTGCAATTGCATTGAAAATCTTTCCGGACCGGGCGAAACTCGCTATTTTTTTCAAGAAATTTTCATTTTTCCCGGAAAAAATTAATGACAAATACAAAGAACAGTTTTATCTTGCAAACAAATTTGGGAAAAGCAAACCCGGACTAACAAAGATGCTGCAGTTTAAAGAAAAAGATATTGCCGCGCTGAAAATCCCGGTGATGGTGCTTGTGGGCGACCACGACATCATCAACAGCCCGAAAGCACTTGTCAAAGCCAAAGAATTGCTGCCGGATGCCGAAACCGCCTTGATTAAAGACGCCGGCCATTTTATCAGCATCGACCAATATGAGATCGTTAATAAAAAAATTATAGATTTTTTAAACAAAAAATAATTTATGCTCGACATTAATTTTTTCCCTTTCCCTGAACTTGAAACCGAAAGATTGCTCTTAAGGCGCGTTACTGCTGCTGACGCAAATGTGATTTTCGAAATACGCTCAGATGCTGAAACAATGAAATTTGTTCCGCGTCCATTGGTTACCACTATCGAAGAAGCATTGGCGCACATCAGGATGATCGACGATAAAATCGACAGCAATGAAGGCATCAATTGGGGAATTACAGTCAAAGGAAATCCGGAAATGATCGGTATCATTGGCCATTATAGAATACAACCTGAAAATTACCGTGCCGAAATCGGTTACATGATCCATCCGAAATTTCAGGGAAAAGGATACGTTACAGAAGCCATAGCGAAAGTTGTTGCTTATGGTTTTAACGAAATGAAACTGCATTCGATCGAAGCGGTTATCGATCCTGAAAATGAAGCTTCAGAAAAAGTGCTGCAGAAAAACGCATTTGTCAAAGAAGCCCATTTATTAGAAAATGAATTCTTTAACGGAAAATTCCTCGATACGGTAATTTATTCGAAACTCAATAAATAATCACGACGGGAATTTGGGAAGCGTCTTAATGTACAGTTCCTCAACTTTTTTCCTGGCCCAATCGGTTTTTCTTAAAAATGTCAGGCTTGATTTAATACTCGGGTTTTCATTAAAACACTTAATTTTAATGAGTTCGCCCAAAGTATCAAATCCATAAAAGGCTTCAAGCTGCTCAAGGATTTTTTGAAGTGTGAGGCCATGAAGCGGATCAGGTGATTTTTTTTCGTGCATGCTGCAAAAGTATGAAAGTTATTGAACCAAAGCGTTTATTCAAACATTCCCTTTCAGATGAATTTTAGGGATATTCCCTTTTGAGCTGTTGTTAGCCTTGCGTTTTCTTATTACATTTGCACCTATGTTAAAAACAATAAATATCTTAAACAAACGCGCCAGGTTCGACTATGAAGTGCTCGAAACCTATACGGCAGGCATTGTTTTAACCGGAACCGAAATTAAATCGATCCGTTTGGGAAAAGCGCAGATTACGGAGAGCTTTTGTGAATTTAATGAAGCAGACGAACTTTTCGCCATCAATACTTCAATTGAAGAATATACTTTTGGAAACCAGTTTAACCACAAAGCGCGCAGCGAACGCAAATTGCTGCTGAACCGCCGGGAATTAAAAAACCTGCGCAGAAGCGTAGAAACCAAAGGACTTACGATTGTACCGCTGAAATTGTTCACGAATGAAAAAGGCATGGCGAAACTCGAAATCGGACTCTGCAAAGGAAAGAAAACCTACGACAAACGGGAATCGCTAAAAGAACAGGACACCAAACGCGACCTTGACCGCATCAAAAAAGAATATAAATAATTCCTGAATTTCCTGGCGAATGAAAAGTGTACTCAAAAATGCACGCGAACAAAAAGGATTCACGACGCGGCAGGTTTCTGAAACTTTGGGAATCGATCAGGCATTGATCAGTAAATTTGAAAACGGCCTGCGCCGGCCTACGGAAAACCAGCTGCGCGCACTAAGCACACTCCTTGATGTTGATTTAGAAAGTTTAATGATTGCCTGGCTCAAAGAAAAAATCCTGGACACCATAGGTGACAATGCATTCGGACTACAGGCATTAAAGGCTGTAGAACAGGAAATTTCTAAAGAATCACCGACTGAAATCACATCCGATCCATTTCAAAAGTTACTCAACGAAATGGAATCGCTCAAGTCGATGCTAAACGAAAAAAAAACGTAAACTTACTTTTTAATCAGTTTTCTTACCGCGGTTTTCCCTTCGCTTTCCATTCTGGCTACATAAGAACCTTTGGCAAAAACACTCGTATCGATATTGGAATCAGACGAAAATTCCGACACATAAACGGTTCTTCCCTGAAGATCTGTAATGCTGATTTTTATTTTTCCATCCGTCTTAACAGACAAATGGTCCTGAAATGGATTTGGACTCACCTGGACCGCCGCGTTGTCAAATTCGGCTACAGCCAATGAACATTCGGGTGCCGATCCTGGAATTGCAGCAAAACCACCGTTGTTTACCCACCAATGTTCCCAGCTTCCACCCGATCCGGTTGCATTTTCCCAATCGTTCAGGTCAAAATAATTGGCGCCGTTCATCGTTCCCGGCACTTTGTAAGCCTTAAGCGCTTGTTGATTAAATTTCCACGTCAGCGGATTATTTGGCGTGCAGTTCTCTACAACATTTTCTGCAGCACAATTCGGCTGGATGAAATAGGCAAACTCATCATAATTTGGATAATCTCCGTAAACGTAAGCCCTGCCATCGCTTCCGATGCACACCGCCACATATTCATTACATGCAATTCCCCTGACATTTCTACCCGAATCCTGTTTGAGCCGCGCCATAAAAGCCGATTGCCTGCCGCGCCTGTCCGGGTTGTCATAATGCGTATCGGTAATCGTATTTTGCATAAACGGAACGGCCAGAAAATCATTCGAGCCAAGCGTTACCTTGTCGTGATACGGATCATTTAACGCCTGAGCCGAAGATACCGAACCGTTTTGCGCCGAAAAGTAATCGCTGCCCAAAATTGCCATTCCGGCACTGGTTCCGCCGATAGGACCGCGTTTGATGCTGATGTAAGCATTCAGCAAATCCTCAAGGGCATTGTCTTTAAAATAGGATACATAATTGTACTGGTCGCCGCCGGCAATCCAGATCATTTCGGCATGCGCCACTTTATCGAGGACATACGAATTTGTTGCACCGGCCACAGAAGTGATCACTAATGTTTCTACAGAATTGATTGCAATACCCAGTTCAGAATACAGGTAATCATTATAACCGTCACTGCCCGAACTCCTCAAAACCACTACATCTCCGCCGTTTGCTTTTCTCAAAAGCCACCGCATTGCCTCATCGTGCTCAGTTGCGCCGCCCATCAGGCAAAGCCCGGGCTCGGGAACTGCTTCACTATTGACAGGATTTCCAGTAAAATAACTGGTATATCCTTGTGCGAAAACGGAAACCTGGAACAATAGCAGGAGTAGTATTTTTTTCATATCAATTTTTGTTTTCCAATAAAGGAACAAAACGAAATTCCCCAAATTCATGTTTTTCAAACTGGGTTTCATTTTTACGGATCAGCATGGTCATGATCTGGTGTTCTTCGCCCAGCGGAATCACGAGCCTGCCTCCTATTTTCAATTGTGCCATCAGCGGTTTCGGGATAATTGGCGCCCCGGCCGTTACAATGATGCTGTCAAACGGCGCATGATTTGGCAATCCTTTATAACCGTCCCCAAACGACAAATGTTTCGGTCGGATGCCTAGTTTCGGCAATAAAACCGAAGTCGTTTTAAACAGCTCATTCTGGCGTTCGATGCTGTAAACCTTTGCGCCCATCATAAACAATACTGCGGTCTGATAACCGGAACCGGTTCCGATTTCCAAAATTTTATGGTCTTTTTTGATTTCGAGCAGCTGGCTTTGAAATGCCACAGTATAAGGTTGCGAAATGGTTTGCCCGGCGCCAATCGGAAAGGCTTTGTCCTGGTAAGCGTAATCTTCAAACGAAGAATTCAGGAACAAATGACGTGGAATTTTCTTAATTGCTTCAAGAACATTTTTATCAGTAATTCCCTTTTGGGCTAAAATGGCGGCAAGTTGGTTGCGAAGTCCTTGATGTTTGGCAGTATCTTTCAAAATCGGGGTAATTTTAAATGCAATAATACGCAAAAAATTAATTTTTTTCAGGAGCTGTTTCCTGCTATTCGTTTCAATCTTTTTCTTGTGCCTCGAAAAAGGATTTACACTGTTATCAGGGCTAGGGCTTTGCGTATCAGAAACAAATTTTATCCAGAAAATAAACTATCAATATCAATTATGGATTATCATTTAATTGTTATTTTTGTTGAAAATAGATCAATATGATAAAAGTCGGGGTTTTAGGTGCCGGTCACTTAGGAAAAATTCATTTGCGTTTATTGCAGCAATCCGAAAAATATGAACTCGTTGGTTTTTACGACGAAAATCTTGAAAACGGCGAGAAAATCGCAAAAGAGTTCGGGTACAAACAATTCCATACCATTGCCACTTTAATCCACGCTGTTGACGTTATCGATATTGTTACGCCTACGCTTTCACATTACAAATGTGCCAAAGTCGCGATCAAGTCCGGCAAGCACGTTTTTATAGAAAAACCGATCTCTAATACCGTTGCTGAAGCCGAGGAAATTATTGCGCTTGCCAAGGAATATCGTGTAAAAGGTTCTGTTGGCCATGTCGAAAGGTTCAATCCGGCATTCATTGCTACAAAAAACATGATCGAAAACCCGATGTTCATCGAAACGCACCGCTTGGCCGAGTTCAATCCGCGTGGCACCGATGTTCCCGTAGTGCTCGATTTAATGATCCATGACATTGATGCGATTTTAAGTGTGGTGAATTCGAAAGTAAAACACATCAATGCCAGTGGTGTTTCCGTTATTTCAGACACGCCAGACATTGCCAATGCCAGGATCGAATTTGAAAGCGGCTGTGTAGCCAATTTAACGGCGAGCCGCATTTCACTCAAAAATATGAGAAAATCGCGGTTTTTCCAGAAAGATGCTTACATCTCAGTCGATTTCCTTGAAAAGAAATGTGAAGTCGTAAAAATGAAAGATGCGCCGGAAGTGCCGGGCGATTTCGATATGATCCTGCAAAATGCAGAGGGTGTCAAAAAACAAATTTATTTTGCCAACCCGGATGTGGAAGCAAATAATGCGATTTTAGACGAATTGGAATCTTTTGCCGATGCGATCAACAATGACAGTACACCCGTAGTCACCTTGGAGCAAGGTACAGAGGCGCTGCGCGTGGCTTACCAAATCATCAATTGCTTTAAAAAATAAAATCATATAAAAATTGGGGAATTTAAGCTTTCGGGTGAAATCTTTAAATTTTTCAACCTTTAAACCTTTAAACTAAAATGAAAAACATTGCTGTAATCGGGGCCGGAACTATGGGCAACGGAATCGCCCACACTTTCGCTCAAAGCGGATTTACTGTAAAATTAATCGACGTATCTGAAAAATCGCTTGATAAAGGCATGGCAACCATCGCCGCAAATCTCGACAGAATGGTGGCAAAAGGAACGATTTCTGAAGATGACAAACGCAAAACAATCGGTAACATCATTACTTATACAGATATTAAAGACGGCGTTGTTGGTGTTGATCTGGTAGTGGAAGCCGCGACTGAAAATGTTGACCTTAAATTAAACATCTTCAAACAACTAAATGAAGCTTGCTCACACAACACAATTTTAGCAACCAATACTTCTTCTATTTCGATCACGCAAATTGGCGCGGTGGTTTCACATCCGGAAAGAGTGATCGGGATGCATTTTATGAATCCGGTACCGATCATGAAACTGGTTGAAATCATTCGTGGTTACAACACTTCCGACGAAGTAACCAAACTCATTATGGATTTGTCTGAAAAATTAGGTAAAGTCCCGGTAGAAGTCAATGATTACCCTGGCTTTGTAGCCAACAGGATTTTGATGCCAATGATCAACGAATCGATTGAAACACTTTACAATGGCGTGGCCGGTGTATATGAAATCGATACGGTGATGAAACTCGGAATGGCACATCCGATGGGGCCGTTACAACTCGCAGATTTCATCGGACTTGATGTTTGCCTGGCCATTTTAAATGTCATGTCTGACGGATTCAGAAACCCTAAATACGCGCCTTGCCCGTTATTGGTCAATATGGTTCGCGCCGGAAAACTTGGCATAAAAACCGGCGAGGGCTTTTATGATTATTCAGAAAGCAAAAAAGCGGAGAAAGTTTCCAAACAATTTAAAAACAATTAACAATGGATAATGGACAATGGATAATGCCCGATCAGGTAATTATCCATTGTCCATTATCAATTATCCATTAAATAAGTGGCCAAAATAGTTCCATTCAAAGCAGTTCGCCCTACGCGGGATAAAGTCAGCTTAGTGACTTCGCGCTCGTATGACGAATATTCTGCAGCCGAACTCGCGTCGCAACTCGATTTTAATCCGTTTTCGTTTTTGCATATCCTGAATCCGGCTTATGTGAACCAGCAGAAAATCGGGCTTGAGAAACGGTTCAAGCTGGTTGCTAAAAAATACCGCGATTTTAAACAGGAGGAAATTCTGGTCGATGAAGAAAAACCAGTGTTGTTTTTATATGAAATCCAATCCAAAAATCGCATCTTCAGTGGTATAATTGCAGCAACATCGATTGCAGATTATCAACAGAATGTGATCAAAAAACACGAAGACACGTTGCAATACCGGGTTGAACTTTTTAAGGACTATTTACACCAGACAGGTTTTAACACGGAACCGGTATTAATTACTTATCCTGACAATACCGAATTAAATGATTGGATTGCCAAAAAAAAGCAAACCGATTCATTATATGAGTTTTCTACAAAAAAACGGGAAAAACATACGTTGTGGAAAATTGACGATGAAGACGAAATACAACGGATCCAGTATATCTTTGAAAAAGTGGGAAACGTGTATATCGCAGATGGGCACCACCGCTCTGCTTCAGCGGAATTATTGTATTCAGAAGACAAGGCATCGGGAAATAAAAACCTTGATTATTTTATGAGTTTTCTGATTGCGGAAAGTAATGTGCAGATTTTTGAATACAACCGCATCATTCGCGACCTGAACGGAAACAGCAAAGAATCTTTTTTAGCCGAATTAGGCAAATTATTCTGGATCAAAAACAAAGAGCAGGAATTGTGGAAGCCTTTAAAGAAATTCCAGTTTGGTATGTACCTCGATGGGGAATTTTACAGCCTCGAATTAAAAGATACCAATAATTTCAGTTCGGTGCTTGAAAGCCTGGACGCCCAAATTTTATATGAAAAAGTCTTGCTTCCGATACTTGGCATTTCCGATTTAAGAAACGACGAACGCATTGATTATATTCCCGGAAACCAATCGATCACAACTATTAAAGAAGTCATTGACGAAGGGGAATTTGAAATCGGATTTATGCTTTTCCCGGCCGATATCTCTGAGATCAAGGCTCTGGCAGACAACAATTTGATCATGCCGCCGAAAAGCACTTATATTGAACCAAAATTCAGGAGCGGGCTGGTCGTATATGAAATATAACAATTGAATGATTTAAAGATTTAAAAATGTCAATAGCAGAAAATTTGTTGTTTATGCAGTCGGGATTGCCTGAAAATGTGACTTTGGTGGCTGTTTCAAAAACGAAGCCCGTAGCCGATTTACTGGAAGCTTATAAGGCCGGCCAACGCATTTTCGGGGAAAATAAGATCCAGGAAATGACCGATAAACAGCAGGAAATGCCTAAAGACATTCAATGGCATATGATCGGGCACGTACAATCTAACAAAGTCAGAATCATGGCGTCTTATGTCAATTTGATCCATGGTGTCGACAGTTTGAAATTGCTCGAAGAAATAAACAAACAAGCCATAAAAAACGACAGAATCATCAATTGCCTGCTTCAGGTTCACATTGCAGAAGAAGACACCAAATTTGGTTTGGATGAAACAGAACTACTTGAAATCTTAAAATCAGACACTTTCAAAAATTTAAAAAACATTAAAGTTGGCGGTTTAATGGGTATGGCTACTTTTACTGAAAATCAATCACAAATAAAAAAAGAATTCACCTTTTTAAAGGCATTATTTGATAAAGTGAATTCATTATCCATCATCCATGATCCATTATCTATTCTCTCCATGGGAATGTCCGGCGACTATAAAATTGCAATTGAATGCGGAAGCAATATGGTTCGGATTGGAAGCAGTATATTTGGTAACAGAAATTAAATTATAAATGTAGCCGGCGTCATGTCTTTCGACTTTCGACTTTTGACTAAAAAATTTGTACGCAATACTCGACATAGAAACAACCGGAGGGCAATTCAACGAAGAAGGAATTACCGAAATCGCGATTTATAAATTCGACGGCCATGAAGTGGTCGATCAGTTTATCAGCCTGGTAAATCCTGAAATCCCCATCCAGCCGTTTGTAATCAAATTGACCGGGATTAACAATGCGATGTTACGATCTGCGCCGAAATTCCATGAAGTTGCCAAACGCATTGTAGAAATCACTAAAGATTGTGTTATTGTTGCCCACAACGCTTCATTTGATTACAGGATTCTGCGAACAGAATTCCGCAGGCTTGGCTATGATTTCGAATCCCAAACCCTTTGCACCGTAGAACTTGCGAAAATTTTAATTCCTGAACAACCTTCATACAGTTTAGGAAAGCTCGTACGCGCACTTGGCATACCAATGGCAGACAGGCACAGGGCTTCGGGAGACGCATTAGCCACAGTAAAGCTTTTTAAAATGCTCTTGGATAAAGATCTTGAAAAAACGATTGTAAAGTCACTGATCCAGACTGAAATCGTCAAGGGAATTGCTCCTAAATTACTTGATATTGTAGAACATTTGCCATCAAAAACCGGTATTTATTACATTCATCGCGAAGACGGAAAAATTATTTACATTGGCAAAAGCCGCAACATTAAAAAACGCGTCAACCAGCATTTTACCGGAACTTCTAGAAAATGTAAAAAAATACAACTTGAAGTCTTTACGGTTACTTGTGAAATTACGGGTAGCGAACTGATCGCAATCCTCAAAGAAAGCGAAGAAATCAAGATCAATAAACCCATTTACAATCGCGCACAGAGTAAAACCATTTTACCGTGGTCATTGTATTGTGAAAAAGATGCAGCAGGTTACCTGAACCTCAGAATTGGAAAAACAGACGGTAGAAAAAAGGAAATCACCTCGTACGCCTCATTGATGGAAGCCAAGAATTCCCTGTTCAGAATTACTTCCGACTATCATTTGTGCCAGAAATTAAACGGGCTTTACGAGTCTGATGCCGAATGTTTCCAATATAAAATCAAGGAATGCGATGGTGCTTGTATTGGTAAAGTCGAAACCTCCGTTTACAATTTGCGCGTACAGGAATTTATTGATAAAAATTCATTTGACCATAAAAACCTAATGCTGATCGACCGTGGGCGAACCATTAACGAAAGAAGCGCTGTATTGATTGAAAACGGTGTTTATAAAGGCTATACGTTTTACGACCTGAATCATCAAATCAATACATTATCGGTGTTGAAAAATATCATCATCCCAATGCCGCACAATCGCGACACCAAATCAATCCTGCAAACTGCCATCCGAAAAAATAAAGGAATTAAAGTAGTTTCTTTTTAGGAGTTTGCCTAATTTTGATCAACTACAAAATTACAGCCCATTGCAAGCCAGGACACCAGCCAACATTCGCAGAAAATTCCATGAAGTAATTTATGAGGCTGACACCACGGCGGGTAAATTGTTTGACCTGGTTTTATTGCTGCTCATCATCATCAGTATTGCTGCGGTAATGCTTGAAAGTGTAGAAAGCATCCGGATCCAGTATGGACGGGAACTCGAAATTATCGAATGGATCATCACGCTTTTTTTTACATTTGAATACATCGGGCGGATTTTATCTGTTAGAAAACCTCTAAAATATATTTTCAGCTTTTACGGGATCATCGATTTACTGGCGACTTTGCCTGCCTATATCGACCTTATTTTTCCGGGATTGCATTTCCTGCTTTCGCTTCGCGCCTTGCGTTTGCTAAGGGTTTTCAGGATTTTAAAACTCGTGCATTTTGTCGGTGCCGGAAATTCACTTATTGATGCTTTAAAGAAAAGCCGTACAAAAATTGCCGTTTTTTTATTTACAGTTGTTGTCATCTGCATCATTTTAGGAACGATCATGTACATGATTGAAGGTCCGGAAAACGGGTTTTCGAGCATTCCGATGAGTGTATATTGGACTATTGTTACTTTAACAACGGTTGGTTTTGGCGATATTACACCGCAAACCGCCTTTGGGCAATTTATATCAATCATTATTATGATTTTGGGTTACGGCATCATTGCGGTTCCCACCGGATTGATCACCGCCCAATTCATGTCTGAAAAAGAGGAAGTTGGCAAAAATACCCAATCTTGCCCAAACTGTGCAGCAGAACACCATCGTGATGATGCCAAATTCTGCTACCATTGTGGCGCCTTGCTGAACGAATGACAATGGAACAATCAAAACAGAAATTTTTAATTACCGTGATCGGACCCACTGCAATTGGCAAAACGGCATTGAGTATCGTATTGGCGAATCACTTTAATTGTGAAATCATTTCGTGCGACTCGCGGCAGTTTTTTAAGGAAATGACTATTGGAACCGCGGTTCCAAGTGAAGAAGAGCTCGCAGCGGCGCAGCACCATTTCATCCATAACAAATCAATTTTTGAGAATTATACTGTTGGTGATTTTGAAAAAGAAGCGTTGGCAAAACTTGAAGCCCTTTTTGAAAATAATGATTATGCAGTCATGGTTGGCGGATCTGGTTTGTATGTCGACGCGGTTTTAAAAGGCTTTGATGAATTCCCGGAAATTGAAACTTCTGTTCGCGATTTTATCACTCTTAATTATGAAAAACAGGGCATTTCGTATTTACAAAATGAACTCGAACAGCTTGATCCTGTTTATTTTTCGGCTGTAGCCAAAGAAAATCCGCAACGGCTCATGCGTGCGCTTGAAGTTTGTTTAGGAACCGGTAAACCGTATTCGTCATTTTTGAATCTGAAGAAAAACGTCAGGAATTTTACCCCGATTGTCATTGGGCTTGAAGCCGACAGGAAAATTATTTACGACCGCATCAACCGCCGCGTTGACCTGATGATGGAATCAGGTTTGTTGGCAGAAGCCGAAATCTTGTATCCCAACAGAAAGCTGAATGCATTACAAACCGTTGGTTACCGCGAGTTGTTCAGTTATTTTGACGGCGATTTTACCTTGGAATTTGCCATTTCAGAAATTAAAAAAAACACCCGAAGGTTTGCAAAGCGGCAGTTAACATGGTTTAAACGTATTGAAAATGTGATGTGGTTTGATTTTACGGCTGATCCTTCTGAAATTATCGCGTTTGTAAAAAAATGTAAAAAGTAACACAACGCTTTCATTTTTTGAACCAATAAACGAACTTAAATAAATACCTGAATATGAGAAATTTATTCCCTGCTTTACTTTTGATACTTTTAGTAGCCTGCAATACAATTGATTACGACAGCGAAACCCGATTGGTTGTGGTAGGCCAAATTACCAATAATCAAGATATTGCCCTGCAAAATATTCCGGTTCGATTGACGGTATTTGATACGGTAGCCAAACATCAAGACGTTATAACTTATGGGGTTTCTGATGCTTCAGGCAATTTTAAATTGGTATTTCCCGGACCAAAAAACATCAATAATCTGATTCGTTTTGATTTGAATAATACTGGAAATACCGGCCAAAACACAGCATTCGATTCTATTCCGATAAGCGATTTTTCAAACTATAAACTAGATCTCGGACAGATTAGAATTTAAAAACATTTGAAATTCATTATGAAAAAAATAGCTACAGTTCTTACTATCCTCATTTTTCACTTTGTCCAAAGTCAGGAAACAACAAAAGACCGCGCCTTTTTTCTTGAGCCCCTTTTCAGGGTTTATGGAATAATCCCGATTAGTCTTGGCGATAACTATCTTGCCAAAGCTAATGACAGCAAAGTCTCAGCCGGAATTACAATGAGCATGTTTGAATACCATGACTTTAGATTAAGCGCCGGTTTTGACCATATTTATTATGATGTGACCGACATTTCTTTAGCAGGAAATGTCAAACGTTCCAGGTCAAATGCTGTTTACGGGATGGTTTCTTATGAAATTCCTGTTGTAAAGTCTTTTACAGTGCAACCTTATATTGGTGGCGGTTGGTCGGGAATTAATTTCTCAAGACCCAATAACGATGATGTTTTTTTTAATCCTAAGAACAGTAAAATTGATACACAACACGGACAACATTTTCGCGTAGGCTTTTATACTGATTACAGAGTTGACAAAATTTTATCTTTTTTCGCCGGTGTAAATTATGTCCATGCAAAATACAACATCAATACCGCTTCCGATTTGGTGTCATTTTTTGATCATGCCAAAACAATACAATTCAACTTTGGAATCAAGGTTGGTTATTCGAAAAAAGAAAAATACTTAAAATAATAAGATGCCCATTTCCCCTGTTTTTACTTCAGTCTATTCCCATGAATGGGAAATCAATTTTACGCAATGTGCACCCAACGGCTTTTTAAAATATGTCGATTTGTGCAATTTGCTGCAACTGACTGCAGCAGAGCATTCTATTTTAGGCGGTTTGAGTTTTAATGACATGCAGGTTTTCGACCAGGCGTGGGTTTTGAGCCGCATCCGGATTGAGGTTGCCGATTTACCGAAATGGCAAGACAGAGTCATTGTAAAAACCTGGATAGAAAGCTTGCAGGGTTCGAGTTCCGTGAGGAATATTGAAATGTACCTCAACGGTAAGAAAATTGCCGGAGCGACGACTTTTTGGGTGGTTTTTAATACGAAAATCAGAAAGGCCGAAGCCTTGGCTTTACCACACGAACATTATGAAAAATTCCCCGAAATACACGCGACTACAATTCCGTTTTCGAGGATTAATGTGTTGAAAAATACGGTGGCGGTTTCGGAAAGAAAGGTGGTTTTATCGGATTTGGATATTGTGAACCATGTCAACAATACGAAATACCTGGAATGGTGTTTGGATGCTTTGGAAGTGAAATCGGTGTTGAAAAAGGAAATCAAAACTTTGGAGATGAATTTCCTAAGGGAATTGAATTTGGAGGACGAAGTACAAATTTGTGCGAATTCCGATGAGAAACCTGATTATTTTTCGGTGACAAAAAATGGCAAAGTGGTGTTTGCATTGGTTTTGGAACGGAATTCCTAAAGACGATGATTTTGTTCCTATTCGTCGCCGGTTCGATAGGGAAACTATGGAAATTGAACCATTAAGGCATTAAGTTTCATTACGCCGTTAAAAATATTCCTTAGTAATTATTTAGTATAAATATTTATTCTCGACCGTGATGCCTAACCGTGATGGAAGCGGAAAGCATTTTGAAATAAAAAATCACCTTTCCTGAAACAAAAAAGCGACCGTAAGGAAGCTCTTTTTGCTTTCATTGGAAAGGTTTTTTTATGAGGAATCTTGTAACGGACAGCGCGAATAGTTTAAAAAAAAAAGCCCTGATTGCTCAGGACTTCCGATTTATTCTGCTTTATTTTTTACGACCAGCCTGAAACCTTCACCATGTATGTTGAGGATTTCGACGTCTTCGTCAAGTTTTAGGTATTTTCTGAGTTTGGCGATGTAGACATCCATACTTCTTGAGGTGAAATAGTTGTCGTCTCTCCAGATTTTGGTAAGCGCCAATTCTCTTGGCATCAAATCATTTTCGTAAACAGCAAGCATTTTAAGCAATTCGTTTTCTTTTGGCGACAGTTTGATTGGCTCGTCGTTTTTGAATGTTAAGAAACGCAGTTTGGAATTCAGGTGGAAATTTCCAATCTGGAATTCAAATTTCACGTGGTCGTTTTTCACGTCGGCAGCTTTTCTCTGGATGATTGCTTTGATTTTCATCAGCAATACTTCAGAATCGAACGGTTTGTTCAGGTAATCGTCTGCGCCCACTTTGTATCCTTTAAGCACATCTTCTTTCATCGATTTTGCGGTAAGGAAAATAATCGGCACATCTTTGTTTTTCTCGCGGATTTCTTTTGCCAGCGTGTAACCGTCTTTGTAAGGCATCATCACGTCGAGAATACAAAGGTCGAAAGTGTCTTTTTTGAATTTTTCAAAACCTTCCATCCCATTTTTAGCTAGGGTTACATCGAAATCATTTAGGGTTAAATAATCTTTTAGTATCGCTCCGAAATTCTGGTCATCTTCTACTAAAAGTATTTTTTTATTTTCTGTTTCCATAATTATTAATTAATGAGTGGTATTTTAATTATAAATGTACTTCCTTTTCCTTTTTCACTTTCAACGAATATCTGGCCGTTGTGGTCATCGATAATCCGCCTTACGTAAGCTAAACCAAGTCCGTGGCCTTTCACATTGTGTAAATCCCCGGTATGTTCGCGGTAGAATTTTTCAAAAATCCGCTTTTGCGCCACTTTGCTCATTCCGGCGCCCTGGTCTTTTATTTTTATAATGACGAAATCTTTTACATTTTCTGTATAGATGTCGATTCTTGGTTCTTCCGGCGAATATTTGATCGCGTTGTCTAATATATTTACGATAACATTCGTAAAATGGACGTCGTTTAATAAAACGGTTGTCCGATTGGCATTGTAATGTGTGGTGATCGTGCCTTGACGGTCTTCGATAATCAAATTAACATGTTCGATGGCTTCATCGATAATTTCCTGTACATCATTGGATTCTTTATTAATGTCGAGCTCCTTCTTCTCTAATTTTGAAATCCGCAATACATTTTCAACCTGGGCGTGCATTCTTTTATTTTCGTCGCGAATCATTTGCAGGTAACGTGTTACCTTTTCCCTGTCATCAATGATTTTTGGGTTTTTAATGGCATCCAATGCAAGATTAATCGTTGCAATGGGCGTTTTAAACTCATGCGTCATATTGTTGATGAAATCGGTTTTGATTTCTGAAATATGGCGTTGGCGGATCAATTGGTTCAAGGCGCTTGAATACGCAATGATAATAATGAGCGTAAAAACGATGGACAATATGGTAATGCCGACCAATTTAGAAAACAGGAATTTTTCCTTGTGCGGAAAACAAACCAGCAACTGGTATTTGTTGTTTCCTTCGTTGTCCGTGAAAATCGGGATCGTATAGGTATCGTTTTTAGAATACCTGAATTTTTCAGATTGAATTTTCGTAGCCAATCCGTTGCTGTAAATCCCGAATTCGAAAGGCGTTTTTACACCGTATTCTTTCAATTCGTTTGACAACAATTCTTGTAATTTTTCTTTAGAAATACGCTCCTGCAATGGTTTAGCTGAGGCGATGTCTTTAAAGAAAATTTCAAATTGTGCATTGTCTAGAATGTCGAGTTTGCCTGTTTTCTGGATTTTGATATCCGGAGTAATCTTTTTTACCCCCGAATTATCGATATTGTCGTTGTTATAAACTTCTGTAACCCGTTTTGAGGAGAAGTTTTTCAGTTTTAAACTGTCAATTTTTTTATCAAAGAACGATGCTGAAATATTGTAATCTTCAGAAATAATATTGTTTGAATAAATGATCGTTTCATTGGTACGCGAATTTCTCTGATAGTATCCAAATTCAAGAAAATCACTTTTTTGAGGCTCTTTTCCGATACTGTCTTTTAACTTTTTGTACTTGTCAATAAAACTGTAGGCTTCTTCTTTTTGAAGTTTGTCGGCAACATTGCCAATCACTTGTTTCACATGAAAGCGAAATTGCTCCTCATTGTTCTTAAAAGAAGTGTTAAACCAATAGACCTGAACCAGAATTATACCTATCAAAGACAGGCTCATTAGCAAAACAAGCAATCGGAAAAACAATTTATTCATCTTAACAAAGTTAGGATTTTAACATTTATACTATCAATGGATTAACCAAACATTAACATTTAAAGTTAATTTTACTGAATTGTTAGTTTTTTTAATATTTCTTCAACCTGCATTTTAGACGCATTTAGATTTACGTTTTTAATAACGTAGTCGCTTTTGGAGATGCGCTGCTCATCTGTCCATTGAGAGTCGATCCTGTTGATTACATTTTCACGCGTGGTAGCATCGCGTTCTAAAACCCTGCTGATCCGGGTTTCCAAAGGCGCGGTGACCGTAATCACAAAATCACAATCTTTATAACTGCCGCTTTCAAAAAGTATTGCGGCTTCTTTGACAACAAGTGCAGCGTTTGTGTGTTTTTTTAACCAGGATTCAAAATGTGCTCTGACTGCAGGGTGAATAATGGCATTTAGCACTTTTAATTTTTCTGGATTGTTAAAAACGATTTTAGCTAATTTTTCGCGATTTAACTGCCCGTTGTCAAAAATGCTTTCACCAAATGTTGTCCTGATGGAATGTACCGTTTCCGGAAGTGCGGATATTTTTTTGGCTTCGTCATCTGCTATATAAACCGGTATGCCAAATTCTGAAAAAAATTTGGAAATAGTTGTTTTTCCGCTACCGATCCCGCCGGTGAGTCCGATGATTTTTGTCATTTCTTAAAAAATAATTCGGGAAAAACCTCCTGTGGATTTTTCTTTAAAACCTCTATGAGTATGAATGACTTCAGAAAACCGGTACCGTATCCGTAAAATTGTTTCCAGACTGCGATGATTGATAAGAAGCCAATTTTGAAGCTCTTGTTTTGTACCGATGATATAAGAAAAACGCTTATGAAATAAAATCCAAACAATACAATTCCGACAAACTGCCCGAAAACCATCAATAGCATAGCACTGAAAAATGCCAGGATAAAAACGGTTGGCACAAAATAGGTCAACTTGCTGAATTTGGGGTACCAACTGTTCAATATCGGGCGCGCTTTCCCAAATTTATTGACTTGCATCGAAAATTTATACCAATCGATTCTTCTTTTGTGATACACATAAGCGTGTTGAAAAAGTGCGGTTTCAAATCCCAGATGCCACAATCTGATTGCTAAATCGGGATCTTCTCCTGGATGGATATTCCCGAATCCACCAGATACTTCGAACGCTTTTTTGGAAATGCCCATATTAAAACTTCTGGGTTGAAATTTGTCTATTTTTTCAGATCCGCCACGAATGCCTCCAGTTGTAATAAAAGAAGTCATTGAAAAATTAATCGCCTTTTGTATATCGGAAAAAGAATCAAGCGCTTTATCGGGACCGCCAAAACAATCCACATATTTTGCCTGAAGCATTTTAGAAACTTCATCGAGATAGGCTGGCGGAATAATGCAATCGGAATCAAATATGATAAAATAATCGCCTCTCGCCTTTCTCATTCCGAAATTTCTGGAATCGCCCGGACCTGAATTTTCTTTGAAATAATAAGAAATATCTAGTTTTGCTTTATAATTTTTGACGATTGTTTCACATGCTATTTCAGAACCGTCTTCCACAATCACAACCTCAAAATGGTCTTTAAAATGGGTTTTCGAAATACTTTGCAGCAATTCGTTTATCTCGTCGGGACGGTTGTAAACAGGAATGATCAGTGAAAAAAACATCAGGAAATTTTTAACAAATATAACTTTTCTACAGCAAAAAAGCCACTGAATGTCCTGCTCAGATTTCAACAGGCAAAAACACAAATAAAAAAAGCCGCCAGTGGTTACTGACGGCTTAGATATTCTGAAATTTATTTATTACAATTTAACGACTTTAATCGTTTTGGTTTCTTTCCCAGAAGCAACTTTTACGATGTAAGTACCGCTGTTCAAAGCCGAAAGATCAATTGTACCATTTGTAACATTTAAAGTTTTTGCCAGAACTTGTTGTCCCAACATATTAAATACGGTTACCTGAGAAATGTTCTTAACATATGATACATGCAAGACATCTGTGACAGGATTTGGATATGATCTGAAATTGGCATTCATAAAAGAATTAGTAGCCAATTCTGAAGAAGTTACTGAAATGTCAAATGTACCTTCTGGTTCATCACTGCTTCCACTGTAATAACCAACATTAATAAAATATGTAACACCTGTTTCCGTAGCTGTTACTTCTACAGTTTCATCACCTTCAGATCCAAAATCATCAGCACTCACTACGCATGTAAATTGTCCACAACTTCCTGTGTAAACATCTAATTGCGCATCCCAATCGCCAACATTTGTAAGAGCAACAGTAATATCGCTGCCGTCTCCAACAAACGTATACCAAACGCCATCATTCATTCCAAAATTGCACTCTGTTTCAATTGGACCATCATTATCGGTTGCTGCAGTAGCATCCTGAGAATTGGTATATGGATAAGAAGTAATCGCAGTAGCATTCGCACAGGCATCATTTTCAGGAACAACCGGAGGTATAAAAGTAGCTACAGAAAGTGTAAATGTTCCTTCCTCCTGGTCTTCAGAACCATCATAATGGCCTACGTTTACGTAATAAGTAGTTCCTACTTCGCTTACGAAAACAATTTCTTCATCATCACCTGAGCTTCCGCCATCCGAAGAAGCAACACAAGTAAATGAACCACAAGTACCTGCATAAACATCAATTTGCGCATCCCAATCTCCTACATCGGAAAGTTTTACCTGCAATTCTGAACCGTTACCTGCAAATGTATACCAAACACCGTCATTCATAGCATTGTCACAAACTTCAATCGTACCGTCATTGTTCGTTGCCGCTGTAGCATCCTGAGAATTGGTATATGGGAAGTCTGCTATAACAATAGCATTTTCGCAAGCATCATTTTCCGGTGTAACCGGCGGTACGAAAGTAGCTAATGAAAGTGTAAAAGCTCCTTCTGCAAGGTCTTCTGTACCATCATAATAACCAACGTTGATGTAATAAGTTGTACCCAATTCTGTCATAAAAATAAGCTCTTCATCTTCGCCTGCACTTCCGCCATCAGACGATGCCATACATGAAAACGAACCACAAGTACCTATGTAAATATCCATTTGAGGATCCCAATCTCCTACCTCGGTAAGTTTGATTTCCATTTCCGATCCGTCTCCTGTGAAAGTGTACCAAACACCATCATTCATGTTGTTATCACATACTCCAATATATCCATCATTGTTTGTAGCTGCAGAAGCGTCTTGTGAATTTGTGTATGGGAATCCTTCAACTGCAATAGCATCTGCACAGGCATCATTTGCAGGAGCGACAGCAGAAGTTCTGAAAGATATTGTTCTCCATACGCTGAATGTGCTTCCGCAATTGTTTCTGATATGGAAATAATAGGTCGTTGATGGTGTTAATCCACCTGCAGAATATGACAAATCCGAAGTAGACGTTCCTGCTGTAGGATCTGCTTCAATCTCGTTTAAAACAACTTGATAACCCGCAGATCCAGTAACGGCATTCCAAGAAATATCAGCTGATTCTGAGGTAGTGTCTTCTACCAAAAGGCCGCTCGGTGCCGCACAGGCAATAGAACGAATTGTTGGTGAATCAAAACAGAATCCGTAATTCCAATCTGACCCATCAGGATCATCATCATAAGAAATACGGTATTTAAATCCTGACAACTGCGTTGGTGTAAAAGCAGAAATATCCAATGTTTCCGATACGAAAAGCTCTTTGATTATACTGCAAAAATCGCCAGTTGCATCCAAATCATTCCCTTCTATATTTGCGCCCCAAGGCATCCATGTGGCATTATCAGCATCCCAGTATTGCAACTGAAGTGCATCGTTTTCCAAATATACATATCCGTACATTGCAGTTACTTCAAGGGCTTTTTCATTTGCCGCAAAGGCCGCTGTAAGGTTAATTACCGGAGATTCTGCAGCAATATTATCCTCGTGGTCTGAATCTCCTGCATCATCGTCATCATAAGCAAAATTAGCCGTAGTCGTTGGATTGGCTTCAAAAGCTGCCGCATCAGAATTGTATTCTCCCGTAATTGTCCAGGCGGCATTTGGCCATGCCGCAGGCTGATTTAATGTTTGCGCATCAATTTGGCCGAAGAAAGCCAACATTAACGCGACAAAGTAGATTTTTTTCATTGTTGTGATTGTTAAAGGTTTGTAAGTTTTTTTAATGAACGCTAAGTTAATGAAAAGTATGAATCCGATTGAACTTTTTAACTAATATAGCTTACAAAAATGCCCACTTGTATTAAAGGGTGGCATTTATAATTATTTTTCTGATAATTTCTCTAGAATTTGCTGACTGACGCCAATATTCGAAAATCCGCCATCGTGAAATAAATTTTGCAATGTCACTTTTCTTGTAAGATCAGAAAACATGACAATGATGTAATTGGCACAATCCAATGCGGTAGCGTTTCCAAGTGGCGACATTTGTTCAGAATAAGCGATAAAGCTTTCAAAACTTTTCACTCCTTTACCCGCTTTCGTCGGCGTAGGTGATTGTGAAATCGTATTCACCCTGACTTTTTTATCCTTTCCAAAAAAGTATCCGAAACTTCTTGCAATCGATTCCAAATATGCTTTATTGTCGGCCATATCGTTATAATCCGGAAAAACGCGCTGGGCTGCCATGTAAGAAAGCGCGATAATACTGCCCCATTCGTTCATCGCATTTCTATGATAAAGTATTTGCATGACTTTATGGAAAGAAACGGCAGAAACATCCCAGCCTCTTTGTGTAAAATCGTAGTCCTGATTCGTGTAGTGATTGCCTTTCCTGACATTGACCGACATGCCGATCGAATGTAAAACAAAATCGATTTTTCCGCCAAGGATTTTGACAGTCTCATCTATTAAATGTTCTAAATCGGCCACAGAGGTCGCATCCGCAGGAATAATTTGGGAGTTTGTTTTTTGAGCCAATACATCAATCGAACCCATTCTAATAGAAGCCGGCGCATTCGTTAAAACAAATACGCCGCCTTCTTCATGAACTCTTTCGGCAGTTTTCCACGCGATGGAGTGCTCATCCAATGCGCCGAATATGATGCCTTTTTTTCCTTTAAGTAAATGATACATTAGTGTTTGATGCTGTCAATATTGACTACTTCATTCGTATCGGCTTTATAATCTACACCATCGACATCAAAACCAAACAAATGGTAAAAATCTTTTCTATAACCTTCAAGATCGCCAATTTCAGACAGGTTTTCAGTTGTAGCTTGTTTCCACAATTCGGTTACTTTAGCCTGAATGTCTTCGCGCATTTCCCAGTCGTCAATACGGATTCTTCCTTTTTCATCTGTTGGAATTTCCTTTCCGGTATACAATCTTTCTGCATACAACCGTTGAATTTGCTCAATCGTTCCTTCATGAACGCCTTCTTCTTTCATGATTTTATATAACAATGAAATATAAAGCGGAATTACCGGAATCGCCGAACTTGCCTGTGTTACCAACGCTTTATTAACTGAAACGTATGCTTTTCCATTGATATTTTTCAGGCTGTCGGTGATTGCAAATGCTGTAGCTTCGAGATCGTCTTTGGCACGGCCAATGGTTCCTTTTCTATATACCGGCTCTGTTACTGTCGGCCCAATGTATGAATAAGCGACTGTTGTTGCACCTTCCGAAAGCAAATTAGCGTCTTTTAAGGCTTTCATCCACATCGCCCAATCTTCGCCACCCATAACAGCAATGGTGTTTTCAATATCGTCTTCTTTCGCAGGTTCGATCGAAATTTCCGAAACTTTCCCACTGTGGAAATCGACTGTTTTATTCGTATATACATTTCCAATCGGTTTCAAAACCGAACGGTGCGTAACGCCTGTATTTGGATTGGTCCGAACCGGAGACGCAAGGCTGTAAATCACAAGATCAACCTGCCCAAGATCTGCCTTAATCAATGCTAAAGTTTCGTCTTTAATTTCATTCGAATACGCATCACCATTGATGCTTTTGGCATACAAGCCGGCTTCATGCGCAAATTTCTCGAATGCTGCAGAATTGTACCAACCCGGAGAAGCAGTTTTCCCGTCAACAGGTGGTTTTTCAAAGAAAACGCCAATCGTAGCAGCATCTGAACCAAAAGCACTTGTTATTCTTGAAGCCAGTCCGAAACCGGTTGAAGCGCCGATGACCAAAACTTTTTTAGCACCATTGATCGCACCTTTCGATTTCACATATTCTATCTGATTTTTTACATTTTGTTCCGCACCAGTTGGATGTGCAGTCAAACAAATAAATCCTCGCATTCTTGGTTCTATAATCATAAAATTGAAATTACATTTTACTTTTTAAAAATGAGTTTAGTGTTTTTAGCTCCCACAAATATACCTGTTTTTATCAGTTCAACAAGGCTTTTGCATGATTTATAGCCGAATCAGAAATCGCTGTACCAGACAACATTTGGGCAATTTCAACGATTCTTTCTTCCTTGGAGAGTAGTTTCAATTCGGTATTCGTTTGCTCGTCAGCAGTGGTTTTGAAAACTTTAAAGTGGTCGCTTCCTTTCGCGGCAATTTGTGGCAAATGGGTAATCGCCATAACCTGCATTTGCAGACTCATATTTTTCATGATTTCGCCCATTTTATCGGCAATTTCACCAGAAACCCCAGTATCGATTTCATCAAAAATGATTGTTGGCAACTTGGAATATTGTGCTAATATTGATTTGGTTGCCAACATAATACGGGACATTTCTCCACCAGACGCTACTTTTTTAAGCAAGCCAAAATTTGATCCTTTATTTGCAGAAAACAAGAATTCGAGCTCGTCTTTTCCATTGTGGTGGTAATTTTGAGATTCGGTTATTTCAATATTAAAACGTGCATTCGGCATGCCGAGAAGAGACAGGATTTCAACCCATTTTTGCGTTAAAACCGGAATCGTTTTTTGTCTGTTGGCATGAATTTGAAAAGCGATTTTATCAAGTTCCAGTGCTGTTTCAGCTATTTTATTTTCTAATTTTTCGATATTGATTTCTAGCGTATTTGCAGAAAGCACTTTATTATCAAGTTCAGATTGTATTTGGAGTAATTCTTCTACTGTTGAAACCTGGTGTTTTTTCTGCAGGTTGTAAATCAGCTGTAATTTTTGATTTACTGCTTCGAGTTGTTCCGGATCGTGAATCAAACCTTCAGACAATTTACTGATTTCATCTGAAATATCATCCATTTCAATCGCAACACTATTCAATCGTTCTGATATTTCGGAATAAGCGGAAGAAAAACCGGAAACTTTTTGGAGCGAAGCTTTAATTTCTTTGAAATTTTGTAAAATTCCAAACTGTTCGTCATTAGCCACAGCCAGTGATTTGTCCAGATTTTCTTTGATCAATTCGACGTTATTGAGTTGTTCAAAAGAAGTTTCAAGGATTTCCTGTTCGCCCGCTTTTAAGTTAGCAGCCAGCAATTCATCGAGCAAAAAAGTATTGTAATCCTGCTCTTTTTTCAGGTTTTTCAAATTGTCATGAAGTTCTGACAATTGAGATTTATCCTTTTTATATGATTTTAAAAAAGTCGAATAACCCGCAATCAATTCCTGATTCGAAGCTACCGCGTCAATGATCCTGAACTGGAAATCGCTTTCAGATAATTCCTGGGTTTGGTGCTGCGAATGAATGTCGATCAGAAACTCGCCCAAATCCTGCAATTCCTGCAAATTGACTGGTGTATCATTGATGAAAGCACGGGATTTTCCCGACGGAAGGATTTCCCTTCTGATGATTGTATCGTTCTCATAATCAATATCGTTCGCTTCAAAAAAAGATTGCAAATTGTAATCGGGAATTCGGAAATGCGCTTCAATAACACATTTTTCTTCTTTGTTTTTGAGTGAAGTCAGTTCGGCACGTTTGCCCAAAACCAATCCCAGTGCGCCGAGTAAAATGGATTTCCCGGCACCGGTTTCGCCGGTAATTATCGAAAATCCATCAGAAAAATCAATACTTAATTTTTCTATCAAAGCAAAATTGTTGATGGAAAGCGATGTAATCATTAACAGTAAGTTTTATTAAAAGGGCAGGTTTATTGTTTAATCGACGCCCATTTGGCAGAATTTAATGGTGAAATCCTGTTCAGGTTTTCAATCAGTTCAGTAATGTTCATTTTTGGCCCTCCGGAAAAAATGGAAACAATTTCATCCGATTTGGCGTCAAAAAATACGCGTACCAAAAACGAATTTGGCCTGACAGAATAAATTTCCCGCAAATTAGCAATGGCAGCTATAATTTTCTCTTTTGAGGTCTTCAGGTCTTTATTCATATTATCCATGCCGTCAAAATGGTATTCGTACATCGCTTTTCGGTACGGTGCAAATGTTGGCGACTGCATGTCATTCACTAAAAAGAATCGGTTCGAATTTCCATCATTCCCGCTCCATCCTTTATAACCACTCGCCTGCGCTACATTGACTATTTCCTGTGCGATGTCAAAAAAATCGGTTCCGCCATCGGGAGCAAACGTATCCGCATCCATACCGATAATCATAAAACAATAATAGGAAACCACCGAAACCAGATTCGAGTCGAAAGAGGTTGGGTTGAAAGTCAGGTTTTGAAACTCTGTATAATCAAACGTAAATTCCTTGTCGTTGAAATTAAAAACCGGCGATGAATAGGTTGAATTGTAAGCAGTTCTTGAAGATTGCACCTGAATAGTCGCCGTAAATTGTGTCCCGGTTAAAGCCGAAACGTTGATAAACATCGAACAATTGATGCGCTCATTGGATTTGTAACCGCGGCCGGTCCAATCGCTTTTGTTGATAAAATCGGTGAGCGTTTTTTGTAGCGTTTTATAGATTTGCTGATTGGTTCCGCCAACCTGGTCTGCATTTACGGTAACGGTACAATTGAGTTCCTGGGCATTGGCAAAACCAACGATCAGGATAAATAATAAGCTCAGGATTTTACGCATAATGTGCTATAATTTTATTTAAGATATCGAACGCCACGGCTTCTTTTGATTTGAGTACCATCGGTTCGATAGTGAAATTTTTATCGATAAAGGTAACCTTATTTGTCAATTTTCCAAAACCAGCGCCTTCGTCCTGCAAAGAATTCAAAACAATCAAATCTAAGTTTTTTTTCCGGATTTTTTGTTGTGCATGCTCAATTTCATTTTCAGTTTCCAATGCAAATCCAATCAGGAACTGTTCTTTTTTAATTTCACCCAACGACGCCAGAATGTCTTTTGTCTTTTCGAGTTCAATCGTAAAATTGGCTTCTGTTTTTTTAATTTTATGATCTGCAATCATTTTCGGACGGTAATCTGCTACGGCTGCAGCGGCAATCGCCACATCGACACCATCAAAATACAAATGGCAGGCTTCATACATTTGCTGCGCTGAAATGACCGGAACCAACTGAATTCGAGAATTTTTCACTTTTAAATGCGTGGGTCCGGAAACCAGGATCACTTCTGCTCCCAGATCAGCAGCAGCATTTGCAATATCAAAACCCATTTTTCCTGACGAATGGTTGCTGATAAAACGCACAGGATCTATCGCTTCGTATGTAGGACCGGCGGTAATGAGGATTTTTTTTCCTTGGAGCGGCATTTTGCTTTCGAGATCGGCTTCGATAAAAGCGATAATATTTTCAGGCTCAGCCATACGGCCTTCACCGGATAAACCGCTGGCAAGTTCGCCATTTTCGGCCGGAATCATGATATTTCCGAATTGCTGCAGTATTTTAAAACTTGTTACAGTCGATTCATGTTTGTACATATCAAGATCCATCGCCGGGGCAAAATACACCGGACATTTGGCTGATAAATACGTTGCAATCAAAAGGTTATCTGAGTTTCCCGTTGCCATTTTCGACAGCGTATTGGCGGTTGCCGGAGCAATCAGCATCAAATCGGCCCACAGGCCAAATTCGACGTGGTTGTTCCACTCGGCATTTTCGTCTTTTTTATCAAAAAAACTTGAATGTACGGGGTTTTTGGAGAGTGTAGACAATGTCAGCGGCGTGACAAAATCCTTAGAAGCAGGCGTCATGATCACTTGGACCTCGGCGCCTGCTTTTATAAAAAGTCTGACCAATGGGGCAGTTTTATATGCGGCAATTCCACCAGAAATGCCCAGTACTATTTTTTTACCGCTTAAAACTGACATTGCGTCTATTATTTATTGGTATCTCTGTGGTAAATTTTACCGTCAAGCCATTCCTGCACAGCTAAAGCGTGTGGTTTTGGCAATTTTTCGTAAAATTTAGAAACTTCAATTTGTTCTTTATTTTCAAAAACCTCCTCTAAAGAATCGTTGTAAGTAGCAAACTCTTCCAGTTTTTCAGTCAGTTCTTTTTTGATTTCAGAATTGATCTGGTTTGCTCTTTTAGCCATAATTGTTATCGCTTCATACACATTTCCGGTTGGTTCCTCAATCACGCTTTTGTTGTACGTAATTGTATTTACCGGAGCATTCGTCTTTTTTAAATCCATGACTTTTTTATTTAGAAAATTGTTGTAAATCTTTGTCTATTCTGGCCAACATTTCGTCAGCTTTTGCCTTGTGTTTGGTTGCTGAATTGAATTTCATCAGATTCGCATGCGCAATTTTAGCATTATTGAGCCTTTCTTCCATTTTTGAAGGCACGCTGTTGATTCCCAATTGGTAAGCGGAATCAAACTTATAAAATAAAGCTTCTTCCTTAAATTGTGTTCCCGGATAATCAGCTATAAAGTTATCCAGCGCTACAATCGCTGATTTGAAATCGGAAATTGTATTGTATTGTTTGGCGTTTTCATATACCTTTTTCTCGAGTTTATCAGTCAGTACTTTTAACGACGCATTGGCTTCGGCAAAGTAAGGTGAATTTGGATACGTATCGATAAATCCCTGTAATTTCCCGATTGCTTTGTTTGTGTCGGTTTGATCCAGGCTGTAAACCGGCGACAACATCGAGTAACTTTTTGCCGCTAAAAAAGAGGCTTCTTCTGCTTTTTCACTTTTTGGATAACCTGAAACAAAACTTTCAAATTGGTAACCCGCCAAATAAAACTGTTCTGTTTTGTAATACGATTGCGCGAATAAGTAAAACATTTTCTCAGCCTGTGGCTTTCCGCGATAAGCCGGCGCTATCTGTTCGAAAAGACGGATGGCTTTGGTGTATTTCCCTTTTTCGTATTGCGTTACTGCTGCATCAAACTTTTTCCCTACATCTTCAGATTTCAGTGCTCTTTGATATTCGCTGCATGAACTGAGCAACACAATGATGAGCAATACAGATAAAAATTTCTTCATTATTTATTTTAAGTTTTCTTGATTTACAAGGCTTTACTGCCTTTGAAACCTTCCGAAAAGCCGGAAGCAAATTTAGTTAATAATTACAGACTACAAAATATTTTTTGCTATAATAAAAATCGGGCGTTTCAAACGAATTAACCCTTGATTTTTTTGACAAAATTATGGATTCTGGAAGTCAGGTTTTCATCGGTATTGACCAATGGTAAACGTACCGTATTTTCTGACAAACCAAGTGTTTTAAAAATCTCTTTGATGCCGGCCGGGTTGCCTTGTTCAAAAATCAGATCGATCGAATCTGCGAGTAAATAATGCAATTCGTATGCTTCAGCTGCTTTGCCTTCAAGACCCAGTTTGACCATTTGTGAAAATTGTTTTGGAAATCCTTCTCCAATGACCGAAATCACACCGCTTCCGCCTGCCAAAACCATCGGCAACGTAATCATATCATCACCTGAAATCACTAGGAAATCCTTCGGTTTGTTCTGGATTAGTTTCATGGCCTGAACAATATCGCCCGCCGCTTCTTTTATGGCAACTACATTTTTAAAATCATTGGCCAAACGAATTACTGTTGAAGGCAACATATTGCTTGCCGTTCTGCCCGGAACATTGTATAAAATAACGGGAATCGGCGACGCTTCAGCAATGGCTTTAAAATGTTGGTAAACGCCTTCCTGTGTGGGTTTGTTGTAATAAGGTGAAACCGAAAGCACCGCTGCAAATTTGGAGAAATCGCGGGTTTTGAGTTCGGAAACCACTTCTGCAGTATTGTTTCCTCCTACGCCGAGCACCAATGGCAGTTTGCCATTATTGGCTTCGATGACGGTTTTGATCACCAATTCTTTTTCATCGGAATTCAGCGTAGCGGCTTCCGCGGTTGTTCCAAGGACGACAAGATAATCGATCCCATTGTCGATCTGGAAAGCGACGATCTTTTTTAAAGCTTCAACATCTACCGAAAAATCTTTTTTGAACGGTGTTACCAGCGCAATTCCGGTTCCAATGAGTGATTGCATATTTATATTTTGTTTAGTATTTTGAGATATTTGAACAGTTCGTCAACAAAAATCTTGTAATTTTCGGCATTCGTATTGATCATAAAATGGTTCAGTTTTTTATCAATGGATGCAAAACCGACTTTGAATGTTGATTTGGAAAGATTGGTTACCAATAACAACGCAGATTTTTCTGTGTCATAATAATTAATCAGCAGATCAAATTTTTGTGCAATAAATTCCTTTACATCTGATTTATCGAATGTCGCGGCCCAACTCAAATCTTTATGGCTGAAAACCGGATAATCAAACGATTCGTTTTTCTTTATTTTATTTTTGAAAACCAATATTTCGATTTGGCTTTCCGCAATTCCGTAAGCGACCAATTCCTGAATTAACGCGTCTTTTTCATAAAAATAACTCTCATCAAAAATAATCCCGACGGTTTTTATTTTCTCATTTGCGGCATCATGTTTTACGTTTGATAAACTTTTCTTAACGGTTTTTTGCGTAAAAAAATTCTTTATGTAATTTAAAAACATAGTACTTTTACATGAATTACAAATCTAATTAAATAAGCAGTATTTCGGATGGTAAATCTAAAAAACTATAACGTTGGAATAAAGTTTTTTGTTTTATTCTTAACATTTTCTTTAGGCGTTTCCTGCAGCCAGCAAAAATTCAATGTGACCCGCATTGAAGGCCGGGAAATTGGCATCAACGACAAGAATGCGACCAATGCCCAAATTGAAAATTTTGTAAAACCTTACCGTGACAATATTGATAAAGACCTGAGTACCGTTTTGGCTTACGCACCACAAACTTTAGACAAAAGCGGCCAATGGCAAAGCACGATCGGGAATTTGATGTCGGATGTGACTTTGGTAAAATGCAATCCTATTTTTTTAGCACGTGAAAAAAAAACCATTGATATTTGTTTGCTAAACCACGGCGGCATCCGATCGATTATCGGGCAGGGAAACGTAACGGCAAGAACTGCTTATGAAATTATGCCGTTTGAAAACAGTGCATATGTTGTGGCGCTCAAAGGCGAACAGGTTTTAGAAATGGTACAGTATATTATTGCAGAGAAAAAACCGCACCCGCTTTCGGGAATGACGTTTACGATTGCAAAAGACAATGCGCCGAAAAACATTACGGTTCAAGGCAAACCTTTGGATTTGAACCAGATTTATTATGTCGTGACTTCAGACTATTTAATCAATGGCGGTGACAATATGTTGTTTTTTAAAAAGGCTGTGGCCAAATACGATCTTGATTATAAATTACGAAATGTGCTAATCGATTATTTCAAAGAAACCGATACGATTCCGGTAGTGACTGATAAAAGAATAAGCGTGGAATAAATGACAACTGCCCTAGCCCCGATTGTAGTGAAAATCCTTTTTAGTTTGTTGTAGCGCAGCGGAAGAAACTAAAAAGATTGCAGCGGAAAGCGGGACCCGAGCTCCCAATAAAAAAATTGGGTGCGAATAGGCGAAGCAAAGCTCCTAATAAAAAATGAAAAGAAGAGAATTCATACAAAAAACGGCTGCCGGAACTGCATTGGTTGGTTTGGGGTTGTCGATGAGCAGTTTTAAAACGGCTGCGACCAAACATTTGACGATTTTGCATACAAATGATGTGCACAGTTACATTGATCCTTTTCCGCCGACGCATGCAAAAAACCCCAATATGGGCGGTGTGGCGCGTCGGGCAACATTGATTGAAAACATCAAAAAAGAAAATCCGAACGTGTTGCTGCTTGATGCCGGGGATGTTTTTCAGGGTACGCCATACTTTAATTATTATGGTGGCGAACTCGAATTTAAGCTGATGAGCATGATGCAATATGATCTGGCTACGATGGGCAACCATGATTTTGACAATAGTATCGACGGGTTTTATGCGCAACTGCCACATGCGAAATTTGATTTCGTTTCGGCGAATTATGATTTTAAGAATACCGTGCTCAATGGTATCGTGAAACCGTATAAGATTTTCGACAAAGACGGGATTAAAGTGGGCATTTTTGGTTTGGGTGTTGAACTTGACGGTTTGGTCGACAAGAAAAACTACAAAGAAACGGTTTATCATGATCCGGTAGCGGTAGCGCAGGATATGGCCCGGATTTTAAAACACGAACAAAAATGCGACTTGGTCATTTGCCTGTCTCATTTAGGTTACCAATATAAAAACGACCCGGATAAGGTTTCCGATTTGAAACTGGCTTCATTAACAAAAGACATCGACCTGATTATTGGCGGCCATACGCATACTTTTTTAGATAAACCGACTGTTGAAAAAAATATTGACGGTAAAGATGTTTTGGTGAATCAAGTCGGTTGTTACGGAATCAATTTGGGCAGGATTGACATCTATTTTGACAATGACAAGGCCAAATCGGCTCAGGGGCGCGCTATAATTGTCTGATTTCAGGTTCAATGGGCTTTTCGGCTTCCAGCACAAACTTGTAATAGGTATAATGTCCGAATGCATATACAATCGCTGAAGTAGGTTGAAAAACAATGTTGGAAATGTAATATTTTTCAAACATAAACAAGAATCCCAATACTATAAAAAGCAACGTACTGATGGCAAGCCACGAATTCATTTTATTGTCATTCATCACATAATTGGACAGTGCCAGCCCGGCTAAAACAGAAATCAGTACTGCATTGATTGCTGCCGGATAAAATTCTGCGAGTTCCGGGTTCAGTGTTAAATTTAAAAGACTTGAAAAAATAAACAGAAAAGGCATTGTTGCGACAGTAAACGGCAGCAAATAAAAATTTGCCATCAGTTTTAGCGTCAATATGATGCAGAAAATCCTGTAAACCATGAAAGTTAAAAAACCAATGAGGACTAGCTTTTCTGAAGTAAATGTAAAAAGAATGTTTGAAAACCAGGCAAACAACAAACACAAGACATACAAAAGGTTCTTCTTTTTTGAACGATAAAGGTATAAAATCACTAACGAAGGAATCAAAAAAGGCTTGAGTACAAAAATTATAGATTTAGCTGAGAAAAATTCTGAAATTGCAAGTGTTGCGGCAATTCCAAAAAAAATCATTTTTAAAAACTGATCGTATTTGTATGTTGCTTTATCTTTCAAAATCACAGGCGTTTTTTATAACAAATTTAACATTATAATTCAGCATATCTGAAAAATACCCGTTAAAAATTATCAATAATCACTATATGTTTTGATTCTATATAATTTTTTATAAAACTTTACTTATATTCGATACGCTATCTTATATTTTTGCGATGACAGAAGTTTTTCTGCCAAGCATGTATTTTACAAAAAAGTAATACGACAGGAACTGCATTGCGACATTGATATAATCCAGTACTAAAATATGAAAATGCAGGTTGTATAGAATGTAAAAAACATCTGAAATCAAGGAGCAACCGCAAGCAATCAATAAGTAATAACCCGAAATTGTTTTATACGTCAGATAATTGTAAGTTGCAATCGATACCAAAATCCCCAAAACGACACCAAAAAAAATGATCGGAAGCACTAAATTAAAGCCGTTGTCATTCTGAATATCAATTAACAATGAAAGTACAAACATCAAGAAACCCATCAAAACAGCAGCATATCCTAAATTCGCAAGGCTTACCTCTTCTCTGATTGCGTCTTCAACAACGAATTTCAACAATAAAAGATAACCCATAAAAAACGGAACCATTATGAATAATGGATCGCCGAGTCCGAGAATTACAATTGCATCTCCTATAAAATTCGTGATCAGAAAAAAAGTAAAAACCAAACTTGGCTTTCTCACAATCGCAAGGTAATAAAAGTAAATTGCCGGAATAATTACAGGTTTGCTTACCAGTGTAAGCAATTCAAAATTGCAAATAACACCCATAACTGCTGCAATACAAGCGATAAAGTAAACGTTAAGTGCTATCGTTTTAATTTTCATTCAAAAGTTTGATAAAATCATCTTCCGTCAAAATCTGAATTTTGAGTTGTACAGCTTTCTCCAATTTGGCCGGACCCATATTTTCGCCAGCAACCACGTAATGGGTTTTTGATGAAATGGAACTTCCTACTTTTCCACCGTTGTCTTCGATTGCTTTTTTAAGCTCATCCCGCGAAAATTTTTCAAAAACACCCGAAACAACAAAAGTTTTTCCAATGAGTTTTTCTGTTGCATTGGGATTTACATTTGACACAGATTCGAGTTGCAATCCGTAACTTTTCAGCCTGTCAACAATCGATTGATTTTCCTGATTTTCAAAAAACTCTACTACGCTTTTGGCAATTCGCTCCCCAATTTCATCCACGAGAATTAAATCTAAAACAGTAGCCCGGGCTAATACTTCTATGCTTTTATAATGCTTGGCAAGTTTTTTTGCCACCGTTTCACCTACAAAGCGAATTCCCAAAGCAAACAAAACGCGTTCAAATATAACATCCTTTGATTTCTCAATACCGTTAATGAGATTGTCTGCAGATTTTTGCGCCATTCGCTCGAGCGGAAGAATTTGCGTTGTAGTCAATTCGTACAAATCGGCATAATTCTGAATCAGGCCATTATTGAATAATAAGGCAACGGTTTCTCCACCAAGTCCTTCAATGTCCATGGCTTTTCTCGAAATAAAATGCTGTATCCTGCCGATAATCTGTGGCGGACAACCATAAAAATTCGGGCAATAATGCTGCGCTTCGCCAACGGTTCGCACAAGTTCGGTTTGACATTCCGGACAATGTGAAATGTATTTTGTAGGCTCAGAATTTTGTGGGCGTTTGCTCAAATCTACTGCAATGATTTTCGGAATGATCTCACCGCCTTTTTCTACAAAAACAGTATCGTTAATTCGGATATCGAGTTTTTCAATCTGATCTGCGTTGTGCAATGATGCGCGTTTGACGATTGTCCCGGCAAGTTGCACCGGCTCTAAATTGGCCACCGGCGTAATTGCTCCGGTTCTTCCAACCTGGTAAGAAATCGAGTTTAAATGTGTAAAAACCTGCTCGGCTTTAAATTTATATGCAATAGCCCAACGCGGTGATTTTGCAGTATAACCCAACTCGTCCTGAAAATGCAGGTCATTCACTTTAACAACCACACCATCTGTTTCATACGGAAGATTGTGCCTGTGCGTATCCCAATAATCGATAAACTCAAGAACCTCAAGAAGATTGTTTGCGAGTTGTGCTTCTTTCGGGACTTTAAAACCCCAGTTTCGAGCATGTTGGAGTCCGTCGAAATGGCTTTTGAACGGTAGGTCGTTTCCGATGACCGAATACAACAAACAATCGAGCGGTCGCTTCGCCACTTCGGCGCTGTCCTGCAATTTTAGGCTGCCGGATGCCGTATTCCTGGGATTTGAATAGGGTGTCTCTCCGATTTCTATAAGTTCCTGGTTCATTTTTTCGAATCCGGCAAATGGCAGTATAATCTCCCCACGGATGTCAAACTTTTCAGGAAAATCACCTTTTAAATGTAATGGAACCGACCTGATGGTTTTGATATTACTCGTCACATTGTCGCCCTGAAAGCCATCGCCACGGGTAACGGCACGAACAAGTTTCCCATTTTCATAGGTTATACTGATCGACGCACCATCATATTTGAGTTCGCAACTGTAGATCACATCTGAAATTCCCAACGTTTTTCTAACACGATTTTCCCAATCTTCAAGGTCTTCTTTTGAATAGGAATTGTCGAGCGAATACATTCGGCTAACATGTACAACAGTTTCAAAATTTTTGGTAATCATACCGCCAACCCTTTGTGTGGGAGAATTTTCATCAAAAAGTTCCGGGTGCTTGGCTTCTAATTGTTGCAGTTCTTTTAATTTCAAATCAAAATCATAATCAGATATCGTTGGATTATCCAAAACGTAATAATTATGATTGTGCAGATTGAGTTCGTCACGCAACACCTGAATTGTATGCTGAATATCCATAAATTCTAAAATATAACCAGTTTTTACAATATTATTTATTGTCCTTAAAAATAATAATTCTAATTTAAAAAAACGTTTAATAACAAAAGGCTTTTGCATAAGAATCCATTTTTTTCAATATCAGAGCAGCATTTCAGGAAATAAAAATGTGTGCTGTATTGGTTTTAAACATTTTAATATATATTTGCTCCGGATAATGATCAATACCATCGGCTACAACCGGATTTGTTATCCCACAGAATATCCCCAATTCTACAAATATTAGCCTTCAATCTAAAAGGTTATAATGTTTTTTTGCCTGTTGAAAGCGATAATTGATGTATCGCCCTGGCTGCATTATAAGATTTACTGAAATTTAAAATTATTGATGACCCGTTTGCTTTTGAATAAAAGCGAGCCTAATCTTTTTTTGTGAAATGGACAAAGAGCATTCTCTGAACGCAGATGCAGTTATAAAAAAGCTAAAAAAATTACTCCAGGTTAAAACTGACATACAGTTATCAGAAATATTAAACGTTAAATCCAATACCATTTCAACATGGAAAAAGAGAAATTCTTTGGATTTTAATTCTATAATTGCTGTTTGTAGCCTGCGCGGTATCGACCTGAATGAAATTTTTTGCGAAGACAAACCTGCAAAAAAAACAACGGATCCATTAGAAACACTACTTGTAAGCCGCGATGTTTTGTTTCAGTATTGCATTGGCAATTCCGGAATTTTGGAAAGTTTGCCAAAGTATCGTTTTCCAAATATTAGTACGCACGAATCCAGGGCTTTTCAAGTAGTTAGCAACAGTATGTCTCCACTAATAGAAGAAAATTCATTTGTGATTTGCGAATCTACTGACAGGCATACTGTTTTAAAAGACAATCTTATCGTTGTCATTAGCCGTTCCAGAGGTCATTTTATAGGAAAAATTAACGCTATTAATGCGGAACAAGACCATTTTATTTTAACCCGTGAAAATGATTTTTTTGGTACGGTATCAATTTCATTTGAAGAGATCAGCGAATTGTGGCTCATCAAAGGCATTTTATCTTATAACATAAACAACAAAAATTATCGCTCCGATGTGGGCGAAAATCTTCAAAAAGTAAGAACATAAAAAAGGCCTCAGAAAGAGGCTTTTTTTTTACGATTCTATAATGGTATGGATTTGTTTATACAATTGACCATCACTCAGGAAAGCACCTTGCCTGATCAATTCAAAAATTGAAGCGTTTCGTTCTTCAGTAAATTCTTTTTTACCGATTTTCATTTCTATGTTATCCGTAAACATGTTGTCTCCGAGCCATTGCAGCCCTTCTTTTGAAAGGAAGTTTATTTCAGCAACAACTGATTTCAAAACGATTGAATGCACGTATGTTTCGCCGCAATGAAACAAAAAAATATGATTTGGCGAAAAATGCTCCAGATATTCTGCCCTTGTTAAAACACCTTCCCAGATTAAATCAGAGAATACGTTGAGTTCCTGCTCGGCAACTTGCGGCTGTTCTTGTTTGATTTTGTCCCATTCGGTTTTGTCGATCGATTGGGTTGCGAGGAAATTGATGAATTCCGGATGGAGTTCTTCGAATTGTTCTTTGGTGAGTCTGCTATACTTCATTTTTGTATTTATAGATTTGGTGATTGAAAAATTCAATGATTCGAGAAGCTCAATCTTTCAATGATTAAATTTTTCAATCTTTTAATTCTAGCCCCGATAGTAGTGGAAATCCTTTTTAGTTTGCTGTAGCGCAGCGGAAGGAAACTAAAAAGATTGCAACGGATAGCGGGAATGGCTTCCTAAAAAAAATCCCGACATATATCGATTTGTTTCGCCAGTTCGCTATCGCTCGGGTGAAATTAAAAGGAATTTGATATTAAGAGGAGAAAGTCTAGTAGACTTTCGGTTCTTGCCAGTGGCTGTCAGGTATTTTCTAAATAAAAAAGTCCCGACTTATCATCGGGACTTTATATGTAATAGCTAAAATATTATTTCTCAGCTACAATTTCGTAAGGCAATTCAACGATTACATCACGGTGCAATCTGATGTTTGCAGCGTATTTTCCAGTACGTTTTACGATACCTGAAGTGATGAATTTTCTGTCGATTGGCTGACCTGCTTTTTCCAAAGCTTCTGCGATATCAATATTGGTGATCGAACCGAAAAGTTTTTCACCACCTGCTTTTGCAGAAATTTTGATTTCAAGCGCTTTTAGTGATTCTGCTTGTTTTTTAGCATCATCCACCACTTTTGCTTCTTTGTGCGCTTTTTGTTTTAAGTTTTCAGCTAAGATTTTTTTAGCAGAAGACGTTGCCATTTGTGCAAATCCTTGTGGAATTAAGAAGTTGCGGCCGTAACCAGCTTTCACAGTTACCACATCGTCTTTAAAACCTAAATTCTGAACGTCTTTTTTTAAGATAATTTCCATGTTGTTGTCCTTGTATTTGGAGAAGTTAGGTTTCTGATTCAGAAAACCAACAACTGTTAATTTTTTATTTTAATAAATCCGCCACGTATGGCATTAAAGCCAAATGTCTCGCTCTTTTTACAGCTACAGACACTTTTCTTTGAAATTTCAATGAAGTTCCTGTTAAACGTCTTGGTAAAATTTTACCTTGCTCGTTTACGAATTTCAAAAGGAAGTCAGCATCTTTGTAATCTACATATTTGATACCTGACTTTTTGAAACGACAATACTTTTTAGTTTTGTTTGTTTCTATATTTAAAGGTGTAAGATATCTGATATCCCCATCTTTTTTGCCTGAAGCCGATTGTTGTAAAGTTGCCATAATAATTACGCTTTTGTTGCTTTTAATTTAGTTCTTCTTCTTTCAGCCCAAGAGATTGCATGTTTGTCAAGACTTACAGTCAGGAAACGCATTACTCTTTCGTCACGTCTGAATTCGGTTTCAAAAGCGATTAAAACTTCGCCAGATACTTTAAATTCGAATAAATGGTAAAAACCACTTTTTTTGTTTTGGATTTCGTAAGCCATTTTTTTCAGGCCCCAATCCTCTTTAGATACCATTTCTGCTCCTCTGGTTGTAAGAAAATCTTCGAATTTGCTTACTGTTTCCTTTACCTGAACTTCAGATAAAACGGGATTTAAAATGAAAACAGTTTCATAATGATTCATAAACTTTGTTTTAAATTGTTAAAATGGCTGCAAAAATAGTAATTAAAATTGAATAACCAAGAGAAAAGTAACTTTATTCGTTGTATGGCAAAAAAAGCCGATAAACATTAGGTTTGTTAGAAAAAACTTTATACTTTCGTCCTACCAAATCTATAATAAAGAATAATATGAAACTAAATTGTGTAGTTGTCGATGACAGTTCCATTCAAAGGATGATCATCGCAAAGTTAGTGAATAATCATCCAAATTTACATTTGATAGGTGATTTTTCTAATGCAATTGAAGCAAAAAATTGCATGTCGGTTCATTCCGTTGACCTTATTTTTCTCGATATCGAGATGCCAGTCATCAGCGGATTTGATTTTCTTGACGGATTGAAAGTGAAACCCCAAATCATTTTTATCACGTCAAAGGCTGAGTATGCTATGAAAGCGTTTGACTATGATGCAACGGACTACCTACAGAAACCGATTGCTCTTGACCGCTTCAACGCTTCAGTAAAACGTGCCATGGATTTCCATTTACTGAAAAAAGAAAATCAGGAAGAAGATGGAGAACACATCTTCATTAAGAGCAATCTTAAAAAACTAAAAGTATTCACTTCTAAAATCAAATGGATCGAAGCTTTTGGGGATTATGTAAAAGTTGTTACCGAAGACGACAGCAACCTAGTGTTGTCTACAATGAAATCTTTCGAGAAAGACCTTTCAAAAGACAAGTTCATCCGCGTGCACAAATCCTACATTATTAATATTGACAAAGTGGAACGCTTCAACAGCAAATTTGCTGAAATCGGCGTCACGAAAATACCGTTGAGCCGCAACAAGAAAGAAGATCTGGTTCGCGCACTCGCAATCGCTTAAAAATCTACATTTACTGCCACTTTAATAGCGCGGTATTGCGGAACAACATCAAAACTATCCAGTATTTTCTGGATAGTTTTTTTTGTGCCTGTCAATGGCATATGATGCGGAATCTTAATTAAAATCGTACGGATGTATTCATTGCGGATTCTGCTCACCGGCGGTTCTTCCGGGCCTAACACGGGTAAATCTAAATTTTGTTGCAACACCTGATACAACCACATTGAGCCTTCGCGCAGTTTTTCATAATCACGATGTTTCAATGTCATTTTGATCAAACGGAAAAATGGCGGATATTTATAGATCTTTCGGTCATACAATTGCTCCTTATACATCGAAGTATAGTCATTGTGCGTTACCTGCTGGATGGTATTGTGGTTCGGATTGTAGGTTTGAATAATCACTTTTCCGCGCTTTTCAGACCGTCCCGATCTTCCTGAAACCTGCGTCATCATCTGGAAACTTCTTTCAAACGCCCGAAAATCGGGATGGTATAACATGTTATCGGCATTCATGATCCCAACCACACTGACGTTGTCAAAATCCAAACCTTTTGCGAGCATTTGCGTTCCAACTAAAATATCAACTTCCCTGTTTTTAAAACTGTCAATGATTTTTTCAAAACCAAATTTTCCACGCGTGGTGTCTTGGTCCATTCGCCCGATTTTAGCATTTGGAAATAATGCGATCAATTCCTGCTGGATTTGCTCGGTTCCAAAACCTTTGGTCGTTAAGTCGACACTGCTGCAATGGTGGCAATTCGTAGGATTTGCCATCGAATACCCGCAGTAATGGCAACGCAGCTGGTTTTTGTGTTTGTGATACGTCAAACTCACATCACATTGCGCACATTGCGGAACATGGCCGCAGGTCATACACTCTACCACCGGAGAATAGCCACGGCGGTTCTGGAATAAAATGACTTGTTCGCCCAAAGACAATGCTTCAGTAATCGATTCGATCAGATCATCGCTGAAATGACCGGACATTTTCTTTCGGAAATACTTATCTTTTAAATCAACCAGGAAAATCTCTGGCATTTGTACTTTGCCAAAACGTTCAAAAATTTCTACCATTCCGTATTTTCCGGATTGTGCATTGTAATAGGTTTCCAAACTTGGCGTTGCCGAACCCAAAAGCACTTTGGACTGGTGTGCGTGTGCCAATACAATAGCAGCATCTCGCGCATGATACCGCGGCGACGGATCGATTTGCTTGAACGTTTGCTCGTGTTCTTCATCAACGATAATGAGTCCGAGGTTTGAAAACGGTAAAAACAACGCCGACCTCGCTCCTATTACAATTTGCGCTTTGGGTGAATTTTCTAAAAGTTGCTTCCAAACTTCGACGCGCTCATTATTACTGTATTTCGAATGGAAAACAGCAACTTTGTTACCGAAATAAGCGGTTAAGCGCGACACAAGTTGCGTCGTTAAAGCGATTTCAGGCAATAAATACAAAACTTGCTTGCCTTTCTCCAAAATCGTTTCAATGAGTTTGATGTAAATTTCGGTTTTGCCGCTCGATGTCACGCCGTGTAGTAAATTAACGTCTTTGACTTCGAAGTTGTAATTGACCTCGTCGAATGCCAATTGTTGGGCATGGCTCAATTCCAATTGGTTTTCCTGTAGATTTTCATCAAAATTGACTCTGTCCTGCTGAATGTAATATTCTTCGAAAATGCCTTTTTCAATCAATGATTTTACAGCTGCTGAAGTGGATCCGGCCGTTTCAATCAACTGCTTCACCGTAATCGGTTTTTTACCGGCATTCAATTGAAAATAAGCCAAAACCAGTTCTTTCTGCTTTTCAGACCTTTTCAAGATCTCGAGCAATTCACTCAGCTTATCCGGGTTTTGAAATTCTGCAAACAAACGCACATAACGGATCAATTTGGGCTTATACATTTCCGACATTTCTTCTTGCAACTCTAAAATGCCTTTTTGCAGCAATTGCTGGATGATCGGGAAAACGTTTTTTTTATTTAAAATTGAAATGATGTTTTGAATCTTAAGCGAACTGGTTTGCTGCAACGCCTGATATATTAAAAATTCATCATCAGACAATTGGCTTTCATCAATAAAAACATCCTGCTTTTGCGAAATAATGGTTTCATTTTCCAATATTAACGCACTCGGCATTGCACTTCTGTACACATCACCAATAGCACACATATAATAGGACGCGATCCATTTCCAATGCGCGATCTGGATTTCGTTTACAATCGGAATTTCATCAAGAATCTGATGGATCTCTTTGGCTTCGTACAATTGCGGTTCGTTTTGATGCAGTTCGGTGGCGAGTGCCGTATAAATTTTACTTTTCCCAAATGGAACCGCGATACGCATTCCGGGTTTGATATAATCGTACTCTGCTTCAGAAACGCGGTAGGTAAACGTTTTTGTAAGGGAAAGTGGCAGGATTACTTCGACGAAATGTGGCATGTAGTGTTTGAGTAGCTGAGTGACTGAGTAGCAAAGTTACAAAGTTTTGGTGAGAAAAGAGAAAGGACCGTTGCACTGCAAGACCGCTTCGCTGCAAGAAACAAGACTTACAATCTTTGACGATAAAAAAAGGATTAAGAAAATTTAAAAAAAAACCTTTTACCGCATTTTATGAATCTTTAGCGAAGCGGTCTCAACTCTTTATCCGTTCCCAATACTGCGTTCTCCCAATCAACGAAATCCCGATGTAACCGCGCACTTTAAGTTTGTCTGCGGTTTCGAGTGTGATGTAACATTTGTAAAGTTTCCCGTGTTTGGGATCGAGGATTTTACCGTTTGAAAATTCGCTGCCGTCTTTCGTGAGGCCTTTGATAACGGTCAGGCCGATGAGCGGTTTATTATGATCGTCGCCGGTACAATTGACACAGATCCGTTTGCGGTCTTTTGGATTAAAAATTTCGATGACTTTGCCGTAGATTTTGCCCTTGGCTTCGTAGATTTCGACAACAGAAACGGCTTTTCCGGTTTCGTCATCGATGGTTTTCCATTTCCCGATGACGGAATGCTGGGCGAATGTAATGGAACTGAAAAATAACAAAACGAAAGCAAAGACTGGTTTCATACGCTGGCGGTTTTAGCCCGGATAGGAGTGGAAAGCCCGGAGCCGGAAAAATTAATTTTTGCCGACCAAAAAAAGCGACCGGCGGAAGCTTATTTTTTGTGGAGCAAAAATATTTTTATGGCGAGGACTTGTAACGGATAGCCGGAATTGCTACTGAACAACTTTCTGTGTTTTTCTTTTCAACTTGTTGATCACGCCGTTGAGTTCGAAACCGAGCAGTAAAATCATACAGTTGATCCAAATATAAAACATCATAATCAATAATGTACCGATCGAGCCGTATAATTCGTTGTATTTTGAAAATTTAACCACCCAGATCCCGAAGAAATACGATGAAATAATAACCAGGATTGTTGTAAATACGGAGCCGATCGAAATAAACGAACGGTTCTTGTCGCGTTTGGTCCCGAATTTAAAAAGTATCGAAACCCCGATCAGGATCATTAAAATGACAAATACATAACGGCCCATAAGCAACAACGGGATGTTTTCACTGAGCACGTCCTGAATTTTGGTTTTTTGGATGAACACTTCGAAAACAACTATCGAGGCGATCGTAATGATTAAAATGAATGACAGCAATAACGACATTGCAATGGACACGGCATATTGACGGAAAAAACCGCGTTTCAGTATCACGTGTTTGGAGTTTTCGAATCCGCCGAGGATTGCGTTGAGTCCGTTTGCCATTAATAAAACGGCTAAAACGATACCCCAGGAAAGCAGTCCGGAATGGCTGTTGTTTAAAATATCGTTGATGATATTCGCAATGGCGTCATACGTATTTGGCGGTACGCTTTCTTCTACGAATTGCAGGAAATCCTGTTGGAAATTTTGTATCGGAATGTACGGAATCAGGTTTAAAATAAACAACGCAAACGGAAAAAGTGCCATGAAAAAACTCCACGCTACCGAAGCCGCACGGTACGAAATCGCACCTTGTGCAATCCCAATGATATACAATTCGAGCAAATCATATAAGGAAAATCCGTTGAGCCACGGCAGCGAAATTCCCTTTGTAAAACTTACAAAATTGCGTACGACTGGGATTTTTTCAAATTTGGCTTCGAGGATTCGGGTCATTGGATTAGTATTGGGAATTTAGAGAAAAGACCGCTTTCAAACTCAAATCCATATTGTAAACAGAATGTGTCAACGCGCCGGACGAAATGTAATTGACGCCGCATTCTGCATAATAACGGATGGTTTTTTCGTTGATGTTTCCTGAGGATTCAGTTTCACATTGATTACCAATGAGCTTTACGGCTTCTTTAGTAGTTTCGTAATCGAAATTGTCGAGCAGGATTCGGTAAATGCCCCCACTTTGTAAAATTTCGCGCACTTCATCAAGGCTTCTGGCTTCGACTATGATTTTCAGGTCGAGGTGGTTATCCTTTAAATATTGCTGCGTTTTGGCTATGGCCAATGTGATGCCGCCGGCAAAATCATTGTGGTTGTCCTTCAGCATGATCATGTCGTATAATGCAAAACGATGGTTGACACCGCCGCCCATTTTGACTGCCCATTTTTCGGCAGCGCGGAAACCGGGCGTGGTTTTCCTGGTGTCGAGCACGCGGGTTTTGGTGCCTTCGAGCAGGCGAACGTAACTTTGTGTTTTGGTTGCGATTGCCGACATGCGTTGCATCGAATTCAATACCAAACGTTCGGCTTTGAGGATCGATTGTGAACTTCCGGAAACGTGGAATACGACGTCGCCGTATTTTACCGGCGTTCCGTCTGTAATGAATGTTTCCACTTCTAGATCGGCATCGACATATTTGAAGATCATTTTGGCAAATTCCACTCCGGCGATAATGCCTTCGTCTTTTACGAGCAGTTTCGCTTTGCCGTTAGCGGAAGCAGGAATGCAAGCGAGCGAGCTGTAATCACCCGGCCCGATGTCTTCACGAATGGCATTGGCGATAATCAACTGTAATTCGGTTTGGAATTGTTCTTCGGTAATCATTTTTCAAAGTTTTAACAGTGTGCTAAAATAGGAAAAAGCTTTTGATAATTGGCATTCGCGTTGAGCAATTGGGATTTTTTTATTAAACTTGCAGGACTTAAAAATCTTGTCATGATTCGATTGTTGCGCACCAATTCTGAAAATCCTGATTTTGAAAAACTGGTGGTTTTGCTCGATGCCGTACTTCGGGAATATGATGGTGATGACCATGCTTTTTACGCCCAATTCAATAAATCCAATTTGATCAATGAAGTAATTGTAGCCTATAAAAATGACATTGCCGTCGGCTGCGGTGCAATTAAAAAATATGACGGCCAAACCGCAGAAGTCAAACGCATGTATGTGTTGCCTGATTGTCGCGGAAAGGGAATTGCCAAACAGGTTTTGGACGCACTTGAAAAATGGGCTGCCGAAATCGGTTTTACCAATTGCATTTTAGAAACCGGGTTTAAACAGGTTGATGCGATTCATTTATACCATAAATGCGGCTATCAAAATATCGAAAATTACGGCCAGTATATTGGCATCGAAAACAGCGTTTGCATGCAGAAAAAATTGTAAGCGATTAAAATCAATTCTAATGAACATCCGACTTATCGCCATTGGCAAAACAGACAATAAAGCGTTACAAACATTGATTGATGATTATATGAAACGTTTGTCGTTTTACATTAAATTCGATCTGGAAATCATTCCCGACATCAAGAACGTCAAAAATCTGTCGGAAAGCCAGCAAAAGGAAAAGGAAGGCGAATTGATCCTGTCGAAAATCACCCCAACGGATCAATTGATTTTACTCGATGAAAATGGCAAAAATTTTTCTAGCGTGGGATTTTCAGAAGAATTGCAAAAGAAAATGAACTCCGGGATCAAGACTTTAGTATTCGTAATTGGCGGTCCATATGGATTCTCTGAAACGGTTTACCAGAAATCACAGGGAAAAATATCGCTGTCGGCAATGACTTTTTCACATCAAATGGTGCGATTGTTTTTTATTGAGCAGTTGTACCGCGGATTTACGATTTTGAGGAATGAACCTTACCACCATAATTAATTGATAATGGGTAATTGATAATGTTTGATCGTCGTTAATTATCCATTGTTAATTGAAAGAGTTTCACCGCTTCCAGTGCTTCTTTTACGTCGTGAACGCGCAAAATTCTCGCTCCTTTTGTTAAAGCCACGGTGTTTAAAACCGTCGTTCCGTTTAAAGCTTCTTCGGGCGCATTTTGAAGTGATTTGTAAATCATGGATTTTCTGGAAATTCCGGTTAAGATTGGCAAATCGAGCAGTTGGAACAGTTCCATTTTTTGTAACACTTCGAAATTTTGTTTTAATGTTTTGGCAAATCCGAAACCCGGATCTACAATCAGGTCATTGATCCCGAAACTTCTCGCGATTGCAATCCTTTCAGAAAAATACAGTAGCATTTCCTTGAGGATATTGTCATACTGCGTGAGCGACTGCATCGTTTTTGGAGTGCCGCGCATGTGCATCATAATATATGGCACTTTGAGTTGGGCAACAGTTTGAAGCATTTTATCATCCAAATGCCCGGCAGAAATATCGTTGATTATTGAAGCACCGTTTTCAATGGCCGCTTTTGCAACTTCGCTTCTGAATGTATCAACAGACAACAAAACATCCGGAAAATGTTTCAGCAATAGATGTATCGCCGGAAGCAACCTGTCCAATTCCTCTTTTTCGGATACAAATTCGGCAGACGGTTTTGATGAATAGGCGCCAATATCAATAAAATCAGCACCTTCAGCCAGCATTTTTTCTACTCGATTGAGGATTTCCGGCTCATTTTGATAGTGTCCGCCATCAAAAAATGAATTCGGCGTAACATTCAAAATGCCCATGACTTTTGGGATTTCAAAGCTTATCAGTTTTCCTTTGCAGTTAATGGTCATGCTGTAAAAGCCGTTTAAAAATTATTAACAATTTAAAATAAAACATTCGTATGCCAAGGCTGGCATTCAAAGAAATTATTCCTATTTTTGACCCAAGGTCATTAAGGCCAAACGGAACGTAATTAAAGAATTTCGATACAAATATACAGCAATTCATGAAGAATACTTCTGAAGAATATGACAAGATTATTGCCATTTGCCGCAATCTTTTCATCAATAAAATGACCGATTACGGCAGTGCATGGCGCATTTTAAGACTGCCATCATTAACGGATCAGATTTTCATAAAAGCCCAAAGAATACGCAGTTTACAGGAAAACGATGTGCGTAAAGTGAACGAAGATGAAACCGGGGAATTCATTGCCATTATCAATTATTCAATAATGGCGCTCATTCAGCTAGACCTTGGCGTGGTCGATCAACCTGATTTGGACACTATTAAAGCGACCGAGCTTTATGACGCTAAAATTACGCTGACCAAAAACCTGATGGAAGCAAAAAACCACGATTATGGAGAAGCCTGGCGTGAGATGCGCGTAAGTTCGCTCACCGATTTAATCCTTCAAAAATTGCTGCGCGTGAAGCAAATTGAAGACAATAAAGGAAAAACTTTAGTTTCCGAAGGCATTGATGCCAATTATCAGGACATGCTGAATTATGCAGTTTTTGCATTGATCCTGATGAATTTCCACCATTCATAAACTATCAAAATGAAAAATATAATTACACAGTTTTCAAGGATTTTTGTCGGAATTTTATTTATAATCTCGGGATTGATCAAACTTAATGATCCGGTTGGATTTTCATTCAAATTGGCAGAATATTTTGGCGAAACGGTTTTAAATTTGCCATTTTTCATTCCGTATGCGTTGGCCATTGCCGTATTGATCGTTATTTTTGAAGCGGTTTTAGGCTTTATGCTGCTCATTGGCTTTAAGCCCAAATTTACCGCTTGGAGCTTACTTTTAATGATCGTTTTCTTTACATTTCTGACATTTTATTCGGCTTATTTCAATAAAGTCACTGACTGCGGGTGTTTTGGAGATGCTTTGAAATTAACCCCTTGGCAATCATTTACCAAAGATGTTGTATTGCTGTTTTTTATCTTGATTTTGTTTTTAAATCAAAAATTAATCAAACCGCTATTCACAAATAGAGTGCAAAATATACTCACTCTGGCTTCGATTGCATTGTGTGCATTCATGGGTTACTGGGTTTTGAATCATTTGCCCCTTAAAGATTTTAGAGCTTATAAAACAGGAACCAACATTCAAAAAGGCATGGAAATTCCGGAAGGCGCACCAAAATCGGTAGTGGAAATGGTTTTCATCTACAAAGTAAATGGTGTCGATAAGGAATTCAAAGAAGCCGATTTAATGGCGATTCCAGAAGGTGCGACATTCGTAGACCGTATCGATAAAGTTATTACTGAAGGTTATAAACCCCCAATCCATGACTTTACAATGGAAAAAGACGGTTCAGATTATAAAGACGAATTGTTACAGGAACCAAAATTACTGATGTTTGTTTCTTACGATTTGGCGTCTGCCGATGCGTCTGGAATGGCATTACTCGAAAAGTTAAACCAAACGGCTAAAGCCAAAGGTTATAAAGTAATCGGAATGACAGCGTCTGCTGCCCCCGAAATTGCAAAAGCGAAATCGGCATACGGATTAACGTTTGACTATTATTTTTGTGACGCAACCACGCTAAAAACCATAGAAAGAGCCAATCCGAGCATCATCATTTTAGAAAAAGGAACGATTACACAAAAATTACATTACAACGATATTTCAAAAATTGCTTTGTAATAAAAACAGATCCCATGAGTAGCAAAAAAACAAAAAAAACAAATGATACTTTAAAAATTTCTGCGATTTGCATTGTTGCATTTGCAATAGGATATTATGCTTTAAACCACGTTTCCACTATGGAAAAACCACCGTTGGGAAACACAGTATATATCATTGGAGGTTGTATTTTGATGGCTGTTTCAGCTCTTGTATTAGGTTTTAAACTCAAAAAGCATTTCTTCCCAAAGAAGCGAAAATCTAGTCGACATACATTCCTTGACGAAAATAATAATACAAGCAGCCGTCGTGTGGAATAAGCGAATTATTTGTTTCTAACATACAAACTGCCTTTAAAACATTAATAAATCTTTATGAATGATTTACAACGCACTAATTAACTTTGTGTGTAAAAAAATTTAACCATGAGAAAAATCAATATTTTAGTTGTCCTGATATTCACAGTAATTTCATGTGCACAAGCTCAGAAAACCTCTTTTTCGCAGGAAGCTTTAAATGAAAAGTTGACAACACTAAACCAGGAACGTGTCCCTTTTGCTGATATTCTAAGCAATCACATCGGTAAAGTTACAGTCATAGAAATTTGGGCTTCCTGGTGCGGCGATTGCATCAAGGCAATGCCTAAATTAAAAGAATTACAAAAAAATAATCCAGATGTTGATTTTGTATTCATTTCGATGGATAAAACTGAAGACAAATGGAACGACGGTATTGAACGCTATAACCTCAAAGGCGATAACTACTGGACTGCTCAAAAAATGGGCGGCGCATTTGGAAAAGCCATTGATCTGGATTGGATTCCGAGATACATTATCTTAGATAAAACTGGAAAAATTGTGACCTACAGAGCGGTAGAAACCGATTTTGATACCATGAATACTACTTTAAAAACCCTAAAATAATGAGACAAAAGATTGTTGCCGGAAACTGGAAAATGCACAAAAACGCTGAAGAAACAGAAGATTTATTAAATGATCTTATCGATAAATTGCCTACTGATAAAGAAGTGCAGATTGTTGTTGCGCCAACATTTATAAACCTTTCTTCTGCTGTTTCTCATTTGGAATTTACCAATATCGCAGTAGCGGCACAAAATGTCCATCAGGCAGAAAGTGGTGCTTTTACAGGCGAAATCTCTGCAGACATGCTCAAAAGTATTGGTGTGAATACTGTAATCATCGGACATTCAGAACGTCGTGCATATTTTAACGAAAGTGACGCTTTATTGGCTTCAAAAACCGATACCGCACTCAAACACGACATGACCGTCATTTTTTGCTTTGGCGAAGAACTCAAAGACAGGCAATCCGGGAACCATTTTAATGTCGTTGAAAACCAGTTGAAAGATGGTTTATTTCATCTGGAAGCCAAATCCTGGGAAAATATAATCCTGGCATATGAACCGGTTTGGGCCATTGGAACCGGCGAAACTGCTTCTCCTGAACAAGCACAGGAAATGCATGAATTTATTCGGGAAACGGTAAGAAAAGCTTTTGGAAGTGATATTGCCGAAGATGTTTCAATCCTCTACGGCGGCAGTGTTAAACCTGAAAACGCCAAGGAAATTTTCGGAAAACCAGACGTTGATGGCGGATTGATTGGCGGTGCAGCTTTAAAAGCGGTTGATTTTGCCGCAATCGTTAACGCTATTTAATTGGTAATTAACGGTTAACCATTATAAAAAAATGCGGTGAGTGATCATCGCATTTTTTTATAATTCAAATTGATCTGAAATATAATGTCAAATTGTATTTTATTTTTAATTATTAATTAGGATCAAATTCCAATTTCTACCTGAAACCTAAAATACCAATTGTCTTTAGTTGTTCCGTTAAAGTAGTATAACTGATCGTAATTGAATTCTGCCTGTAACTTAAAAGCGTGTTCCCAAATGTATTTTGTCAGGCCAAGACTGTATTCTTTTGTGTTCGGCGTCAACGCTTGAATGTCTTTTCCGGCGTGTTGTATGGAATACCGCCCAATAATTTCATAATTCGTTGGGAAATTATAACTCAACTGGTAATCAAATCCGTCGCCTACATAAGCATAATTGGTCAGCGTTGGATCTTCTTCGCTTATCGTTACAGCATTTTTAGTGGTTGTTCTCGACATAAAACTTGACATTGCCGCCCAGCCTTTGTATTTGAACATTGCATCAAGCAATACTGATTTCATCGTTCGCGTTTGGTATAGATCTTCGCCCAATTGCCCTTGCGTTCTCCTCGCATGATTGTTTTGCTGAAAAGCACCGGAAAGTAATAATTTTGGTTTTTTCTCTCGAACAATATCGCCTTCGAAATAGGTTCCGTCTTTACTGAATGCGCCGAATGGAAACAATTCAACTTTACCGGTAACTGCCACCCCATCATCAGATTTTCCTGTGATGTTTCGGCCTTCTCCGGTTGAAACAGCAGATTTTAAATTGTATGAAAATTGATCTGCATATTCATTCAAATGGTGCACCTGGAACCCAAAATCACGGTCAATCGTAAACTTGGCGTTATTGATCGTACGATCGGTCAGTTGCAAACCACCGGAAGAATTCACGCGTTGGCGGTTTCCGGGTAATTTAGTCTGCCCGAAACTGATGTTCCAATTTTTATTCGGACGGTAAAAAATTACCGCATCACGAATGATATTGAGGTTCTCACCATCTTTGACTTCGCCTACATCACCCGGAGCAAATGACAATTGTAAGGCATATAAAAATTTCGGATTGCCCACATAACCGTCAAATCGCAGCCTGAGCCTTCTGATTTGGCCGTCGTAAGCGGGTTTTTCACCTTCATTGTCTATATAAGTCACGCGGTTTTGCATCCGGAAACGGATATTGAGCTGAAAAATACTGTCGGGAGAAGTCAATCCCAAACCTTTTCCATAACTGTAGTATGGCAAAGTTGACAGTTTTACGTCGTTGTCATCGGTCGTTCGGGTAATTGTGACCTGAGCATGATTGGCGACAGCAAAAAATAAAAAGCCAAAAAGCGTAATTTTTTTAATCATTATAGTCGTGTTTCAACGCAAATGTAAAATAAATTTGTTTTGCAAAAGCGGATTCGCCGATGATTATTACCTTTGCAAAAACTTTCAAAAAAACACCATGTCGAATATTTATTTAGGATATCATTTTACGGTCGAGCCAAAAGAACTGGGTTCGGAAATTTTAGTAGCCGAATTGGGCGAAAAGCCTTTTGAAAGTTTTGTTGAAAGTGAATTTGGCGTCACGGCCTACATCCAGAAACAATTTTGGACGGAAGATATTTTAGACGATTTATTTGTGTTGAATTCGCCTCAGTTTTTTATTTCTTATACGATAGAAGAAATCGAGCAAGTCAACTGGAATGAAGAATGGGAAAAGAATTTCGAACCGATTGATGTGGATGGAAAATGCCATGTTCGCGCACCTTTCCATCCAAAAACCGATGCCGAGTTTGACATTGTGATTGAACCGAAAATGAGTTTCGGAACCGGCCATCACGAAACCACACACATGATGATCCAACATTTACTGGAAACCGATGTTGCAGGTTTGAAGACTTTGGACATGGGCTGCGGAACCGCGATTTTAGCGATTTTGGCTGAAATGAAAGGTGCGCAACCTATTGATGCTATTGATATCGACAATTGGTGTTACCTGAATTCCATTGAAAATGCCGAACGCAATAATTGTACGCACATTTCAGTTTATGAAGGTGATGCTGCTTTACTCGACGGTAAAAAATATGATGTAATTATTGCCAACATCAACCGCAATATTTTATTGAATGATATGCAGGCTTATGTAAATTGCCTGAACGATAAAGGAATTTTATTACTTAGCGGATTTTATGAAGAAGACATTCCGTTTATTGATGCGTCGTGTGTCGAAAAAGGACTGACTTATTTAAAAAAGTTTCAGAGAAACAACTGGGTATCATTAAAATACGAGTTGCAAAGTCGTTAAGTTACAAAGTTGTTAACCCGGAAGTTTTTACTTAGAAACTTTGTAACTTTGCTACTTTGTTACTAAAAACAAAATTATGAGTACAAAAGAAAAGGTTTTAGAAGAAGTTTTAGTGGAAGAAGCGATTGGCGTCAACAATGAGATCGTGCTTTACAATGACGATGTGAATACTTTTGACCACGTAATCGATACGCTGATTGCAGTGTGTAACCATACTTCTGAACAAGCCGAACAATGTGCGCTTTTGGTACATTATAAAGGAAAATGCACAGTCAAAACCGGAGCATATGACGAACTCAAACCACAATGCACACAATTGCTGCAAGCTGGTTTAAGTGCTGAAATTATATAAAAAAATCCCGATATCGCTATCGGGATTTTTGTTTCAATTTGACAATTGATTAACCTCTTGTAAATACATAGATAATATCTACACCATTCGTTTCCTCAGTAACCATTTTTACTTTTAGTTCTGATTGTGTAATGCTTAATACAACATATTGATCATCAAATGTGCTGTCAGCATAATCAAGTGTGATCACATTGTTTGCTACTGAGTAAGATCCGCTTTCTTTATCTTCAATACATTCAGCTCCATCTTTATCATACAATGCTTCATCAAAAGAATTGTTAGCATTTAAAAGGATGTAATCTTTAGAGCAACCCGCTGTGTTTGGATAGTTCTGAAGCGACTCAATTCCTTGAGCGGCAACACCTTGTTTAGAATATTCCCATTTTCCTGCAAGAACTGGTTCTGCAACTGAATCTGCGTTGTCATCACTACTACATGATGTAAATGATAATCCGAATACTAAAGCCGCAGCTAAAACTGTAATTTTTTTCATTTTGTTTTGTTTTTTTGTGTTTTTTTAAGTGGCGGCAAGAAACAAAAAAAAAACTATCTTACAAAAGTTTTCTTAAAAAATTCTTAATTTAATTTAGTCTGGCAATTTGTTTTTAAAAATCCCGTAAACAAACGTCCCTAGCATCGCTCCGATTAATATTAGAATTACGCTCCAGAATCCTGCGCCAATCAGGATGAAAATTGGCCCTGGGCAAGCACCAACCAACGCCCAGCCTAAGCCAAAGATCAATCCGCCTACCCAATATCTGAACGAGCCTTTTTCTTTGTCAGCAATAATTATTGGATTGCCATCGATATCTTTGATGCTGTTTCTTTTGATGATTTGTAATCCGATTAAACCGGTTGCAATCGCAACAGAAATGATTCCGTACATGTGAAAAGATTGAAATTGGAACATTTCATAAATGCGGTACCAAGAAACCGCTTCCGATTTGGTCAAAACCATTCCAAAAAGAAATCCTACAAATAAATATTTAATATAATTCATCATTAGAAAATTAAAGGTAAAAGAAAATGGGCCATGATGACTCCGCCTACAAAAAATCCGATCACGGCTTTTAGTGACGGAATTTGTAGGTTGCTCAAGCCTGAAATCGCATGACCAGAAGTACAGCCGCCGGCATAACGCGACCCGAATCCGATTAAAATTCCGCCAACCAGTAAAATCAAAATCATTTTAGGCGATTCGAAAATCTGGTTGCCGAACAAAACCTGCGGAGCCAATTTTCCATTGGGTGCATCAATACCTAAAGCGCCGAGTTGTTCTACCGTTTTCGGGTTAATATCAATATTTTTAGGATCGCTCATGTACTGAACAGCAACAAAACCACCTAGCATCGCACCAACCAAAACGGCCAGGTTCCAACGTTGGGCCTTCCAGTCGAATTTAAAGAAATCGGCAAATTTATCTGCGCCGACAATTGTACAAAGCGTTCTTAAATTGGAAGACATTCCGAAAACTTTTCCAAAATAATTCAGCAAAAGCATCACAATGCCAATTAAAAAGCCCGAAATGTACCACGGCCAGGTTTGCGTAAGCATATTCATATTTAGTATTTTTTACAAAAGTAACAAATCCTGCGATTTTTAAGCGCGAATGTTTGGAACAGTCAAAAAACTATTATTTTTGAATAACCAATTTTACACTATGAAAAATTTTTCGATTGAATTTAGATGGGCCGTCAATTTTAGCATTGCAACATTGTTGTGGATGGTATTTGAAAAAAGCATCGGACTGCACGATGCACATATAGAAAATCATTTACTGTATTCGAATTTCTTTGCCATTGTAGCCATTGCCATCTATTTTTTTGCTTTGTTGGACAAAAAGAAAAATTTTTACAAAAGCAATATCGATTGGAAACAAGGGTTTATTTCTGGTTTGCTGCTGTCTTTTTTCATCGCACTGATGAGCCCGCTCGTGCAATACATTACATTTACATTCATCACGCCAAAGTTTTTCCAAAATTTTACCGAATACGCTGTCTTAAAAAAATCAATGACTTTAGTTCAGGCGCAAGCATATTTCAGCATGAACAGTTACATTTTACAAGGTGTTTCAGGCGCATTATCGATGGGCGTAATAACATCGGCTATAGTTGCGTTAATTATTAAAACCAAAAGAATAAAGCCATGAAAACCAAGTATTTCATTTTATTGTTGCTAATATTACTTTCCGTTTCGTGTGTCAGTACAAAATCGACGATTAAAAATATTGATGACAATGCGCCGATTCCAAAATTAACTCCCGATAATACTTTTGTGATCACAGCATATAGCAAAGACAAAAAATACGGCTACGATCCTGATTATCCAATCAATGTGTTTTTCAGAAATGTAAAAGATGAAAAAATCAACCAACAGCGTTTTCTGAATGCGCTTGCAGGTCCGAAAGGAGAAAAACTAAGTTATTCAAAACTGGAAACCTGTTGCCCATTTCCTACAAAAAGAAGCGATATGGGTGCCGGATTTCTAGATGTTTATGAAATTACTTGGGAAGGCAATAAAACGCCTGTCAAATTATATTTCAACATCTATGAAAAAGGCGCTTTACTCGTGCCAATCGGCCTCAAATTGAAATAGTTAAACGCTTCATTCTTAAAAGTTAAATATTTTGAAAGATACTCTTCAAAACATCCGTAAAGGGTTTATCTTTGCACTGTTTAAAATTTAACTTATGAACTTACAAAATATACCGCAAATCAAACATACCGATGGCGGAAACTTCTTTGTTCTTGCAGGTCCTTGCGCAATTGAAGGCGAAGAAATGGCATTGCGCATCGCGGATAAACTTGTTGGCATTACTGATAAACTACAGATTCCTTATGTCTTTAAAGGTTCGTTTAAAAAGGCCAATCGTTCGAGGATTGACAGTTTTTCAGGAATCGGCGATGAAAAAGCATTAAAAATCCTCAGGAAAGTATCAGAAACTTTTGGCGTCCCAACGGTGACTGACATTCATACGAATGAAGATGCGGCTATGGCAGCGGAATATGTGGATGTATTACAAATTCCGGCATTTTTAGTGCGCCAGACCGATCTTGTTGTGGCTGCAGCCAATACCGGGAAAACGGTAAACCTCAAAAAAGGGCAATTTATGAGTCCGGAAAGTATGAAACACGCCGTTCAAAAAGTCCTCGACTGTAATAATGAAAATGTGATCATAACAGATCGCGGAAGCATGTTTGGCTACCAGGATATGATTGTTGATTTTCGCGGAATCCCAACAATGCAGCAATTTGGAACTACGGTTCTCGATGTGACGCACTCGTTGCAACAGCCAAACCAGACTGCAGGAGTTACCGGCGGAAGACCTGATATGATTGAAACAATTGCCAAAGCCGGAATTGCTGTTGGCGTTGACGGGATATTTATCGAAACCCATTTTGATCCTGCAAATGCCAAAAGCGACGGCGCGAATATGCTGCATCTGGATTATTTCGAAGGTTTGATGACGCGATTGGTTGCGATTCGGAAAACCATCAATTCTTTTTAACCCCATTAATTTTTTATTTTGAAACATCCATTTTTATTGGCTGTACTCACTTTTTGTGTGTTTTCACAGTACGCTTTCTCTCAGGAAGAAATCAAAATCCAGGAAAAATACACAGACCACAACAAAGGCAAATTCTATATTTCGTGGGGCGGAAACCGCGAAAGTTATTCCAAATCGGATGTGACTTTCAGAGGGGAAAATTACAACTTTACGGTCGAAAATATGCAGGCGCACGACAAACCGAAAGGCTGGCATATTGATTATCTGAATCCGTCGAGAATGACGATTCCGCAAACCAATTTCAGGCTTGGATATTTTATTTCCGATCACTACAGCGTTTCCGTGGGATGGGATCACATGAAATATGTGATGACTCAGAATCAGGTTGCAAATATCACCGGAACGATTAATACCGGAGAAGGTTTTGACGGAACATACAACCATCAGCCAACAGTAATGACTGAAGATTTCCTGACGTATGAACACACCGACGGACTCAATTACATCAATGCCGAATTTGCGCGACACGACGACATTTCGAAATTATTCTGTATCGGAAATACCGACAAAATCCAGATCAATTTATCGGAAGGTTTTGGTGCAGGTGTTTTATATCCAAAAACAAATACCCAGTTAATGGAACGTTCCAGGCATGATGAATTTCACGTTTCAGGTTACGGATTGTCTGCGAAAGCGGCTTTGAATATTACATTCCTGAAACATTTTTATATTCAGGGCGAATTGAAAGGCGGTTATATTAACATGCAGGATGTTAAAACCACTTTTAATAATAATGACAGTGCTTTTCACGATTTTTATTTCTTTCAACGAATTATTTCCGTTGGCGGAATTTTCAGAGTTTAAACAATTTTTCAAATACAAAAAGCTTCCTTTATGGGAGCTTTTTTGTTTTTATCCGTCTTCGATTCCAGTAAATAAAGGTTTATAAAAAATATTAAAAATAAACTGTTTTTTTCTTGGTTCACCAAAAAAATATTATTTACTTTGCAGTTCAAAGTACTTTAAAATGAAAGAAAAAGATTATCTTAAAGACATCAGCGATATTAAGAATATGATGGACAAATCGTCACAGTTTATTTCGCTTAGTGGTTTGTCTGGCGTTTTGGCCGGAATTTACGCTTTGATTGGCGCAGCAGTTGCCAAAAAAATCATCATCAGCAACGATAATTATTACATTACTTTAGAAAGCGATGCTTTTAAAATGATTGTACTGACTGCAGTAATCGTTTTGGCACTTTCGATAACTACCGCTGCTTTGATGACATATTTGAAAGTGAAACGCGAAGGTGAAAAAATATGGAACAATGCGTCAAAAAGATTGTTGGTTAATTTCATGATTCCACTAACAACCGGCGGTATTTTTTGCCTTTTACTGCTTAAAAATGAAATCTACGGATTAATTGGTCCGGTAACTTTAATCTTTTACGGACTCTCCTGCGTAAATGCAAGTAAATATACGTTTAGGGACGTTCGTTATTTAGGGATAACAATCACCATTTTAGGACTTATCGCCACAGCGATTCCGGGGTATTCATTGGAACTTTGGGCGCTCGGATTTGGCATTTGCCACATTTTTTATGGCGCTGTGATGCACTTTAAATACGACCGAAAATAATTGTGAAAAATATCATCCAAAATATCAATAAGGCTTTTGATCACAGGATCCGGCTCGGCATTATGTCGGTGCTGATGGTCAATGATGCCGCCGATTTTAATACGCTTAAAGAATTGCTTGGCGTAACAGACGGCAATCTTGCGAGCCATACAAAAGCACTCGAAACTGAAAATTACATTACGATAGAAAAGCAATTTATCGGCAAAAAGCCAAACACAACTTACATCGCAACAAAAGAAGGCCGCAAAGCTTTTCGTGATCATATTGATGCGCTTGAAAAATTAATACAGAAAAAGTAAGCTATTTTTTTATCTATTTACTTTGAATTTCAAAGTACTTTACAAAAATAAAAATGAAAGATTTATTAATTGAGAAAATGTATGAATGGAGTAAAAAACCCTACCAGAAATACATCCGGAAAAATGCCCCGTGGACTATCGGGATAACAGAACTGCTTACTTTTCGCGAAGAATCACTGGGCTTCCAACTGGGGAAATTCCTATCTCAGAATCACTTTGAAATGCAGGAAAAACTTGAAGACCACGACGTGATTCACGTACTCACAAATACAGGAATTACAGTCATTGATGAAATTGGCATGCAGTTTTTCCTGTTGGGCAACGGCAAACGCAGTTTGTATCTTTTTATGGTAATCATTGTTGGTATCATTTTTTATCCGACACAATTTTCAAACTTTTTATCTTATTACAAAAGAGGCAAAAATTCGCATATTTTTTACAATCTGGATTTCTTAAAAATGCTTCATATTCCGGTTCCGCAAATTAAATACATCTTTAACATTCAATAACCATGGAAAATCAAAACACTACTGAGTTGCCCGAAACTGGGAATTTTTCAACACAAACGGCCTTATTTTCGTTTGGCATTGGCACCCTTATACTGGTCACGCACCTACTCTTTCCCAAGGCTAACAGAATTATATATTGTGGATTGGTCTATGTGGTTTTAGCAGCCATTATAAATATTCTGGTATTGCTGGTTTTGCTGTACCATTTTATTGTCACGCCCAATTACCGGGAATATTTTGCCATCAAAATCCTGATTCTGCTCGCAAACATTCCGATTGCCGTGCTGTATTTTTTTATCGTCATTAAACATTAACCAAAAATCAATAACAATGGAAAATCCTGAAAACAACAAAGTGGCAAATTTCTTTCAAAGTACTACTGCAAAAATGATCATGGTCGGAATACTGACTTTAGTATTACTGATTCCGCTTGCTTTTGTGCGGGAACTAATCGTCGAAAGATCAACCAGGCAAAAGGAAGTAATTGCCGAAACCAATAACAAATGGGGCGAAAGCATTTACTTTTACGGCCCGATTTTAAAAATACCTTACAAAACTTTTAATGAAACCGTAACGGTAAACGAAAAAACGAAAGAATCTGTAAAAGAAAGAACGGCAACGGTACATTATGCTTACTTTTTTCCAAATGTTTTAAACAACACTTCGGTAGTAAACATGGCGAAACCGCTCAAACGCAGCCTGTACAAATCGGATGTTTTTAATGCTGCTATGGATTTCGAAGGCAGTTTTATCAAACCCAATTTTGAAATTCACGATGTTTCCGACGAAGACATCTTGTGGGACAAAGCCACGCTGATGATCAAAACCTCTGATATGAAAAGCATCAAAAATCAGGTCAATATGGTTTTTGGAGGGGAAAATTACCATTTGCAACCTGCTGATAATGACCAAAACGATTCGGTAGCACCGCTTGAAACCAGAATTGTAGCTATTGAAAAATTACGCAACAACGGCAGTATGGATTTTAAATTCAAGATCAGTTATAAAGGCAGCAAACGTGTTACATTGGCACCAATTGGAAAAACAACTTCAGCAAAAATGACATCCGACTGGCATTCACCCTCATTCATGGGCAATTACATTCCGGAAGAAAAAAACAAAAAAATCAGTGCCAAAGGTTTTGAAGCACACTGGCAGGTTCTCGATTTGAACCGTCCGTTTGCCCAGCAGTATTTTGAAAATTTACCCGATTTGAAACGGTATGCTTTTGGTGTCGATTTTCTGATTCCGGTAGATGAATACCAGCAAAATGAGCGTGCGGCGAAATACGGGTTTTTAGTTATCGGACTAACATTTTTAGTCTTTTTCCTGATCCAGTCGATTAGTAAAATCCCGATTCACATTTTCCAGTATTCGATGATCGGACTTGCTTTAATCATGTTTTACACCTTGCTGATATCGATTACAGAACACAGCAGTTTTAGTTTGGCATACAGTATTTCCGGAAGTTCCGTCGTGGCGCTGATTTCGATCTATTCGGTTTCGATTTTAAAAAACCGCAAATTCCCGGCTTTTATCGCCATCGCATTAACTGTTTTGTACACCTTTATTTATGTGATCATCCAACTTGAAGAATATGCGTTGTTAGTGGGCAGCATCGGCTTGTTCCTGATTTTGGCAGCAGTGATGTATTTCTCGAGGAAAATTGATTGGAGTTCGTCCCATTCCTAACTAAAAATTAAAAACCCGGAAGTAATATTCCGGGTTTTTCTTTATTGTATTTCACGAACCGTGATGTGATTGTTCTCTTCCGCTTTCCAGGATTCGCCTGACACTTTAAGCTTCTCGCCCGGATTTACGGATTTGTATTGTGTATGGTCTTTAAGGTTTGAATGACTGACTGTGACATAATAAATGGTTTTATCGGCAGTTTCAATTTTTGCTGTATAACCGTCTTTTCCGTTTTGGATTTCCTGCACTGTGCCTTCTACTACTTTGGTTTCACCTTGTAGCTTTTCGGCTGTAGCCAATGAATCTGCGGCGACCGTTTCTGTTTGAACCTCCTGTTTTACATCGGTTTTAGCCGTATTGCAGCTTGCAAATGCAATTACCGCTGAGAGCATTGCTAAATTCTGGGCATTTTTCATGACAATTTGGGTTGGTTTATATGGCTAAAGGTACTACAACGATTTTTGATTTCCCAAAAGATTGTTGTTAACTTATTGAACAATTATGTTTTTTTTAGCGTTGGCACACCACAACCCCATTTGATTTTTTGTACATTAGTTTCACAAATCAAAAAAAACTAGTACCATGAAAAAATTAATTTTATCGCTGGTTGCTATCCTGGGATTCTCCATGATGGTTTCAGCACAGGAAGCGGCTACTAAAACCGTTAAGAAAACAGAAACCAAAACCAAAGTAAAAACAGAAGCCAAAGCTGCAGATGCCAAAACAAAAACGACAACTGAATCAAAAGTAGTCCTCAAAAAAGACGGGACGCCAGACAAACGCTACAAAAAAACAACAAAAGTTGTTACCAAAAAAGACGGAACGCCAGACATGCGTTACAAAGAAAATAAGAAATAAAAACAAAAAAGGCTTACATTTCAGTAAGCCTTTTTATTGGTAATTTATATTTAGTGTGCAGCCTCAGCTTCAATTGCATCTACATCTATATTTTGCTTTTTAAGAATTCCACGTACCGCAAATCCGTAAAAGGCCAAATAGGCAAAGCACAATACCGGAATAAAATAGGACTCATGAATTCCGATAATATCTGATATTTTCCCTTGTAAAGGTGGAATAATTCCGCCGCCAAGAATCATCATTACTAAAAATGCCGAACCTTGTGAAGTATATTTTCCCAAGCCTGTAATAGCCAATGCGAAGATGGCTGGCCACATAATACTGCAGAACAACCCGCCACTCATAAATGCATAAATTGCAACCTTTCCTGTAGTCATTAAACCTATGATCATCGCAATCATTCCCATAATTCCAAAAATCATTAGGGTTCTTGCAGGTTTATCCTGTCCTAAAAAGAAACCTGCAATCTGGAAGGCTACAACACCTGCATACGCGTATAGCGGCGTAACATCCTGTCCCGACAAATGATTGACAAACAATACGACACCGAAAGCAATGTATGGAACAACGATCAATAATACTTTTCTAAGATTGTTTGAAGGGTTAAAAACCGAAATTGCCCCTGCCCAGCGTCCAATCATCATACTGCCCCAGTACATTGAAATATAAGGAGCTAATGCAGAACCTGAAATATTTCCAAAAAGGTCAGTATTCAATAACTCTCCCAAATTACTCTGAATCGTTACTTCTACTCCGACATACGTAAATAACGCAAGCATTCCCAAAACCAACTGTGGATAACGCATCGCGCCCCAGCCTTCCGGACTTTTCTTTGCTGTAGCATTCGCAAACAACAATCCGAAAACGATCACGAGCAATGAAGCAACTGTCAATCCGAGTCCAAGATAATCTCGTTCTTTGTTTTCGATAAATCTTGTGATGAATTCTGCGTCTTCGTATCTTGAGAAAATGTAAGCGAAAATGACTACTAAAACTGCCGTAATTGCTACCAATGTCTTAATGGCTTTATTCGCAGGTTCAAAAGTGGAATCGCTTTTTCCTGCTGGCAATTTTTTGGAAAAGTAAAATAAGGCTGCGGCCAATAAAAACAAGCCGCCAACAAACATATACAGGATTTCCATTTTATCGAGAGAATTCTCTTTTTTTGCAAATTCCTCCAGGTTTGCACCTGCAATTACGCCGAACAACGCTATCGAAACTACAATCGGTCCGATAGTCGTACCAAAAGAATTCACACCGCCGGCAAGGTTCAAGCGGTTCGAGGCCGTATGCGATTCGCCGAGTGATGCAGCAAAGGGTTGAGCCGATGTTTGCTGCAATGAAAATCCAAGTGCCACAATAAATAATGCCCCCAAAATCATAAAATAACTTCCCTGAGTAACGGCAAATATCATACATACCGCGCCAAAAGTACTGATCAACAATCCATTGATTATTCCCTTTTTAAATCCCCAGGCATTCAGGATGTCGCGTTTGGCGGCACTACTCAAAATGAAAAGCAGTAATGCACCGATGTAATAAGCACCATAAAATGCAAAATCGATCAATTGGCTCTGAAATTGGTCAAGTCCGAATTTAATTTTGCAAAACGGAATAAAAACGCCGTTTGAAGCGCCAATAAATCCCCAGAAGAAGAATACGGTAATCAGCGTGTAAAGCGCGGAGTTGTTTGCTTTGGTTGTGGTTTGGTCCATTTAATTATAGTTTGGTTAATAGTTTTTTATATTTGACAATTAATGTTAGATATTTTTGATAAATATACATTCTTCTGCAAGTAAGTGCGGATTCAAAAACATTTACTTATTAACGAAATCGATTTCATAACTAATTTTTGATGAAAATTACATCGTTTGCGAAAGTAAATTACTCGGATTTTTTTATTTCCGATTTTGGTCCGATACCATTATTGTTAAACGCTTCTATTTGAAAAAAATAGGCATCTGAACGGTCAAGCCCATTGAAATAATAGTCGTTTTTGCCGTATACCATAATCGATCCGTACAATTTATCGGGTGATTTTCCAAAATAGATCACGTAACCGTCTGCCGTTGGATTTTGCTGCCATTTGAACCAAACATTACGCCTTTCACCTTTTTTCTTTTTCTCGGTACGTAATGGAACGAAGTTTTGCACAACTTCCGGTTTGTTGCCTGATCCTTTTCCGAAAACCCTGAAACCGCTGATTGCAAATTTTCCCGTGGGCATCGAAATATTTTCAATTTTTACAAAACGCCCAACAACCGGCTTTTTAAATTCGATATAATCGTGTGGTACATCTTTGGTATTTTTGGATTTGTCTGCCAATATTTTCCAGTTTTTATTATCGTCTGAAACATATAAGACGTATTGATGGCCTGTCGTTGAATCTGGTTTTCCCATAATTTCAGCGTCCTGATCGGCATAATTAATCTGAATTGCATGAATCGTACTTTTTTCACCCAGATCAGAAATCAGGTATTCGCCTTTGTTTGCCGTTTTCGCCGACCAATAGGTTTTGATGTCTTCATTGACCGCAAAATTCGGACTGAAACCACCAAGTGTTGATGACACCTGAACGGGTTTATTGTAATTCAGCAACATCCAACCCGAAAAACTCGGCACCAAATGGTCTTTCTTTTGTGATGGTAGAAATGTAGGATAATCGCCATAAGCGGTATTCGAATACAAAATGCCGTCTTTGTCAAAACCCGCCGGCCAGATCCCGATGCGCCTTTCAAAATTATTTTTTACACAAATCCCGATTGTGGACACATGCCAATACGCATCATTCAAATCCTGATACGTTGCGCCATGTCCGGCACCACGCGCAAATCCGCCAGGCTTATACGAAAATGGGTTGAACGACTGGTATTCAAACGGTCCAACTGCAGTATTGCCAACATAAACACCGTCGGCATAACCGCTGAATTCCGTTCCGGGAGCGCCGTATTGCAGGTAATATTTATTGTTGTATTTGGTCATGAACGCACCTTCTGTAAATGGCTGGAGAAATGTATTGTCGTTGTTTTCGCCAAAGCGTTCCCAACCATGTTCTTCGTCATTCAACGCTAAAATATCGTACACTTCGCCTTCAGGCTGGAAGGTTTTGCGGTTCAGTTTTACGGCGTGAAGCGGATAAGTATTACTCGATCCGTAATATTCATAGACTTCGTCTTTTTCTTTGTCCCAGAAAATCTGCGGATCCCAGGCGCCGGCTTCCGACTTATGAACCAATTCCTTCCAATCGTCTTTTGACGGATTCGTGCTCATCCAAATTGGAAATTCCTTGCCATGCGTAGAACCTACAACGAGCAGCGTATCATTCACAAACGACAATGACGGCGCGCACAATTCATCGTAAACTTTGTGTTCCGGACGCAGGAATTTACGTGGAATAAACTTCCAGTCGAGCATGTCTTTACTGTGCCAATAGCCCCATTGATTTGTTGAAAACAGGTAATATTCGCCTTTAAAAAAAGTGATAACCGGATCAGCAGTTGCACGGTGTTTGCCCTGATTAACAAAAGCCGGGATTGGGCAATACCCGTAATCAATATTAATCGGGTTGCAATAGGTTTTTTGCTGGGCGTGACTTTGTGTGAGCAAAAACGCGGCAATCATGAAAAAAAAAATCTTATTATTTTTCATTTAATTGTTTTATATGAGGTTTCTTTTTAAAAAACCCTTCGATAGGATACTACCGAAGGGTCACTTAAACAAAAAAACATGAAACTCAATTATTTAACTAACTCAAAACTTTGTTTCAATTCTGCATCGGAGCTTCCGCCAACAAATACTTCAAAACCACCTGCCTCAGCTACGTATTTCAAATCGCTGTCATAGAATTTCAGGTCTTCAACTGAAATGTCAAACACGATATTTTTAGTTTCTCCTTTTTTAAGGTTTACTTTCTTGAATCCTTTTAATTCTTTTACCGGCCTTGTTACCGATCCGACCAAATCCCTGATGTACAGCTGAACGACTTCGCTACCGTCGAATTTTCCGGTATTGGACAATTGCACTGAAACCTGGATTTTATCGCCTGATTTTAATTTGGTATTTGATACATTTAAATTGTCATATTTGAAAGTTGTATAACTCAATCCGTAACCAAAAGGAAACAGCGGCTCGTTTCTTTCATCGAGGTAATTAGACCTGAACTTTTCAAATTTCCCTTCTTTGTTGGCCAATGGACGACCGGTATTTTTATGGCTGTAATAAATGGGCACCTGCCCTACGCTTCTTGGAAATGTTGCCGATAATTTTCCTGACGGATTTTGGTCTCCGAACAATACATCTGCAATGGAGTAACCCGCTTCACTTCCGGAAAACCAAGCGTTTAAAATCGCCGGTACTTTTTCATTTTCCTGTGTTAATACCAATGGCCTTCCTGTAAAAAGCACCAAAACCACTGGTTTACCCGTTTTTAATAAAGCTGCTAAAAGGTCTTTTTGCGCTTGTGGAATTTCGAGGTTGGTACGGCTGCTGCTTTCGCCGCTCATTTCTGATGATTCGCCTAAAGCGGCAATAATCACATCTGCGCTGGACGCTGCCTGAACCGCTTCATTCAGCAACTGCTCGTTGGTACGATTGTCACGGTATAATGTTTTTCCAAACATCGTGGCGCGCTCTTCAAAAGCCGCATCGTAATCGAGATTGCTTCCCTTTGCATAAACGATTTTAGTATCTTTTCCCGCAACTGCTTTGAGTCCGGCGAGTAATGAAATCGAATTTTCCATTTTCGTAGCCACGCTCCAAGTTCCCGCCATGTTTTCTTTTGCATCAGCCAATGGCCCGATGAGTGCATAAGTCCCCGACTTTTTCAGCGGCAACAACTGGTTCTGGTTCTTAAGCAACACCATCGATTGTGCGGCAATTTTTCTGGCCTCGTCGCGGTGTACTTTTGAAAAAATTTCTGTCTTAGCCCTTTTTTCATTGCAATACAAATACGGATCATGGAAAAGTCCGAGGTCATATTTGGCCGCTAAAATCAAACGAACGGCGTTGTCGATTTGTGCTGTGGTTACTTTTCCTTCGTCTAATGATTTTTTTAAAGTCGTCAGGAAACCTTCGCCCACCATATCCATTTCTACTCCGGCATTCAGAGCCAAGGCAGAAACGGTTTGCAAATCGCCCATGCCGTGATCGATCATCTCGTTGATTCCGGTATAATCGGTTACGGTAAATCCTTTGAAATTCCATTGTTTTCTGAGGACGTCTGTCAAGAGCCATTTATTTCCCGTTGCCGGAATGCCGTCAATTTCGTTAAATGATGCCATCACCGATCCGACGCCCGCATCAATAGCGGCTTTGTACGGTGGAAAATAATCGTTATACATACGCACGCGGCTCATGTCAACCGTATTGTAATCGCGTCCTGCTTCTGGTGCGCCATACAGTGCAAAATGCTTGACACAGGCTAAAATTGTATTGTTTTTCGAAAGATCGTCACCCTGATAGCCTTTGACCATCGCTTTTGCAATCTGGCTCCCGAGGTAAGGATCTTCTCCTGAACCTTCAGAAACCCGTCCCCATCTTGGATCCCTTGAAATGTCCACCATTGGAGAAAACGTCCAGTTGATCCCGTCGGCACTGGCTTCCTGAGCGGCAATGCGTGCGCTTTTTTCAATCAGTTCCATATCCCAACTGCAGGACAATCCGAGTGGAATTGGGAAAGTGGTTTCATAACCGTGAATCACATCCATACCGAAAAGCAAAGGGATTTTGAGCCTGCTTTTTTCGATGGCAATTCGTTGTACTTCCTTAATTTTTTGTACTGATTTAATGTTGAACAATCCACCTACTTTTCCTTGTTCGATTTTAGAGGCAATATCAGAACTGTTGGCTTGACCGGTAGTAATGTCGCCAGATGTTGGCAGGTTTAACTGTCCGATTTTTTCATCTATAGTCATTTTGGCAAGCAATTCTGAAATAAAAGTTTCTTTGGGCGCAATGGCAGTTTTCCCGGCTCTTTTCTGGGCTTGGGTTGAAAACATTCCACAAAGGACAAAAAGTATGGTAATTTGTAATTTCATTATTAGTTTAACTTTTGTTGTTTGAACATCCAGTCGTAAATCTCAGGATTGTCATACACCCTGGTCCAGCTGTCGTGGTTGGCATCGTCAAAAATCGTCAGCGATACATTGGCATTACAGGCTTTTAGTTTTTTATAAATGGTCGTGGCGTAACTGATATCTACGACATCATCCATCAAACCGTGAAAAATCCTGATCGGGATCGATTTGATTTTACAATCCTCGATCATCGGTACGCGATCAACAAAGCCGCATATCGGCACCAAAGCCGCAAACATTTCCGGATGTGCAAAAGCAAGATTCCATGCGCCCCAACCGCCCATACTCAGGCCTGTGAGATAGATGCGACTGGCATCTATATTATTTTCTTTTTGAATTTTCTGTATTAAGCGATACAATACTTCTGAGTCCCAATATTCGTTTTCCGGGCATTGTGGCGCGAGAACATATGCATCGAGTTCGTGGGTTTTCATGTATTTGAAAGGCCCGTGAACTTTTACTTTTTCTATATCGGTTCCTTTCTCACCGGAGCCGTGCAGAAAAATGATTAAAGGCTTTTTTTCCTTAGTATTTTTCGGAATATGCAACGCATACCCCAATTCTTTTTTCTGAATAATTTCAGTTTTCATTGATCCTTTTACATCTGATTGCGCGAAAGCGAATGCAGTGCCAAGCATCATTAAAACGGTTGTCGTAATTTTTATACTTTTTGAAATGCTATCCATACTCAGCATAAAATGATTAGAATCCGTGTTCAGTTGAATGAAAGCCAAGATTTAACAATCCTGTTTTCACTTCCGGTGCATTCATGAACAAATTCCATAAAAGCCCAGATCTGTAATTTTCAATCATCGGGGCAATTGTACCCTGATCGATGGCAAGGTATCTTTTGGTTACCCAATTGTAATGTGGCGAGAATGCATCGTAAGGACCAGCATTGCCTGTGAGTATCTGTGATCTGGTTTCGTACAGATAATGTAATGCTTTCATCGATTCTGCCGGAGCATAAGGAAATGAAGAAAGGGCCGCGGTAGGTGTGATGACACCTCTGTCATTATTAGGCTGATGCGCCGTGTAACCGGTACTTCCGTCGCTGTTTCTGGTGTAACTTGCCGTAAGGCCCCAGACACTTTCGCCATATCCGGTCCATTGTCTCGGATTGACTATTGAATGCTGGTACATGATTTTTGTATGATTTTGGACTAAAGCCCAATAATCTGCATATTGGTCAGTCAATCCTGTTGGATCGAGACCTAAATAAGAATAATGCGACCAAAACATTGGTCCTACACCGCCGGTTGCGCCATTATAATTAAAGATTACCGGAATTCCGTATTGTGAACCCGAATGTTTAATACCACCATTTTTCGCCCATCCTTGATGGTAAGCCGCAGCAGGTATTGGATGTGTAGGGGAAGCGGCAGCCATGACATAAGTAATCAGGCATTCGTTGTATCCTTCCAGTTTGAAATTTTTAATCCATTCGTAATTTGGGGACCAGTGCCAGTACAGCACATTTTGTCCACCTCTGGTGTACCAGTTCCAGTCAACGCCTTTCCAGAGTTGGTCGGCTTTTGCAGCCAAAGCTTGTTCGGTAGCGTTTCCGTTTTTAAAATATTCCCTGACACAAATTAATGCCTGGCAAACAAACGATGTTTCTACTAAATCGCCTCCGTTATCATCATTCCCAAAAGGAATGACACGTCCGGTAGCGCCATTGATCCAATGTGGCCATGCACCGTGAAAACGGTCAGCATTTTGCAAAAAGGTCAATGCGGTATTTAAACGTGAAACCGCTTCTTGGCGCGGAACAAACCCGCGTTCAATCCCGACGATAATCGTCATCAGTCCGAATCCTGAGCCACCGGTTGTCACCACATTGGCATCATTTGACGGATCTTCTACATGGTAACGTTCTCTGGCGAGTTTGGAATTGGTTTCAGCATATTCCCAGAAATATTTCAGTGCGTCTTTTTGAACCATATCCAATAACTGAGCGTCCGGAATAGGATCAATTGGCGGAATCACCACAACTGGCGGTTCCTCCGGATCGATGATTGGCGGATCAGTGACATCCGAATCTTTATCATTGTTACATGAGCAAGAAACGATTAGGGAAGCTAGAAAAAAGAGTCTGAAAATTTTCACTTTGGGAATTTAAGAATGTTAATATTTTAAAAATACCTGACAGGTTTGACCCTGTCAGGTATTGGATTCAGGAATTATCTTCCTGCTCTTTCTAATTCGTATAAGAAACCGATATCAGCTTGTGACAACGCTTTTTTCCAGATACGGATTTCATCTACTTGACCTGTTAATGGTTTGTTCCAACTGTCAGTTGTAGTTGCAACATTTCCAAATGCACCAATCATAGGTGAAGAACTTACATCCATGGTAAGTGAATTATTTTCACCTCTGATTTCAAATGCAGGATTTGAAATTTTTCCACCATTTGAATAGATGATAAACTTGTGAGTTGCACCATCCCATGTAAATACCAGTTGTGCCCAAGTTCCCCCAATTACATTTGGACCAGCCACATGTTTTCCAGGAGTAACTAAATTGTCTGCTACCATCCATGGTTCAAGATGAAGTGCATTTTCATAAATTTGTGAGCCGTTAGCAACAGTACTCCAACCTGCTTTTACTTTAATTGAATCATTTGCTACACCTTCTGGAGTAACAGGACGCATTTGACCAGTTTCAGCATATAACATGATATTTCCCTGCCAATCGCCTCCAGGACGTGCCATAGAAAAGAAAGTAGAAACAGACCCGCTTCCCTCTACTGCAGTTTGGTTGTTTTTAACTTTCACCCATGCGCTTATTGTAAAGGCACTCATCGTTTGAGTCAATGCAGCAATTTGTGGATAAGTAATATATCCAGCAGTCAAATCAGCTGCTTGCCCTTTAACACCGCTACTTGTCCATGTAGTCCCTACAGAATTTGTTGGTGCAGTATTGGATTTTGCTTCCACACCCGATCCGTTTAAAGGCCAGTATGCTAATAAATCTGCAGCTCCTACTTCATCTGCAGAATTATATCCTCCGATTGGAGGAAGTGGTGTAGCACCACCACCGTTGCTGTCGTCATCGCTACAGCTCGCAAATAAACCAAGGCCAATTGCAATAGCCAAAGAAAAACCCGTTAATTTCATTGTTTTCATAGTGTTTAATGTTTAAAAAAATTAAAAAAGAATTAAGTTAATAATATTTTAATATCCGTTATTTTGAGTAAGCCTACCGCCACTCGCAGTAATCTGATTCTGAGGAATTGGAAACAATTCGTGCGTGCCTACAATGAATGATTTTCCATCAGCTGCCATCGCAGCAGCTCCCTGACCGGTTCTTACAATATCAAACCATCGGTCATGTTCCATAGCCATTTCTAGCCTTCTTTCTTTCCAGATTGATTGTAAAGTCAAAGCTGGCACATCACCCAGGCCTGCCCTATGCCTGATTTCATTGATACGGTCTTCTGCTTCTGAGGTATTTCCAATATGAAAAGCCGCTTCAGCCCTTATCAATAAAATGTCGCTATATTTTAAAACCCTTAAATTTTTTGCTGTCATTCCTTTGTTTCCATCCCATGATTCTGCTATACTACTTTGATATGCTTTATAGTTGTAACGCGAATTTGTCCATGTTGTAGTCGCAGCCAAACCGTCCCAAAGCGTAGAAGGAACAAAAATTATGGTAGCCGCTTTCCTGACATCACCTGCTTCATAAGCATTAACCAGTCCTTGTGAAGGCGTATTAAACCCCCATCCTAAATCTGGTGTTCCTCTTGGACCCTGTACGTTTGTGTAGTCTGCGATACCGTTAGCAAGTGTTGCCTGTACTTCAAAGATGGATTCTCTACCGTTTTCGCCGGTTTCTCTCCAAACCTGGGAATAATCTGTTAACAACTGGTACTGATTCGAAGTAATAACATTTCCTGCCATATCAAAAGACTCCTGCCATCTTTCCTGGTATAAATAAGCTTTCGCAAGCAATGCTTGTGCTGTGCCTTTTGTAGCCCTTCCCAGGTTTGCCAGGGCGTATTCCGATTTTAACGGCAATCTGGCCATGGCATCTTCAAGATCCAATTCTATTTGATCATATACTTCTTGTTTTGTTTTTCTTCCGTATACAATAGCATTTACAGCTTCCTGGTCATTGATGTCAATTTGTGTGGTAACAATCGGAACGCCTCCAAAACATCTTACCAGGTCAAAATACCATAATGCCCTTAAAAATTTGACTTCGCCTATGAGCCTGCTCTTTAATGTTGCATCAATGGTAAGTTGCTCCAAATAAAACAAAGCCTTATTGGCACGGCCAATTCCTTCATATCTTGCTTCCCAAACATCTGAAAAAGAAATACTAGATGCGTTAAAATCTAAAGCGTCCAGTCTATTTTTATCGGTTCCGGTATCTCCTGAAGAAGATCCTTTATCAGCATCATCAGAAGTGATACTAGTAATGCCAATCCATGAAAAAGCGTTCATATCGTATTCCAGATTTTTATTATACACACCATTCACCAATTGAACGGCATTATCCGGATTGTTTAGGAAATCAAATTCATTAATTGTACTGTTTGGAGCGACATTCAGATCATCCTCACAGGATACAAACGATGCAGCAAATAGCATTATCGTTGCGATTGAGGTATATTTTATATGTTTTTTCATTTTGCGTTTGATTATAATTAAAAGCTCACATTTACTCCTACAAGGAAAGTTCTGTTTGTTGGATAAGCATCCAGTTCTATACCGGCACTGCCAAGCGGATTGCCATTATCGCTACCTACAACTTCCGGAGAAAAACCTGTGTAATTTGTAAAAATAAATGGGTTTACTGCTGTGGCGTATAATTTCACTTTATTGAGTTTATCAAACATTTTCGGCAATGTATAACCCAATGTAATATTATTAATCCTAAGGAAAGACCCATCTTCTACATAATAAGTTGAGGGTTTCGGAGTAGCATCAAACGGCTTAGGATTTTCAGCATTTGGATTTGACGGTGTCCAGAAATTATCTAAAATATCATATTCTACATTCTCTCCACCAAAACGTTGTGCCTTTTTACCATTATAAATTTTATTGCCTCCAACTCCGTAAGTATCAACAGAAAAGTCGATATTTTTGTATGCAAAACCTATGTTAATACCGTAAGTATAGGTCGGAATGTAAGAACCTGCATCAATCCTGTCTGTATCCTCAAGCCCCGCTTTCCCATCTACCATGTCATTATAAAGGGGCTGTCCATCATTAGTATAGCCAAGTTGCTCAAAAACGTAAAAACTACCTAAAGCATTCCCTTTTACTACAGCTTTTGTCCATTCACCATTGCCTAATCCACCACTTCCTGTTTGTTGTGTAAAATATGGATTATCGGCTTTTGTAATCTCATTGTCATTGGTAGAGAAGTTACCAGAAACCCAATATTTAAGGTTATCATTAATATTGTCTTCCCATCTTAATGAAGCTTCAATCCCTTTATTTGTAATTTCTCCGGAATTTACAAGAACTTTTCCTTCTGAAAGTACCGGCGGAATCTCAAGTTCCAAAATAATACCGGCAGATTTTCTGTTATAATAATCAAATGATCCTGACAAACGGTTTTTTAATAAGGAGAAATCCACACCAAAATCGAGTTCTTTCATGGTTTCCCAGGTAAGATTAGGATCTACCGCATTCGCTACGTATGAGCCGGGACTGGTGTTTTGTTGTGGTCCGAATGGATAATTTACATTTGACGTAAAAGCTATAACATTATTTACCGGGCCATTGGCATTCCCAACTTCCCCATATCCTGCACGCAATTTCAGATTATTTATTATTGAGGAATTTTTCAAAAAGTCTTCATTGCTCACAATCCATCCGGCAGAGAATGAAGGGAAAGTATCCCATCTTTTAGTTTCCGCAAATACACTAATACCTTCTCTTCTTACAATAGCGGTTAAAAGGTATTTATTCATTAATTCATATTCTGCACGCGCAAAATAAGCAAGTGAAACACGTGGTGTTGAATGATTATTAACGACTATGCTTCTTGGACCATTCTCATCCGAATTAATATTAGCAAAATCAAGAAACCAATAATTTGATTGTGCCGGAACATTATATCTTGTTGCATTTAACGTTTCAGAATTATTATTTGTAGTTCTAGAGATTCCTACTACAGCGGTAATGTTATGTATACCAAATTCTTTCTTGTACGTTAAATAATTATCCCAGTTCCAGTTGTAATATTCGCTACGTCTTTGTTCAAGGGAATTGTTGATAACGGGTTTTGTTCCGAATCTAAAGTTGTAATCTTGATCGGTAGCAAATGGGTTCTGAGACAAATAGATTTGCCTAAGGTCATTAAAAGTATAACCTCTGTTCCAGTCGGCAGTTGCTCCAAAATTCGAGTTAAATGCGAGGTCCTTTAATAATTTGAGTTCAGCATTTACAGACCCTACTAAAGTTACTCCTTTATTTTGCTGATTATCATAGAACAATTGTGCAACAGGGTTCCCAACATTATTGTATTTTTTATAGCTGGTACCGGACAAGTCATTTAGTCCATTTGCTTCATTTATTAAAGGCACTCCCCATCTCCCATTGCTGTATTTGACGGGGATTATAGGTGCTTGTTTGTAAGCGTTTGTAAATGCGCTTAGAGGTTTAGGAACATTATTATAAATGGCAACGTTAGCAAAATGTGTAATTTTGAAATTACCATCCAGCATTTTATATTCATTTTTGTTAATAATATTAGTTCTTTTATAATCAGTTCCAATAAGGATTCCTTTTTCTGTGTAATGGCTGAAAGACAAATAGTAATTTGTGTTTTCTGAAGCCCCGGATATAGAAAGGGAATTACTTGACACTTCACCTGTTCTGGTGATTTCTTTTAACCAATTGGTAGTAGTCGGTTGCTCTAAATTGAAAAATGATGTTGAACCTAAAGAGGAGTTATTATAATATGCAAAACGGTAAGAATCTGCCATTTTTACTTCATTCTGAATTTCTTTTTGCCCGTAATAGGCATCATAGGATATTTTTATTTCGCCTTTCTTACCACTTTTTGTAGTAATAATCACTACACCATTTGATCCTTTCTGACCATAAATTGCTAAAGAAGAGGCATCTTTAAGAATATCTATTGAAGCAATATCATTCGGACTTAATCCATTAAGTCCATTGGTTTCCACTCCATTAATTACGTAAAGTGGATCCCTGTTTGACAACACAGTCCCCAATCCTCTAATTCGAATCGTGGGATTGGCTCCAGGTTCATCATTAGTTACAATATTAACTCCTGCTGATTTACCCTGTATGGCCTGTACCGCATTCTGAGAAGGCGTTCGCAAAATATCTTCAGATTTAATTCTGGTTACCGATCCAGTAACACTTCCAGATTTCTTCGTTCCATAACCAATCGCAACCACTTCATTCAGCATATTGACTTCTTCTACCAATCCTACTTTCATAGATGCAGCGGCTTTCACTTTTTTAGTAGTGAAACCAACCATTGTAAAAGTCAAATCTTCTCCTGTTGTGGCTTCAATTGTAAAGTTTCCGTCAAAATCTGAGACGGAAGTCTTATTTGCAGCCGATAGGATGTTTACACCCGGCAGCGGCTGACCGTTCTGGTCTGTTACATTTCCGCTAATTTGCTGACCATAGATGACAGAAATTAAGAAAAACGTAAAAAAACTGTAAATTAATTTTTTCATCCGTAATAAATTTGCTTGAGTTAGTGGTGCCAAATTATAAATTTACAACGTTGTAGCTATAAATCCGAATGACTTCATGAGTACATCAAAAAAAAATATTAAAGTAATAATGTTTATTTTGAAGTGTTTAAGTCTAAAAAACCATCTTCTGTTATACAAAATGATGTAGTATTGATGTAGTGTAAATGCAGTTCGAAAACGTAATAGTGCACAAAAAAACTGGTTTTAGACGCCCAACATAAACTTATAAAGGTTTTCTTCTTGACTCAACTCTAATTTTTTCCTCAACCGATAACGGTGAAGTTCAACACCTCTGAAGGAGATATTCATTAACGGAGCGATTTCTTTAGAAGAAAGGTTCATTTTTAAGTAGATGCAAAGCTTAATATCCTTTGAAGTAAGATTTGGATATTTTTTAGTCAGTTTTGTAATAAACTCGTTATGGATTTGATTGACATTGTTTTCAAAAGTTTCCCACTCATGCTTGTTGACCGAATTGATTTTGATCGCTTTTTTGATTTCACTCTTGAGTTTATCAGTATCTGATTCGCTGTCCAGAATCTGGCGAATGTTATCAATCATCTCGCTTTGCTTGGCAATGGATAGTGATTTGCCAGCGACTTGCGACGATTTTGATTGAATTTCGAGTTCTAATATGTGTTTTTCATATTCCTGTATGTTGAGCTCATTTTCTGCTTTGAGTTCAATTTCCAAGATTTTTTTCTGATGCTTTAATTCTTCTTCCTGCAACTTTAATTTTTGCTTGTACCGAATGGCATTCCATCTGTAATACAAGTAAAAAGTTCCGCTGATGGCCAATATGTAAAATAATATCATCCAAAATGAAAAATACCACGGATAACCTACATTAAAATTATAAGCTGCAATCTGCACGAATTTTTTTCCATCGTTAAAATACACCCGCAATTGCTGGTTGCCGCTTTCGAGGTTATTCAGGATTAACTGGCCGTTTTTAACCCTTTCAAGGCCTGTAGCTTCATTGAGTTTATAAAACAATTCGGGTCTGTTATAACCGTAAAAATTCGGGATTAAATCAATTTCAACCGATTGATTGTATTTAATATTCGTATCTTCATTGACTAAATTCCCTTGGTAAAAGGCTTCAACAACAACTTTTTGTACTTGTTGCTGGGTTTTGTTAAGGTCAAAAGAAATAAAACCATCATCAAGGTTTAGCAGTATGAAATTGCCGTTTTTGTAAATTTTTGTATTTTCAATGATGAGCTTGCCTTCGTAATATTTTTCCGGAATCAAATGCCAGACAAAAGTATTTTTTTCCTGTGAAATCAAATACAATAAGCCATTCTTAATAACCATAAAACTATCGTCATCAATTGGAATAATATCTGAAATATCCCTGAAAACCTTATTAAAGATGCGATCCTTCTCCAATTTATTCAAAATCGAATTGTACACATACCAATAATTGTTCATCAAAAACAATACTTCATTCTTATAGGTAAACAATTTTACACCATAATCATTTTTGATTCCATTACTTTCAGAAACATTTTCTATTTTTTTTGTATTAAAGTTCTTGTCGTATTGAATCCGGTATAAACTTCGGTAATTATCCGCAGCCCAGAGTTCGCCTGGTTTATTCTGAGCAATATTCCGGATTGGTTTGGTAATTCCGGCGAGGATTTTCCATTTAGTCAGGTCTTTTTTATTTTCATACACCGCAATCCCTGAATAATTGGCCTGAAAATACACCTGATCCAATTCACTGTTCAGGAATTTCCAGCCGCCATTAACCGGATTTACAAGTTGCAACTGCGATCCGTTATAGATAAATGTACCGTCATTATGGCCAATGATAAATTCATTCCCGGTTTTGTAAATGTCCCACACCTGGCCCTGCGAATCCGGAATTACCGACAATTTTTTATCACGGTACGTAAAAATGCCGTGATTGGTTACAAAAAGATAGCCGCTCCCAATGGTTGAAAGCGAATAAACCGATCCCAAAATGCCCGAATTATCAGAAAAAATGGTCACCGGCGAATTGATTTCAACATGGCAAATACCATTGTCGAGTCCGAGCCAAAGGTCATTTTCCTTATCGACACCAATAGAAAGGATCGCGTTGTTCTTTAAAGCATTTTGCCGGTTGATATTCTGAAAGGAATTGTCGCGAAGGTTCACAATGTAAAGCCCCTGAAGTCCGCTACCGATGGCCAATGTATTACTGCCAACAAATTTTGCAGTAACAATGACTTCATTTTTGAGAATATTATTCAACGGATGCGACCAAGGTATCAAAATGCCGTTTTCCTCTACAAAAACGCCGCTGTTCTTCGTGAAAATGTAAATTTTCCTCTGATGTTTTTCAATATGGTGGATCACATTGTTTTCAAGTCCTTTCCAATTCTCTTTTTTTACGAATGTATTGCCTTTCATCAGCGAAACGCCGTTGCGGACAGAGGCTACATAAAGTTCATCATCGATTTGATAACAATACGAAATCTGCGATGGAAACCTGATTTTTTCCATGCGCTGCGCATCATAAATGAACAATTCGTTAAACGATTGAAAGTAAATCCTGTTGTGGAATTTAAAAACCTTCCAGATTTCCTCATTATCAGAATTGCCTTGAAAAAGGTTTTTATCTTTCGAAACAGAAAAATACTGCATGCGGCCGCTAATGCGTTTCCAATAGCCAAATTCTTTGTACGATCCGCAATACACGCGGTCACCGTCAATAAAAATCGATCGGATGATGGTTTTGTTCGGAAGCGTATATGTTTCCCATTTCACGCCATTGTAACGCAGGAAATAATGGTTGTTCGCAAAATACATCGCGTTGTCATTGCCCTGCGCAACATTCCAGTTCTGGTTGTCGCCGTCGTAATCAGATTTGGTGAAATTTTCAACAAAAGGAAGTTGTTCCTGCGCAGTTAAGAATGCACAAAAAAGACAGAAAAAAAGCGTTTTTAAAACTTTGGAAGTCAAAATAGGTGATTTGTTTTCCAAATATAGTTACATTTTTGAAAAAACAGCACAAAACAAAAACGTCACGATTAACCGAGGACGTTTGCTTTTTTTATTTTCCATCGGCATATTCCTGAAGATAGCGGAATCTTTCGGTGAGTTTGCCATTTTCAGTGACTTTGGCGCGTTCTAAAATGCCGTCCTTGTCGCCGTTGAAAAATGCAGGAATCACATGCTCCATAAACATTTCGCCAAAACCCTCACTCGCATCTTTTGGCAATTCGCAAGGCAAATTATCAACTGACATGACCACAATCGCTGCGGGATGAAACACATCGACTTCTTTATTTTCCATCGGATGGAAGCCAAAAAGTGGCTCCGCAATCGTTGAAGCTTTAATCGTACACCCAATCCGGCCATCCACATCACAAGAAATATCAGCTACAACTTTAAT
>Ga0081606_1000076_pt1 | contig 81906 bp, 68 predicted proteins | sample EareggfetidaYelm_FD_71127 | JGI IMG/M metagenome (GOLD analysis project Ga0081606, IMG submission 71127) | Earthworm egg capsule microbial community from the University of Washington, USA - E. fetida Yelm (SPADES assembly) (version 2) | ecosystem: Host-associated > Annelida > Reproductive system...
TTTGACGGCAGAATTTGCGCAGCAGTTGTTTGATGATGAGAAATATTACGACATCGTACTCAAAGAAGATCCGATGGTTAAAGCGGTTTTGAAAGACGAATTGTAGGTAAATAAATTGGCCGAAAATTCAAGAATCGCTCATTTAATTCGTGAATTTTCGGCTAAAAAATAAAGCCAATAATTATTTAATACTGTCGTGGCTTTGCGAATTCACGCCGTTATTCCACAGTGTTAAAATGTCTGTGGCAACAGCTGCGCCGCTTCCTGCAGCAATGGAAAGCTGGCTTCTCCAACCGGCTAAAATACCTGCAACATAAATCCCGTCAGCTACTTTATGGTCGGTATTTTTGAGCTGGATTCTTTGTTTTTCTACTAATGATTTCGCATGCGGTTCTACATATTGCATCAAACCTTCAATCGAAAACGTGTTGGCCCAGCCAATAGCAACGACAATTGATCGGGTTTGGTAAGAATTTTTATTGGTCGTCACAGTAAATTCCGGAAAACTTCCGCTCACGCCAAGTACTTTTTCATTTGGAATTTGTGTGACGTGCGGATACAAATCGGACAATTGGGAAACAGTTTCTGCCAGCAATTCGACACCGGTTTTTCCTAAAGGAACGCCATAAGCATTGTAAAATAAGGCTTCCTGCAGCGATGAGGTCTTTTGGTGTGTAATAATTCCGATATTTTTGTCGGAAGCGTATGCTTTTTTGTGGGCAGATCCTAAGACTAATGCACACGACATTCCGGCAACACCGCCGCCGATAATCAATACGTCAAACATAAATAAGGTAATTAATTGTTTCTGGTTTTTTCTTCGATCATTTTTGACATCCTAAAGATCAGCAGGATAAAAATCGCACAAAAAGAAGCGGCAATTCCAATTAAAGCAACCATGCTGTTGCCATCAAATAAATGGTCAAAATCCAATAATGTAATGTTGAAAATAATTAAGGCAAGTGCAATAACAACCAGTATTGAAGTGAAGATTTTCATCAGAGGAGTTTTGTTTTTAGTGAAATTAATAAAAATCGGTTAGATGAACAAACCTTTAACATTAGCTGCGAATAATTTAACAGCAATGGCTAAAAGCACGACGCCAAAGGTTTTCCGGATTACACCGAGGCCGTTTTTGCCCAGCATTTTTTCGATTTTCGGAGACGATTTCAATACAATATAAACCAAAATAATATTCAGGACAATCGCGATAATAATGTTTACCGTTTCAAATTGGGAACGCAACGATAGTAATGTTGTCATCGTTCCCGCTCCGGCAATTAATGGAAAAGCCAAAGGCACAATCGAGGCCGAACTCGCTTCGTCTTCTTTGTAAATACGAATGCCGAGAATCATTTCCAAGGCAAGGAAAAACAAGACAAATGAACCGGCAACTGCAAAAGAATGTACGTCGATTCCGATTAAATTTAGAAATTCTTCTCCGATGAAAAGAAAAACGATCATAATAATCCCGGCAGCAACTGATGCTTTTTCAGATTCGATTTTGCCTACTTTAGACCGCAAATCTACTACAATCGGAATGGTTCCAACAATGTCGATTACAGCGAAAAGCACCATCGAAACGGTAATAATTTCTTTAAAATCAAACAGCATGATATCCTTTTTTAGAGGCTGCAAAATTATTCTATTTGTTTCCTTTTAAAGCTAATATTGCGTTAATTTATTTTGTATCATTGAATTTTAATTTCAATACATGAAAAGATTATTACAAGTTGCATTTTTGCTTTTGAGCCTTTCTTCATTTGCTCAATTTACTTTGGAGCATACTTATGAAAATCTAACCGCGGTCCGCATTAAATTGGGAATCAATGGTGAAAAATATTATCAGTTTGATAAACCAAATGGAACGCTTTTGCTATTCAATTCAGATCACACCTTGTGGAAGGAAATTCGTTTGCAGGTGCCTGAAACCGCTTACGATGTGAGTTTTTGGTTTGTGACCGACGATCTTTTTAATACTGACGATAAAATCGAAATCGCCTATACTTATTTTTTTTCAAATGATAGTGGCAATGCTAAAGAAGGGAAAATTATCAATGAAGACGGCATCGTTTTGCTTACGGTTCCTGACGGATTGTATTTTCAGATTTTGCAGGTTAACGGCTTGGAGGATAAAATCGTAGCAAGCTTGTATGATAATACGGCTTTGATATATTCCTCTTCATTGGTTCTCGAACATACGTATCCAACAACAACACGCAGGGTCAAGCTTGAAAATTCAGGAGAGAAATATTATTATTTGAGTAACGGAAACCGGCTCAGAATACACAATGCCGACCATACGTTGTGGAAAACGATTACTTTGCAACACCCAAGCGGATCGTCTATAGTAACCGGTATTTCCTTGTTGTCAGAATTAATCAATTCAGATGGTTTGGTGAAAGTGGGTTACAGCTTTCAAACACAAGGAGCAAATTTCTCGCAAACCTATGAAGGGCGCCTCATAGATGAAACTGGTCAAATTTTGCTAACAGTACCGGACGGAACTGTTTTTAAGATCAATGCAGATTCCGGTCTGTCGCCTAAATTAATGGTGTCCACGCAATTTTATCAGTCGATGCCTGTTTTTTATGACTTTACTTCAATGAAAGTGTACAGTCTGCCGGGGTTGCAGCTCGAACACGATTATTATCCGGACAGGATGGATCGTGCCAGTTTTGGCATTTCGGGGGAGAAATATTTTTCAACTACCATTCAAACAAACCATATTGATATTTATAATGCTGACCATACTTTTTGGAAAACGATTGGTTTTCAAAATAGCGGACTGCCCGTTACCGGAAACCTTAGTGAAATCTCACAAACCACATTCAATAGTGATTCTTTGATTGAGATCTCTTATAATTATTACATTGGCAATGACATGAGTTGCAAGGTTGTAAATGAACTTGGGGTTGAGCTGCTGAATGTCCCGTTGTGCAACAGTCTCAGGACAAGTAAAGTAGACGGAGTGGAAGATAAATTAATCGGAAGGCTTTTTAACCTTCCTCAAAATGTTTATACCGGAACAGTTATTTATGATATCGATTCACTCTTGCACATTCAGGATTTTGAGACTTCGGGACTGCTGCTTTATCCCAATCCGGCTTCTTCAGAAATCTCGATTGATTCCGGAAAAAGCGTCGATAAAATTAGTATTTATAATACAAACGGACGGCAAGTAGCTGAATATTACGGTTCTGGAATGACAAGGTTTTCTGTGTCAGATTTACCGCAAGGTTTGTATTTGGTACGTCTCTCTGATACTAAAAGTAAAATCACCACGCATAAGATTATCATTGATCGTTAGTATTAACAGTCCGTTTTACGGTGCGTTCGCTCAAAAAGGTTATTTTTGCCAAAATTTTTACAAATGTTCCAAATTGGAAAAACCATCGTCTCTGAAGACATTATCGAAAAAGATTTTGTCTGCAATTTATCTGCCTGCCACGGCGCCTGCTGTGTTGATGGAGATGCGGGAGCGCCTTTAAATAAAGAGGAAACCAAAATCCTTGAAGATATTTACGAAAAAGTAAAACCGTTTCTTCGCCCCGAAGGCATTGCTGCTATCGAAGCGCAAGGCACCTGGGTTGTTGGTACAGACGGAACATTGGAAACGCCATTAATAGATGAAAAAGATTGTGCTTACGTGATTTTTGACGGAAAAACCGCGCTTTGTGGTATTGAACAAGCGTACAATCAAGGCGAAGTGTCGTGGAAAAAACCAGTTTCTTGTCATTTGTATCCCATTCGGGTAAAGGATTTTTCTGAATTTGCTGCCGTAAATTATGACCGTTGGGACATTTGCGACGATGCCTGTTCTTTAGGGAAAGAACTTGAAGTTCCAGTATATAAATTTGTTAAAGAAGCACTCATCAGAAGATTTGGAGCAGCCTGGTATGCCGAGCTTGAAAAAGTGGCAGAGGAGCTAAAAAAATAACATTATTTCTTGCTTTATTTCAGATATTTTTCTCATGGGCAAGCTTCCCTTTATTTGCAGGACTTTAGCAAATTTGTGTTTTTTAAAATGCTTATTTTCAATATTTTATCCTGAATGAAATTTAACGGGTGTATTTTTAAACTTGTTAAAAACTATGTGCGATTGTCAATAACTTTGGCTTTCATTTGCCGTTACAAATTCTAACTTTGTAATCAGGATTAAAACAAAATATTTTGTTAAAATCCGGTCAAAAATCTTCCATAATTATGTCGCAAATAGAACCTATTTTACAAGAAAACAAAAACCGTTTCGTTATCTTTCCAATCAAACACCATGACATTTGGGATTGGTACAAAAAAATGGAAGCCAGTTTCTGGACTGCAGAAGAAATTGATTTGCACCAGGATTTAAACGACTGGAACAACAAACTGAATTCTGACGAAAAATATTTCATCAAACACATTCTCGCTTTTTTCGCTGCTTCTGACGGCATCGTCAATGAAAACCTCGCTGAGAATTTCGTTAACGAAGTGCAATATGCTGAAGCGAAATTTTTCTACGGTTTCCAGATCATGATGGAAAACATCCATAGCGAAACCTATTCGTTGTTGATCGATACGTACGTGAAAGACGAAACCGAAAAAGACCAGTTATTCCGCGCGCTCGAAGTCTTTCCTGCAATTAAAAAGAAAGCAGACTGGGCTTTGAAATGGATCGAATCGGATTCGTTTGCGGAAAGATTAATTGCGTTTGCTGCTGTGGAAGGGATTTTCTTTTCTGGCGCATTTTGCTCGATTTTCTGGTTGAAGAAACGCGGTCTGATGCCTGGATTGACGTTTTCAAACGAATTGATTTCACGTGACGAAGGCGTGCATTGTGATTTCGCCGTGCATTTGCACAACCACCATTTGATCAATAAAGTATCAAAAGCAAGGATCAAAGAAATTTTAATTGACGCATTGGATATCGAACGCGAGTTTATCACTGAGTCGCTTCCGGCGAGTTTAATTGGGATGAATGCGAACCTGATGGCGCAGTATTTAGAGTTCGTAACCGACAGATTGCTCGTGGAATTGGGCTGCGACCGCGTATACAATTCCGCAAATCCATTTGATTTTATGGATATGATCTCGCTTCAGGGAAAAACCAATTTCTTTGAAAAACGCGTATCGGAATACCAGAAAGCAGGCGTGATGAACAGCGGTTCGACCGGCGACGCCGATTCGCAGAAGATTACGTTTGACGCGGATTTTTAAGGAAGTCGCAAAGTATTAGGGTCGAAAAGTTTGCTTCTTGATAACTGAAATAAAATTTTACCATTAAGGGATTAAGGTTCATTAAGGCTTGATGTGTCTTAATTTATTAATGGTTCGAAATAGCCCGGATTACCTCACCTAACTTTTATTTTTAATAGGAGTTCGGTGAATGCCAAAAAGGCATTTGACGCGTAAATCCTTTTTTGAGGTTTTTCACCGAAAAAAAGATCGCAGCAAAAGCCGGAATAGCTTCTAATAAAAACAAAAACAACAATAATTATCACAAATAACCCGAAGTCAGGGAAGGGATTTCCTGGTTTCATTAAAAAACGACAGCTTATGTATGTAGTAAAAAGAGACGGCAAGAAAGAGCCGGTAATGTTCGACAAGATCACAGAAAGGATTAAAAAACTATGTTACGGGCTGAATTACCACGTCGATCCGGTGAAAGTCGCGATGCGCGTGATCGAAGGTTTGTATGACGGCGTTTCAACCTCGGAACTCGACAACCTGGCGGCAGAAACTGCAGCGGCAATGACCATTACGCATCCTGATTATGCCCAATTGGCGGCAAGGATCGCGATCTCCAACTTGCATTCGAATACCAAAAAGTCGTTCTCGGAAACGATGAACGACATGTATCATTATATCAATCCACGAACGAATACCGAAGCGCCTTTGTTGTCTGACGAAGTGCACGCGGCGATCATGGAACATGCAGAATTCCTGGATTCTCACGTGATTTATACGCGTGATTTCAACTATGATTATTTCGGGTTTAAAACTTTAGAGCGTTCCTATTTGCTCAAAATTAATGGGAAAATTGTCGAAAGACCACAACACATGTTAATGCGTGTCGCAGTTGGAATTCACTTAAACGACCTCGAATCGGTGATTGAAACGTATGACTTGATGTCGAAGAAATTCTTCACGCATGCCACGCCAACGTTGTTCAACTCGGGTACGCCAAAACCGCAAATGTCTTCGTGTTTTTTATTAACCATGAAAGACGACAGCATCGACGGAATTTACGACACATTAAAACAAACCGCTAAAATCTCGCAATCTGCAGGTGGAATCGGACTCGCGATCCACAACGTTCGTGCGACTGGATCATATATTTCGGGAACCAACGGAACCTCAAACGGAATCGTGCCAATGTTACGCGTATACGACATGACCGCGCGTTACGTAGATCAGGGCGGCGGAAAAAGAAAAGGAAGTTTTGCGATTTACATCGAACCTTGGCATGCCGATATTTTCGATTTCCTGGATTTGAGAAAAAACCACGGAAAAGAAGAAATGCGTACGCGTGACTTGTTTTTAGGGATGTGGATTCCGGATTTGTTCATGAAACGCGTGCAGGAAGATTCCACCTGGACATTGATGTGCCCGAACGAATGTCCGGGACTCAGCGATTGCCACAGCGAAGCTTTCGATGAATTGTATTTGAGATACGAAGCCGAAGGAAAAGGCAGAAAAACGATCAAAGCGCGTGAAATCTGGGAGAAAATTTTAGAATCTCAGGTAGAAACCGGTTTGCCATACATGTTGTACAAAGATGCGGCAAACAGAAAATCAAACCAGAAAAATCTGGGAACGATCCGTTCTTCGAATTTGTGTACCGAAATCATCGAATACACATCGCCTGATGAGGTTGCGGTGTGTAATTTGGCTTCGATTTCATTGCCAATGTTTATCGAAAACGGCAAATTCGACCACCAAAAATTGTACGACGTAACGAAACGCGTGACGTTGAATTTGAATAAAGTCATCGACAGGAATTACTATCCGGTGATCGAAGCCGAAAACTCCAACAAACGCCACCGTCCGGTTGGATTGGGTGTTCAAGGTTTGGCCGATGCGTTCATTATGCTCAGAATGCCATTTACGAGTGACGAGGCGAAACAACTGAACCAGGAAATTTTCGAAACCTTGTATTTTGCAGCGGTAACGTCTTCTATGGAATCGGCTAAAATAGAAGGCCCGTATTCGACTTATGAAGGATCGCCAATTTCACAAGGCGAATTCCAATTCAACCTTTGGGGATTAAAAGACGCAGATTTATCCGGTCGTTGGGACTGGGAAAGCTTGAGAAAAGAAGTATTGAAACACGGTGTGAGAAATTCACTTTTAGTAGCGCCAATGCCAACGGCTTCCACGTCGCAAATCCTTGGAAACAACGAAGCTTTCGAGCCTTACACTTCGAATATTTACACGAGAAGAACGCTTTCGGGAGAATTTATTGTTGTAAACAAACATTTGCTCGAAGACCTCGTAAACCTTGGCATCTGGAACGACAACCTGAAACAGGAAATCATGCGTCACAACGGTTCGGTGCAAAACATCGACGCGATTCCTGCCGATATCAAAGAACTGTACAAAACGGTTTGGGAAATGTCTATGAAAGATATTTTAGACATGTCACGCCAACGTGGTTATTTCATCGACCAGTCGCAATCATTGAACTTGTTTATGGAAAACGCGAATTTCGCAAAACTAACATCAATGCATTTCTACGCTTGGCAATCAGGTTTAAAAACCGGAATGTACTATTTGAGAACAAAATCGGCGGTTGATGCGATCAAATTCACGTTAAACAACGATAAAAAAGAAGAACCAATAGCGGTTGAAGTAGAAATGGCCATCGCAGCTCCGGCTCCGGTTTCACAAGTCGCTTCAGCAGCATCAGAAATCCAGCCCATTGCAGCAGACGAATTCCGCGCCATGATCGAAAGATCAAGAAGCGCAGAACCGGACGATTGCGAAATGTGTGGCTCTTAACTCGTCATTGCGAGGAACGAAGCAATCTCATATAAAATGAAATAAACAGCTGTCTTTATTGATGGCTGTTTGTTTTTGTCATTGCGAGGAGCGAAGCAATCAGGAGCTTTTTCCTGCTTTTGCCTTTATCTTTGCTCGTTCCTCTCAAAGGATACCGGCGCAATCAGGGCTAGGGCGCTGTCATTGCGAGGCACGAAGCAATCCATTGATGAGGAAGGTAAATTTCGACAGATTGCTTCGTGCCTCGCAATGGCACCGTTTATTAAGTTAATCCGGTGAAACAATTAAAAAATATTAAAAACAGGTCCAAGGTAAAAGGTTCAAGGTCCAAAACCCAGAACCCTGAGCCTAACACCATAAACCATAAAAGATGACCAAACAAAAAGGCGTTTACACCGGAATCATAGAAAAAGACGAATACGGCAATTATTATTGCGGCGAATTTTTATTGGATTACAAATACACCGAACAAAATAAATTTAAAGTCGGAGACGAAATCAACATCAAGACCGTCATTGCGAATCCAAGTGATGCGAGTGCGAACTGGTATCCGCAAAAATCACGGAATTTCTTTTTGGCAAACGCGAAGGAGGATAAATCTTAAATTAGGTTTAGGGTTCAGGTGAATAGTTTGTGTGAAACTTTACGCCATAACCTTGGACCCAGAACCAATGAACCCAAAAAACAAAATAATGATGCAATGGGAACAACTACTATCGCTGCGGAAACAAGGCGATAAGGGAAAGAGACTTCGAAAAGAAGAACTCGATACGCGATTGGGTTTTGAAGTCGATTATGACCGGATCATATTTTCGTCGGCCTTTAGAAGTTTACAGGACAAAACACAGGTCATTCCGCTTTCAAAAACCGATTTCGTGCATACGCGTTTGACACACAGCCTCGAAGTTTCGGTGGTTGGGCGATCGCTTGGAAGATTGGCCGGAAAGCAAATTCTTGAAAAATACCCGCATTTAAAAGAAATCCACGGTTTTCACATGAACGATTTCGGGGCAATTGTCGCGGCAGCTTCATTGGCACATGACATTGGAAATCCGCCATTCGGGCATTCGGGTGAAAAAGCGATTGGCGAATATTTTAAAATTGGCAACGGCCAAAAATACAAAAACCAGCTGACCGAAAAACAATGGCAGGATCTGATCGATTTTGAAGGCAATGCCAACGGTTTTTCAGTTTTAACGAGTTCGCGCCCCGGAAACGAAGGCGGACTCAGGATTTCATACGCCACTTTGGGCGCATTCATGAAATATCCGAAAGAAAGTTTGCCGAAAAAACCGACATCTAATATCGCTGATAAAAAGTACGGTTTCTTTCAAAACGATAAAAAATTCTTTGAGGAAGTCGCAGCGGAATTGGGTTTGATCTCCAATAAATCCGGAAACGACATTGGTTTTGAACGCCATCCGTTAGCGTATTTGGTTGAAGCTGCCGATGATATTTGTTATACAATTATCGATTTTGAAGACGGCATCAACTTGGGTTTGGTTTCAGAGGATTATGCGTTGGAATACCTGATTAAACTTGTCAAAGACAGCATCGATACAAATAAATACAAGTTGCTGGAAACCAAAGAAGACCGCATCAGTTATTTGCGTGCGCTTGCCATTGGAAGCCTGATTCAGGATGCGGTAAAAGTGTTTGCAGAAAATGAAGAATTGATTTTGCAGGGCAAATTTCCATTCGCCTTGATGGACAAAAGTAAATATAAGGCACAAATGGATGATATTATTAAACTGAGTGTTAAAAATATTTACCAGAGCCGTGAAGTAATTGAAAAGGAACTTACGGGTTATCAGATCATCAATACGTTATTGGATAAATTTATTACGGCTTATAATAATAAATTTGACGGAAAGGCAACAAATTATGACAACCTGCTAATGAAAATTTTGCCCGAAAGGCACCATCTGGAAAAAGAAAATTTGTATGAAAGACTGTTGCACATCTCACATTTCATATCGTTACTCACCGATGGAAATGCATTAATTTACTATCGCAATATTCTGGGATATAAAGATTAGTACGTTAATATTGAATATTCGTATGTAATTTAATTTAAAAAATCATTATGTTTGTGCATCAAAAATCTAAAATTATGAAAAAAATTACACTATTAATGGTATTACTGGTGTCTTTGATGGGTTTTTCCCAAGAAAAGCAGCAGTTGATAAAAGCGTATTTTGACAGCAATTACGAAAAATTGTCATTGTCAAAACAGGATGTTTCCGACTGGGCAGTTGCCAGCGAAATGTATTCTGAAACAACAAAAATTACAAATGCCCATGTTGTACAAAGATATCAGGGGATAGAAGTTTTCAACGCACAGTCAAGCGTATGGATTAAAGACAATAAAGTTATTAATGTTGTTAATAATTTTAAAAACAATATTGCTGAAAAAGTAAATTCAGTAACGCCAAGATTGTCAGCGATACAGGCAGCTCAGAGTGCATACAGCAAAGTAGGCATCGTTGGGTTGCCGGTTTTCTCAATCGCTGAAACCAAAACGTCTAAATCATTCATGTTAAGTGATGGTATCCAGGAAGATTTAATCAGTGCTAAATTGGTTTATCAATATACTGAAGGAAACAAAATGTACCTGGCTTGGGCACTTCAATTTTATGCTCCGGGTGCAAGCCACTTATGGGATTTAAGAATTGATGCTGCAAATGGTGCAATCCTTGAGAAAAATGATTTGACAGTAAACTGTAGCTTTGGGGATTCAAGACACAAAGGGCATAACCATGAAGCTGAAAGCTTTAATTTTGCAAAAAATGTTTTTACTGCCAATGCAACTTCTTCAGTTGTAGAAGCGAATGCAGGTTCTTACAGGGTGATTCCTTACAACTATGCAAGTCCTAACCACAGCCCGTTTCAGTTAATTTCAAATCCTGCTGATGCAGTGGCTTCTCCTAACGGTTGGCATGATGTAAACACAACTATCGGAGGTACAACGCCAAGTTTAAAACTTACATATTCTAGAGGAAATAATATTTGGGCGCAGCAGGATCCTACCGGAGTAAATCAAGCGGCTGCGGTTGCTGACAGAACAGATGGCGGTGCTGACCTTAACTTTGATTTTCCTTTCCTTGGGCCATGGCAACAGCCAACGGCATATACTAAAGCATCGGTAACAAATGCCTTTTATATGGGTAACATCATGCACGATGTTTGGTATCATTACGGTTTTGATGAAGCAAGCGGAAACTTCCAGCAAGGAAGTTACGGTCGCAATGGAACTGCAAGTCAAGGAGCAGATAATGTTCAGATTGATTCTCAGGATGGTTATGCCAAAACAGAGCCTACATTAAACAATGCCAACTTTGCTACGCCAAATGACGGGGTAAGACCAAGAATGCAAATGTTTCTTTGGAACTATGGTGCGCCTCCAACAAACTTTATTACCGTAAATTCTCCTGCTGCGATTGCAGGTCCGTTTGCAGCAACAACGAATGTTTTTGAAACAACTGACCGTCAGCCGGTTCCAACCGCTCCAAACGGAATTACTTCTGACCTTGTTTTATACAATAATGCAGCCAATCCATTGCCTAATAATGCGGTAAGTGTTCATAATGCATGTGTACCACCAACAAACGGATTGGAACTTAGCGGTAAAATCGCTTTGATCAGAAGAGGAAACTGTAACTTTTCTAACAAAGTTAAAAATGCTCAGGACGCAGGAGCATTGGCAGTGATCGTTTATGACACGGTTCCTAATAATGAAACAAGGCTTTCTATGAGCTCTTCAGGCCTTTTGGGAATTACAATTCCTGCTGTTTTTGTAACCACAGAAATCGGCCAGCAATTTGTTGATCAATTGGCTCTTGGCCCGGTAAATGTGAAGTTGGAATCTCCTGCAGATCTTTATTTGTATGCAGATGGCGATTTTGACAATACAATTATCGGACACGAATACGGACATGGAATTTCAAACAAATTGATCGGAGGCCCTCTGAATAGCTCTTGTATGACCAATTTGGAGCAAATGGGTGAAGGCTGGTCAGACTGGTTTGGTTTGATGATGCAGATTAAAGCTACAGACACACCAACAACTCCAATTATGGTTGGTACTTATGTGTTCAACGAGCCAAATGACGGTGCCGGACTTAGAGATTTTCCTTATTCAACAGATATGACTGTTAATCCAAGAACCTTGAATACGGCGAATTATCCTGTTGATGAAACGAATTCATACAGGTATAAAACCGGAGAAACATGGGCGAGTGTCCTATGGGATTTGACCTGGGCTTACGTTGACCGTTATGGATATGATGCTAATTTGTATACTGGTACAGGCGGAAATAACAAAGTAATGCAACTTGTTATCGATGCATTGAAATTACAAGCTTGTAATACAGCCAATATGATCACAGCCAGGGACAACTTGTTTGCAGCGGATATGGCGGCTACTGGTGGTCAGAACTACAATATGATGGCGGCCGTTTTCACAAGAAGAGGTTTAGGATTAAACGCTTCTATGGGTAGCCCTACAAATAACCTTGATGCTTCTGAAGATTTTACACCGTTCCCGCTTTTGGCAACGCAAAGTTTTACAAAAGAAAATACTTTCAGGGTATCTCCTAATCCATCGAACAGTATCGTAAATGTACGTTTGAACCAGTTCGTTGGAAAAGTAAACATCCAGGTAGTGGACATTAACGGAAGAGTGGTTTATGCGGTAAGCGATGACCATTTTAATGTTGAAAAAGCAATCAACCTGAGCAGCCTTCAAAAAGGGATGTATGTATTAAAAGTAAATACAGCAGATTTTAACTTTGCAGAGAAAATTATCCTTAAATAATTTATTTTAAATGTTTTATTAAAACCGCCAGCATTTGCTGGCGGTTTTTTTATGCTCATAAAATAATGATGTTTTAGTAATAATTTATTTCGTCATATAGCCTTGTTTTGGTTATATTTATCGAAACCAAAAACAATATATTATGAGAAAAATTTTATTGCTGCTTGCATTAGTATTTCAGTTTGCAATTTATGCGCAGTCACCGCCGTGTAAGACTGATGAAATATTAAAAGAAACAATCAAAAACAATCCGTTGTACAAGCAAGGGATCGATATGATGAATAAACAAATTCTAAATTCTAAATCAAGTTATAACAAAACGACAACTTTACCTGCTCCGGAGTCAATAAAAATTCCGGTTGTAGTGTATGTTATTCATAATGGTGAGGCAATAGGTACGGGAACAAATATTTCTGACGGTCAGGTAAATGATCAAATTGCAGCACTCAATGAAAAATTTTATTCATCGGGGATTAAATTCTGTTTGGCTACCAGAGCAGGTACGGGTACCAAAGTTCCAATGAAAACAGGAGCAGAATTACAGCCAACTGCAGGGATTATACATATTAATAATCCGGCATTAACAGCCCATTTGTCAACTCCGGCTGGGCAACAGGCGCTAATTAATACAGCGCATTCTTCAGTTACGGGAGATAAATATTTGAGAATATGGGTTGTAAATAGTATCGATGGAGGATTGCCGGGTACATTAGGTTATGCCTGGTTTCCGAATGGTTCTGGATATGATGGAATTGTTATTAGAAACAATGTCTTTGGAAATGGAAGTCCAAACCTGCTTCCAAATTTCAGTCAAGGGGAAACTCTAGTGCATGAAGTAGGGCATTATCTTGGGTTGTACCATACCTTTGAAGGGGGTTGCAACAACACAAACTGTCTCCAAGAAGGCGATTTGGTTTGTGATACACCAGCGGTCGCAGCAGCCAATTACAGTTGTGTCACAGGGACAAATTCATGCCCGGAAACACCAGCTGTTCCTGACCTGATCAAGAATTATATGGATTATGGAGATAACTTATGTGCAGATTCTTTTACAGACGGGCAAAGACAAAGAATGATAGATGTAATTAATATGCATAGAAGCAGCCTTATTTCTACTTCAAACATTGTATATACCGGTAGTTGTGATTTTGCAAGCCTCACTGTGGCATCAATTACACCATCGGCATACACGGTTTGTTCTAGCAGTACATCTGCTCTCAATTTTTCAGCGGTATCAAATTCAAGTTACACCTACAGTTGGAATTTTGGAGATCCTTCAGCTACTGCATCAAACCCAAATACGGCAAATACATCCAATCCGTCCCACATATTTACTTCAGCAATATATTCGCCCTATACCGTAACATTAACAGTTACTAATACATTAACAGGCAAAACAGCTTATGAATCGATTAAGATTTTTGTAACCGCCTGTACGCCGATTTTAAATAATGAATCTAATTGGTATGTTGGTCGTTCGAATTTATTGAGATTTAATTCGGGTCTTCCAGTATTTGATACCGCATTTCCAACGACAACGATTTCATATGGGAATAGTGGCGCAAATCAAAGTGATGCAGCAGGCAATTTGCTTTTTTATACCAATGGAGATGAAATCTGGAACAATACTAATGCGCAAATCAATACAGTTCCTCCAGTTTCACCTGCAGCTGGTGTTTCAAATAAAAGTCTGATTGTACCGAATCCTGCCGTTGCTAATCAATATTATGTATTTAAAGCGGATGTAATTTCTTCTGGTTCAGCATACGAAGGACTTCATTACAGTATCGTCAATGTTAGCGGTACATCAGCTACAATAGGAGTGCAAAATCAACCCATAACCCGAACTGCTGCATTTGGAATGTCTTCGTCAAATGGTTTTTCAATTTCTTCGCTTGATTCCGCTGTGATGGGAAGTGGGTCATTAACAGCTATTAAAAAGTGTGATGGCTATTGGATAGTAACAACTCTAAGAAAAGGAAACACCTATTATTTGGTGGTTTTTTCATTAACAGCGACTACTGGTCTGAAATATTTTAATGAATGGATAATATCAGAGGATACATTTGTGAATTTAGATGCGAACCTTGAAGTTTCTCCTAGCGGCAATAAAATATTTATATATAGTTTAACTAACATAAGACTTCTTGTGGATTTTAACAAAGTTGAGGGTTTAGCTTCTAATTTTAAAACTATTAACATCGATGTTGCAAACCCTTCAAGTTTGTTGCTTAGTGCTTCATTTAGTCCGGATTCTAAATTACTATACACGAATCAGGAACCAGGTAAAATTTACCAGTTTGATCTCAATGCGATAGATATTAGTTCGAGTAGAAAATCAATAGCAAATATTTCGGGTTATGCCATAGATGATTTACAAATTGGACCTGATAAGAAAATCTATATCTCAGTTTATGGAAATGATGAAATTGCAGTAATTCATAATCCAAATACTAAGGCTACAAATGCAAATCCAAATGCATGCAATTTTACAGTACACGGACCAAAACGTCAAACGCCTGGATTTCTTGGGAATATGTTGCCTAATATTATAGACGCAAAGCAGGAAACAGCCTATTTTGCAGCAAATAATTCAAATGTCATCTCCGCTTATCTGGAAAGTTGCAATAAATATAAATTTTTTCCAAACTACAACACAACGAACTGTACACTAAGGTACAAGTGGGAAGTTGTAGACAGAATAAGTAGTGTTGTTGTTGGAACAAGCGAAAATACGACTCCTGTTTTTGATTTCGGACTTTATGGCTCTGGCGAATACGTGGTCGTTTTAAAAACAACTTCGGGCACAGTGTTGGGTAATATGAAAATGTCAATTACTGTATTCACAGCTCCACTTATAGAAGGAAACAATAATGCATGTGTGACAGAAATAAACAGAACGAATAATTCTGTAAACCTGCTGTCCGGGCAAACAGTCGTGTGGTCAATTACAGGTGGTGCAGGAACAATTACCGGTAGCAATACCCAATCAAGTGTTGATGTTAGATGGACTTCTTTGCCAGGAATAATTAGTGCAACAGTTACCAATGCCGCTGGCTGCGTGGCTACAACGACTAAAACAATTACGTCGCTTTGTCCTTGTGAATGCCTCAGTACACTGTATGTTAAAATGACGCCGCAATTGGGTGGAACTTATAGATTTAACGTAGTAAATTCAAATGAAAATGTCGTATGCGGAGGCTTGAATTTAAAATATGTTTGGACATTTTCCAGCGGTTTAACGACGACAAACACTACAGGTGTTGCTTATTATACTGAACAGGCAGCATCAGTGGTAATACAATTATTATCGCCAACCGGAACAGTTCTTTGCAGCGTAACGCGCATTTATATGCCAATTGGACCAGGAAACGGCAAAACAAGCATGAACACTGCAACAAAAAACACTAACGTCATTGTCACTCCAAACCCTTCACAAGGACTTTTCAATTTGCTTATCGAAGGCTATTCCGGCAATCTTAATGTAAAAGTAATCGATGGCAACGGCAGGGAAGTTTTTACAGAAAACGAAGCGCATTTCCAAACAGAAAAGCTACTAAACCTGAGTCATTTGTCGTCAGGCATTTATATTTTAAAAATAAATGGCGAGTCGGTCAATAGCACTCAGAAAATTATTAAAAACTAAAATCTGAGTGCCAATAAACAAAAACCCGAAGTGAAAGCTTCGGGTTTTTTATTTATGATTTGTCCGGGAATAAGGTATGATCGGGACCGATTGCATTTTATTTTGCTTGGGATTGCGCTACTTTTTTAGAATTACGATTCTTAGGAAATGCTGTGACAATTTTATTTTCGATTTTTATTTTGTCACAGATCTGTGACAATTTTTTTTTTGAAATTTTTTTTGTCACAGATTTGTGGCACTTTTTTTATTTTGAAAAAAGTGCCACAAATTTTGCACTGCCAAAAAATGCCACTTCAAACGACTTGCTGAAGGGTGGATTTTGGTAAAAAACCTAACAACCATTGGCTATTAGGCTTTTTAAATATCCCGGGAAAATTTTCTGCCTTAATCTTAGGGCAATACTTTGTCTAAAAACTGTATTCAATTCCAATGCCCAGCATTTGTTTCAACTGCACTTTCGGGCCTACGATGGTCTGAACACCGTCAATGTCTTCAGTAGCTTTAATGTCGTCGTCATAAATCAAATGCGTGCCGATATTCGCTTTCACATACTTATTCACCACCAGATCAAGCTGCAACTGCCAATCCACATCGATATTTCCAAACTTATTAATGTAATCCGAATACAAACTCAAACGGTTTTCCAGATTGATATTCTTAAAGATTTCCGTTTTATAATGTGTCGTAAGCAAAAAACCCAATTCGGTTCTCGATCGCTCTCCTTCGGAAATCAGGTTGCCATCAGCATCGTAAACCGCTTTATTCACGCCAAAGGCACCCTGATTTGCCAGGCGTTGGTCTAAGACCAGCGTATTTTTTAAGGTCAATGGTGAAATATAAACATTAATTTTTTTCTCTTTATTTGCATATTCCGCTCCAATTCCTAAAAAAGTATACGCTGGCGCAAACGGACCGGAAACCGCTTCTGTCGTATTCGGATAAGAATACCCGCTGGTAAACTGAGTGTTGAAGTTGAATTTTGCCGAGTGGTACCAATTGGACAAAGTATCCCTGCGGTAACCAAATGTCGAACTGAATTGAAACGCGTCGTCTGTTTTCCTAAACTCAATGCCGTCCTGCTTGTTTACGCCATACCGGATGATCAGTTCATTGCCCCATTTGACATTGTCATTGGTATAACGGCGTATGAAATTGCCTTTCAATAAGCCTGACACAGAACTTGTTCCTCCTGCGCTCCAGTTTACAAAAGCAATTTCATTGAGGTCAAAACCTATGGTATTTTTCTTTTCCCAATTGGAAACAACAGGCTTGGTAGTTTTTAAAGTGTCCTGGACGACTACTTTTAGCGTGTCGTTGGCTACAACTAAAGTGTCAACCGTTTGAGCAGAAATTTTCGGGATTGTTGTTAAAAGAAAAACAGAAATAATGACAAGTCTCTTCATTTTTAGAATTTTTAAAATCAGCAAAAATGCACTTTTTTTAAAGAAATGGCAGTCTGAAAATTGTTTTTTTAACTTAATTTTTGCATTGAAAGTCAAGTAGTAGAAGCCTAAAAAAATGTTAATAATTTACGTTATAGAACTATATGATTGAATCTGTTTTTGATTACATTTATGCAAACCTAAATATTTTAAAATTATGAAAGCAAACACGATTTTTCTGAGTTTTTTTATTTGCGTATTATCATTATCCGCAAATGCGCAAAATGTACAATCAACAGCCGATAGGACCAGCGGTGGTTTTCAGGCGGGTAATAAGGGATTTAGTAATACATTTTATGGGCACAAAGCAGGATTTGCCATCGGGACCACCGGAAGTGGAAATACATTTTTGGGTCACTTTTCCGGGCAGGCAAATACAACTGGTTCAAACAATTTATTTGCAGGTGCACAGTCGGGTACGGCAAACACTACAGGGGAGGCTAATATTTTTTTAGGGCCGCAAGCGGGTATTAGCAACACGACGGGAAGCAGGAATATTTTCCTGGGAGAAGGAGTAGGCTACTATGGTAGTTCAGGCAGTGAAAATTTGCTTATCGGTTCCCAGGTACAGTTTAATGGAGCCGGACTGAGAAATACGATTATAGGTAATTATGCAGGATCTGATAACTCGGGCTCAGATAACATTTTTGTTGGATATACCGCTGGCTTAAATGAACCGGGAAGCAATAAGTTATATATAGATGTAACCGATACAGCAACACCATTGATCTGGGGAGATTTTTCAACGGATCAATTAAAACTCAACGGAAAAGTAGGCATAGGCGGCGTAACTAGTTTTCCTACAACTGTAGGCGGTGTTGGTGTGAGTAGTTATATGCTTTTTGTAAAAGGCGGTATTTTGACTGAAGAAGTGCGTGTGAGTACAGCACATTGGGCTGATTATGTTTTTGCAAAAGATTATAACTTGCCAACATTAACTGAGGTTGAAAATCACATTAAACAAAAAGGGCATTTAATAAATGTTCCATCGGCAAAACAAATCGCTGAAGAAGGAATCGCTTTGGGTAAAATGGCAAACATCCAACAGGAAAAAATCGAAGAATTAACACTATACATCATCGAACAAAATAAAATCAATGAAAAACAAGCCGCTGAGATCAATGAGTTAAAAGAAAAAATGAACCTGTTATTGAATAAAAAATAATATGGAAGCAATTATAAAATCAACGGATTCTAAAAAGGGAGTCAAAAAGCTGCTCTTTTTAATGCTGTTGCTGTGCGTTACAACTGCAGCTACTGCTACAGATTATTACGCTTCTCCAACAGGAACTGGAACCGGACTTTCTTATTCAACCCCAATGAGTCTTCTGGCAGCTTTTAGCACCACAAGTCCTATTAGTGCCGGTGACAAGCTTTTTCTCAAAGGCGGAACTTATACAGGCCGGTTTATCTGCAATTTAAAAGGGCAGGCCGGTAAAAAGATCACCGTTACTTCTGCACCGGGAGAGTGGGCTATTTTAAATGGTAATATTCTGCCTTTAACATCCACTGACAGGCAGGTTTTAAAGGTAAAAGGTGCCTATGTTATTTTCAAAGATTTTGAAGTAACATATAAAAATGTTCTCAGGTCAAATACATCTGTCAATTATACGACCTGTAGCGGGATTTATCATGGCGAGGGAATCGATTGTGAATTTATCAACCTGAGGATTCATGACAATCCCGGAATTGGCCTTGAAAGCTGGAAAGAAGTAGGGGCTTCTATTATTTACGGCTGTATGATTTATAATAACGGATATGTTACGCCCACACCTTCAATCCCTAACGACAGAGAAAGGCACGGACCGGGTTTGTACATTCAAAACAGGGACACGCGATATAAGATTTTCAAGAACAACATTGTTTTTAATAATTTTTATATTGGCTTTGAAGCATATTCAGATTCTCCGGCGGCAGGATTTTCGTATGTACAATACCTGACTTTTGATGACAATACGGTATTTAACAATGGAGAACCGGCATCAACAAACGGCTACGGAGATTCCAATATTACGGTCAAATCACTGGATGCTACAGGTTCTAACATTATCAATCACATTAACATTGTCAATAATACGGTATACCACAATACGAATTTTACAGGGCACAATACCGCAGGAACACCAGCTTCTGACAATTCTTTCGAAGCCCGGGCATTAGAAGTAGGAAATGTTACCACAACCTATCCGTCACAGGATATATTAATAGACAATAACTTCCTCTCTGGTAGAAACCCTACTGTAAAATTAAACGATATTGAAACCCTCACATTTACAAATAATTATGTGTTGGGCAGGTTTGTAGAAATCAACCACTCTAATAAAATTGCAGGAAGGATCAATGCTACGGGCTGGCATTTTGATAATAATAAATATTTTACGGGAAATGGAACATATCTTTCGCATCCTGGTATTTGGGGGCATAAGGTTTTTAGATTGTCTTATCCTTGCGGATCAATCACCTGTCTTGAAGATTATTGGTTGCCATCAAATTTGGCAACATATGCAGCTTCATATCCTGTGCCGCCCTTTCCTACCTGGAAACAAACTTTTCCAGGATTGGACGTAAATAGTACTTATAGTTTTTTCTCATTATATTATAATGCGATCGCTCCTTGGAGCGGCAATCCTTTCTTTTATGCCAACCCGCCAAAGGTTTTAAAAGTAACGCAAAATATTTACAAGCCAAACCAGTTTAAAGTGGTATTGCTCAATCCGCCTACAACTGTAGAAGCCACAACTTATTCAGATATACCAGTAAATTTCAGCGCATATAATATTCCGTCAGGAACGCCTTATGTGATTAAAGATGTAGAAAATTTTCCGAATATTGCAGCATCAGGAACATATACAGGAGTGCCGGTTAATTTTAATACCAATCTTACAACCTTAAGCGCGCCACTAGGATCTGACTATACGAACAATACTGAAAAAACCCCAGGCAATTTTGGTGTATTCCTCATTGAGTTTGCTGATTTTTCAGGTTGCGAAACCGATAAGATTGTAACCACTGATGTACAAACAGGTAATTTTGACTTCCAACAGGCTTCTGCTACGGTTACTGCTTCCAATATAGTTAAAGAGCAGGCCATTGGATTATATCATGCAGGAACTCAGGTGATACTGAAAAACGGCTTTCATGCAAAGAAAGATTCAAATTTCAGAGCTTACATTGCCGGATGTACGCAAACTTTTTCGGCCAAGCAGGCTAATGTCCAGGAAGACTACACTCATTTGATAAAAGCTTCAAAATTGGTCGATAAACCAGTAGCCGAGCCAATCGCCGATGTGTTTTCTATATATCCAAACCCAACTTCGGGCATATTTACAATAGAAAGCAAAGGATCAAGAAAAATAACCAGTGTTTCTGTAGTAAATATAAATGATAAAAAAGAAGTGGCAAACGGGATTTATAAACGAGAAAAGGCTGTAAATATCGATATTTCGAAGGAAAAATTAGGACTGTATACTGTTCAGCTGATTTTAGATGATGGAAAGTTGTATTCCAAAACAATCATTAAAAAATAAATTTCCAAACAATTTTAAAACCCTTGGTTGGCAACGATCAGGGGTTTTTTATTTATAACTGAGGAACATAGCCATCAGGCTTGAAAGATCAAATCGGCAATAGCCATATTGTTCTTCCACAGTTCCATGCTCAATAAATTCATCCGGAACACCAAGCATTTTCAAATTGGCAGTATAATGATGCTTCGTTAAAAATTCAGAAACGGCACTGCCAAAACCGCCTTTTACAACACCGTCTTCCAATGTAATAACCGTAGGGAATTTTTTAAAAATCTCATGCAAAAGCGGTTCATCCAAAGGCTTGACAAACGCGAAATCATAATGGGCAATCGTTTCAGGATTTCCAATGTTTTGAAGGGCCAAAGTTGCCAGATTGCCAATCGGTCCATTTGACAAAACCGCAGTTTTTGAACCTTCTTTCAAACAAAAGGCTTTCCCAATTTCAATTTTTTGATACGGCTGTTGCCAATGAATCTCAGAACCGCGACCGCGTGGGTATCGGATCGCAATCGGATGTTCGAGTTCGAGTTGAACGGTGTATAATATATTGCGTAGTGCCATTTCATTCAACGGCGCATACACAATCATATTCGGAATGCAGCGCAAGTAGGCTAGATCGAAAACACCATGATGCGTGGCGCCGTCTTCACCAACCAATCCGGCACGATCCAGGCAAAAAATTACCGGTAAATCCTGTAAAGCGACATCGTGGATCACCTGGTCGTAAGCGCGTTGTAAAAAAGTCGAATAAATATTGCAATATACGACCATTCCCTGGGTCACCATTCCCGCCGCTAGAGTTACCGCGTGTTGCTCGGCTATACCAACGTCAAAAGCACGTTTTGGGAATTCGTCCATCATAAATTTTAACGAACTTCCCGATGGCATGGCAGGCGTAATTCCGATGATTCTTTCGTTTTTCCGGGCCAGATCCAAAAGTGTCAATCCAAAAACATCCTGGAATTTTGGCGGCAGGTTTTCTTCCGATTTGAATAAAATCTCACCCGTATTTTTATCGAATTTTCCTGGCGCATGGTATTTCACCTGATCGCGCTCGGCTTGTTCGAGGCCTTTGCCTTTGGTGGTAATGAGATGCAGGAATTTCGGGCCTTTTTTGTGTTGCATCCGACGAAGTTCTTTGATAATCGCGAAAATATCATGTCCGTCAACGGGTCCCGAATAATCAAAATTCAACGATTTGATCATGTTGTTCTGCCGTGGATTTTTACCGTCTTTTACTGCAGTCAGGTAATTTTTCAAAGCGCCCACACTTGGATCGATTCCAATGGCATTGTCGTTCAAAATGACCAATAAATTTGCATCGGTCACGCCCGCATGGTTCAATCCTTCAAATGCCATTCCTGAAGCAATCGACGCATCGCCAACCACTGCAATATGCTGTCGGTCAAAATTATTTTGCAAATGTGACGCAATCGCCATTCCGAGCGCTGCAGAAATCGCCGTGGAAGAATGCCCAACACCAAAGGCATCAAATTCGCTTTCGCTTCTTTTTGGAAAACCGGAAATCCCGCCCATTTGCCGATTTGTGTGAAAAACATTCTTTCGTCCAGTCAGGATTTTATGTCCGTATGCCTGATGGCCAACATCCCAAACCAGTAAATCTTCAGGCGTATTAAAAACATAATGCAATGCAATGGTCAATTCTACAACACCAAGGCTTGCGCCTAAATGGCCTTCCTTTACCGAAACAATATCAATAATAAAATCACGCAATTCCTTTGCCAGCTGAGGAAGTTGGTCTTCTTTCAATTGGCGTAAATCTTCAGGATTATTAATATGTGGCAATAAATGCTGGTCCATGAAATTGGGTTGTCGGGCAAATTTACAACAATCCGCTTAGTTTATTCAGAAATTGTATCGGCCTGTATCATTTCCCCTTTTGGAGTTGGCGCTTTTGAAGATTTTAGCCGATTTCCTTCAGCTGTTGATTCCCCGGCTTTTATAGAATCTTTAGAAGGCATCATGATGCCGAGCGTTCTGTGCGGCCCATTTTCCTCTGCAGAAATTTCAATTTGGTCAATGGTTTTCCGTTCACCGTTGGAATCGGTACAACTAAACAAAGTGGTTCCCATTGTTATAAAAAGCACCAGTAAAAACGATTTCCGAAACGGCATTTGCTTAAAAATCAACTGTTGCGTAATGGTAACAACCGTCAAGTCGAGCTGAGCACTGTAAAACCGGCCACAGGTTTTTCCTTTGTTCTGAATGAAATATTCCTGGATTTCATTGGTCTTCATTGCCGTAAAATCGACAACATTTTTCGAACAACTGTCACAAAACCTGCCGCTATCGGATGGCTTCATATGATTCCAGTTTTCAAAGCAGGGTTTCGGAATCTGGATTTTAAAATGATTTTCCATAATTTGTTGGTTTTTAACATAACGAAGATCCGCTCCAAAAACGTATTTTTGGCAAATGGAAAACATTTTTACCGACGACTATTTCATGAAAAAAGCTTTTCAGGAAGCCGAAATGGCTTTTGAAAAAGGCGAAATTCCCGTTGGTGCCATCATCGTCATCAACAATAAAGTCATCGCCCGAAGCCACAATTTAACCGAATTGCTGAACGATGTCACGGCGCATGCCGAAATGCAATCGATCACCGCAGCTGCCAATTTCCTAGGTGGAAAATACCTAAAAGACTGTACACTTTATGTCACTCTCGAGCCCTGCCAGATGTGCGCAGGCGCTTTATATTGGAGCCAAATTTCCAAAATCGTCTTCGGAGCCCGTGACGAACAACGCGGTTTCATCACGATGGGAACCAAATTACATCCAAAAACCAACGTAGTTTCCGGAATCATGGCCGAAGAATCAGCCGAATTGATGTTGCGTTTTTTCGCCCAAAGAAGGAAGTAAAATAGGCATAAGTGGTTTCAATATTTCCGGCCGTCCGACTTTCGACATTTGACTTTCGACATATAAAAAAATACCTTACTTTTAATACAATATAAATTACAAATCATCAGTTATGGCAATAATTGCAAATGTTAATTTTAACACAGCAATTCCGCCAAGTAACCATAAATCCTCTATAACAATGAAAACGAAAGTGTTTGCCTACGTGTTTTTCACAGTGCTTTTATTTCAGGCTTGCGCCAAAAAATCCGCAGCCGAATTCAATTCAGACCTTTCATTGTTTGCAGCATACATTTCGAGTTTCACCGGCGGTGTGGTGTCAACCAAATCTGACATCCGGGTCGTACTCGCATTCGATAAAAAAGACTGGAAAGCCAATCAGCCGCTTGAAAATGATTTATTCGATATCTCGCCTTCGGCAGCCGGAAAGGTTGTGGCGCTTTCAAACAATACATTAGCGTTCATTCCCGAAAAAAAACTCGAGCCAAATACAGAATATCAGGTGACATTGCATTTGTCCAAACTGATCAACACACCCGAAAAATTATCCGATTTTCACTTCACTGTCAAAACCCTTAAACAGGATTTCCAGATTTCAACCGCCGATGTACAGTCGTATGACAAGAATTTTCAATATTTAAATTGTGTGTTGAAAACCGCTGACGACATGGATTTGGCAACTGCAACCAAATTGGTTTCAGCAACCCAAAAAGACAAAAACCTCAAAATAAAATTTGACAAATCGCTGAGTACGCCAACCGAATTTAAGTTTGTCATCGACAGCATCCAGCGTTTTGCCGAAGATACCAACATCGAAATCGCCTACGACGGCAGTGATTTCGACATCGAGCAAAAAGGAAAAATCAGTTTTCCGGTCGCCGGAAAAGACAATTTTAAAATCATCAATGTCGAAGTTCCCGATGCGAACAATCAGACTTTATTAATTAATTTCTCCGATCCATTACAAAAAAACCAGGATTTTAAAGGTTTGGTCGCCGTCGAAAAAACCGACAACCTTAAATATGCGACGCAGGGAAATGTGCTCAAAGTGTTTTTCGCAGAACCGTTAACCGGCAGTTTATTACTCGAAGTTTTTGAAGGCATTCAAAGCGACGAAGGTTTTAAAATGAAGAAAAACTTCGCAACAAAAGTATCATTCGAACAGACAAAACCGAATGTGCGTTTCGTTAAAAACGGAACGATCATGCCGAGTTCCAATAATTTAAAACTCAATTTTGAAGCGGTAAATTTAAAAGCTGTTGATGTCAAAGTCTATAAAATCTACAAAAACAACATCCTGCAATTTTTACAGGAAAACGAACTCAACGGTTCGCAAAACCTCAAAAAAGTATCACAGCCGGTAGCGAAAATCAAACTCGCATTAAATAAAAATACGTTGCTGAATTACAGCAAATACAACACCTTCGCACTCGATTTGGCAAAGATCATTTCACCCGATCCGGGCGCGGTTTATCGCGTTGAACTGTCGTATAAAAAATCCTATTCATTGTACGAATGCGCCACATCTGAACCCGAAGAAAACAATATGTCTGAAGACGAAATCGATGAAAATGACGTCAATTACAGCGGCGGAAATTATTACGACGACTATTATTACGACGATTACGAATGGCGCGAAAGACAAGATCCGTGCACGAATTCGTATTATTACAATACTAAAATTGCGACAAATGTTTTAGCGTCCGATCTTGGTGTGATCGCCAAACGCGGGGAAAACAAATCGTATTTTTTCGCCGTAAACAATATCGTAACGACTGAGCCGATAGGTGCCGCAACAATCACTATATACAGTTTCCAACAGCAGAAACTCGCCGAAGCCAAAACCAGCGCTACGGGAACAGTCGCATTCAAACTCAACAAATTTGCGTATTTCGCGATTGTAACCGATGGCAAAAATTCGACTTACGTCAAACTTGACGATGGAACTTCCTTGTCGGTCAGCAATTTTGATGTCGCCGGGGAAACGCTTCAAAAAGGACTCAAAGGTTATATTTACGGCGAACGTGGCGTGTGGCGTCCGGGCGACAACCTGAATTTGGCGTTCATTTTAAATGATGCGTCAAACAAATTACCGCAAGGCCATCCCGTGAAATTCCGGCTTTCAGATCCTAATGGAAAAGTCGTGTATCAAACGGTGAAAAAATCAAACGAACTAAACCACTACGTGTTTGTCATTCCTACAAATTCCGATGCGCCAACCGGCAATTGGGAAGCAATGGTCAACGTTGGTGGCGCGCGTTTTTATAAAAATATAAAGATTGAAACAATCAAACCGAATCGGTTAAAAATCAAAAACAGTTTTCAAAATGCAGTGTTGTCTTCGGCTTATCCAAATACGGCAAATCTTGAAGTCACCTGGCTTCACGGTGCGATTGCTAAAGATTTGAAAGTGGAAATGCAGGCCAAATTCTCCCAGCAAACTACAACGTTCAAAAATTATCCGAATTATGTCTTTGACGATTTGGTACGCAAATTCAACACCGAAGAAATCAATATTTTCTCAGGAAAAGTAGATGCAAATGGAAAAGCATCTGTGCCAATCAATCCGAAATTAAACGAAGAAGCGCCGGGCATGCTCAAAGCGGCTTTTATTACGAAAGTATATGAAGAAGGCGGCGATTTCAGTACGGATGTCATGGCAACAACCTATTCGCCATATGCGACTTACGTCGGAATTAAAACACCCGAAGCCAACAAATACGGCATGCTCGAAACCCGGAAAATGAACCGCTTCGAGATTGTAACCGTTGATGAAAACGGCCGTCCAAAAGCAGTCCGAAATCTTGAAGTCAAAGTCTACAAAACCGAATGGCGCTGGTGGTGGGACGGCCAGGCAGATGATTTTACGAATTACAATTCGTCAAACGCCACAACGGCATTCAAAAATTTTGTTGTGAATACCGACGTTTCCGGAAAAGCCGCCGTTCAATTTGCCGTTACAGATGAACAATGGGGTCGTTATTTAATTCGTGTTTCAGATGCTGAAGGCGGCCATGCTACGGCACAAACCGTTTTGATTGACTATCCGTATTGGTCAGGAAAAACACGCAATAGCGATGCTTCTACGGCAACAATGCTCGTTTTTTCAACAGATAAAAAAAATTATGCGGTCGGGGAAAAAGCCAAAATTTCATTTCCATCAAGCGAAGGCGGACGCGCGTTGATTTCGGTTGAAAACGGTTCGAAGGTCGTACAAACTTTCTGGGCAAAAACGCAAAAAGGCGAAACTAAAGTCGATATTCCGATTACCGCAGCGATGGCGCCGAATATTTATTTCAACATTACGTTGCTGCAACCGCACGCGACTTCTAAAAACGACTCGCCAATCCGTTTGTACGGCATTGTCCCGATTGAAGTTATCGATAAAAATACGATCCTGCAACCTAAAATTGCGATGCCCGAGGTGTTGAAACCCGAACAGCCTTTTACGGTAAAAGTCAGTGAACAATCCGGAAAAGTAATGACGTATACGATTGCCGTGGTTGATGAAGGTTTGCTCGATTTAACCAGATTCAAAACGCCAAATGCCTGGGATAGTTTTTATACGCGTGAAGCGTTGGGCGTTAAAACCTGGGACGTTTATGATGATATTATCGGCGCTTACGGCGGAAAAGTCAACCAGATTTTTTCTATCGGTGGCGATCAGGATCTCGGTGGCGGAAAAGCAAAAAAAGCAAACCGTTTCAAACCCGTCGTTTTGTATTACGGACCATTTAAACTCGAAAAAGGCGCTTCGAAAACACATACGTTGAAACTGCCGAAATATGTCGGTTCGGTACGAACAATGGTTGTTGCCGCCGATGCGAATTCGAGTGCGTACGGCAGTGTCGAAAAAGCGACACCGGTCAAAAGCCCGTTGATGGTTTTGGCTTCGTTGCCGAGAAAAATCTCACCGTCAGAACGTGTCACGATTCCGGTAACGATTTTCGCAATGGAAAACCAGATCAAAAATGTATCGGTACAAATCAAAACCAATAACGGCCTGAAAGTCATTGGCGCTGCGATGCAAAATCTAACATTCACGCAGCCTGATGAAAAAATGGCGTATTTCAATCTTGAAGTCGGCAGTCAGACCGGCATTGGAAAAGTACAGATCATCGCGACTTCGGGTAGCCAGAAATCGACTTACGATGTCGAAATTGATATGACCAATCCGAACCCGGTGACCCATGCTTTTAAAGATGTGATTCTCGAACCGAACAGCAGCAAAACGATTTCGTGGGAAACCTTCGGCGTCGCAGGAAGCAACAAAGCCAAACTCGAAGTGTCGTCGATGCCAACCATCGATTTGAACCGACGATTGGATTATTTGATTTCGTATCCGCACGGTTGCGTTGAACAAACGACTTCGGCAGTTTTTCCGCAATTGTTCCTCAATGACATTGCCGATATCGATGCGTTCAGGCGCGAAAATATCCAGAAAAATGTCACTGCCGGAATCAGCAGATTGGCCGGTTTCCAACTCGCAAATGGCGGATTGGTCTATTGGCCGGGCAACGGGAATGCCGATGATTGGGGTACTTCTTATGCAGGGCATTTTTTAATCGAAGCCGAGAAAAAAGGTTATGTCTTGCCAATCAATTTCAAATCAAAATGGATTTCATACCAGCAACGCGAAGCCAAATCGTGGCGTTTTTACCAACAATATGGCAATGATATGGCACAAGCGTATCGTTTGTATACATTGGCTTTAGCCGGAAGTCCCGACTTGTCATCGATGAACCGTTTGCGCGAAACCAGCGGTATTTCTAACGAAAGCAAACTGCGATTGGCTGCAGCCTATGTTTTGGCTGGGCAAAAAACTGCCGGACAAGCTTTGCTAGCCAAAAGCCAGATTGATGAAACGAACAGTCCGTATACTTATTATTACTACGGTTCATCCGATAGAAACCGCGCGATGGCACTCGAAACTTTGATCTTATTGGGACAAAAACAACGCGCCTTTCAAATGGCGATGAAACTGGCCAAACAAATGTCGGGCAACCAATGGATGAGCACGCAAACGACCGCTTATTGTTTGTATGCGATGTCGAAATTTGCGGTTTTTAATGGAAGTCAGGGCATCGATGTTCAGTATTCGAAAGACGGAAAATCGGAGAATATTGCAACAACAAAAGCATTTGCTGATAGAAATTTGGTCATCAAATCGGGAAGCAATGGCGTTACGATCAAAAATAATAAGAAAAATACGTTGTATGTCCGCGTATTAAACAGCGGCATTTTGTCTGTCGGAAAAGAACAAATCATCCAAAGTAATTTATCGGCGGGCGTTGTCTTTAAAGACCGAAAAGGCAATGTGATCAATGTGGCGACAATCAAACAAGGAACCGAATTCATTGCTGAAGTGACCGTGCAAAACCAGAAAAACGAAAATGTACAAAATGTGGCACTGACCCAAATTTTGCCATCCGGATTTGAAATCGTCAACACGCGTTTTACCGATTATGGCGATGCGACCAACAATATTGCCGATTACATCGACATTCGCGACGACCGAACGAACTTCTACTTTACGCTTCGGGCGAATGAAACCAAAACGTTCCGCGTGTTGCTCAATGCGTCGTATCTCGGAAGTTATTATCTGCCGGGCTTGCAATGCGAAGCGATGTACGACCATACCTTTTTGGCGCGCACCAAAGGACAATGGGTTGCAGTTGTGAAATAATCGAAACGTGAAAACCAAAATCAAGGCGTTTTGTAAGCGCATTTTTGAATGGATCAAAAATAATAAAATCAAAAGCAGTGTGTTTTTCGTACTGCTTTTGGTGTATTATTTTTCGCTGCCGCGGACGTTGTTCAGCGAACCGTATTCGACCGTTATCGAAAGTGACGAAGGTGAATTGCTTGGCGCCAAAATTGCTCGGGACGGCCAATGGCGGTTTCCGGCTCAGGACAGCGTTCCCGATAAATTCCGCAACTGCATCGTGTATTTTGAAGACCAGCATTTTTACAAACATCCGGGTTTTAATCCGGTCGCGATGGTCAATGCGGCCAGGCAAAACAGTGCCGCCGGAAAGGTGGTTCGCGGTGGAAGTACGCTGACACAGCAAGTGATTCGTTTGTCACGCAAAGGAAAAAAACGAACGTATTTTGAAAAAATAGTTGAAATTATTTTGGCTACGAGATTGGAATTGCGCCATTCAAAAAATAAAATCCTCGATTTGTATGCAGCGCACGCACCTTTTGGGGGCAATGTCGTTGGACTTGAAATGGCTTCGTGGCGGTATTTTGGCGTACAATCGCACCAACTGTCTTGGGCTGAAAGTGCGACTTTAGCAGTGTTGCCAAACGCACCGAGTTTGATTTATCCCGGAAAAAACCAACAAAAATTACGTCTCAAACGCGACCGGCTGTTGTTGAAATTGCAAAGAGAAAACATCATCGACAAACAAACGTATGAGTTGTCGATTGCCGAACCGTTGCCGCAAAAACCGTTCGATTTGCCGCAAATTTCACCGCATTTGCTACAAAGAATCGCTAAAAAACACGAAGGCCAACGCATCAAAACAACCGTTCGGATGGCGTTGCAAAACCGCGTGAACCAGATTGCAAAATATTATTACAACCAGTACAAACAAAATGAAGTGCACAATCTCGCGGTGGTCGTAATCGATGTGTCGAACAGGAATATCGTGAGTTATGTGGGCAACGCGCCAACCGATTTAAACCATCAGAAAGATGTCGATATCATTGTTGCGCCGAGAAGTACCGGAAGTATTTTAAAACCGCTGTTGTATGCTGCGATGCTTGATGAAGGTGAACTGTTGCCGAATACTTTAATCGCTGATGTGCCGACGCAGATTTCGGGTTATACGCCGCAAAACTTTAATTTAACTTTTGATGGCGCGGTTCCGGCACATCGGGCGTTGTCACGATCGTTGAACATTCCGGCGGTGTTGATGCTACAGGATTTTGGCGTCAGCAAATTTTATGAGGAATTGCAGAAATTCAAACTTAAAGACATTTCGAAATCTCCGGATCATTATGGCTTGTCGCTGATTTTAGGCGGTGCCGAAAGCAATTTGTGGGATTTGTGCCGGACATATGCTGGGATGTCATCGACGGTCAACTATTTCAATGCCAATGATGGAAAATACCGTACAAAAGAATTCGCCGAACTCAATTATCTGCACGATTTCAAACCGGATTTCGGGAAGGAAAGTTACCAGAAAACGATTCTTGGCGCGGGTTCGATTTGGCTCACTTACAACGCCATGGAAGAAGTGAACCGTCCCGAAGGCGACGAAGCCTGGAAATTTTATGACAGTTCGCAGAAAATCGCTTGGAAAACCGGAACGAGTTTCGGAAACCGCGATGCGTGGGCGATTGGAACGAATTCGCGTTATGTTGTTGGCATTTGGGTGGGTAATGCGTCGGGCGAGGGCAGGCCGACATTAACCGGCGTTTCGAGTGCGGCACCGATTTTATTTGATGTTTTTAATTTGTTGCCGCGCAGCAATTGGTTCGCATCGCCATTGAATGATCTTGAAGAAGTCGAAGTTTGTGAATTAAGCGGTCATTTGGCACAGGAAAATTGCCCAAAAATCAAGCAGTTTATTTCTTTGAAAGGGAAAACAACCTCGATTTGCCCCTATCATAAAATCGTGCATTTGGACAAAACGGAGCAATATCGTGTGAACAGCAGTTGTGAAAATGTAGAAAATATTATTACCAAAACCTGGTTTGTATTGCCGCCGGTAATGGAATGGTATTATAAAAGCCAGCACATCAATTACCGGACATTACCGCCGTTTCGCGAAGATTGTATCGGGACACAAACCGCGACTATGGATTTTATTTATCCGAAATCAAATACCAAAATTTACCTGACGAAGAATTTCAACAGCGAAGTACAGCCGGTAATCTTAAAAGTGGCACATTCACAACGTGAAACGCAATTGTTCTGGTATGTCGATAAAGTCTATAAAGGAACGACTAAAACGTTTCATGAAATGCCGATTGAAGCTTCAACTGGCATGCATTTAATTACTGTTGTGGATGGCTTTGGGAATGAGATTCGGAGAAAGGTTGAGATTGTACGGGAAGAAAATTAGCGACACGATGCTTTAGCTGAGCTGACGAGGCAATGAGAATTAGGTAATTAGAAAATTGCTGAAGAAATTAGTGCGTTTTTCTTGAATCAGTTTAAGTTTTTTAATTTTGGATAAGCCGAACTTTATATAGAAAATATTTATGGAAAAACAATTTCAATTATTGCTGAGGTTGGCGCTTTCGGCTTCTTATTTGTCGGCGGTGGCCAATCGATTTGGATTTTGGGGCGCGCCCGAAACGCCCGGAGTGGCTTGGGGGAACTGGAAAAATTTTGTAGATTATACCGCTAGTGTTGTTGTTTTTTTGCCTGAACAATGGGACGGATTTTTGGCCATTGTCGCAACAGTTCTAGAAGTTATTTTGCCGGTATTGCTGATTGTGGGTTATCAGTTGAAGTATGTTTCGATTGCTTCGGGACTGTTGCTTTTAGGATTTGCTTTGGCGATGACCTTTAGTTTTGGGATTAAAACGCCTTTGGATTATTCGGTTTTTACGGGTGCTGCTGCGTCGTTTTTATTGGGTAGGGTTGAGGGTGGTTTTGGTTTGGCTGGTTTTAAACGTAAAGTATAAACAGTTTGCTTCGTTCCTCGCAATGACGCAGGTATACAATCGAAGCCCTGTCATTGCGAGCGCTAGCGAAGCAATCTGTCGCGCTTTACGGAAAGTATCATGGGATTGCTTCGTTTCTCGCAATGACGGAAGTACAATTGAAGCCGTGTCATTGCGAGCGCCAGCGAAGCGACCTGTTGAAGTTTACGGTAGTATCATGAGATTGTTTCATTTCTCGCAATGACAAAGCCCTAGCCCGGATAGCAGTGGAAATCCTTTTGTGTAACGCAGTGAAACAAAAGATTGAAACGGATAGCCGGAAATAGCTCCTGATTGCTTCGCTAACGTTCGCAATGACGTACTTATTTCGCATAAAAAAACCGCCAGTCTCACGAAAGGCGGTTTTCTTATTTAGTCTTTAATAACATTTCCCTGTTTGTCATAGAAATGATATTCCAGAAACGTGTAAGCGTCACGTGATTTGAGATTAAGAGGAGGACAGCCAGTGGCTGTCAGGTATTTTTGCTTTAGCAAAACCGAGATGTTTGCGCATAAAAAAACCGCCGATCACACGAAAGGCGGTTTTCTTATTTAGTCTTTAATAACATTTCCTTGTTTGTCGTAGAAATGATATTCCAGAAACGTGTAAGCGTCACGTGGTATGATTTTCACCCATTTTTTATGCTCAAAGAACCACCTTGAGCGTACTGATGGAAAACCTTTACTGAGGTATGCAGCCACAAACGGGTGTACGTTGAGCACAGCGCCCTTGTGGGTTTTGAGTATTCTTTCGAGATCGGAAGTGATCCTGTCGATAATTAAAATCGGGGCTTCGATTTCGCCGCCGCCGCTATCGGGATTTTCTTCTCTTGTTTTAATATTGACTTCCGGCCGTACGCGTTGCCTGGTAATTTGTACCAGTCCGAACTTACTTGGCGGCAGGATTTTGTGTTTGGCTTTATCGTCGCTCATTTCCTCGCGGAGGAAGTCGAAAAGCACTTTCCTGTTTTCGGGGTTTGACATATCGATAAAATCGACTACGATGATTCCGCCCATATCGCGAAGGCGCAATTGCCTGGCGATTTCTGCGGCGGCGATCATGTTGACTTCCATTGCGGTGTCTTCCTGGTTGGTCGCTTTGTTCGAACGGTTTCCGCTGTTCACGTCGATGACGTGTAAGGCTTCGGTATGTTCGATAATCAAATAGGCGCCCTTGGCCATCGAAACGGTTTTCCCGAACGAAGTTTTGATCTGTCTTTCTATGTTGTGTTTCTCGAAGATAGGCGTGTCTTTAGATTGATAAAACTTTACAATTGATTGTTTGGAAGGCGCTATTTCCTGTAAATAGTCCTTTGTTTCGTTGAACAACTCCAGATCATCAATATGAATCCCGCTAAAGGTATCATTAAAAACGTCACGAAGTATCGATGATGCTCTGTTGAGCTCGCCTAATACTTTTGACGGATGATAGGCAGTTGGTAATTTTTTACACATGGCGTTCCACCTACTGATGAGGTTTGCCATGTCTTTTTCTAATTCGGCTGTATTTTTGCCTTCTGCTACTGTACGTACAATAACACCAAATCCTTTAGGTTTGATTGATTGTACAAGTTTTTTTAAACGGTCTTTTTCTTCTTTGGATTCTACTTTTTGTGAAACAGAAACCCTGTCGGAGAAAGGCACGAGAACGATAAAACGGCCGGCCAATGATAGTTCAGAACTAATTCTTGGACCTTTTGTGGATATCGGTTCCTTGACAACTTGTACTAAGATCGACTGGTTTGAGTTCAGCACGTCGCTGATCACGCCATTTTTGTCGATCTCTTTTTCAAACTGAAAGTTTTTCAGGGAGAAATCTTTTATTTTACCTGCGCTTACAAGTTTTATGAATTTCAGTTGGGAAGCTAAATTTGGACCTAAGTCGTGATAATGCAAAAAGGCATCTTTTTCAAAGCCTACATTTACAAAAGCAGCGTTGAGTCCGGCAACCGGTTTCCTGATCTTGGCGATAAAAATATCACCAACCTGGAAGTTGCTTTTTTCTTCTTCTTTGTGCAATTCAATTAGTTTTCCATCTTTTAATAAGGCAAAATCTACGGCTTCAGAACTTGATCGGATGATTAATTCTTTATTCACGCTGTAAATTTTTATCCGTACGGATAGGTGTAAGGTAACAAGGTACAAGGTACTAGGTAAAAACCCAGAACCCTAGACCCAAAAACCCTGAACCTTTGGTATGGATGGATTAAACAATAATTAAACAGGTATGTTTGTACCCGGTGGATTGTGGCGTAACCATTAATCATGCAGTCTTTCGACTTTCGACTTTCGACATTCGACTCAATCCGATTTCAATGAACTTTAAAAAAGAAAAAAGTAGTGAAGACTACTTTTTCTTTTTGTGACGGTTAGCTCTCGCACGTTTTTTACGTTTGTGGGTCGCTACCTTATGTCTTTTTCTTTTTTTACCACTTGGCATAGGTGTAGTTTTTTGTGATTAATTAATAAGTTTATTTTGCTTCGTTATTCGTTTTTACTCCTTCTACAAACACTTTTGCAGGTTTGAAAGCAGGAATGTTATGAGCAGGGATTTTAATTGTAGTGTTTTTAGAAATATTTCTTCCTGTTTTTTCAGCTCTGGTTTTGATAATGAAACTTCCAAAACCTCTTAAATAAACATTGTCGCCAGTTTCAAGAGAAGTTTTTACTTCGTCCATGAAAGATTCTACAGTTGCCTGAACATCTCCTTTTTCAAGGCCTAGTTTTTCTGAAATTTTCGCTACGATATCTGCTTTCGTCATTTTCTTTCGTATTTAATATTTATGTGTAAATTTTTGAGGTTGCAAATATATGAATTAAAAAAACAAATATTCAACCTAAATCATTAAAATTTAATCACATAAACTTTTACTTTTGTTAACCAAAATTTTATCATGAATTTAACTAAGTCGCTAATTGCGTGGTATTTGCAAAACAAACGCGATTTGCCCTGGCGCCATACAATCGATCCGTACCCGATTTGGCTGTCGGAAATTATGCTCCAACAAACACGTGTAACGCAAGGAATGCCTTATTTTTTTGCATTTACAAAGGCATTTCCTACGGTTTTTGACCTCGCCAATGCATCTGAAGAACAAGTGCTCAAATTGTGGCAGGGACTCGGTTATTATTCACGTGCAAGAAACCTGCATAAAACCGCGCAAATTGTCGCCTTTGAAAGGAACGGAATTTTCCCTAACAACTATAAAGATTTACTTCAATTAAAAGGAATCGGCGAATATACAGCTGCTGCGATCGCATCGTTTTCATATAATGAAGCCGTTCCGGTTGTAGATGGAAATGTGTTCCGGGTTTTGGCGCGTTATTTTGACATTGAAACCGATATTGCCAACGCGTCTGCCAAAAAGGAATTTGCCGCTTTGGCCTACGAATTAATGCCAAAGGATAATCCGGCAACTTTCAACCAGGCGATGATGGAATTTGGTGCGATCCAATGTGTCCCGAAAAATCCCGATTGTTCGGTTTGTGTATTAAACTCGGGTTGCCTTGCACTCAAATTAAACAAAGTCAACCAGCTTCCGGTAAAATCGAAAAAAATGAAAGCCAAAAACCGCTTCTTTAATTATGTGGTTTTTTCGGATGCCAATGAAAATGCGGTTATCCAAAAACGATCCGATAAAGGAATCTGGCACAACTTGTATGAATTTCCGTTGATCGAATCCGAAAACGAAATTGGGTTTGATGTTTTTTCAGAAGCGTTAACCGACCGGAGTTTTGTTCCGAATCCAATCGTTTCAATCTCTGAGCTGAACGAAATCAGCCAAATTCATAAATTGACGCACCAACATTTGCACATCAAATTCTGGAAAGTTACCGTAGCCGGAACGCTCAAAAACGCACTCGATATCGAAACTTTAAAAGCCTTTCCGTTCCCAATCGTGATTTATAATTTTATAGAAAAGCAATGGGCATAGTTTTTTAAAAATTACTATATTTGATTTCCATAATCTAAAAATAAAATGAGCGGAACCATAAATAAAGTATTGTTGATAGGCCATTTGGGCGATGAAGTGAAAATGCATTATTTTGATGGCGGAAACTGTATCGGAAGATTTCCTCTTGCAACGAACGAAACGTATATTAATAAGACTACAAACGAAAAAATTACGTCTACAGAATGGCACAATCTTGTTGTAAGAAATAAAGCGGCTGAGATCTGTGAAAAATATTTATCCAAAGGCGATAAAATTTATGTAGAAGGCCGCATTAAATCCCGCCAGTGGCAGGCTGAAGACGGATCGACCAAATATACGACGGAAATCCAGGTCACCGAATTCACATTCCTTAATGTCAAAAAAGACACCGATGGAAACCGCCCTGCCGCCGATTCCAAAAACCACAATTTTGATAGCCAGAACCCGCCGGTCAACGACCTGCCGTTCTGATTTGTTTAATTAATCCTTTATAATTTGGACCCTGAGCCCGGTTATCAATTGTTCTCCAATTTAGATACGAATCTGCTTTTCGGATTGGTAGCCATTTTTGTCCTGCTGTCATTTTCAGCGTTTGTTTCTGCAGCAGAAGTTGCTTATTTTTCATTAACACCTAAAGACATCGAAGCCTGCCGCAATCAAAAACCGGCAGTCGCCAATAGTATCGTTTCATTATTGGAACGACCGAAAAAACTATTGGCTACGTTAGTCGTTGCGAATAATTTCATCAATATCTGCGTCGTGATTTTGTTTTCGGTCATTGGTGGAAATTTATTTTCGGCAATCGCTTCGCCAGTATTGAAATTTATCGTAGAAGTAGCTGTAATTACATTTTTTATATTGCTGTTTGGGGAAGTGCTGCCAAAGATTTACGCGAGTAGAAACAATGTCAGGTTTGCATGTTTTTTTGCTTATCCCTTGTCAATATTAGATAAATTGCTTTCGCCGGTCAGCATTCCGATGCGCTCGCTTACAGTTTTTCTGAATGATAAACTCGGCAAACAAAAATCGAGTTTTTCTGTAGATCAGTTGTCGCAGGCTTTAGAATTGACATCGTCTGAAGGCACTTCACAGGACGAACAAAAAATCCTCGAAGGCATCGTTTCATTCGGAAATACCGATACAAAACAAGTCATGAGTCCGCGGATTGATGTTTTTGCGCTCGAAATCGACGAAACATTTGCCGAAGTGATGCAAAAAATTACTGAAAAAGGTTTTTCGCGCATTCCGGTCTACCGCGACAATATCGACCAGATTGAAGGCGTATTGTTCGTCAAAGATTTGATTCCGCACATTAATAAAAATGATTTTGAATGGGTAACGTTATTGCGCGAACCGTTTTTTGTGCCGGAAAATAAAAAACTCGACGATTTATTGAAAGATTTCCAGTCAATGAAAAGTCATTTGGCGATTGTGGTTGATGAATACGGCGGCACTTCAGGCCTGGTTTCTTTAGAAGATGTGATTGAGGAAATCGTGGGTGATATCAGCGACGAATTTGACGATGAAAATATCAATTATTCCCAAATCGACGATAAGAATTTTTTATTCGAAGGTAAGATTAATATGAAGGATTTTTGCCGGATTGTGGATGCAGACGAATTACTGTTTGACGAAAATAAAGGCGAGGCTGAAACACTGGCCGGTTTCATACTCGAAATTTTAGGCAATTTCCCTAAAAAAGGACAGAAAATAAATTTTGACAAATACCGTTTTACGATTGAAACCGTTGATAAAAAACGCATCCGCCAAATTAAAGTAACCATTGAATAAAATAAACATGCTCAAAAAAATCATTTCGTTTTCGGTACTTTCTTTGGTGTTTTTTAGTGTTTTCGGATGTAAAAAAGAAGTGCTTCCAAAACCAACAAGCCAGCTCAGTCTTGAATATCCGGAGGCCGATTACCTGCATTTTGAAAACAACTGCCCCTTTACCTTTGAAATGAATGCCGATGCGGTCATTAAAGGAAAGCCGGATTGTAATTTCGAAATCCATTACCCTAAAATGAAAGCAACCATTTACATCAGTTACAAACCGGTCACAAACAACATCAATTTATTGCTTCGGGATGCCCAAAAACTGACTTACGAACATGTCATCAAAGCCGACGATATTTTAGAACAGCCATTCCTGAATAAAGACCATAAAGTGTACGGCATGTTTTACCAGGTTAACGGAAATGCCGCAACAAACGCACAATTTTACGTTACTGACAGCATCCGGAATTTCATCGATTGTTCTGTTTATTTTTATGCCAAACCCAACTTCGATTCGGTCATGCCGGCTGCGAGTTACATTAAAAATGACATGCGTGTGATTATGGAAACGTTGAAGTGGAAATAGACCGCTTTGCTGAAAGACTGTTGCGCTGCAAGAATTAAGTAAAGAATTAAGAAATATATCAGCCACAAAAAAAGCCGGAAGTTTTAATACTTTCCGGCTTTTGTCTTTCATCTTTTTTCTTTCAGCGCAGCGGTCTAATTAAGCTTTCTCCTTATCAGCTGAACAGTGTTTCTTCGCTGAGCAACAAGATTTTTTCTCTGTTTTGGCAGTAGCTTCCGTTTTTTCAGATTTCGCTTTTTTGTCGCTTTTTTTCACTTCTTCCTGGTCAAAAAGCATAGCGTGGTTTCCGGAATTGGTCACATTTGATACTTTGTAGGTTTTTCCGTCAGCGGTTGCTTCGACTACTTTCACGAAATTTTCAGGAGATTGTTTGGTTGCGTCAAATTCGATTACGGCTTTTTTGGTTTCGAAATCAACAGACGCTTTTTGAACGCCTTCCATTTGAGACAATTCTTTTTCGATGGTTTTCGCACAGCCGATTGCACATGACATACCTTCGATGCTAAAGCTTGCCGTTTCAGGTTTTACCGCAGCAGCATTTGTTTTTTCTGCTGACGCAGTAGCTTCAGTACCGGCTTCGGTTTTAGGTTCGCTTGCCGCTTGTTTGCAACTTGTAAGTAATAAGGTCGACAAAGCAAAAGCAAATAAAGATTTGGTAAAATTCATAATATAATAAGTTTAATGTTTGAATAAGAACAATCAACAGAGTTGAAATTGCTTACAAAAATGCAAAAATAAATTGCGATTATTCATAAAATTATTACAATTTTGGGTGTTAAAATTATGATGATGCCTGTTAAACAACTCAAGTGGATTTTATTGATCGTCCTTGCCTTAATCTGGGGCAGTTCTTTTATACTGATCAAAAAAGGATTGGTCGCACTCGATCCGTTTCAGCTTGGGTCGCTTCGGATGATTTTTGCCGCTTGTTTTTTACTGGCTATCGGATTTAAAACCTTGCCTACGATTCCGCTTCATAAATGGAAACTGATTGTATTGTCTGCTTTGCTCGGAAACTTTTTCCCAGCCTATTTATTTGCGATTGCCGAAACCCGTATTGGAAGTTCGATTAGTGGAATGCTGAATTCGTTTACGCCGTTGAATGCATTGATTTTAGGCGGATTGTTTTTCGGACTGACATTCAAACGCACGCAAATCATTGGCGTAATCGTGGGCTTGATTGGGAGTTTGCTGCTCGTTTTTACCGGATCAGATACAGGTTCGAGTTCAGAATATACGTACATTTTCCTCGTATTTATCGCCACGGTCTGTTATGGTACAAATGTAAATGTGGTTAAAAAATATTTGTCAGATTTGAGTCCGCTTGCCATTTCCACCGGAAATTTCGCTGCTATGCTGCTTCCTTCTTTGCTAATTTTATATGTCACCGGCTATTTTGAAGTTGCAACGCTTCCCAAAGTCCAAATATCTACGATGTTTATTATGATTTTGGGTATTTTTGGTACCGGAATAGCCAATTTATTGTTCTACCGCCTCATTCAAATGGCCACGCCGGTTTTCGCCACTTCAGTCACTTATTTAATTCCGATCGTTGCGTTCTTTTGGGGATTGCTCGACAATGAGATGCTTACGCCATGGCAATTTTTAGGTGCTTGTGTAATTTTGTTCGGGGTATATTTGTCCGGGAAAAAATGAGAAACACTTAAATGAACTTAATGCCCCTAATGGTAAAATTTTGGGCGTGCCACCGGCATTAAAACAGTTGCCTGACAGCCACCGGTAAAAACCGAATGTCTACAAGACATTCTCCTCATAATCTAAAATTCCTTTTAATTTCAAATGCTACGCCGCTGTCGCGCTTTCCGTTACAAGTCCTCACTGCGTTCCGGGCTTTTCACTTCAATCGCTCACGCAACCGTTTGTAATCTAACAACGCAATATCCATTGTCCTATCAATTGCCTATTTGGTTTCCAAAACGGTCAAAATAAAAAATCGGAATGTTGAGTTTTTTCAGTCCCGGAACGACTTCGTCAGCCTTCCCGGTAATGATAATCCGCATATTGTCAATCATAAAATATTTATTGGCTACGCGTAAAATGTCATCCGGCGTGACTGCATTGATGCTTTTGATGAAGTTCTCATAAAAATTACCAGGTAAGTTTTCAATTTTGATATTCAGTGCATAACGCGCGATGGTTTGCGGTTTTTCAATATTCATCACAAACCGACCGATGTAACCGGCTTTGATATCCTGCAATTTATCAGCTGCAACTTTTTCTGTACGAATGCGTTTGATTTCTTTGATGAACTCGACTGTCGCACTATCAGTTACGGCATTTCGTACGGATGCCGATGCAATAAACTTATCTATGAATTTTCCGTAACCAATGTTTGATCGCGCACCGTAGGTCCAACCGTTCGCTTCGCGCAAATTCATATTCAGGTAACTGTTAAAATCGCCGCCAAGTATTTGATTCGTTACAATGGCCGGGAAAAAATCAGGATCCGTCATTTTTAAATTGATCGAATTCACCAACGCAATTTCCGATTGTACGGCATTCGGCATATCCACAAAATTAATCTGTAAATATTGTACGTTTTTAGGATCGGAATACGAAAATTCAGGTGCGCTGGCTTTTGTCCACGACCCGAATAAATCTTCTACTTTTTCTTTGACCTGTTCAAAATTGATATCGCCCACAATGACCAAATATGCATTTTCAGGAACGAAATAAGTATTGTAAATTGCTTTAACGTCATCCAATGAAATATTGTTCAGGCTGGTTTCTGAAACATATTCGCCAAACGGATGGTTTTTTCCGAAAGCCAGAATGTTTTCTACCCTTTCCGCAGTAGCGGGAACGTTTTTTTCGTCTGCTCTGAGGTTTTCGATGAATTTTTCTTTTTCCTTGTCGAGTTCAATTTGTGAAAAATCGGGATTCAAAACACCATCAGCCAGCAATTCGAGAATACGCCCAGAATATTTTGACAAGGCATTTCCGCTGGCTCCGGTAGAATGAAAATGAAGATCGGCACCGAGGAAATCAACTTCTTCCAAAAAAGCTTCTTTTGGAATCGATAACGTTCCTTTGCCAAGCAAACGGCCGGTTAATGAAGAAACGCCTTTTTTGTTGCCTTCTAAATATGGCGCGTTATCAATCGTTAAATTAAAAGAAACACGTGGCAATTTATGATCTTCAACGACTAAAACCTGAAGTCCGTTTGACAGTACAAAAGTTTCAGGTTTTTTGAGATTTATGGTTGGCGTTGGCCCGGATTTGGGCTGAGGTCTATTTTGTGCTTGCATAATCAGGGTTAGAAACAAGCTCAATAAAAGAACAATTGGCTTTTTCATATTTTAGTGGGTTGACTTTTCTTTTGCCGGAATATAATCCAATATCAGGCGCTGGTTTGGGTTCAGGTATTTTTTGGCAATGTCGCGAATTTCTTCACGTGTCACCGATTGGTACATGCCGAGTTCAGTATTGATCAGGTTCACGTCGCCATACAATAAATAATAGGAAGCGAGGTTTTCAGCAATGCCTTCAATGGTTGCATTGCTGTTGATGTATTGGTTTTCGAAACGGTTTTGCAGTTTTTGAAAGTCTTTTTCAGAGATCAGTTCCGTTTGCAGTTTTACAATTTCTTCGTCAATTTCGTTTAGGATTTCTTTTGTTGGGGTTTGGCCCAATGGCAATCCGAAAATCACATAACAACCGTAATCTTCCTGATTGAGGTTAAATGCGCCGATTTGCAGTGCCATTTTTTTGTCATCAACGATTTTTTTATACAAGCGCGAACTTTTCCCGTCACTCAGGATCGTTGAAATCATATCGAGAATCCGGGCGTCGCGTGTTTTCATCGACGGTGTGCGGTAAGCGGCAACAATCGCGGGAATCTGGATGTTCGGGTCTTCGTAAGTTGCTGTGATGGTTTGTGTGATCGGGGTTTCAACAAAAGTTTCCTTTTTAACTGCTGCACCTTTTTTGATCGGGCCGAAATATTTCGGGATCCATTTTCGGGTATTGGCAGCGTCAAAATCTCCGGCAACGACTAAAACGGCATTGTTCGGAATGTAATATTTTTTGTTGAAAGCCTGGAATTCCTCAAGTTTTGCGGCGTCGAGGTGCTCCATCGAACCGATGACGCTCCATCGATAAGGATGTTTCGAGAAAATATTTTTTTTGACTTCGGAAATGAAATTGCCGTACGGTTTGTTATCGGCGGTGAATCGTTTTTCCTCTTTGATGACTTCGTTTTGCGTGTCAACGCCAATCTGGTTGATGATGGGATGCATCATCCTTTCAGATTCCATCCACAAAGCGAGTTCAAGATTGTTTGACGGAAAAACTTCGTAATAATAAGTGCGGTCGTCAGACGTATTTGCATTGTTGGTGCCGCCGTTGCCACTGACGATTTTAAACCATTCGCCGCGTTTGATATTTTGAGTGCCTTCGAATAATAAATGTTCGAAAAAGTGGGCAAATCCGGTGCGGTCGGGGTTTTCGTCTTTAGAGCCAACGTGGTACATAACCGATGTGATCACTACCGGCGCTGACGGATCGTGGTGCAAAATGACATGCAATCCGTTGTCGAGGTCGTATTCTTCAAACGCCACTTTTTGGGCAGAAACGGTTCCTCCGAGTAAAAGCGAAGCACTTGCAGCCATGAGTTTTTTTTTCATAGATTAATAAAATGGAGTGGTCATTTCCGGGTTGGGTCAAATGTAGGGGTTTTTGGTGGAAAGTTTGAAAGGGTGAGGCAAAGGAAAGGCATAAGTAGCGATGGATGAATAGGAGGTTTGGTTAGAAGCAAGACCGTTGCGCTGCAAGAAGCAAAAGGCAAGAAAAAACGTTGTGGAATTTGTTTGTCGTTTGGCTTTAGTTGTTCGTCGTTCGTCATTTGACATTTGACGGTTCGCGTGAGGGATTGAAGCAAGGTGCCGCGCACCGCGTAAAGCCCGACGGCGCAGGAAAAATCCTGTTTTCGAAACGGAATGTTGATGCGCCGGCACGCCCAAATTATGCTTAAAATTTTCGACGTGATAAGATCGTTTGACTTTCGACGTTTGACTTTCGACAAAAATTTCCTCCAACAAGTTGCACGAATGGGATTTAGTTGTATATTTGCAACCTTAAAAATTAACTAAACATCATTGTTATGTACGCAATCGTAGAGATAGCAGGGCAACAATTTAAAGTAAGCAAAGACTTAAAGGTTTATGTTCACCGTTTGGCTGACAAAGAAGGCGATGCAATTTCATTTGCAAAAGTTCTTTTGTTGGACGATAACGGGACAATCACTTTAGGCGCCCCAGCTGTAGAAGGTGCTTCAGTAGAAGCCAAAGTGTTACAACACTTAAAAGGAGACAAAGTAATCGTTTTCAAAAAGAAAAGAAGAAAAGGTTACAAAAAGAGAAACGGTCACAGACAGTCTCTTACTCAGATCCAGATTTCAGGAATTGTATTGCCTGGAGCCGCTGCGCCAAAGAAAAAAGCTGCAGCTAAGAAAGCGGATGCAACAGAAGAACCAACAGCAGAATAATTAACATTTAAAACCAATACGTCATGGCTCACAAGAAAGGTGTCGGTAGTTCCAAGAATGGTAGAGAATCAGAATCGAAACGTTTAGGTGTTAAGATTTATGGAGGACAAGCTGCTATTGCAGGGAACATCATCGTAAGACAAAGAGGTTCTAAACACAATCCAGGTGAAAATGTTTACATTAGTAAAGATCACACGCTACACGCAAGAGTAGATGGAGTTGTTCAGTTCCAAAAGAAAAAAGATAACAAATCTTATGTTTCTATCGTTGCTTTTGAAGCATAATACAAACTAAGTTATAGTAAAAAAGCCGTTCTGTGAAGAGCGGCTTTTTTTTTGTTTGAACAGTTTAGGTTTTTGGGACATTAGGATATTAAGTTTATAAAACGCGGCGAAAATAAAATGTAATTAAAAAAAGCCATTCTGCGAAGAATGGCTTTTTTTAATTATTTGACTAGACTTTTTTCAATTGAGTTGAGTTAATCTTTTTTAAGAATTTATGAAACATTGACTTAATGCTCTCAATGCTTAATGTTTCAAATTTTCATCTTAATTTTTATTCGCCGGATTTCCCGGAGATACAACATTATAAACCGTCAATTGCTGGATGTCGCGGTCAAATAAATACAATCCGCCCTTGTCGTCGCCGATGAGGTTGATTTTGTCGAGGATCGCTCGTGCCTGAGCTTCTTCTTCAATTTGCTCGGTCACATACCATTGCAGGAAGTTGTGCGTGGCATAATCGCGTTCCTGAAGCGTGATGTGAACCAGATCGTTGATCGATTCCGATACAAAAACTTCGTGGTCGTGCAATTCCTGGAACATTTCCTTAAAATTGTTGAATGAAATGTTTGGTGCTTTTAATTCTGAAATGTGTGCGTTTCCGCCACGTTCGTTGATAAACTTGACGATTTTGAGCATGTGCATGCGTTCTTCATCTGACTGTTTGTACATAAATTGTGCGACACCTTCGAGTCCTTTGGCTTCGGCCCAACACGCCATGGCGAGATATATTTGCGAAGACTCGGCTTCGATGGTTACCTGTTTGTTTAATGCGTTTTCTACTGTTTTTGAGATCATGGCTTTATTTTTTTGATTCTACTATAAAAGTAAGCAAAAATCGCCGTTGGTTTTCAAAATTGAATGTTAAGGCCGAAATACCAATTCAGTCTAAATAAGCGGTATTATTTCACGATAATTTTTTTGGTTTCTGAAACGTTGTTTTTATCTGAAAAAGTAACCAGATAAGTCCCGGCAGCCCAGCCAGAAGTATTTAAAAGATGGTTTGTGGTTTTGTTTAATGAAACGGCTTCTCTTTTAATGATTTTTCCCTGAGTATTGGAAACGGTATAATCAACTTTAGAAACTACCGGCCAATTGATCGTAAATGCGATATTATTTCCTTGCGGATAACTCACCGTTACAAAATTATTTTTTTTGTTTTGATTGATAGTATTCAGGAAGTGTTGATCTATTGATAGACCGCCAATGTTTGCAGTGAAATTAGCAACAGCAGTTTCCGATGCAAACCGCAATCCAATCGCTATAATTTCACGGCCTTGATGCTCAGATAACAGCAATTCCTTGGAGTTCCAGTTGTTTATTGGCAAGCCTTCATCTACTGAGAATTCATATTTTTGAGCTGGCTCATCAGCAAAAACCAACAACAATTTTATTTTCGAATCATTTACCTCAGCGCTTTTATAAATCAGATTGACTTCCGTGGTTTCAGCATGTGATAACTGGATTTTGGTTTGATACAACATCAGGTCGATTGGTGTATTTGCCGGCAGGTTTCCGGTCACTTTTAGCGAATTGCCACCTGAAAAAGCATCGTCAAAATCATATTTGGCAGATAATATCCCATTTTGTGAAAATGCCCATTGCCATGTAGGTAAAATATCCTGCTGGTTCATGTCATGCCAGCTCTCAGTACTTGTCTGCGATCCGGAAGTGAATTTTTTAGTTCCATGTCCGGTATTAAAATTGGTTGAAAAATAGGAACTAAGCACCGAAGTTTCCGGAACCCAATTCGCCACTCCTTTAAAACCGGTTGCGTCGACTGTTCCAGGATTTCTATCGAGTCCGCCAAATAAATGATTCTCTGCACTATAAAAAGCTTCGTAATCGTTCGGGTCATTATTAAAATTGGAAAAAACCGAACTGTTGTACACGCAATTCGGAGCAAAAAATCCAAGCGAAGTTACCGGTAAGCCCGCATTGTCATGAAGCGCAGTCATAAACGTATTGCCACTTGCAGCAAAATTCCCCTGGTTTCTTCCCGGCCAAATGTCGGCACCCGTAAAAACATCGTAGGCTGATCTTCCGATGGCAGCGGCCCGGTTTTTAGAAACATTAGGCAATGCCGATCCATTCCAAAAGAAGTTGATAAAAATGCTGCTGCTCACCCGTTGCTCAAAACCATTTGCCGTATCGCCATCCAAGTCGTTTTGCAAAAACGGACTGTTGGTGGCGTTGAGCCTATTTTGCCAGCCAACGCTTCCCGATAGCGTCATGGCGTCGTACCACATCACTTCTTTTCCAAGTGCTTCGGCGCGTGCGGTAAGCGTAGCAACAAATTCGTGCATTAACAATGCGGTAGCCGCATTTGTAGCTGTTTCTTCATTGATAAACCAACCGTCGAATTTGTAATATTCCATGATGGCGATCATTTTGTCCACGGCGATAAAATTCCCCAAATCGTCTTTTTCAAGGAAACTTTGTAAGGTAGTCTTTGATCCGCCAAAAGCTGTTGGGGCAAAAAACACGTTTCCAAAGATTTTAACGCCGTTTTTATGCGCAACATTTGCCCACGGAGAAGACGGAATTTGTATCGTTTGTGACGAAGTACCGCCAAACCAGACGAATTTGTCAATATAAGCCCAGTGGGTAAAATTGTACAAATTGAATTGATCCTGCTCACCGTAATAATTTCCGAAATTGTTCATGCCATCCGGTAAATAAGCGATTTTCATATCGTTGCTGAGCGCCGGATTGAATTGGGTCGCTGAATTTGTAAAACGTTCCGCCAAAGGAATGATTGCAATTAAATCTGTCGATGCCGTTGCGCCGGTATTTGTCCATGATTTGAGTTCGTCAACCGTTAAAATATATGGTGCCGTATTGATGATTTGTGCAAAAAGACTGCCCGAAAACAGTAATGTTAGAAATATAATTTTTTTCAAAATATTTGGTTTTGTAGTTAATACCAATAAAGATATTCAAATAATCGATTCAAAATCAGTAGGCATAAAAAAACCGTTTCGGTTGAAACGGTTTCAGTCATTATTTTGCTTTTGCTTTTTCGAGCGCTTCGTTGTATTTTTCTTTGGTGTTTGCCTTGGCTTCTTCAAGATTGGCTTTGGTTTTGTCTGCCGCTGCGTCTAGTTTTTCTTTAGTGTTCTCCAGCCCTTTTTCGGTGGCGTTTTTAGCGTCTTCCAGCGCCGCTTTGGTTTTGTCCGCACCTTCGTTTACGCCGGCTTTTAAATTATTCCATGCTGCTTCCGCTTCGGCAACTGTTTTTTGGGCTGCTTCTTCTGCTTTTTTGTCGCCTTTAGCAATGGCTTCTTTTAAATTTTCGCGTGCTTCATTCAGTCTGGCTTCGGCTTTTTCAGTGTCAACATCAAGTCCGCTTTCTGTGGTTGATGTAGTAACAACAGTTGTCGTATCGCCGTTTACATCGGTATCTACTGTTTCAACCGTTTCTTTTTTACAGGCCGTAAACGCGACCATCACAGTGAGTGCCAATGCAGTGCCTAAAGTTTTGATGTTTTTTTTCATGATTTTTAGTGTTTAAATGTCTATCAAATATAGAAAAAAATCCAAATAAAAAACCCTTACTTTTTACGGTAAGGGTTTTTATAATGAGATTGCTTCGCTACGCTCGCAATGACAATTAGTATCTGTAATATTCCGGTTTAAATGGCCCGGTTACTTCTACACCAATGTAAGCTGCCTGGTCGTCTCTCAAAGTTTCGAGTTCAACGCCCAGTTTAGCCAAGTGTAAAGCCGCTACTTTTTCGTCCAAATGTTTAGGCAACATATACACTTCATTGTTGTAATTCGCACTGTTTTTCCACAATTCGATTTGTGCCAAAGTTTGGTTTGTGAATGAGTTGCTCATTACAAAACTAGGGTGACCAGTTGCACAACCAAGATTTACCAAACGGCCTTCTGCCAAAATAATAATGTCTTTCCCGGCAATTGTATATTTATCAACCTGTGGTTTGATCTCGATTTTAGAAGCACCGTGGTTTTTGTTCAACCAGGCCATATCGATTTCATTGTCAAAGTGCCCAATGTTACAAACAACTGTTTTGTCTTTCATTTTCTCAAAGTGAGATCCTAAAACGATGTCCTTGTTCCCGGTTGTTGTAATAATGATATCAGCATTAGCGATAACCGTATCTAATTTTTTTACTTCATAACCGTCCATTGCAGCTTGTAAAGCACAAATCGGGTCAATTTCAGTGACGGTTACAATAGAACCCGCGCCACGGAAAGAAGCCGCAGTTCCTTTTCCAACATCGCCGTAACCACAAACGATTACTCTTTTTCCTGCCAACATCAAGTCGGTCGCACGACGCACCGCATCCACAGCCGATTCTTTACAGCCGTATTTGTTGTCAAACTTAGATTTGGTCACCGAATCATTCACATTGATTGCCGGCATCACCAAAGTGCCGTTTTTCATTCTTTCGTATAATCTGTGAACACCCGTAGTCGTTTCTTCTGACAAACCTTTGATGCCGTCTACCAATTCCGGGTAACGGTCAAAAACCATATTTGTCAAATCGCCACCATCGTCCAGGATCATGTTCAATGGTTTCCTGTCTTCACCAAAGAACAACGTCTGCTCAATACACCAGTCAAATGACTCCTCATCCAAACCTTTCCACGCGTAAACCTGGATTCCCGCAGCAGCAATCGCAGCAGCAGCCTGGTCCTGAGTAGAAAAAATGTTACAAGACGACCACGTCACTTCAGCGCCCAGAGCGATCAAAGTTTCGATCAAAACCGCCGTCTGTATCGTCATGTGCAAACAACCTGCAATACGCGCGCCTTTTAATGGCTGCTCGTTTTTATATTCTGCGCGAAGTGCCATCAATCCTGGCATTTCAGCTTCAGCCAATTCAATTTCTTTTCTTCCCCAAGCCGCCAGGGAAATGTCTTTTACTTTGTACGCCACAAAAGGCATTGTCGTTGTACTCATTATGATATATTTGTATTAACTTAAATTTTGCCGCAAATTTACGGAATTCCTTTGTATTTAAAATCAATTTGCCGAAATTTATAAGTTCACTTAAAATTCTAACTTTTTGAAAAACAAGCGTATAATATTTTATTTTTTTTAAGGAGCTATTCCTGCTTTCGCCTTTATCTTTTCTGCCCTCGTTCCTCCGGCAAAAAAGGATACCGGCTCTATCAGGGCTAAAAACCAGCAATCGTAACCATCATGCCTTTACATCAAATCATCAATATCGCTCCAAAAACCCAAATTTACATTTGGAAAATTACCGAACCGTACGAACAATTGCGTGCCGAAATCCAGCTTAACGAACGCAACGAAATCCGTTTGACAGGAATGAAATCCGAGTTGCACCGCCGCGGTTTCCTCAGCGTCAGGAAAATTTTAGAAACCAACGGTTATACCGATTTTGATTTGTTTTACGACACTTTTGGAAAACCGCACCTCAAAGACGGCCGGCATATTTCGATCACGCATTCGCATGAATTTTCAGCCGTGATTTTCAGCGACCGCAATTCGGGTATCGATATCGAAAAACAACGCGAAAAAATCCTGATCCTCGATTATAAATTTGCAGTCCGCGAAATGGAATGGCTCGATACATCGAATACCGATATTTACATCAGAAAACTTACCATTATCTGGGGCATCAAAGAAGCGATTTTTAAAATCAGGAACGAATCTGGCATTAGTTTCAACGACCATATTATAGTGCCGCCATTTGAAATTTCCGACCATAGAGTCACGGCAATCCTCGATTTTGAAGGCCGTCAAACTACATTTGCCGTTTTCTTTGAAGAAATTGAAAACTTCACACTGGTGTACATTCTCGAATAATCTTAACTTTTAGCAGCAACCGCCACATCAGAATCTTTGTATCTTTGCGCAACATGAAACAAATTTACTCAGACATTTTACAGGCTAAAAAGGCCAATAAAAAACTGCTTGCCATACTTTTGGACCCGGACAAAATTGACCGTGCCAATGTGGAAATCCTTATTTCAAAGATCAATGCGTCGCCGGCAAGTCATATTTTCATTGGCGGAAGCCATGTTTTAAGTACCGATATCGATAGTTTAATTGCAGCATTCCGGCAAAATTGCCAGTTGCCGATCGTGCTTTTTCCTGGAAATCCGTCACAGATCTCAACATTGGCTAATGGTATTTTATTCCTGTCGCTGATTTCTGGCAGGAATCCGGATTATTTGATCGAACATCAGGTAAAAGCAGCACCATTGCTCAAAAAATCGGAACTGGAAGTTATTCCGACCGGTTACATTTTAATCGAAAGCGGCCATGAAACCGCTGTAGAACAAGTCAGTCAAACGAAACCCATGGCGATTGAAAATATGGATGCCATCGTTTCAACGGCACAAGCCGGAGAATTGCTGGGGCAGCAACTGATTTATTTGGAGGCGGGCAGTGGTGCAAAAAATCCTGTTCCAGTTGAAATCATCAAAGCGGTTTCAGACAACATTGACATTCCGTTGATTGTAGGCGGCGGAATCGTGACGATGCGCGGCATCGACAATGCTTACAACTCCGGTGCTGATCTTGTAGTCATTGGAACAGCATTCGAAAAAGACAATAATTTCTTTGAACGTTTGTTTCAAAGCCTTGAATTTAAAACTGAAGAATGAAAATTTCCGTCGACATCAGCCTGTATCCGATGAATCCCGATTTTGAAACCCCGATTTTGGCTTTCATACAACGCGTCAGGAATTCAGGATTTACCATACTCGAAAACCCGTTAACCACGCAAATTTACGGAGACTACGATCAGGTGATGGATTTTCTGAAAAGCGCAATGAAAGAAACTTTCATAACAGAAGAAATGTGCGTTTTTACTTTAAAATTTGTGAAAGGCGACCGTTCATTATGATTGATTTTTTTATTGAGTCGTATAAAAATACGCCCTGGCTGGTCATTATTCTCGAAGCAATTACATTCGTTTTCGGAATTGCGAGCGTTTATTTTGCCAAAAAAGAAAACATATTGGTTTATCCAACAGGTTTGATCGCAACTACAATTACCGTGTATTTATTGTTTCGCGCGGGTTATTTTGGCGATATGGTTATCAATATCTATTATTCGGTCATGAGTATTTATGGCTGGTACAAATGGTCAATCAGCAAAGGAGAAACAAATGCAGTGGCCATTTCAAGAACGAATAATCGCGAAAAATTAACAGGGATCGGAATGTTTCTTCTCACAATTATCGTAATTTTCGCGATTTATAAAATTTTCGGTTACGAAATCAAAACAGAAAACTATTTAGACATTTTTACCTCGGGATTATTTTTTACGGCGATGTGGTACATGGCTTTTAAGAAAATCGAAAACTGGACTTTATGGATTATTGGCGACCTGATTGCCGTACCCATTTATGCTTACAGAGGTCTTGGGATTTTGTCGCTGGAATATGTAGTTTTTACAATTTTAGCCATTTTGGCCTATATCGAATGGAGGAAAATCTTAAGCAACAATCTGCGGAAATCATAAAAATTGCGCTTTTTGGCCCTGAAAGTACCGGAAAGACAACTATAGCAAAGCAACTTGCCGACCATTTTGAAACGGTTTGGGCACCTGAATTTGCGCGGGATTATTTGCAGGAAAAATTCAACGATGCCGGAATCGTTTGCGAACCCGAAGATTTGATGCCAATTGCCATTGGCCAAACCAAACTTGAAAATGAAGTGCTTACCGTAGCCAACAAATTCCTGTTTGCCGATACTTGCCTGATGGTAACCAAAGTCTATTCTGAAATTTATTACAACTTCTGCGATCCGGTTTTAGACAAAGCCGCCCGCAAGCACAAATATGACTTATTTTTCCTGACAGCTATTGATGTGCCGTGGGAAAAAGATGATTTACGAGACCGTCCCGATGACCGTGAAGCTATTTTTGAAAGATTTAAAAATGCGTTGATCCAAAATAAAAAACCGTTCATTACGCTTTCAGGTAATATTGAATCCAGGTTAGCTCAAGCGATAGAAGTGGTAAATGATTTGGTGAAATGTAAAGAAATGGGGCTTTCTTCGTATGATTTCGTGCAAATCTACAATTACGGAATGCGCCCTGAAACCATCAGAAAACACCTTGGGATTTTTGCTGCCGGAACGCAAAAAACCATTCTGGAACGCCCAGCTGTTAAGGGTGACGGTATTTTAAAACTCCAGAATTCCGATTTTGAATTGTATTCCAAATATTTTGACGAACAAAAACAAGCGTTTAAACTCAAGAAATTTGTCCCGGCTTCTGGTGCGGCCAGCCGGATGTTTAAGTTTTTGAACGAATTTTTAAATGAATTTGATGTTGAAAATGAAACCATCAATGCTTACATCAACAGGAAAAATGCAACGCCGTTGACCGTTTTCCTCGCAGGGCTTGAAAAGTTTCCATTTTTCGAAGCGATAGATCAAACGCTCAAAACCACTTATCCTGATTTTAATTCGTGGGAAAGCGACCGCAAAAACTACCAATTTATTAAAATGCTGCTTTCGGCAGGACCATTTGATTTTAGTAACAAACCGAAAGGAATGTTGCCGTTTCATAAATACATTTCGCATACTGCAACGCCTATTGAAGAACATTTGAACGAGAGCGCTTTTTATGCCAGTGCCAACCATAAGGCAAACTTGCATTTTACGATTTCAGAAATGTACCAAAACGAATTTGAAACCATAATAGCCAAGGTTAAAAGTAAAGTTGAAAAGCAAACCAAAAACCAAATTGCCATCAATTTCACCTATCAGGACCGGGCAACGGATACGATCGCTGTCGACCTTCAAAACAAGCCTTTTCGCAATCACAATGGCCAACTCGTTTTCAGACCTGCAGGTCATGGCGCACTGATCGAAAACCTCAATAACCTCGATGCCGATATTGTATTTATCAAAAACATCGATAACGTCATACAAAACCATATCGAAAGCATTGCCTTATATAAAAAGGCACTCGCAGGAATTCTGATTGAGCTCCAGCGGCAAATTTTCGATTGCCTGAACCAAATCGAAAGAGGTTTGATGGCCGTCAACGAAATTGCAGAAATTATCGAATTTGCTCAAAAAAAACTCAACATTTCCATTCTTGAAGATTTTGAAAAATATACACTTGAAAATAAAATTAGCTACATTAAAAACATTTTAAGCCGCCCCATCAGGATTTGCGGTATGGTTAAAAATGAAGGCGAACCCGGCGGCGGCCCGTTTTGGGTGCGCGACCTCAAAGGAAATGTTTCATTGCAAATTGTAGAAACCTCGCAGGTCGATCTGCAAAACGATGCCCAGACAAAGATTTTATCACAGTCAACACATTTTAACCCGGTTGATTTGGTGTGCGGCATTAAAGATTTTAAAGGAAATAAGTTCGACCTGCACCAGTTCATCGACCACAACAGCGGTTTTATTGTAAGCAAAAATAAAAACGGAGAAGAACTCAAGGCCTACGAATTACCCGGATTGTGGAATGGCGCGATGGCCAAATGGATCACCGTTTTTGTAGAAGTGCCGTTGCTGACTTTCAATCCGGTGAAAACCGTCAATGATTTACTAAAACCCGCACACCAACCGCAATAATGGAAGTTTCTAAAATCGTATCCGAACTGGCATTTAAAGCAGTCAGGAGCAGCGGTGCCGGCGGGCAAAACGTCAATAAAGTATCGTCTAAAGTCGTTTTGTCTTTTGATGTGGCCAATTCCGGCGCATTGTCAGAAGAAGAAAAAGAACGCGTTTACAGCAAACTTTCCGCAAGGCTGACTTCTGAAAATATCCTGATCTTAAACTGCGACGAAGACCGCAGCCAGCTCAAAAATAAAGACATCGTCACCAAAAGATTCCTGGACATCATGACCAAAGCACTGATCGTTCCAAAGATCCGTAAAGCGACAAAAATCCCAAAATCGGTCATCAAAAAAAGGCTTAAGGACAAAAAAACACTATCTGAAATCAAACAAAACCGCCGCAAACCGGAGTTTTAGTATTCAGTACTAAAATACTTGATACCAATTCCAAAAAATTATCAATTATCCATTGTCCATTATCAATTGATACCCTACATTTGCATCGTCTCAAAGGGGTGCTCTACCAAGGGCTGAGATTATACCCAACGAACCTGGGCAGGTAATGCTGCTAAGGGAAAAAATGACAAAGTGTGCACGCTGCGTCATAGGAATATCAATTTGATTTTTAACCAGAGTAATTGCCCCTTTTATTCGTAACATTTTTACGAATGAAACTTTTACTAGCTACGCTCAGTTCGCCAGGAGCTCGAGTCAATCCACGGAACACCGTTCCAGAATTCCAGTCCTTTTCTTTTGGGCGTTGCCTTTCGGCCGGGCTGTCCGCTGTATCTTTTCATGGCTCCGCTGCGCTGCGCCATAAAAAGGATGCCGCTTCCATCCCTAACGCAAACCCAGCGGGAAACAACCCCTTCCAAAACCACAAAGTGAAGCTGTCTTGTTTCTTGATTCTTGCCTCTTTTTGCGCCCAAGCACAGGAAAAACCAGCCGATACGACCAAAGTCAACGTACTCGACGCCGTATTGGTTTCTGCAGTGCGCGCCAATTCTAAAACACCGGTCAGCTTCAGCAACCTCGGCAAAAAGGAAATCGCATCGAGAAATCTCGGCCAGGACATTCCAATTTTAATGAATTTTATGCCTTCTGTAGTCACGACCTCCGATGCCGGAAATGGCGTGGGTTACACCGGAATCCGTGTCCGCGGCAGCGATGCCACACGTGTCAATGTCACGATCAACGGCATTCCGTACAACGATTCCGAAAGCCACGGCACGTTTTGGGTCAACATGCCCGATTTTGCCTCATCGGTAGAAAGCCTGCAATTGCAGCGCGGCGTAGGTACATCAACGAATGGCGCGGGTGCTTTTGGCGCCAGCCTGAACATGCTGACCGATACATTCGCCCAGAAAAGCAGCGGCGAAATCTCAAATGCATTCGGGTTGTACAACACGCGCAAACACACCGTAAAATTTAGTACCGGTTTGATGAACGACCATTTTGAACTCGCCGGGCGTTTGTCAAATATTGCCTCAGACGGTTTTATCGACCGCGCCGAATCGGATTTGAAATCGTATTTTTTACAAGGAACTTACGTCGGTAAAAACACATTGATCAAAGCGCTGGCGTTTGGCGGAACCGAAAGAACCTACCAATCGTGGAACGGCCTTGAAGATCCCGAAAAGCTTAGAAACGACCGCCGTTACAATGTGTCGGGAGAATATGAGGACGAAAACGGAAACCTGCGTTTTTATGACAACGAAACCGACAATTACCAGCAGGATCATTTTCAACTGCATTGGAACCAGCGCCTTTCTGAAAACTGGAGTACCAATGTGGCATTGCACTATACCAAAGGCTATGGTTATTATGAAAACTTCAAATTCGATGAACCGGTTGCGGGTTACATTGGCGTTGAGCCTACCAAATTAGTGTATGACGACGATGGCAATGAAGTGCCGGGAACCGATCTGATCAGGCAAAAATTGCTCGACAATGATTTTTACGGAACAACCTTTTCAACCAATTATAAAACCAACAAATTCGATGTGATTTTGGGCGGCGGATGGAACAAATACGAAGGCTTGCATTTTGGAAAAGTGATTTGGTCCAGGGCATTTTCAGGAAATCCCGGCGACCGTTATTATGAAGACAATGCGGTAAAAGTCGACGGAAATGTGTTTGCAAAAGCGAATTACCAAATCACCGAAAAATTCAACCTGTATGCCGATTTGCAATACCGACGCGTGAGTTACAAAGCCGACGGCGTACAATCGGAATTTGTAGATGATACGTTTTCATTTTTTAATCCGAAAGCCGGTTTGAGTTACAGTTTGACTGCCAAAAGTGAATTCTATGCGTCGTATGCGCGGGCGAATCGCGAGCCGAACCGCGACGATTATGAAAGTGGCAATCCAAAACCCGAACAGCTTGATGATTTTGAATTGGGCTGGCGCTTTAATTCTGATAAAGCCCGTTTGAATATCAACGGATATTACATGAAATACAAAAACCAACTCGTTCTTACCGGTGCTTTGAACGATGTAGGCGCGCCGGTTCGCGAAAATGTCGGCGACAGTTACCGCGTGGGTGTTGAGGTTGATGCGAGTATTAAAATCTACGACAAATTGTATTTTAAACCAAATGTAACGATCAGCCAGAACAAAAACCAGGATTTTTACTTTAAGAGAGACGGCGTAGTTCAGCATTTAGGCGATACCGACATTGCTTTTTCTCCCAATTTCATTGCTGCAAGCCAGTTTGTATTTCTTCCGGTAAAAGGATTGCAGTTGGCTTTGCTGTCTAAATTTGTAGGCGATCAATATATGGCGAATATCGATTCTGAAACCTCGAAACTACGGTCATACGCGACAAGCGACTTAAATGTGTCGTATGAAATTCCGTTTAAATCGATTTTTAAATCGGTTGCGATCAATCTTTTAATCAACAATATTTTTGATTACAAATATGAAAGTAATGGCTATTTTTATACCTATGATGACGGTTTTACCAATCCGGGAACGATACAAACTATAGAAGGTGCGGGTTATTATCCGCAAGCCGGAATCAATATTCTGGCCGGTTTGACACTCAAATTCTAAAAAAAAAATCCTGATCATAACGGTCAGGATTTTTTATTTAATTGTAAATGCGGAGCATGTTGCCGCGAACTTCCACGCTGTAAGGCTTTAACGTATAAGGAGCGCCATCGCCAACGCCGGTGGCAATACTGTATTTAAGGTTGTCGCATGGGCAAATCGTATTGATTTTATCAGAATCTACAATCTTCATGAGCGAGCAATTTTCGGTAGGATATTGATTTGGACAAGCCGCTTCCCAGGCACGGTAGTCGGTATCGGAAATTTTCATTACTACCAATCCTTTGATGCCGCCATTTGGAGGATAAATAATTTGTCCGTTAAATGCAGAATTCAGGTTGCTGTAGGACGGCAGGCTCAGGTTGATATCGACGGAAAAAGAATAATCAGGCAAAAACGGATTGGTATTCCGGCGCTGTTCGTCTTTTGAACAACAAAAAAGCAACGGCAGGACCAGCAAGTATAAAAGATGTTTTTTCATTTTAAAATTTAGTAAATCTATAGTGCAAACAAATTTAATTTATTTAACTTTGGATTCGATATGATTAACATTTAATTATCGACTAAAACGATATAACCACTATCTTTGAAAAAAGGAATCCCGTCGTGATGGGATTTTTTCTATTTATATAACCGATGAAACTATGAGCGCAGTATCTTATTACACAGCAGAAGGATTAAAAAAATTACGTGACGAACTGGATTATTTAAAAAGTGTGATGCGTCCAAAAGCGTCGCAGGATATAGCAGATGCAAGGGATAAAGGCGATTTGTCTGAAAATGCAGAATACGATGCCGCTAAAGAAGCACAAGGGCTTTTGGAAATGAAAATTGCCAAACTGGAAGAGGTGCACTCCAATGCCAGATTAATTGACGAATCCCAACTTGATGTTTCCAAAGCGTTGGTCTTGTCTAATGTCAAAATCAAAAACCAGTCAAACGGCATGGAATTGAAATATACCCTGGTTGCCGAAAGCGAAGCCGACTTAAAATCAGGAAAAATCTCCGTTACTTCCCCAATTGGAAAAGGTTTGTTGGGTAAATCTGTAGGAGAAGTTGCAGAAATTACAGTGCCAAACGGCGTATTGAAATTTGAAATCCTAGAAATCTCGCGGGACTAATTGAAGTCAAACGCCAAACGATTTAGTCTCAATACGCAATGCTAACATCTCAATACTAACATGGCTTCCATATTCACCAAAATTATTAACGGCGAAATCCCGGCATACAAAATCACAGAAGATGATAATTTTCTCGCGTTTTTAGATGTAAATCCAAATGCAAAAGGCCATACGCTGTGTATTCCAAAACAGGAAATCAACAAAATATTCGATCTCGAAGAAGACCATTATACCGAACTGATGAAATTTTCGCGTAAAGTGGCCATCGCGCTGGAGAAAACCGTTCCGTGCAAACGCGTCGGAATGGCAGTCATAGGGCTCGAAGTGCCACACGCACACGTGCATCTGATTCCGCTAAACGACATGGACGAAATGCGGTTCCAGAATAAAGTCAAACTTGAAAAAGCCGAATTTGAAGCTTTAGCAAAAGCGATTCAGGCGAATCTATAACACAAAAAACCGGAAATGACTTCCGGTTTTTTTATGCTTTTTTAAAACTGATTTGGATTGTCGTTCCTTTTCCAATTTCAGAATGCAATACTTTAATTTTTCCTTTATGGTATTCTTCGACAATCCGCCTGGTTAAAGATAACCCCAAACCCCAGCCGCGTTTTTTCGTCGTAAAACCCGGCTCGAAGACGCTTTTGAACTGTGCTTTCGGAATGCCTTTTCCACTGTCGGAAACCAAAATGCGTACAAACTTCGCATCTTCCTCAATCTTCACCGACAATTTTCCTTTGCCTTTCATGGCATCAATCGCATTTTTAACCAGATTCTCAATCGTCCAACTATGCAACGCCGGATTCATTGGGATCATGATAGGGTTCTTAGGCGCTTTAAAGCTAAAAACAACCTGTTTGGAAAACCGCGACTGCAAGTAATCATACGATTCCTGTGTTTCTTTAATCAGGTCTTTTTCCTCTAAAACCGGCTCAGAGCCAATCTTCGAAAAACGATCGGTAATCGTTTGCAAACGCGAAATGTCTTTCTCAATTTCAGTTACGGTCGTTTCATCAACATCATCGGCTTTCATGATCTCTACCCAGCCAATCAGCGATGACAATGGCGTGCCAATCTGATGTGCCGTTTCTTTTGCCATTCCGGCCCACAATTTATTCTGCGTCGCCATTTTCGTGCTTTTGTAAAAATTGTAAACCAAAGCACCAAACAACACAATGATCAGCACCAATGCAATCGGGTAATATTTAAGCTTATTTAGCAAAGACGAATCGCCATAATACAAATACTGAAATTTCCCCGGAATGTATTCAATCACAATCGGGTCATTTTCTTTTTTTAATTTTTGTAAAAATTCCAGTGATTGTAATGAATCGTTGATGATTTTTTCATCCACATTCGACATGCTTTTAATCGAATCCTTTTCACCGGTCAAAATAATCGGAATCGTCGTATTGTGGCTGATAATCTTCAGCGGAAGCTCAATATCAGTAAACTCATTCGCATTAATGACGCTTTTTTGCGCCTCAGCCCAGTGTTCCATTTTCACACGCTCCTCATTCTTGAAAATCTGGAAAAAAGTATAGGTATTCCAAAGGATCAGCGTAATAATGACAAACGAAGCGGCAATCAAAATCCAGCGCGTCGTGTTTCTTCTTTCCGAAAATTGCATACAATTATTTTTGAGGGATAAATATAACGAAATATTAGCGTTTTGATTGTTTGGAATTTTTAGGAGCTTTTTGCTTCGCCTGTTCACTCCTTATTTTTTTTATAAGGAGCTTGAGTCCCGCTTTCCGCTGCAATCTTTCGTTCCGCTGCGCTACACCAAAGGATTTCCGCTGCAATCGGGGCTAGGGCATAGTATTCCTAACAAAATTCTGGTAAACCTTAATGAACTTAATGTGCTCAATGGTTCAAAAGAAACATCTTAATTTAGTTAATAAGTCCTCAAAACAAATTCAAACTTTCAAAAACCGATTCCTTACTTTTGTTCAAACCGCAAATACATGATCAGTTTCGAACCCAAAGACCTTTCGACAGCCAAATTACACGGTTACCTGCAAAGCGCTGTGGCACCGCGCCCAATTGCATTTGCAAGTACGATCAGTGCTGATGGAAAACCGAATCTGTCGCCGTTCAGTTTTTTTAATGTATTCAGCGCCAACCCGCCGATCCTGATTTTTTCACCGGCAAGGCGTGTACGCGACAATACCGTCAAACATACATTGCTCAATGCCGAAGCAACCAAAGAAGTTGTCATCAACATTGTCAACTACGACATCGTACAGCAAGCGTCATTGTCAAGCACTGAATATGCCGAAGGCGTCAACGAATTTTTAAAATCCGGTTTGACCGCTATAAAATCTGATCTTGTAAAACCGTTCCGTGTCGCCGAATCACCGGTACAGTTTGAATGCAAAGTCAACGATATTATCAGCCTGGGCGAAAATGGCGGTGCCGGAAATTTGGTAATCTGCGAAGTCGTCAAAATCCACATCAGTGAAAAAATATTGGATGAAAACGGGCAAATCGACCAGCATAAAATTGATTTGGTATCAAGGCTGGGAGGAAATTGGTATTCGCGTTCTAATAAAGGATTGTTTGAAGTGCCCAAACCGCTCACCACACTTGGGATCGGCGTAGATGCCATTCCCGATTTTGTCAAACAAAGCCCGGTTTTCAACGGCAACGACCTCGGGATTTTAGGGAACATTGAAGCATTGCCTACCGAAGAAGAAATTGATATCTTTGTCAAACAGAATTTTGCCGTAAAAGGCGTATTGAGTGCTGACGATGTTCAGAAAAAACACGAGAAGGCCAAGCAATACCTCGACAACAACGATGTCAATGCTGCCTGGAAAATGTTGCTCGCAAAAGAGATTTAAGTTAATTATAAATACAAGAAGATGGAAGTTACAGGAAAAATTAAAGTAATTAATGCTGAGCAGCAAGTAAGCGCCAGCTTTAAAAAAAGAGAGTTGGTCGTGACCACAGATGAGCAATACCCGCAGCACATCATGATTGAATTCACTCAGGACAAATGCGATTTATTGAACAATTATCAGCCGGGAGAGCCTGTAAAAGTGTCCATCAATTTGAGAGGCCGCGAATGGGTAAATCCACAAGGCGAGACCAAATATTTCAACAGCATTCAAGGCTGGAGAATTGAAAAAGAACAAGGTCAGGCTCAAGCACCTGCGCAGCAAGCAGCCGCTCCGGCAACGCCAACTTTTCAGCCGGCACCGAGTTTTAACGAAGAAGAGCACGATGATTTGCCTTTCTAAACATTGAAAATAATTTTAAAGCCTCGATTTTTCGGGGCTTTCTTACTTAAAAAAGTAACGATTTGTATTTCCTGACCCAAGAATTGTTTTTTCCGCCTGTTTCAGAAACGGATGAAGATGGAATACTCGCTGTGGGCGGCGATCTGTCTCCGGAACGGTTGTTATTGGCGTATCAAAACGGGATTTTTCCGTGGTTTGAAGACGACGATCCAATCATTTGGTGGTCACCGAATCCCAGAATGGTGTTGTTTTTTGACGAACTGGTCATTTCGAAAAGCATGCGCAATATCTTAAACCGGAAAATGTTCAAAGTTACTTTTAACCAAAATTTCCGCGAAGTCATTTCAAACTGCAAAAAGATCAAACGCGATGGGCAAAATGGCACCTGGATTACGGATGATATGGTCGAGGCTTATGTGAAATTGCACGAACTCGGCGTTGCCAAATCGGTTGAGGTTTGGTTCAATGAAGAACTCGTCGGCGGTTTGTACGGCATCGATCTGGGCCATGTTTTTTGTGGTGAAAGCATGTTTTCTACAGTGTCAAATGCGTCTAAAGTCGCGTTCATCACATTGGCACAACAACTGCAAAAAAACAATTATAAATTGATTGACTGCCAGGTTTACAATGATCATCTGGCGGGTTTGGGCTGTCGCGAAATCGAACGTGAAGATTTTTTGACGGTATTAAAATCAAACCATTAAAATTTAAAATATGCCATGGAATCCTGAGGTTTACAACAAATTTAAAAATGTGCGGAACCAACCTTTTTTCGATTTAGCCGAATTTATTTCGCCTGAAAATATGCAAACAGCGATCGATCTGGGATGCGGGACCGGTGAACAAACCGCGCTTTTATCTGAACGATTTAAGCAGGCAGTTTTTTTGGGTATTGACGCTTCGGAAGAAATGCTTTCAAAGTCCAAAATATTTCAAAATGAAAAGTTGCGTTTTGAAAAATTAACTACCGAAGAAATGATCGCTTCCGGGCAAAAATGGGATTTGGTGTTCAGCAATGCCGCGTTGCAATGGTCTGATGATCATGAGAAATTATTTCCGGAACTGATTGGCCTTGTCAACGAAAACGGACAGTTTGCAGTACAAATGCCGGTACAAACCGACAATATTTTAAATCAGATCTTATTAGAATTGGCACAGGAAGAACCATATTCCGGTTTTTTGAGCGGCTGGAAACGGGAATCGCCTCTATTGTGTATGGACGATTACGCGCAGATTATGTTTGACGGCGGTTTGCAGGATTTGCAAATCATCCAAAAAGTATATCCTATTGTAGCCGATAATCATCAGACGTTGTATGAATTCATATCTGGCTCGGCATTGATTCCTTATATTGAAAAGTTGCAAGCAGCTGAAAGAGCACTTTTCATTGCCGAATTTAAAAAGAGAATTTCTGCAAAATTCCCAAAACTTCCCTGTATTTACGCATTCAAACGGTTGTTGCTTTATGGCCGCAAACTAAAATGATTTGCTGCGAATCGTTTTATTACAAATTAGTTGAAGAAGTGCGTTTCCAGCAATCGGCGACGTGATCGTTTACCATTCCGGTGGCTTGCATGTGCGCATAAACCACAGTCGAGCCGACAAATTTAAAACCGCGTTTTTTCAAATCCTTGCTAATTGTGTCTGAAAGTAGTGTCGTTGCTTGTGCATCGGCCAATGTTTTCAGTTGGTTTACAATGGGTTTGCCGCCGGTGAATTTCCAGATGTAATTGCTGAAACTGCCGAATTCTCTTTGAACTTCCATAAACGCAGTCGCATTGGCCACGGCCGCACGAATTTTGAGTTGGTTTCTGATGATTCCCGTGTCCTGCATTAAATCCTGGATTTTATCTTCAGAATATTTCGCGATTTTTTTGTAATTGAATTGGTCGAAAGCCTTCCGGAAATTTTCGCGTTTGCGCAAAATCGTAATCCAGCTCAATCCGGCCTGAAAGGTTTCAAGAATTAAAAATTCAAATAAAACGGCGTCGTCATAAACCGGAACGCCCCATTCTTCGTCATGGTATTTTTCGTATAACGGATCACCGACACACCATTTGCATCTGATTTTTTCTTCCATGATTATTTTTCTTTGATGTATTTTTCTATGAGTGAATGGCCTAAATAAATCAGTGGCGTCATGCCAATGGCAATCAGCAATTTTACAAAATAACCCGTAAACCCTGATGAGATATAAACTTCCGTTGATATTTTTCCGGTCATCCAAAATGCAATTCCGAGTACGATAAAACTGTCGAAAAACTGGGAAATGACCGTTGATCCGGTGCTTCTGAGCCAGATCATTTTTTTGCCGGTGCGTTTTTTTACGAAGTGGAAAATCGTCACATCGATGAGTTGGGAAACCATAAAAGCAGTAATGCTACCAACGATAATCCACATACTTTGCCCGAAAACCGCATAAAACTGTTCATCATTCACGCTCGAAATACCCTTAGCCGCCGGAATCTGTATGGCAAAATACAAGACGAAAAAACAATAAGCGATCAAACAGGCCGTAATCACCGAAAGCCTTTTGACGCCTTTTTCTCCAAAATATTCATTGATCAAATCGGTGGTTACAAAAACGATCGGCCACGGTAAAATTCCGATGCTCATGACATACGGGCCAACATTGATGAGCTTTCCTCCAATGAGTTCGGCTGTAACGGCATTGGTGATGAAGATGCCGGCGAGAATAACGAATAAAGTATCTTTTCGGGTTTTGAACATAAAGTTTTGTTGTGATTCAAAAATACGATTTTTTGTAATTGGAACATTGTGTAATTAGATAATTGACGGAAGCGGATTTGTCAATGTGAAATTTGTGGCACTTTTTTTCAAAATGAAAAAGTGCCACAAATCTGTGACAAAAAAAAAATTGAAAAATAAATTGTCACAGATTTGTGACAAAAAAATTTTCAAAAAAAAGTTGTCACAGATTTTTGCGGATAAGAATAATTTTTAAAAAAGCAGCAGCGACTTGGCGGATTAAGGTATTTCGTGCGGTTGCCTTTTCGTAAAAGCGGTGATTTAAACATTGTTTAAGAACAGTAACAACAGGATGATAGGAATGCAATTGATCGGGATTACACCTCTTTCGTGGCTAAATCATTGAAAAAGTGCCGCAAAAATTAGCCAAGAAAATGAGGTAATGCCTATTTGTGTGAATAGTTGCCTCATTTCTCATTGCCTCATTTTCTGATTTTCAGTTTGCTGCAAAAAAAAATGCCTGAATCACTTCAGGCATTTTGTATGAATTTCAGATTTTACCACCAACCTCTAACATTGTAATTCACGGTTTTTGGCTGGCCGTTTCCGTAAGCTACGCCGATATCGCGGATGGCTTTGATGCGGTCTCTTTCAAGGCCGATTTCTGAATCGACTTTGTATTTCCATTCCCTGTTGTCGAGTTCCTGCACTCTTTTTCCAATTTTAGCAGAAAGTGCTTTGACTTCACCATAACAAGACGACAACGGATCGATTGCAGACAACAATTCGCCTGCAGCATTTGCAGCGTCTACGGTTTGATTCGCGTTCCACAAGGTGTTGGCTTCCATCAAACGGCTTTTGCATTCCTGGTCGATTTGTTTTTTGTACAACGGCTGCGCTGCGGCCATGCTTTTGTTGTAACAATCTGTCGCTGCGTCCGGAACAGTAGTCAACAGGTAAATCGCTTCACCGATTTTGTTCTGGGCTTCGAGTGCTTTGGCTTCTTTCAGGATATTCGGGCATTTGGTGTTGTAATATTCGAGGATTTTTGATTTTCCTGAGTTTACGAATGCTACGATTTCGGGGCTGTTGGTTTTGATTTGTTTGATCGCTTCCATATAGGCCTTGTTTTCATTGGTGCCAACGCCTTTTACGGTTACCGAATGGCTGACGAATTTGCGGCCTTCAAAACCGTCACCGATGTATAAGGTTACATCTAACGTTAATGCGGTCATTGGCGGAGCTGTAGCCGTTAAGTCTTTTGTCAACACATTGATGTTGGCTGTAATGATGAACCTCGAATTGTAATCGGAGCTGCTGATGCCACCGCCAGCGGTAACAACCTGGTTCAGTTTGTTTGACAATGCCGATTTTGCAATTTCCGGAAAGTTTTCTATCTGGTCTGAAACGTAAGCGTTTAGGGCGATTTTACCGGCATCATCTGCTTTTGCTTTTCCCTGCGCCTGGCTCGACAATCCGGCCATCAGGAAAAGTCCTAAAAAGAATTTATTTAGATTTTTCATAGTTTGTGATTTATTTTTCGCCCAGGACAATTACCGCCTGGCCCAAACCTTTAGTCATTAATTTGTTGGTGATCGAATAAGGTGGCTTTTTCAGGAATTCCTGAAGTCCTTTAAGGAAGCCCCTGGCGTCGATCGCTTTACCATTGGCATCAGCCAGCGGAATGCGAACCTGTTCGAACAACATCATGTTTTCGGTAGAATCAGATGTGCTGAAACGGCCTTTTACGGTGTTGGCAGCCATCCAGTCTTCGATGACAGCGCTGAGTTCTTTGCCGCCGAATTCGGTTTCGAGATCATCTGCCCAGGAATCGAATTTCTTGATGCGAACCGTGATTTCGCGTCCGTTTGCAAAGAGGTCGTCGAAATGTTTTTGCAGTTGCGAGTTGAAAGGATCCAGGTTTGCCAATACGGCTTCTTCGAGTAATACAGGAAGCTCCGCAGAGAATGATGGCGCACCGGTTCCGGCAGCAGTAGCAATTTGCTTGTCGGTATAGGCATCCAATCCCTGAAGGTTGAAGGTTACCGATTTTTTTGGTCCGGTCGTGTTTACCGTCCAGGTCAGTTGCATGATGATGTCGGCTTTGGCAACTTTTTTAAGTTTGTCGATTGGGGTTTCGGCAACACCGGCGCCCGTTTTTGATGTCAGCATTGCGTTTTCAGCGCTTTCGCTTTCAAGGCTTTTGATAGCCGATTCCATGTTTTTTAATGGAAATCCGCGCTCTGCCATCATGCCGTTGATTTTACTGATGACCAGTAATAAGTCGGCATTTTCCTGAAAAGCTCTTTTGTAATCCGGGATCGAAACTTTTGTTCCCTGATTGTCAAAGTTCATCATGTAACCGTTTTTGGTACACCAGACATCGCTGGGAACAACCATGATCGTTGGTTTTTTTGCCTGTGCAAATGAAACGCCGAACGTTAAAACGGCGATCAGTGTGAGTATTTTTGAAGTCATTTTTTTCATAATTTACAAATTTTAAAATCCCGAAGATAGTCCTCTGACAATTCCGGCGGCTTCGAGTTCCTGTCTCAAAGCATCTTTTGAAACGCTAACCAAAACGCCGATTTTGTATTCTTTTCCTACTTTCAAACGGTCGTCTGCGCCAATGCTGCCATCTGCGCTTTCGGATACGAATTTCATGTATTGGCCTCCATCTGCAAAAAACGAGTTGAAGTATTCATTTTTTTCTTCTTCCACATTTGGATCAGAAGCGAGTGCTTTTTGTGATACGCAACCTTGGCCGCCACCTGAAAATCCTTTAAAAATCACGCCGTGAACGGCATTTTTTTTCGCTTGGGATACGGCGAATTTGGCATTTTTAGAATACGACCACACTTTAATCAAATAGGTTCCGTCTTTTCCGATACCGGCGCATTCAATTTCATAACGCCACGCATCGGTTGCTTTGTCGGCTTTTTTCTGTTGGGCAAATGTCGCTGCTGTTGTCAGCAGGAATGCCAAAATGAGTAAGGCTGTTTTTTTCATTTGGTTTGTTTTACTGTATTATTTTCCTTTTTTCTGTACGATCAGCATGCCTGGGAAAAATTCTTTTCCGCTTACTTTTTTGAAGTAGGTTTTGTCGGTTGTAGTGTCCGGATTTTCATCGGCGGCACCGTAACGGTTGTCCCAGATTGGGAATTTGCTGTCGACTTTTACAGTTCCCACGCTGACGTATTTTGTTTTACCGTCGGCGTCTTGTTGTTGTTCCATCACGTCGAATTTTGAATCTTCGGTGATGCCTTCTTTTAAGCCGATTTTAGCGGTGATTGGCTCGCCTGAGAACAATGGTGTTTTGGTTTTGAATTCGTCGTGTTCTTTTTGCAATTTCACGATTACGGCATCGATCGCTTTGTTGGTCGCGCGTTCAATCAGTTCTTCGTTGGTTTTTTTGGAAAAACTGGAAGACTGCACATCTGCCCACGAAACATCTGATCCGATGTATTCAAATTTGAAGATTTTAGAATCTTCAAATGCTTTTTTTCTTTCCGGTGTGATGGTTTTGTCGTCTGCCCAAAAGTCGTTGTAGAAAATCGCGGCGGTTTCTTCGTTCCAAACCAAACGGTATAAGTGTGCTGTGGTTTTTACCACATAGCCTTTACCGGCTACATTCACCGCTTCGGAAGAAGCATTTGCAATGGAGCTGGATCCTGAAACTCCGGCTGCTGCGCCAATAGATCCGAGGCCTTTCATGATTCCGCCTGCTTTTTTTGCCACTTCTTCTTTAGAAACATATTTGAAATCGTTTACGAGGATAAACGTGTTTTTGATCAGGTCTTCACCGGCATCGGCGAGCATGTCGAGGCCGCGTTTGCTTGATTTTGCTTTGGCAATGTCTAATACGGTGGCATCATAACTGCCTCGGGATTTGATGAGTTCCATGTCGAAACCGCCTTTTGGGGAACGGTCGAACCATTTGGCTACAACATCTCTTGCAATATTATTGTTTTCGAGGAAAGTGGTGATGTTTGCTGATTCGTCTTTGTCGGCGGTTGCAGGAATGGTGCGTATGCCGAGGTTGTGGTTGTTGAATTTGTCCTGATCGGGGCCGTTGACGAAGGCACTTTTGATCACTTTGGCATAAGGCCTGGAATCGTCGTTGATCATGATTTTGTAAAGGGAACTTCTGCGGTATTTAGAATCGACTTCTGCCGTTTTTTTTTGCGCCTGGGATTGGGCAATAGTAAGCAAGGCAAAGCTTAAGAGAACAACTTTTTTCATTTATATGTTTGTTTTGTTTGTATGCAAGGTTCAGAATTCCCGGGCTGGGGAAACCGGTTTTAAATTCTTTGACGATTCTAATCCTTAAAGAAAAGTTAAAAACAAAAGTATAGAAAATAAATTAACATAAAAACTTTTGCATGACTATTTTGTTAACCGTTTTGTGTTTATTTTTTGAAGTTTTTCTATTAAAATGATTTTTTTTTGAAGTGATTGCTTCATTGTGCCCGCAATGGCGTGGATGGTTTACGAAGGGCCGCGTTAAGGATGGAAGCGGTATCGTTTTGTGGAGGAACGGAGCAAAACATAAAGCTGAGAGCCTGGCCCGCAGGGAAACGCCATAAGTAATTAGAGAATGATGCAGTTAGCGGATGAGAGGTGTTTTTGTTGGGTTAATCAATCGTTTAATTTCATTTGCGGATTGGCACATTCGTCCATTTCTTTAAGTTTGTTGCAAAAAAAAATGCCTGAATTACTTCAGACATTTTTATATGGTTTGCAAGGATGATTATCCTAGAGCGACTCTTTTGAAACCTGTGATTTCAACTTTTGAGGCTTTTACGTAATCGCTTACTTTTATGCTGTCATCTTTGATGAAGTTTTGATCCAACAATGCTTTTTCCTGGTCTAAACTCGTGTTGTCAGAGATAAAACGCTGCATTTTACCCGGAAGGATTTTATCCCAGATTTGTTCTGGTTTGCCTTCGGCTTTTAATTCCGCTTTAGCATCGTCTTCTGCTTGTTTTAAAACTTCTTCGCTCAATTGCGAGTAAGAAATGTATTTAGGAACATTTTTCAATGTTTTTCCTAAACGTGCCGCTTCTTCATTTTCTTTTTCGATGATTGCAATACGCGCATCAAGTTCAGAAGCCACGAATGCAGGGTCGAAATCTTTGTAAGATAACGTGTCAGCGCCCATGGAAGCTACTTGCATCGATACATCTTTAGTCAATGCTTCGGCGTTGTCTACTGCAGCAGAAATCGCTGTTAAAGCAGCAATTTTGTTGATGTGAACATAAGATCCAATGAAAGCACCTTCTAAAATTTCGAAACCACCGATTTCGATTTTTTCACCGATAACACCCGTTTGTTCGATTAATTTTTCAGCAACAGTGATTCCGTTGAAATCTGAAGCCAGAAATGCTTCTTTAGAAGAAAAGTTGATTGCTTTTTCAACCAATTCTTTAGCCAAAGCAACGAAAGATTCGTTTTTACCAACGAAATCTGTTTCGCAGTTTAATGTGATGATAGCACCTTTGGTTTTGTCAGCATTAACAAAAGCAGCAGCAGCGCCTTCTGAAGATTCACGGTCAGAACGGTTGTCAGCAACTTTTTGTCCTTTTTTTCTTAGGTTTTCGATAGCTTTGTCGAAATCGCCATCAGCTTCAACCAAAGCTTTTTTGCAGTCCATCATTCCTGCGCCTGTTTGTATTCTTAATTTATTTACGTCTGCAGCAGTTATAGTTGCCATTGTTTGTTATTTTTAAGATTATAATTTTTTTAAAAGTAAAAATTCCAGTCTCGAAATTCCAAACTCCAATTTTATCAAATCATCAAATTTACATTTGGGATTTATTTGGATTTTGGAATTCAGAAACTGGAATTAATGTTGTTTTATTCTTCAGTTTTAGTTTCAGCTTCTGCAGCAGGAGCTTCTACTTCTGCAACTGGCGCAGCTACCGGAGCAGCAGTTTCAGTTTTTTCTGCAGCAGCAGTTTCCATGCCTTCAGCGTCTTCAGCCGGAGCGTCAGAATTTCTGTTTGCCAAACCGTCAATAACGGCGGCAGTGACTAAAGATAAAATTTTATCGATTGATTTAGAAGCGTCATCGTTGGCTGGGATCACATAATCCACTTCACGCGGATCAGAGTTCGTGTCAACCATTGCGAAAACTGGAATGTTTAATTTTTGAGCTTCTTTTATGGCGATGTGTTCCGCTTTGATATCTACTACGAAAAGTGCAGCAGGTAATCTTGACATATCAGCGATAGAACCTAAGTTCTTCTCTAATTTAGCACGAAGACGGTCTACTTGCAAACGCTCTTTTTTAGAAAGGGTCATGAATGTACCGTCTTTCTTCATTTTATCGATAGAAGCCATTTTTTTAACAGCTTTACGGATGGTTACGAAGTTAGTCAACATTCCACCTGGCCATCTTTCAGTGATGTAAGGCATGTTTGCAGCTTTTGCTTTTTCAGCAACGATGTCTTTTGCTTGTTTTTTGGTAGCAACGAATAATATTTTGCGACCTGATGCAGCGATCTTTTTCATGGCTTCGTTAGCCTCTTCGATTTTAGCTGCAGTTTTATACAGGTTGATAATGTGGATTCCATTACGCTCCATGTATATGTAAGGAGCCATGTTTGGATCCCATTTTCTGGTCATGTGTCCGAAGTGAACACCAGCTTCCAGTAATTCTTTTACGTCTACTTTGTTTGCCATTTTAAATTTTTTAGTTTACGTTCTGTTGAATTAGCAATGTCCCTTTTTAGATTTAAGGTTTTGGATTTAAGATTTAAGATTTTTCAACCCTGAACCTTGTGCCCTGAACCCTGAACCATTTGAAATCATTTAGATGCTAAACTAATCTCCCGGAGGAAGCAACAATAACTTTTTAATAAATTGTGTAATAATTCGAGTAATAAACGATTAACGTTTAGAGAACTGGAATCTTTTACGTGCTTTTTTCTGACCGAATTTTTTACGTTCAACCATTCTTGGATCTCTTGTTAACAAACCCTCAGGTTTTAAGATCGCTCTGTTTCCTTCGCCAACTTCGCACATAGCACGGGCCAAGGCCATACGTACTGCTTCTGCTTGTCCGGTAGAACCACCTCCGTAAACGTTTACTTTTACGTCAAAGTTTGCAGCGTTTTCAGTCATCTGAAGTGGTTGCATTACTTTATACTGTAAAGTAGCTGTTGGGAAATAAGTTGCGAATTCTTTTTTGTTTACCGTGATTTTTCCAGTTCCTTCAGAAACATAGACACGGGCTACAGCAGTTTTTCTTCTGCCGATTTTGTGAATTACTGCCATTACTTAAGATCGTTTAGGTTAACAGTTTTAGGTTTTTGAGCGCCTTGTTTGTGCTCTGAACCTACAACAACATTTAAATTTCTGAAAAGTTCTGCTCCTAATTTGTTCTTAGGCAACATCCCTTTTACAGCTTTTTCCACTAGGGTTGCAGGGTTTTTCGACTGCAATACTTTAGCGGTTAAAGTCCTTTGTCCTCCTGGGTAACCCGTGTGACGCATGTAGATCTTGTCGTCCATTTTGGTTCCTGTAAGGTTGATTTTTTCTGAGTTGATAACAATTACGTTATCTCCACAGTCGACGTGTGGTGTATAACTAGGCTTGTACTTACCTCTCAAGATCATTGCGACCTTTGAAGCAAGACGTCCTAAGTTATGACCTTCGGCATCAACAACGATCCACTCTTTTGTAACGGTGGCTTTGCTTGCTGATTGTGTCTTGTAGCTTAATGCGTCCATAATATTATTTTAATTAAACATTCCATCCCCAATAAAGGGGTTGCAAAAGTACAAATATTTATTTTAAATGCAAACACCTATAAAAGATTATTTTAAGTGCTGAAAATCATCGCAAATAAACATAAAAAAAGCCATCGGTAAAGACGGCTTTTGAAACATTATATAAGGTACAAAGATTATACAATGAAAACATTTGCTATGGCGACCGCGGTAGCCGTATCGATAACTTCATCATATGCTTCTGATTGTGCAGCGGCATCAAATTGACCAGCGCCCAAATCCGTATTTTGTTCACCTGCATAAATTACCTGAAATGGTTCTGGTAATCCGCCTCGTTCCTGACCGGTGATCCAGCCCTTATTATTTCCGGTTGCCAATCCCAATTTGGTACGCAACCTTCTCACCTGAGAAGCATGACGCGCCTCAACAGAATGGATTTGCAAAGCAGGCGTTAAGAATGGCGTTCCTTTTAAAAATCCGGCTTGTCCTTTGTAAGCACGAACTCCGGTATCTTCAAAACCTTGTGCAATGGCTAAAAACTGGTCGAAATTATTAAATGGATCCAATCCCAAACCGCCACTCCAATCAAATGTAGGGATAGCCGGAACGGTCACTCCGTTTGCATTCATTGCGTCTCTTAGATAAGTAACGTGGTCGGCTTCGTGTTTTCTGATTAAATTAAAAACAGCCTGGTGTTCTGCAGGAATTAAGCCCGCAGTGTCTACGCCTTTAGAATAAAAGGCACTTTCAAGGTATTCAAGCGTCAATGCCAGTTGCAAAGCGCCGGCAGCTGTTGGTGGCGTCGGATCAATATTTGCATAGGATTTACTCGACAGGCCCGCAAGTCCAAATGGTACTGCTGCCAAAGCAAGCCCTTTACCAATAGTTCCAAATTGTGCAAAACTGTCCCTTCTGGAAGTCCCAGTTGCATGTAATTTGTCGTCTGTAAACGATTCTAAAAATTTTATAAGATTCATGATGTTGCTTTTTAAGGTTATGGTAAAAATGAAGCTGTGAAAGGCGTTGTGATTAAACCCAAACTCGAAACAGCTCCGATAATCGTAGACGGATTTTCTGCAGGATCTAAACCAGTTGTAGTGTTAGCTGTACTTGCAAATGCCGCAGTCCCCGGATTTTTTAAATCTCTTACCGCTGCCGCATGGCGTGCTTCTACAGAAACGATTTGGCCTGCAATGACCAAATAAGCCGAATCTGTAATAATTTTACCGGCACCATTATATGCCGCTACACCCGTATCTTCAAGAATAATCGCGGTATCAATAACACTTTCCTGATTGCCAAAATTTACGCCTGCATATGCAAACGCTAATGACGGAAGCAATTGTGTTTCCGGGTTTGGAAGCGCTTCGGTTAACGCGGCTTTAAAAAATTCCCTGTGAATCACTTCATGTTTGTGAAGGTCATTTAAAATATCTTTAGCTTCAGTCGTAAACGAACTAAACCCTGGATTGGTAATCACTTTGGTGTAAAAGTCGGCTTCTAATTGTTCCAATGCATAGGCATAAGTCAATACCCCGAAATCTCCGCCACCAAGGTCAAATTTCCCATTTCTGATTCCAGGTAATTGATTGTCTACCGGAGCCGTCATGACATCGTCATCATCGCTACAGCCCATTAACAACAAGCCGGTTCCGGCCATTGTCAGTCCGCTGATTTTCAGGAAATTCCTTCTGTTGGTGTAAGATGGACTTTTCTCCTGAACATTTACTGTGTTTTTCATAATTTAAAACATTAAGGTTAATAATCATACAATTTTTTGGTTCTTGTTGATAATGATTATATTTGCGTTTGTGTTATAACCGGTTACCAAAATCATATTCGGATTATTTGGCCTTTTGGTTTTATTTTTATTGGTTTTGTAAAGTTTGGCCAATATTTATTTAATTTTATTCCATGATTTTACAAATTACTTGCACAATCTATATATCGTAAAAACCATTTATAATGAAAGAAAAAGCAACCCTAAAGCAAATTGCAAAAGAGCTTAACGTTTCTGTATCAACGGTTTCCAAAGCGCTGAATGACAGCCCGGAAATCAGTGAGCCTACCAAAATCAAAGTTCAGGAGTATGCGAAACTCAAGAATTATAAACCCAATATCATTGGCCTCAATCTGAAAAACAGGAAAACAAAAACAATTGGTGTTATTATCCCAAACATTCTGAACCCGTTTTTTGCCAAAGTATTCAGTGGGATCGAAAAAGTGGCCGAAGAGAAAGGCTATAATGTTATTACTTGTATTTCAAACGAATCGCTCGAAAAAGAAATCCATACACTCGAAATGCTCAGTAACGGAACCATCGACGGTTTCATTCTTTCGATTTCGGAAGAAGCGCAAAAACTTGGTGAATTCGGGCATTTTAAAGAAATTATCAACGACGGAACACCTATCGTGATGTTCGACAGGATTTCAGACGAAGTCGCCTGTGATAAAGTAATCGTAGATGATTTTGATTCGGTCGTCAATGCTACAAACCATTTGATCAAAACCAAATGTAAAAATATTGCATTCTTCTCGACAATTGACGATTTAAGCGTAGGAAAACTGCGTGCCGATGGCTATGAAAAAGCCCTGAAAGATAACGGCATCGCCATAAACCGCGAACTCATTATCCGCACCAACAATTCTGAAGATTTTGACTCGCAGTTGCAAAAATTACTCGACAAACAGAAAATCGACGGCATACTCGCTATAGACGAACACGCTTCTACAATGGGAATCAAAGCAGCACTCAAAAAAGGCTATAAAATTCCAGAAGAACTTTCGATCATTGGCATTGCAGATGGCGTCTGGTCAAGAAGATTAACGCCGAGCCTGACTACAATCAGCCAGCACGGTCCTGAAATTGGCGAAGCAGCGGCAGATTTGCTCATCAAAAAACTCGAAAGCAAAGAAGAAAATTATGTGTTCAAAACGTCTGTGATCAAAACGGAACTCAGACAGCGCGAATCGACCAAAAAAATATAATCTAAGAGAAGGAAATTTGTCTCAATTTAAACCATTTTGCACAAACAGAATGGTTTTTTTATGCCAATATCCATTCGGCTGTAACAATTCTCGAAACCTCTTGTCTATTAAACGAAAATATTGCTATGAAGTTTCGAAAAATGGCCATGGTGCTTTTTCTTTTTTTATTTCAGATTTTAATCGCCCAGCAAAAACCTGAAGTTTTAAAAAAAAGCTATACTACAAAAGCACTTGGAGCAGTGGAATCTCCTGTCATTGACGGACTTCTGAATGATAAAAGTTGGGATATCGTCGAATGGACAGGCGATTACATCGAAAATCAACCCGATGAAAACACGCCGCCGTCAGAACAAACCAAATTCAAAATCGTTTACGATAAAAAATTTCTGTATTTCGCTTTTCGCTGTTATGATAAAGACCCTAAAGGCATCGTAAAAAGGCTGTCACGCCGTGATGGTTTTGAAGGCGATTGGGTAGAAATCAATATCGACAGCTATAATGACAAACGTACCGGATTTTCGTTTACGGTATCGGTTTCCGGGGTAAAAGGCGACGAATTCATATCTGATAACGGCAACAATTGGGATGGCAGCTGGAACCCGATTTGGTACATGAAAACCAATATCGATGACGAAGGTTGGACTGCCGAAGTCAAAATTCCGTTTAGCCAGCTCAAATTCGGGGACAGTAAAGAACAAGTCTGGGGATTGCAATCAACGCGCAGGTATTTTCGCGCAGAAGAACGTTCGGTGTGGCAACGCGTTCCGCCGGATGCACCGGGCTGGGTCAGTGAATTTGGCGAACTCCGCGGCCTTATTGATCTGGAACCGCAAAAACAACTCGAAATCCAGCCATTTGTCGTTACGCAAATGGAAACCTATCCAAAAGAACCCGGAAATCCGTTTCGCGACGGCCAGGATTTTAAATTGAATGGCGGGCTCGATGCTAAAATAGGGATTACGAATGACCTGACTTTAGACTTGACAATCAATCCGGATTTCGGGCAGGTGGAAGCCGATCCTGCGGCAATCGCACTCGATGGTTTCCAGATTTTCTTTGAAGAGAAACGGCCGTTTTTTGTCGAAAATAAAAACATTTTCAATTATAATTTTGCCGACGGACAGGACAATTTGTTTTATTCGCGGCGTATTGGCAGAAGTCCGCAGGCGTATCCGCAACTTTCCGATGGTGAATTTGCCGATGTTCCGGACAATACTTCTATATTGGGCGCCGCCAAATTCAGCGGAAAAACAAAAAATGGCTGGTCGATCGGCATACTTGAAAGCGTGACCAATGAGGCTTTCGCTGAAGTCGATTCGAACGGCAACCGAAGAAAAATACTCGTCGAGCCAACGACTAATTATTTTGTATCGCGTGTTCAAAAAGATTTTAACGACCGCAACAGTTACATTGGCGGAATTTTTACGGCAACCAATCGAAATCTGCAAGGCGATGAACTCAGTTTTCTGCACCAGTCGGCTTACACCGGCGGTATTGATTTTAAACACAACTGGAAAGACCGAAAATATTACGTCACCGGAAGTTTTGTAACAAGCCGTGTCACTGGAAGCAAAGAAGCGATTGCCCAAACCCAACAGAAACTCACCCATTTGTTTCAACGTGTGGATGCTGGCCATGTTTCCGTAGATGAAAACCGCACCTCATTAACCGGGACCGGCGGAAAAATCGAAGTCGGGAAAGGAAGTGTGGGCAATTGGCGGTATTATGGTTTGCTGCTTTGGCGTTCGCCAGAACTCGAACTCAACGATGTTGGTTTTTTAAGGCAGGCTGATGAGATCCGTGAATATGCGATTGTGACACATTCGACTTTAAAGCCTTTTGGTAAATTCAGGAAAATTTTTACAAGGTTTGAACAACTTTCATTTCACGATTTTGACGGCAATTTTAACCGGATGCAATACACACTGACGAACAATACGAATTATAAAAACAATTGGAACACCAACTTACAGTTGCAGTATAAACCACGGATTTTTAGCAATTCGATGCTACAAGGTGGCCCGCGATACCGGTATTCCGATGATGTTTTTGGTTATTTTAATTTCAATTCCGATTCCCGAAAAAAATTCAGGTATTATGCCGGAATGTATGTCTCGCAGGAAAAAGAAAAATCAGGTTTTTATACGGAGTTTGATGCCGGAATTGCATTTCAGCCCATTAATGCATTTACATTTTCACTAAGCCCGAATTTTGTCCGGAATGGCAATAAAACACAATATGTAACGCAAACTGCTTTTGGAAATGACACCAAATATATTACGGCAAATTTAGACCAACGTACATTGAGTATGTCGGTTCGTCTCGATTATAATATCAATCCGAATTTAACAATTCAATATTACGGACAGCCATTTATTTCGCGCGGGCGTTACAATGAATTCAATGCCATTTCCAATCCGACGGCAAAATCATATAAAGACAGAATTGCTGTTTTTAATCAGAAACAACTGGCTTTTGACAGCGGTTTAAATGAATATACATTTGATGAAAATATTGACGGCACAATTGATTACACGATCAGAAACCCGGACTTTTCAGTCGTTCAATTCCGTTCCAATCTGGTTTTAAGATGGGAATACATTCCGGGTTCAGAAATTTTCTTGGTCTGGTCGCAAGGCATGAATGGTTTGGCAGATCCTCGCGAAGATTTGTTCCGGGGTTTGGATTCGCAAATTTTGGATAAAAAGCCTGAAAACATTTTCCTCATTAAGGCAACCTATCGTTTTGTACTGTAAAAAAATCCGCAGAAGCAAAACAACTGCGGATTTTTGAACAAAATAAGATAATTTACTTTTTTCGCGTCATAATGATTTCCATCGATTTGTATTCTTTGCCTTCAGGCGTCACGTCATACATTTCCATTTTGCGTGAATTGCCATCGATGATCGTAAAAGTCTCACGGCAAGGTTTGGTCTTTCCAGTCATCGGATCAACCATTTCGCCTTTGAGTTCCATGGTTTTGGATGTGCCGTCATAAGCGCCAGACATATACATCATGCCGGTTCCCATATTGTCAATCCAGGTCGATTCGATTTTTTTCGATGCATTGTTGTAAGCCACAGTTCCATGGCCTTCAAACGGCTGGCCCATCATCATTCCTTTGTGAACCATTTCCTGGTAGCGTCCGCCAAGAATCATTTTAGAAGTAGCAGTCAGTTTGGTTTTTGTAGGTTTCGGATCCTCGGGTTGCATCCACATAGTAAGGTCTTCGTCCCAGTTACCGTCGTCCATGGCAAGCATTTTGTGCGCATCACCCGGCGTGGCATAAGCGACCCAGGCTTTCATCATCGCTGCGGAGTCCATAGGAACAGCAGCTTCGGCAGTTTCAGTTTTTACTGCAGCAGAATCGGCAACAACCGTGGTTTCCACCGTTTTCTCTTCTGTTTTTTTACAGGCTGCTGTTAAAATGACAACTGCAGCCAATGACATCATGATTTTTTTCATAATTAATTGTTGATTTTTAGTTTGTTAACCAAATTTAAAAAATTATTGCATGCAAATTAGCATTTGATATATCAATAAATTAAATTGTAAATTTGATTGGCGCAATATTTCTAAAAAGAAAGGCGTTAAAAGAAAACAATTCAAGAAACCTATACTACTTATTATGAAAAACCTCACAAAAAAAATGGCTTTAGGAGCTATCCTAGCAATCGTCATTCCATCCTGTAATGGAGATGATGATGCCTCCACTATTTCCGGCAACCAAAATGCGCAAGAAGTGATTAACACCGTTCGCAGCGGAACTTGGAAAATCACCTATTATTTCGACACCGATCAGGACGAAACCACCGATTTTAACGGCTATAATTTTACTTTTGGAACCGGAAATGTACTAACTGCCACAAATGGTACAAATACATACACCGGAACATGGTCGGTTACCAATAGTGATAGTAGTGACGATGATGACGATAACGGAAGCGATGACCTCGATTTTAATATTGGATTTAGTTCGCCCGAAAAATTCCAGGAATTAACTGACGATTGGGACATCATAGAAAGATCGGCAAACGTAATAAAACTCCGCGATGTAAGCGGTGGCAATGGCGGAACCGATTATGTAACATTTACTAAAAACTAAAAAAAGCCCGAAGATCTCAATTTCTTCGGGCTTTTTTTAATGTGCTTCGAGCCAGTCTTTGCCGGTTCCCATATCTACTTCAAGCGGAACGGCGAGCGGAAACGCATTTTCCATTTCGAATTTGATCATCGGCTGGATTTTTTCGAGTTCGTCTTTGTGAACGTCGAACACAAGCTCATCATGAACCTGCAGCAACATTTTGCTTTTCCAGTTTTCCGAAGTCAGTTTTTTATGGATGTTGATCATCGCAATTTTGATGATATCAGCTGCACTTCCCTGGATTGGCGCATTCACGGCATTTCGTTCGGCACCACCGCGCACCATGACGTTTTGCGAATTGATGTCTTTTAAATAACGCCTTCTGCCTGAAATCGTTTGTACAAATCCGTCTTCTCTAGCCGTTTCAATCTGTTCCTGAATATAGGCTTTAAGCCTTGGATACGATTGGTAATACGCGGCGATCAGATCGGCGCTTTCACTTCTGGTTAATGACGTTTGGTTGCTCAATCCGAATGCGGAAACACCGTAAATAATTCCGAAATTAACTGTTTTTGCATGGCTTCGTTGTTCACGCGTGACATCTTCTAAAGCAACATTGAATACTTTTGAAGCAGTCGATTTGTGAATGTCTTCCCCATTTTTAAACGAATTGATCATATTTTCCTCGCCGCTTAACGCCGCAATAATGCGCAATTCTATCTGGGAATAATCGGCAGATAATAAAGTATAATTTTCATCTCTCGGAATAAATGCTTTGCGAATCTGCCTGCCGCGTTCGGTCCGGATCGGGATATTCTGCAAGTTCGGGTTGTTCGAACTCAATCGTCCTGTCGCTGCAACGGCCTGCATGTAATCGGTATGAACGCGTCCGGTTTTGCCGCAAACCTGCAACGGCAGCGCATCCACGTAAGTGTTTTTCAATTTTACGAGTTGGCGCCAATCGAGGATTTCCTGCACAAACGGGCTCGAAAGTGCGAGATAGGATAAAATTTCCTCGCCGGTCGCATATTGTCCGGTTTTGGTTTTCTTTTGTTTGGCTCCGCCGATTTTAAGTTTATCGAATAAAATTTCGCCGAGTTGTTTAGGCGAAGCAATATTGAATGTTTCTCCTGCGGCTTCATATATTTTTGCCTCAAGCAATTTGATATCGTTTTCTAATTCGCCCGAAAGCGATTTGAGGAAATCGACATCAAGCCGGACGCCTTCGGTTTCCATCGCTGCGAGCACCGGAACGAGTGGAATTTCAATATCGTCGAATAATTTCCGGGTTTCGGTTTTGTCGAGAATTGGAGCGAAGTGTTCTTTGAGTTGAAAAGTCACATCGGCATCTTCTGCGGCGTATTCTTTGACTTCTTCAACCGCTACATCGCGCATGGTTTTCTGGCCTTTGCCTTTCTTTCCGATCAATGCTTCGATGGGTTTCGGCGAATATTTGAGATAGGTTTCCGACAACACGTCCATATTGTGGCGCATGTCGGGATTGATCAGATAATGGGCAAGCATCGTATCAAACAATTTTCCTTTGACGCTTATATTGTAATTGAACAAAACTTTCAAATCGTATTTTAAATTCTGTCCGACTTTTTCGATTTGTTCTGCATCAAAAAACGGCCGGAATTTGTCAACGATTGCCTGTGCTTCGGCGCGGTTTTCCGGTACCGGAATGTAAAATCCTTTTCCGGTTTCCCATGAAAATGACAAACCAACAAGTTCGGCATATAACGGATCGATCGATGTGGTTTCGGTATCAAAACTAACGGAAGTTTGTTTGAGTAAATTTTGTACCAGCATTTTTATCGCAAAATCGCCTTCGATGGTCTGATAAAAATGATCGGTGTTTTCTAAAGTTTTATAATGCCCGGTCGCGATGTGTTCTGCCGTATCACCTGAATGGTCGCCAAAAAGATCAAACTGGTCCTGATTTTTAACGATCGTTTTGGTAGGCGCAAAGCCTGACGGTTCAGCAGTAGAAGCTGTTTTGTTTTCGGTAAAAAACAGGCTGTTGAACTGATCTGCCATGCGTCGGAATTCGAGTTCCTGGAATAACAATTCTACTTTTTCAGCATCGGGTTTGGTCAGTTCATAATCGTCTTCGTTGAACGTTACATCGCAGTCGCAAATGATCGTCGCGAGTTTTTTAGACAACAATCCGAGTTCTTTATTGGCTTCGATATTCTCTTTCATTTTGCCTTTGAGCAAATGCGTATTGTCGAGTAAATTCTCCATTGAACCGAATTCTTTCAGCAGTTTTTTGGCGGTGACTTCGCCCACGCCCGGCAATCCCGGAATGTTGTCTACGGCATCGCCCATCATGCCAAGGAAATCAATCACTTGTTCCGGACGTTCAATTTCGAAACGCGCCAAAACTTCGGGAACGCCCCAAATTTCG